>Ga0181520_10007513_pt1 | contig 16008 bp, 14 predicted proteins | sample PEATcosm2014_Bin_29_FD_132451 | JGI IMG/M metagenome (GOLD analysis project Ga0181520, IMG submission 132451) | Peatland microbial communities from MTU Mesocosm Facility, Houghton, MI, USA - PEATcosm2014_Bin02_30_metaG | ecosystem: Environmental > Terrestrial > Soil > Wetlands > Peat | place...
ATGCCTCCAACTTCCTGTTTAACTCCCTCGACGAGTTGGTCGATAACGTGCGCCAAGGCATTGGCGAACTGAATTCCACGGTCGCTACCAATTAAGAGCATTATTTAGTGTAGTCAACTTAGCTGTGTATGTGAAAGATGATCTGCCTGAAATTTGAAGGCTTCATTCTTCAGAAAGTCGTTGAGGTCTTCGTCGCCGCAATCAAAATTGGATACGTCATATTGTGCGGGATCAAAAGGTATGATTTCTAGGTCATCTAGAGACACCGGCATAGGTGGAAGATAATCTTGGCTTCTTCCTTTCAGCGGACTTGCTAGCTTCGGCTACAGACTCAAGCCAACGCAGACGATCAGCGGATACAGGCTCATTCATACGCATGTCATCTAGAAACACTTCTGCATCCTTACCGGTCACTATAGGTGTTGCTTCGATTGGGCGTGCCATAATACTTTCCCCTGCCACCGTTTGGAATTAACGCGATTACTTATGACAGCAATAGCGCATTCCTGCGAGCGGGCTTGGTATAATACGAAGCGTAGGTTTGTCAAGAGAAATTTTCAACTTGACAGCCGTCCTATGGCCTACAGTCCGACTTTATCAAACATTTCCTCGATTGTCCACACGTGGTCAGTAATTCCAGCTTCCATCGCGGGCGTCACTCTCAGTGTTTGATGCACCCGGCAAAAATTGTAGTGCATCGTGTAGAGCGCAACCGAATAGGCGTGGTTTTCGATATTCGAGAAGGCGTTGGTCAGGCGGGTAAAGCGGCGCATGGTCATCCGCATATTCAAATTCTGTCTCTCGATAAAACTGGTCGAGATGTGCTCAGGGTCGGGATTGCCCGTGATCTTCTTCACTTTGCCCAACACGGCTGGATGATGTATGATGTCATTTTGCCCATGATTGTATGGCAAAATGTAGATAGAGGGAGGGTTATGAATACCGCCAACGTCCAGATCGGTGATTGGCTCGGAGTGCCGCCTCCGGCAACGGAGAGCGAAATTCTGCGCATCGTCGAAGGGCGACTCGCCCCCAGCATCATCAATCGGTTGGTCGACCTGGGACTTGAGAGGCCCGAGATCGATGCCACCATCATCCCTCGACGAACCCTTCAACATCGCAGGTCGCGTCGTGAAAAGCTGACGATTGAGGAAACTGACCGTGTGCTCCGCGTCATTCGTGCGCTTTCGTTGGCAGAGTCCGTTTATGCAACTCGAGAGAGAGCCTTAAGCTGGCTGCGCCGACACCATGCTCGGCTCGGTGGCCGCACGCCGCTTTCGCTTTTGGGGACAGATACGGGCAGCCGGATTGTGGAAGAGTTGTTGCTTCAAATTGACGAAGGCATGTTCATCTGATGACCCTGTGGAGGATCAGCCGCCATCGCGACCTCAAGGGAGTAGGCGGCCTGAAGGTTCCGGGCCGCTGGCACCATGCGGGCCAGCCAGTTGTCTACCTCGCTCAGAGTCCCGCCTCGGCGTTACTGGAGGTGTGTGTTCACACTAGCGCAAATGACATACCGCCGGAATTCGTGCTCCTGAAAATAGACGGGCCGGACCAACATTTTTCCGTCATTACGCTTGGTGACCTGCCTAAGAATTGGAGACTCCGCTACGAAGTAACTCGAGATCTTGGCACGGCGTGGCTGCGAAAGAAGGAAACCGTCTTGCTACAAATCCCCAGCGCGATCGTGCCGGAGACCGCGAATTATCTATTCAATCCACTCCATCCCGGCGCAGAAAAGTTTCGCATTGCCGCAAGATTCTCCTATCCGTTCGACGCGCGTCTCAAAAAGTAGCCTGCTCCCTACGCTCCACTTCGAGTCGAAAACGACGATGAGCGACCGTAGCGCAGACCTCCGCCGTTGAGGTCTGCGGCTCTTCTTGCGAAGAACCTCCAATCCTGCCGATGCAAGCCTACTTGGATTTGGGAGCTATTTGGTCTTGTGTTATGGCACCCTGCTTGCTGTAGAATGAGATGTGAGGTGATGAAGTGCGGCGCGTTGTTTATCTTTTGCTCACCGTCTTTTTGGTGCAGCTCTCCGGCCTGAGGGCTTTCTGTGTGCCGAGGCACGGTCAGGCGCACGCGTGCTGCCCCGCGAGCACGAAGACAACGCTTCCCAATTCTTCCTCGCTTCCGGATTGCTGCATCGCCTCCGTTTTGAATTTTCAGGGGTCCATCACCGAGATCCGCAATCCCGACCGACCGTCGGAATTAACAGCTCGAAATGGGATGGTTGCAGCTCCCATGGCCGTGCCCATGGTTGCACCCACCTCTCCGGCGCCGCAGCCCGCGCTGCTTGCAAGCTCTCCTCCCCGAAGTCCACTTTCCCAATCCTGCTTGCTTCTGATCTAAAACTCTCCTTCAACGCTAAGCCCAAAGTGCCGGTCCCTGCCCGCAAAGGCATTCGGGCAATTCTCTACATTTGCGTTCAATGACAGCGCCCAGCGGCTAGTGACTGCTGGCGAGAATAGCTCTTGGCCACGATGGTGTTGCCACGGAGAGTTGAAAATGAAACGGAATCTATCTTTTCTCATAATGACCCTCATCTGCATTGGTGCACCCGTGTGGGTTTTCTCGCAGTCAACGCCTGCACGTGACGCCGAGGCGGGCCCTCCACTGAGCCTGGCCACGCTGGTGAAGGAAGCAACGGAACGCAACCCGGAAGTTCTAGCCGCGCGCCGAGCTGTGGATGCCAAAAGGGCGCGGGTTCCGCAGGCCGGCGCCTGGCCGGACCCCACGGTTTCCCTCAGCTATGGAGGCAACGCGCTGCCGCCGTTCACGGTCATGCGCGCCGACCCCTCCAGCGCCCGGCAGTTCATGGCGGAACAGACGGTCCCCTACCCGGGCAAGACGCGGCTGCGCACAGAAATCGCCACTCGCGATGCCGACGCCGAGACGCTCGCGTACGAGGCCGCGGCGAGACGCGTTGCGGCGGAAGTGAGGCGAGCTTACTTCGACCTCGCGTACATCGATCGCGGCCTTGCGATTTTGCACAAGGACCGGGAGGTACTCGAGGGATTCGAGAAGGCTGCCGAGATCCGCTACTCGGTGGGCAAAGCCGCGCAGCAGGACGTTTTGCGCGCGCAATTGGAAGTTACTCGCCTGTCGCAGCGGGAGACGATGCTCAACCAGCAGCGGCGCACGCTCGAGGCGCAACTGAACAGCCTGCGCAATGTTCCCATGGACTCACCCCTCGGGACGCCCGCCATTGTCCAGCCGAGCCCCTTCGCCTACACCCAGGATCAACTCGAGGGCGCGGCGCAGGCGAACTACCCCGTCCTCAAGCAGCGCCAAACCATGGTGGAACAAGGCCGTCTTTCCATGGAGCTTGCCCGCAAGGACGTGCGCCCTGATTTCAGCGTCGGTTACGTGTACATGCAGCGCGATGCCTTGCCGGACATGTATGGAATCACGCTCTCGACGTCGCTGCCCATCTTTCGCCATCGCAAGCAGGACATGGTTATCGCCGAGGCAGCCGCCAACCTGGAATCCGCGCGGCAGATGCAAGCGAACGAACTCACCGTGCTGCGCTACCAGGTGCAACAGGATTTCCTGGAAGTTCAGGCCACGGAGCAGCTCCTAAAACTGTATTCGCAGGGGATTGCGCCGCAATCGTCGCTGACGCTGGAATCCTCCGTCAACAGCTATGAAACCGGTGGAGTGGACTTTCTAAACGTGCTCAGCAATTTTCAGGCGGTCATCGACTCGGAGCTCGATTACCACATGCAGGTTGCAAATCATGAAAAGGCTCTGGCACGACTTGAGGAAGTGACGGGGCTGAATTTGATTCAGGAGGGAGAGGGGTCGAAATGAATCGTTTGTTATGTGAACTCGCTCGGGCACAAGAACACACGGCCCTCTCCCGTGGGGAGAGGGTACCCGAAGGAGGAGGGGGGGCGAGGGGTCTCTTGGGCACCGCGGCCGTCCACACAGAATGTTTCTGCCGCCCCTCCGGGGCTCGCCACTCTTATGCGCATCTTTCCCCACGGCTTACGCCGTGGGCTGCAATGTGTCATGCGTGTCCAAAACAAGATCTGGCCATCAGTCGACGACCTGCGGCTTCGCCGCTTGCTATGCGGAAAGGCTGCGCCTTTCCGTCGCCGCAGGTTCTCTCCGTCCTCGTTCGTGCCGCGTGGAAGGCTATGCATTCCGCGCGGCACGAACGAGGGGTTAAGGGGTCAAATCAGCCGAAAAGGCGGAGCCTTTTCGCACAGCAAGGGGCGAAGCCCGACGCAAAAGCAGGCGCAGCCAGCCCGCGTAGCAAGCGGCAGAGCCGCAGGTCCTCGGTCGATGCGAAGCTTTTGTTTTGGACACGAGTGACGATCAGTCGCCCCCTGCGGGGGCTTGAGGAGATGTTTCCCATGAAACCAATCATTGTTTGTCGCCAGTTTATGGTGGCGGCAGTTGTTCTTGCCGCCCTTTCGATTGCGCCGCCGTTGCGGGGGGAGGCCCGCGAACACAACTCGATCCGGCATCGATTCACCTCAGCGCTGTTCACCCTAGTGGCGAGGGTGGAGGCGGGAGGCCAAGCAAATCCCGGCGAGGGAAAGATTCTCTTTTACCAGGACGCGATGAATCCTTCGTATCACTCGGACAAGCCCGGCCTGGCGCCAGACGGGATGAAACTCGTGCCGGTTTATGCCACGGACGTGCCGGCGGCTTCGCTTCCTCGGGGGAGTGTGCAAATCAACCCAGCCCGCCAGCAGCTCATGGGAGTCACGAGCGCATCGGCAGCATACCGGACGATTGACCGGGTCATTCGCGCCACGGGCGAAGTCGAAATCGACGAAACCCGCATCTCGAGTGTCAGCACGAAATTTAGTGGCTGGGTGCAGAAGGTCTTCGTGGATTCCAGCTTTCAGCACGTCACCAAGGGGGAACCTCTTTTTACGGTCTATAGTCCCGACCTTCTGGCCGCTGAACAAGAGTATTTGCTCGCCCTCAAGGCAGGCAAAACGCTGGGGCAGAGCTCCCTTGTGGAAGTGAGCGCGGGTGGAGCGAGTCTGCTGGAAGCCGCGCGCCTAAAGCTCTCTTTGTTGGACGTGACACCCGACCAGATCCGTGATCTCGAGGTGACAGGTAAGCCGAATCGGGAGTTCACGATCTACTCGCCTGGCGAAGGCCATGTGCTCGAGCGCAAAGTTTTTCCCAATCAATATGTCACGCCCGAGGCTGAACTCTACAAGATCGTGGACCACAGCACAATCTGGATTTATGCGGAAATTCGCGAACCGGACGTCCCCTACGTGAGCGAGGGCCAGGAAGCAGTGGTAACGGCGGAGGCGTTTCCCGGCCAGAAACTCAAAGGGCGCGTGAGCTTCGTCGAGCCGCACATGATGGAAGAAACCCGCACGGAACGCGTACGCATGGAGTTTCCCAATCCCGATTTGAAGCTCGAGCCTGGGATGTTCGTTAACGTGGAGCTGCATCGCGGCCTGGGCCGGCAATTGACCGTGCCCGTCGACGCGGTTTTGGATTCGGGCGTTCATCAACGGGTGTTCATCGATCGCGGCAAAGGCGTCTTTGAGCCCCGTACCGTAACCGTGGGCGCGCGGTCGGGGGATTTCGCCGTAATCCTCAGCGGCCTTCGAGCCGGTGAGCACGTGGTGACCCGCGCCAACTTCCTGATCGACTCGGAAAGCAATATGCGCGAGTCGATGGAGGGCATGCAGGCCGGAGAGGACCACCACCATTGACCGGGTTGGAGGATTTTTCAACTCCTTCAACTGTTTCAACTAATTCAACTAGTTGAAAAAGTCGAAAAGTTGAAGAGTTAAAAGAGGCCCCGATAGGAGCACCACCCGTGATTCATAAAATCATCGATTTTTCGGCGAGAAACAAATTCCTGGTTTTCCTCCTGGTGGGAGTTGCGGTTGCCACCGGGTGGTGGTCACTGCAAAACGTGCCGCTGGACGCGATTCCCGACCTTTCCGACACGCAGGTCATCATCTACTCACGCTGGGACCGCAGCCCTGACATCATGGAAGACCAGGTCACCTATCCCATCATCACAGCGCTGCTGGGCGCGCCTCACGTCAAGGACATCCGCGGTTTTTCCGACTTTGGCTACTCCTACGTTTACATTATTTTCGACGAAGGCACGGACATCTATTGGGCACGCTCGCGCACGCTGGAGTATCTCTCCAAAATCACCCCTCGCCTTCCCTCCGGCGTACAGACGGAACTGGGGCCTGACGCCACCTCGATCGGCTGGGTGTTTCAGTACGCGCTGGTGGATACCACCGGAAAGCAGAGCCTGGACGAACTGCGTTCCTACCAGGACTGGTACCTGCGCTATTACCTCGAGAGCGTTCCGGGAGTGGCGGAAGTTGCGCCCATCGGCGGCTTGGTGCGGCAGTACCAGATCCAGGTGGACCCCTACAAGCTGGCGGAATACAAAATTCCCCTGATGAAAGTACTGGAGGCGGTGCGCGCCAGCAATAACGACGTCGGTGGACGCCTGGTGGAATTCGCCAGCCGCGAATATATGGTCCGCGGGCGCGGTTATGCGCGCTCGCTCGACGACTTGCGAAGCATCGTGGTGGGAGGCGATGCGCGGCGGGGAGTGCCCATCACAGTCAATGACATTGGCCAGGTCACGCTCGGCCCCGACATTCGCCGCGGAGTTGCGGACCTGGATGGCAAGGGAGACGTGGTGGGCGGCGTGGTGATCATGCGTTCCGGCGAGAATGCTCTGCGCGTGATCGACCGCGTAAAGGCCAAGCTGAATCAAATCCAACCCTCGCTGCCTCCGGGCGTGAGGGTTGTCTCCACCTACGACCGGTCGGAACTGATTTTGAAATCGATCCACACACTGAAGCACACCCTGCTTGAGGAAGTCGGCATTGTCAGCCTCGTGATTTTGGTTTTCCTGTGGCACATCCCCAGCGCTCTCATTCCCATTCTGACGATTCCCATTACGGTGCTGATCGCGTTCATTCCCATGAAAGCGATTGGAGTGACTTCCAACATCATGTCGCTGGGGGGAATTGCCATCGCCATCGGCGCCATGGTGGACGCAGCCATCGTGGTGGTGGAGCAAACGCACAAGAAGCTGGAGATCTGGGAAGCAGAGGGTCGCAAACGTGATTATCACGCTGTGGTCATCGAAGCTATCCAGGAAGTCGCCCCTGCCAGCTTCTTCTCGCTGCTGGTCATCGCGGTTTCGTTTACGCCCATCTTCGCGCTGGAAGCGCAGGAAGGAAGGCTGTTCAAGCCCCTTGCCTTCACCAAGAATTTTTCCATGGCGATCGCGGCCGTGCTCGCGATCACGCTTGACCCTGCCCTGCGGCTGCTTTTCACTCACGCCACTTCCTTTAACTTCCGCCCGCGTTTTTTGGCCCGCATCGCCAATGCTGTCCTGGTCGGGAAGATTCTCCCGGAGGAAAGACACCCGATCAGCCGCGTGCTGATCAAGTTATATCGCCCCGTAGTGGAAATGACCGTGCGCCTGCGGTGGATCGTGATCGGCGCGGCTATTGCTGCCGTCGTGCTGACGATTCCAGTCTTCCAGCGCCTGGGGTCGGAATTCATGCCGCCGCTCAACGAAGGCACATTGCTCTACATGCCTACCACGCTGCCGGGCATCTCGCTGGCAGAGGCGCAGCGGCTCCTGGAAATCCAGGATCGTATCCTCAAAACTTTTCCGGAGGTTGAGCGCGTGTTTGGCAAGGCTGGCCGGGCGGAGACCTCCACGGACCCCGCCCCGCTTTCGATGGTGGAGACCACGGTCCTCCTGAAGCCGCAGGACCAATGGCGCAAGAAGCCGCAGTGGTATTCGAGTCGCGCCCCGGAGTGGATGCAGAAAATCTTGCGCCACGCCTGGCCCGACCGGATATCCCAGGACGACCTGGTGGACGAAATGGACCGCGCCCTGCGCATTCCCGGGACGTCGAACGCCTGGACCATGCCCATCCGCAACCGCGTGGATATGCTCACCACCGGGGTGCGCACGCCCGTCGGAGTCAAGGTGCTGGGCGCCGATCTCAATAAAATTCAGCAGATTGGCGAAGAGATTGAACATGTCCTCGCGAAAGTTCCTGGCACCCGCAGCGTTTACGCCGAGCGCGTGAGCGGCGGCTATTTCCTGGATTTCACCCTCCGCCGCGGTGAGCTGGCGCGCTATGGGTTGACCGTGGACGACGTGGAGGCTTACATCATGTCGGGGGTGGGCGGAGAGAACGTCAGTACTACTGTCGAGGGGCGGGAGCGCTACTCCGTGAACGTCCGCTACCTGCGCGATTACCGCAGCGATGTGGGCGCGCTCGCCCGCTTGCTGGTGGCCACACCCTCGGGACTGCAAATCCCCATCAGCCAGCTTGCGGACATTCATCTGGTGGAAGGGCCCAGCATGATCCGCGACGAGAATGGTTTGCTGAGCGGATACGTCTACGTGGACGTGGCGGGGCGCGACCTGGGAAGCTATGTGGAGGAAGCGCAACACGTGGTGCGCGGACAGGTGGAATCGCATTTGCCCGCCGGCTATAGCTTGAGCTGGAGCGGCCAGTACGAATTCCTCCAGCGCATGCGCGAACGGCTGAAGTTGGTGGTCCCGATCACCATTTTTCTGGTCTTCATCCTTCTCTACCTCAATACGAAGTCCGCAGTGAAGACGCTGATCATCTTCGCGGCAGTGCCGTTTTCCGCTGTGGGAGCCGTCTGGCTGCTTCATTGGCTGGGTTACAACATGAGCATCGCCGTCTGGGTGGGCTTGATCGCCTTGCTGGGCGTGGACGCGGAAACCGGGGTTTTCATGCTGCTCTACCTCGATCTCGCTTACGAAAGCTGGAAGCAAGCGGGCCGCCTGAAGAGCTACAAAGATCTGCAGGACGCCATTGTGCATGGCGCGGCGATGCGCGTTCGCCCCAAAGTGATGACCGTCGGGTGTATGTTCATGGGCCTCTTCCCCATCATGTGGTCCACGGGCACGGGCGCGGACGTGATGAAGCGGATCGCCGCCCCCATGGTCGGCGGTATTTTCACCTCGTTCATTCTGGAACTGCTGGTCTACCCGGCGATCTATGCGATTTGGAAATGGAATTTTGAACTGAAAAATAGGTGCTAGGTGTCAGGTGCTAGGTGCCAGGTGTAAACTCCTAAGGGCATTCATTGTCTCGCGAGGGGGAGAATTAAAATGTTCAAGGGGTATAGGGATCTTAAAGTGTGGCAGAAGTCAATGGACCTTGTCGTCGAAAGTTATCGTCTCGCTAAATTCTTGCCGAAGAGCGAGACGTTTGGGTTGACATCGCAGATTCAGCGGGCTGCTGTCTCAATCCCCGCCAACATCGCGGAAGGCCATGGAAGGGAACACTTGGGCGACTATTTGCGGCATCTGTCGATAGCCAATGGTTCGTTAATGGAGCTCGAGACCCATATACTTCTCATGCAGCGCTTATATAGAATTGGAAGCGAGGCGCAAATTGCGCTGGCAATGACGGATGAGTTGGGGAGAATGCTATCGGGGCTAACCAAGAGCCTGAAAGAAAGATTAATCGCAGCCTAGCACCTAACACCTGGCACCTAACACCTTTGGAGAATCCATGAAGGCCCGCGAAATCCTCATAACGCTCGTCGCGCTGTTGGCGATCGGGGTCACATCCTTTTTTGCTTATCGGTATGAACGAAAAAGCGAGACGGTGGGCATGTGCCCGTTTTGCGACCGCATGATCCACCCGGTTACTGTCTATCGATTGAAGGTTGGCGGCCAGGTGCTGGCGGCGTGCTGTCCGCGGTGCGGCATGCACGCCCAGGTGGGCCAGACGCAGGGAATTCCGGGTCAGGCTTGGGCGACTGACGTCACTACCGGCGAGAGTGTCGCGGCAGAATCCGCCATTTATGTTGAGGGCGGCGACATCCAGTACTGCACACACGGAAACCAGCCGACGGCGCGCGAACCCCACGGCGTTTCCGTGCGCGAGTATGATCGCTGCCTGCCGACTCTGGTGGCATTCAAGTCGCCGCAAGAAGCCGAAGCCTATCGGCAGCAGCATGGAGGGCGCATTTTGAGCTACTCGCAGGCGCTCGCCGCTGTGCGGGAGCAATGATTGCCGTCACCCCACCGATACGGAACGCCCTTTAATGGCTACAGGCAGTCCGTCACCAATCGATTCGTTCGAGGTCCTTCACCACGTCAAAGTGGCGGTCCCGGCTTATGAGCGGCACCGAATACTGGCGACAAAGTGCGGCAATCCAGAGGTCGTTGGTGGGAATCGGCTTGCCTGATCTTCGCAACTCCAAGCCAATAGCGGCGTAGTGGTATGTAGTTTCGTTGTCGATGTCGAGGACGGTCACTGTCGCGACCCACTCGCGCAACCAGTTCTCGTACTCCGCCCGGCGCCGCGACTGGGCGATGCCCATCCGATACTCCCCCAGGACAATCACCGGAACCGCCAGGCGCTCGGCCTTGGCAACCACTTCCAGCGCGGCGGGATGGCGGTCGGCAGCGGCCAACAAGGCGTTCGTATCCAGTATCAACGCCACATCTCCGCATCGATTTTCTCGGAGTCCTCTTCGATCAGCCGGTTGATGCGCTCCGTTTCCGCATGCAGATGCTTCAGTTTGCCCATGTGCTTTACCCAGGGCCTCTCGGGAGGGGTGGGGCCAGCCGCCAGCTTTTCCTTAACCGCTTGCGTCACAAATTCACGCAGCGGGACTCCGCGCTCGGCCGCCGCGGACTTCGCGCGGCGAAAAATGCGATCGGGGATTTCCAGTGTCGTTTTCATAGAAAGAGTCTCCCATATTTATGGGACCATTGTCAACGTGGAACAAGTTAAAACCCTTGAACGTCGTGCCTGCCTGCACAGTTTTAGTGCAGCCCGGTAATGCTGTCATGCGCGTTTGACATCAGCGTCCGGCAATTCCGGCACTGGCTGGCCCAATGAGCTCATTTTCTTTCCCCCTGAGAAGTCCTTTATGCATCAAAACCGCTCGCGCGTCACATGAGGACACTGCCCCCCAGCTCACCACCCATTGTTTCCAGCCCTGTCTTCGCCTAACCTACTCCGTGCGGAGGGAATAAATGAAAAACATAACTCTTCTGAGTTTATCGATTTTCGCCTTGGCGGGGATGTCCATGATTGCAGCGGGGCAAGCGCCGCCAGCCGTCGTAAGCGTTTCCACTGAAATCAAAGGCGTCGTTTTGGTCCGTTTGAAATACTATACCGACCTCTTGGACGGACTTCAGCAGGCGGTGAAGGACGAGAAGATCAAGAACGCGGTGATCCTGAGCGGCGTCGGGTCCGTCACCAGCTATCATGTCCACGCCGTGAGCAACACCACGCTTCCGGCGACACTGGCTTATAGCGAACATTCCGGGCCGATGGATCTGATCGCCGTGAACGGCTATGTACTCGGTGGCCGAATCCACGCGCACATCACCATGACCGACGACAAGAAAGCTTTCGGGGGGCACCTCCATGAAGGGACGAGGGTCTTTACCTTCGCCATCATTACACTGGGGAGGCTCGACGACAATATCGACCTCAGCCGCTTCGATGATTCGAATTGGAGATGACCGCTGCCGCGCTGATTTCACTCGACCCTGCGGCGCTGAGCGCGGGAAGCTGTCGCAGAACAGGAGAGGGAACAATGAAAAATCAAGCTTCCGGCCGTGTTTCACGAGGTGCTGTGATTTGGCTTTGGAACTTTGCCGTCGTTTTGAGCATGGCTTCGCTCACCCAGCAGGTGTGGGGGCAAGCCTTGCCCACCGCGAGGCCGGAACAAGTCGGCTTCTCGTCCGAGCGGCTTCAGCGCCTCGACGCGGCAATGCAGCAAAAGGTGGATGACAAGCAATTCGCCGGGATTGTGACCGTCCTCGCGCGCCACGGCAAGGTGGTGGAATTCAAAACCTACGGCAAAAAGGATCTCGCGACCGGCGCGCCAATGGACAAGGACGCGATATTTCGCATCTATTCCATGACCAAGCCGGTCACGGGCGTCGCCATGATGATGCTTTATGAGGAAGGCAAATGGCAGCCGGACGACCCCATTTCAAAGTACATTCCCGAGTTCGCCAACCTCAAAGTTTTCAAAGGCGTCGACAATAGCGGCGAGCCCATTCTGGAAGATCCCGTCCACCCACCCACAATGCTTCAGTTGATGACGCACACGGCGGGTTTCACCTACGGCAGTGGCAGCGATGTGGTGGATAAGATGTACCGCGATCAGCAAGTCCAGCATTCGGCCACCTTGCAGGAGATGATCGATAAGCTGGCCAAGCTGCCGTTGCTTTATCAACCCGGGACGCGCTGGGTCTATAGCATTTCGGTGGACATTCAGGGGTACCTGGTGGAAAAGCTCTCCGGCAAGTCTCTGGCGGATTTCATGCGCGAACGGATATTTGAGCCGCTGGGCATGAAGGACACAGGCTTCTACTTACTGAAAGAGAAGATGGACCGGCTGGCCACACTCTATCGGGTGAGTGACAAAGGCGAGTGGACACCCGCCTCACCCGAGAACGATCTGGCCCCCGACCTGACCAAGCCGCCGACGATGCCGAGCGGAGGGGGCGGTTTGCTCTCGACGGCGCAGGACTATCTGCGGTTCGCACAGATGCTCTTGAATGGCGGCCAACTGGATGGCGTCCGCCTGCTGGCGCCGCCGACGGTCAGACTGATGACTTCGAATCACCTGCCCGACAAGCTGATGACCGGCGAATTCGGAGTTGGACTCCAGCACATCCGCCCCGGTATGGGTTTTGGCTTCGATGTCGCGGTGTTTAGCGACCCCGCGCAAGCCGTGGACATCACGGGCAAAGGGACTTTCCTTTGGGACGGCGCTGCCAGCACCTGGTTCTGGATCGATCCGGCCGACGACATGACTTTCGTCGGCATGGTTCAGCGCATGGGCGGCCATGGACCGAACATGCAAACGTTCAGCCGAGCCATGGTGTTTCAAGCCCTTGTGGAGCCGTAACCTCTCAGCGCTTGCTGATCCGCGCGCTCCTGAGGGGGGATGAATCAGAAAGCCTTCAACTCAGCCGCCATCCAGGCAGCGCCGGTAATCAGGAAATTGAGGCAGAACTCGGACCAGTTCAGATGCGCGTGTGGGTGCGCGATCAGGCGTGGAATCCAAACCAGCACACCAAAGAGCGCCAGCATGGCGGTCAGCAGGCGTAGTGCCAGCCGTGCCTGGCGATTGATGAGAATGGCAATCGCCGCAAGTGCAAACGCGATCGTGGTGAGTATGGCCCAAAACATCTGATTGGGCGGAATCCACTTGGGAACCAACTGAGCTGTGAACGAAAGGTAGATGATCTGACTCAGCGTAAATGAAACAGCGCAGATTCCAAGTCCAAGGCGCGCCGCTCGCCCGATAGCTACGGCTCGTGTTTCATTCGCTTCAGTTGCAGCGTAGAGGGCAATCGCGCCGCAGAGAGCGCAAAACTGCTCGAAGAAGCTCGGGTAGTGGTCATAGTTGGCGGGTGCGGCAATGATCGGCCGGATGCAGGCCAGCGAGAAAAGCAAATAAACGACGCCGAGAACGATCGACGCCAAGCGGGCGCTCCGTGGGAATTGCATCCCGATCCCACCGGCGATTTGAGAGGTCATGAGACACCCGCCGATGAGGGCGCCGAGGGGCAGGCTCCAGATCTGGCTCAAGGTTTGCCAGGTGTCAGAGTCGTGCCACATCAGTGCGATGACGCCGAACAGCACCGCCGACGCGCCAAAGACGACCCGTCCGTACAACGTTGTCTTCATGCTGAAAAAGTAACGCTCTCGCTTCGAGCCGTTGGGCGAGAGACGTCTACTCCCAGTGCGCGCTCTGGATGGACGCAGGGGGCTCAGACTCTACGCCCTTCACGGACTTCCAGATAACCCGGTTGAGTTCTTCTTCCGGGGCCCGGTCAGGCCGGGTGAAGTCCCACTGGGCGGACTCCTTCGCGCCCGGTGCTTCGGGCGAATTCACCTCTTGCAAGGAAATCTGAGGTTGCAGTCCCTTGTAGCCTTCCAGTATAGGTTGTTTCTGGAAGTCCGCAAGCAGGCTCGGGGCGCGATCGTCAAAATACGTGAGGCTCGGCAGTCCCAGTATCTGTTCGATGGTCTTGAGCACGGACGCAGTGGAAAAATGCGCGTGCTCGAGGGAGCCGCGCTTGACGTAAGGCGAGATGACCAGCAACGGAGAGCGATGGGCATCGACGTGGTCGGGCCCATCCTGCGCGTCGTCCTCGAGGACGAAGATGGCGATCTCCGGCCAGTAGCGGCTGTGGGAAACGACGTCCACCAGGCGCCCGAGAGCCGCGTCGTTGTCCGCAACCATGGCTCGCGGGGTGGGGCGTCCGGGACGCGTCCCCAGGGTGTGGTCATTGGGTAGGTGCATAATGGTGAGCCGCGGCAAATTGCCATTCTTCTCGAACTCGTGAAATTCGCGCTCCCATTCCTCAATGCGCTTCTGGTCGGTGACCGCCCCGATTCCATCCACGTACTGTGGATCGTAATGATCCTTGAGCCCCCGAACGTAGCAGCGGGTCAGGCCAGGGTGGTCGTCTTCATCCACACACCACTCGCCGTAATCGCGATAGCTGATTCCGGCCTTTCGCGCCCGATCCCAAATGAACCCCGAGGCCGGGACCGCGAAGGGTTGGTCGTGCTGGTCATCGCCATCGTAATCGGGGCCTACAAAATCGTACTTCAGGCGCCCGGCGTAGATCGACGGCCAAAGCTTGTTGACGTAGTCGGTGCCCGCTGCGGCGGTAGACCACACGTGGCCGTCCACGCTCACATCGCCATCGACATAGAAATTGTCAAAGAGAATAAACTGACGGGCCAGGGCATGATGGTTGGGGGTCACGGGTTCGCCAAACAGGACCAGGTCAGGAGCGCCGTCTCCTTCCTTCATGTCGCCCAAGATCTGATCGTAAGTGCGGTTCTCTTTGATGATGTAGATGAGGTGCCGGATGGGAGCGTGCCAATTGCTCTTGGCGGAAAAATATCCAATGAGATCGCGCGAGCTCTGGGGGAGTTCCGTTTCTCCATAAACTTGCTGCGCCAGAGTTCTCGCTCGCGCGCTCTGCGTCGCAATCTCATCGTCCCGTAGCGCTTCGAGCCCACCCCCGAGCAAGTAGCCGATGTAGTCGGTCCGCGAGCCGGAGTCGGTCATGTGCCTCTGCCCGAGCGTGCCAGGCAGCGCGGGACGGCGGCGCGGCTCGAGCGGAGTGGCGGACCCCTCGGCGCTACCCGGCGCAGCTTTGAGCGGAGAGCTGGGGCCCGTCACCAGGTTGCGGCCGTCGGCAATGAAAAGCTCGCGTCGATTGGGCGAGTAGACGAGTGATGTCGGGTAGGCGCCCACGGGGATGATCCCCTCCAGCTTGGCCTCTTCATCCTTGGCGTCCAAGCGAACCACGGCAAGAGCATTGACGGCGGCAAGAGCGACAAAGAGCTTGCCGGACGCGGGATCGAGAGCCAGGGCGTTTGGCTGCCCGCCAATGACATCGGAATTGGGGACTTGGATTTTCACCCGGCGAACTTCCCTCAGTTCTTGCAGGTCAATGATGGAAACAAGATCGTCGTCCGAGCATGCCACGAGTAAATGCTGCCGGCTCGGGGTCACCAACATATCGGAGGGATGGCTTCCCACGGGAATGGTCCGTACGACCTCAAGATTTTCGCCGTCCAGAATGGAGACGGAAGCCTGGCCCCAGTTGGCCACGGCGATCTTGCCGCCTGGAAGAGCCTTCACCGCGTAGGGGAATTCGCCCACTTTGGCGCGCTGCAGGATCTTGCCGGTCAGATAATTAAATCGGACAACTTCGTAGGATCGATTACACGCTACTACGGCGGTGGAGTCATCCTGAACCGCAAGGCCCGCGGTCAATTCGCAATGTTCGAGAGCAATTTCGCGGGGCTCACCAAATTCCCCCGCGTGCAGCGGGACAACCATAACCGACGTTGCCCCGGTCGAGGCGAGGATGGATTTTTGGCTGGAAGCGTAGGCGAGACCGTACCACAAACTCGGAAAATCGATGCGGTCGGCAATCTTGTTATGCACCTCATCATAGGCCTGAAGGTACTG
>Ga0181520_10007514_pt1 | contig 16002 bp, 28 predicted proteins | sample PEATcosm2014_Bin_29_FD_132451 | JGI IMG/M metagenome (GOLD analysis project Ga0181520, IMG submission 132451) | Peatland microbial communities from MTU Mesocosm Facility, Houghton, MI, USA - PEATcosm2014_Bin02_30_metaG | ecosystem: Environmental > Terrestrial > Soil > Wetlands > Peat | place...
ATCGATCACGCCGCACACCAACTTCAAGGGCGAGGTGTATGTGCTCTCGAAGGAAGAAGGCGGGCGGCACACGCCGTTCTTCAACGGCTACAGGCCACAGTTCTACTTCCGGACTACCGACGTGACCGGATCGGCGAAGCTGCCGGCGGGCACCGAGATGGTGATGCCCGGCGACAACGTGCAACTGGAGATCGAACTGCACACTCCGGTGGCCATGGAAAAGGGCCTGAGGTTCGCCATCCGCGAAGGCGGCAGGACCGTAGGCGCAGGAACGATTTCGGAGATTATCAAGTAGTTCGCGACTGGCTGTAATCAGATAAACGAGGGCTGCCGGCAGGTGCAGAAGTTCATCACCGGCAGCCACTCCAAACGATCTTTGAGCAGGAAGAAAAGAGACAGACGATGGCAGGACAGAGAATCAGAATCCGTTTGAAGGCGTACGACTACCGCGTGCTGGACACGTCGACCGGCGAGATTGTAGATACGGCGAAGCGCACCGGCGCGCAGGTTGCGGGGCCCATTCCGCTGCCGACGATGAAGAACAAGTATTGCGTGCTGCGTTCGCCCCACGTGGACAAGAAGTCGCGCGAGGCGTTCGAGATTCGCACCCACAAGCGGCTGATCGACATTCTGGAGCCGACGCAGCAGACGGTGGACGCGCTGATGAAGCTCGATCTTCCCGCCGGCGTCGACGTTGAGATCAAGACGGTTCAGAAGTAGGCAAGAGATTCAGAAGTACCGGCAGTGCTGAGGTTTTCGGGCCCGGCATGATGAGGAAAGGAAAAGGCGATGGCAGTTACAGGAATTCTCGGCAAGAAGATCGGCATGACCCAACTCTTCGACGACCGCGGCGACGTTCACCCGGTGACGGTGTTGAAGGCGGGCCCGTGCGTGATCACGCAGTTGAAGACGCAGGCGAAGGATGGCTACGACGCCGCACAGATCGGCTATGTGGATTTCATCAAAGCCTCGAAGGTCAACAAGGCGATGACCGGACACTTTGCCAAGTCGGATGTGCCGCCGGTCCGGGTGATTAAGGAAGTTCCGGTCGAGGTTGCGAAGGAAGGCGATAACGGCGCAGTAAAGGCCGGCGATCGCGTGATGGTCGACATCTTTTCCGATGAGAAGTTTGTGGATGTGATCGGCACCTCGAAGGGCCGCGGGTTTGCGGGCGTGGTTCGGCGGCATCACTTTGGCGGCGGCCCCAAGGCGCACGGCCACATGTTCCAGGTGCAGGGTTCGATCGGCGCCTCGTCGTTTCCGTCGCGGGTGTTTCCCGGGCAGCGCATGCCGGGCCACATGGGCCACGCGCAGATTACGGTGCGCAATCTGCGCATCCGCGGCATCGATCTGGAGGACAACCTGCTGATGGTTGAGGGCGCAGTGCCCGGTCCGCGCGATGGATACGTCTTGATTTCGAAGGCCAAGGCACCGCCGCGCGAGCGCCGTGGATTTGCCGGAGCCGGAACGCTGGATCCGTTGAAGGCTTCAAAGAAGGCGTCGCCGAAGAAGAAGTAAGTGGCAAAACTCTGCGCGGGGAACGAACCGGGTAACGCAGACAAACAAAGTCAGAGTCCGCCGCAGCGATGGCGGGCATGAAGAGAGAAGAACGATGGCAAAGATCAACGTAGTCAATCTCGGCGGGAAGAAGGTCGGCGAGTTCGAACTGCTCGACGAAGTGTTCTCGGGCGAGATCAACGACGGGCTGCTGTGGGAGTCGGTGAAGCACTACCGCGCCGCGCTGCGCCAGGGCACCGCATCCACCAAGACCCGCGGCCTGGTTTCGGGCGCCGGCCGCAAGCTGTGGAAGCAGAAGGGAACGGGGCGCGCGCGCATTGCGTCGATCCGGAGCCCGCTGTGGCGCTCGGGCGGCACGGTCCACGGACCCAAGCCGCGCAGCTACGAGTACGCGTTCCCGCAGAAGAAGCTGATGGGCGCGCTGCGCTCGGCCATCGCGGCCAAGATCGCCGACGGCAAGCTTACGGTGGTCGATTCGTTCGACGTCGCCGAGCCGAAGACCAAGCTCTTCCGTGCCGCGCTGGACAAGCTGGACGCCGGCAAGACCACTTTGCTGGTGGAGACTAGCCGCAGGTTGGACGAGAAGCTTTATCTGGGTTCGCGCAATCTTGAAGGCGTTGAGCTGGTGCTCAGCTCCGAGGTGCACCCTTACGATTTGCTGCGCTACGAGCACGCCGTGGTTTCGAAGGATGCGCTGGAAGCGCTGCAGGAAACGCTGAAGAAGTTTGTTTCGAAGCGCAGCAAGACCGCGCAGAAGGAGGTTGCGTAATGCCAACCCTCTACACCGTCATCCGCCGCCCGCTGATTACTGAAAAGGGCATGGGCGTGAAGGAAACGCAGAACACGCTGGTCTTCGAGGTTGACATGAAGGCCACCAAAACCGAAGTCAAAGAAGCTGTAGAGACGCTGTTCAAGGTCAAGGTGACCGGCGTCCGCACTTCCACGGTGGAAGGCAAAGAGCGCCGCCGGGGCAAGTTCACCGGCTACCGCCCCGACTGGAAGAAAGCCTATGTCCGGCTGAAGGACGGCCAGAAGATGCCGGAGTACTTGAACAGCCTGTAAGAGAAGTTGTTAGTTGCTGGTTGTTAGTTGTCAGTTGAAAACGAAGGCGACAAGCAAGTCGCACCGATGCGAAAGAGAACTAGCTAACAGCCAAGAGCTAGTGGCTAGGAGTTGAATACGATGCCGATCAAATCATATCGACCGATTACCCCGTCACTCCGCTTCCAGACGAAGCTGGTGAATGACGACCTGACGACGGACAAGCCGCATAAGCCGCTGCTGACCGTGAAACAGCGCACCGGCGGACGCAACTCGACCGGCCGCATGACCATCCGCCACCAGGGCGGAGGCCACAAGCAGAAGCTGCGCCTGATCGACTTCAAGCGCGACAAATACGGCATTCCCGGAACCGTCGCGACCATCGAGTACGATCCCAACCGCAGTTCCCGCATCGCACTGGTGAACTATGCGGACGGGGAGAAGCGCTACATCATCCAGCCGATCGGCCTGAAGGTTGGGCAGAAGATCATGAGCGGGCCGGACGCCGATATTCTGGTGGGCAACGCGCTTCCGCTGAAGAACATTCCCGCCGGCACGACGGTGCACAACATCGAGCTTCGTCCTGGCAAGGGCGCGCAGATGGCGCGTTCGGCCGGCGCCCAGGTTCAACTGGTGGCGAAGGAAGGCGATTACGCGCTGCTGAAACTGCCCTCGGGCGAGACCCGCAAGGTGCTGGTGGAGTGCATGGCGACGATCGGCCAGGTGGGCAATACGGACCACGAAAATGTCTCGATCGGCAAGGCTGGACGCAATCGCTGGAAGGGCATCAATCCTTCCAACCGCGGCGTCTCAATGAACCCGGTCGACCATCCGCACGGCGGCGGCGAAGGCAAGACCTCCGGCGGACGTCACCCGGTGACTCCGTGGGGCCAGCCCACGCGGGGATACAAGACACGCAACAACAAGCGGACCGATGTATTTATCGTCAGCCGCCGCAGCAAGTAGTTCGCAGGTTAGAAACACCAAGTCTCGCACGCAAGAGATTCGTCGTAACCAGCACCGTAACCGGCAGTAAGGAAATTGGAGTCACACGATGGCACGTTCCGCAAAGAAAGGTCCGTTCATTGACACCCATCTTCAGTCGAAGATAACGGTGATGAACCAGACCAACGATAAGAAGGTTGTGCGCACCTGGTCGCGCCGTTCGACGATCTTTCCCGACATGGTCGGCCACACCATCGCCGTCCACAATGGCCGCAAGTTCATCCCGGTCTACGTGACCGAGAACATGGTCGGGCACAAGCTGGGCGAGTTTGCGGCGACGCGCACGTTCAAGGGCCACTCTGCGCGTGCGGCCGAGACCACGGCGAAGCCGAAGTAGTTCTGGAACAACTCGATTTTGGCAGGGCGTACCAGTTCGATTGAAGGATTAAAAAGTTATGGCGAAGATCGCAGTAGAAAAAGTTCGAGAGTTCCGCGCCGAGGCCAAGTTCCAGCGCACCAGCCCGCAGAAGGCGAAGCTGGTTCTCGACACCATCAAGGGCATGCGCGTGGAGCAGGCGCTAAACACCGTGCACTTCTCCACCAAGCGAATGGCGCCGGTGATCGAGAAGGTGTTGCGTTCGGCCATTCAGAATGCCACTTACGTCGCGCAGGAGCAGGGACTGGATGTGGATGTCGATAACCTTTATGTGCGCACCGCAGTGGCGAATGAGGGCCCGCGCATGAAGCGCATCCGCCCGGCGCCGATGGGGCGTGCGTTCCGCTATCAGCGCCGGCTCGCGCACATTATCGTCACGGTGGCGGAGAAGAAGTCTGGCGCCGGGTTGGCAACGGTTGTAGACGATGCTCCGGCAGTCAAGTCGAAGCCGGCCAAGACGGCGGCCAAGAAGGCGGCCAAGAAGACCGCAGCCAAGAAAGCTCCGGCCAAGAAGGCCCCAGCCAAGAAGGCAGCGAAGGAAGCTTAGTTTGCAGAGGAGTGCCGGAGATTTTCCGGTAAACAAGTTTTTCGATCAAGCCCCGCCGGCTCAACCGGAAATGGGGAGAAGTAAAGGGAAGCTATGGGACAGAAGGTCCATCCGTATGGGTTTCGCCTCGGCGTCAACAAGCCGTGGAAATCTCGTTGGTTCGTCGAGCGCGGCTATGACAAGCTGCTGGTCGAAGATGTCAAGCTGAAGGCTGAGCTGCGCGAGAAGCTGAAGGCTGCCGGCGTGAGCTCGGTGGAAGTCGAGCGCCCCGGCAACAAGCTGCGGCTGATCATCCGCACCGCGCGTCCGGGCATCATCATCGGCCGCAAGGGCGCGGAGATCGACAAGCTGAAGGCCGACATCCAGAAGCGCACCTCGCGCGAAGTGTTTATCGACATCCTCGAGGTGAACAAACCGGAGCTCGACGCGCAGTTGGTCTCCGAAAACATCGCGCTGCAGTTGGAGAAGCGCGTCAGCTTCCGCCGCGCGATGCGCAAGTCGGTTGATTCCGCACTGCGTTTCGGCTGCAAGGGGATCAAAGTGCGCGTGTCGGGCCGTCTGAACGGCAATGAAATCGCGCGCTCGGAGTGGTATTTGCAGGGGCGTCTACCGCTGCACACGCTGCGCGCGGACATCGACTATGGATTCTCCGAGGCGCACACGACGTACGGCATCATCGGCGTCAAGACCTGGGTTTACCGCGGCGATATCTATGAGCAGAAAAAGCGCCGCGATCAGGGCACTACGACCGGAGTGTTCTAAAAGGTTGTTAGTTGCTAGGTATTAGTTGATAGTTGCTGGCGGACAGCCAGGAGTTAGAGGGTTTTCGTTATGTTGATGCCAAAGAAGGTCAAGTTTCGCAAGCAGCAGCGCGGGCGCATGTGCGGCAAGGCGTGGCGCGGGTCGGATCTCTCGTTCGGCGATTTCGGCCTGAAGGTGCAGGAGTGCGGCTACATCACCGACCGTCAGATTGAAGCCAGCCGTATCGCGATGACCCGCTTCATCAAGCGCGGCGGCAAGGTGTGGCTGCGCATCTTTCCGGACAAGCCGATTACCAAGAAGCCGGCCGAAACCCGCATGGGCAAAGGCAAGGGGGCGCCGGACCACTGGGTCGCGGTGGTTCGCCCGGGCAAGATCCTGTTTGAGATGGAGGGGGTCTCGGCTGAACTCGCGAAAGAAGCGATGCGCCTGGCCGCCCACAAGCTGCCGCTGAAGACGGCGTTCGTTCAGCGTCACGACGCCAAGACGGCCGTGGCGGTCAAGTAGCTTCGGCAAAGCAACGCAGCAGCAGAGAATTTGTAACGAAAGAAGAAGATTATGGAAATCGAAAAGATCCGCAACCTTACCGATGAAGAGCTCACGAGCCAGCAGACGAAGTCTGCCGAGCAGCTCTTCCGCCTGCGCTTCCAAAAGAGCCTCGGCAACAACGAAGGCATCAAGAAGCTGCGGGTGCTGAAGCTCGACATCGCCCGCATCAAGACGATCGCCCGCGAGCGCGCGCTGGCGGCAGACAAGGCCGCATCGCCCGCAGCCGTGGCCGCCGCGCCGGCCGCGAGCGCACGCACCGCGCGCAAGAAAGCGAAGAAGGACTAACTTATGGCAGATACAACCAATACCGCCGCAGCCGCAACCGCAACACCCGAAGCGCAGCCCTCTCGCCGCAACGAGAAGGTCGGCATCGTAGTCTCCACCAAGATGCAGAAGACCATCGTGGTTGAGATCGAGATCCGCAAGGCGCATCCGAAGTACAAGCGGGTGATGAAGTCGAACAAGAAGTTCTACGCGCACGACGAGTTGAACTCGGCGCGGGTGGGCGACGTCGTCCGCATCCGCGAGGCGAGGCCGCTGTCGAAGCTGAAGCGCTGGTCGCTGGAGGAGATTGTCCGCCGCTCATCGCTCGCGCAGCTTGACGAGAAAGACCCCTTCGAGGAAGTGAAGTAGACGGGGAGTGAGCGCGCCGGCAGGCTGAGGCGCGGAGCAGTAGACGAGAGTATCAAGGGGCTATGTCCCCGGGCCATTTGGGCCGGTTTCTTGGATTCAGGAGAACGAACATGTCAGTACAGATGAGAACAATGCTCGACGTTGCCGACAACTCCGGCGCCCGCAAGCTGCAGGTGATTTTGCCGCTGGGCGGCGGCCTGGGCAAGAAGGCCGGGCTGGGCGATGTGGTTACCGCGGCCGTCAAGGAAGCGTCGCCCGATGGAACGGTGAAGAAGGGCAAGGTGGTGAAGGCGGTGATTGTGCGTACGCGCAAGGAGTACCGCCGGCGCGACGGCACGTATATCCGCTTCGACCAGAACGCCGCCGTGGTGATCAACGACGTCAACGAGCCGGTTGGCACGCGCGTTTTCGGGCCGGTCGCCCGCGAACTCCGCGAGAAGAAGTTTCTGAAGATTGTCTCGCTCGCGCCTGAAGTTATCTAGAAGCAGTTGTCAGTGCTCAGTTGTCAGTTGTGAGTTGAAGACAAAAAGCGGATTCCGGCTCCGACAGATTGCCGAGGAAGGAAGCAGCAAATGGCAGGGATCAAGATCAAGCGCAACGACACCGTCGAAGTTATCGCCGGCAAAGACAAAGGCAAGCGCGGCCGCGTGCTCCGGATCATGGCCGACAAGAATCGCCTGCTGGTGGAGCACGTGATGATGATTAAGAAGCACGTGAAGCCGAACCCGCAGCGGAACATCAAGGGCGGCATTGCGGAGCAGGAGTCCTCGATTCACCTTTCGAACGTGATGCTGGTGGATGGCGAGGGCAACAAGACGCGCGTCGCCACCAAGTATGAAGGCGACAACAAGGTTCGAGTTTCGAAGGTGAGCGGGAACCCGATTCCCGAGAAGAAGAAGTAGTTTTGGAGTCTGACTTAACGAAGGTTCACCCCACGAATCGGTATACGGGCAGCAGCCCACTCCGGCGACCGTGGAGAAAGCGAAGTCCAACATGGCAGCACGATTCAAAGAGAAGTACCTGAGCGAGATTCGGCCGGCGATTGCCAAGGAACTGGGCATCACCAACGCGATGGCGATTCCACGGCTGGAGAAGATCATCATCAACATGGGTCTGGGCGAGGCGACACAAAACGTCAAGATCATGGACCCGCTGGTGGCGGACCTGGGCTCCATCGCCGGGCAGAAGCCGGTGATCACCAAGGCGAAGAAGTCGATCGCGCAGTTCAAGGTGCGCGAAGGCATGCCGATTGGCGCGATGGTAACGCTGCGCGGCGAAAAGATGTACGAGTTTCTCGACCGGCTGATCACGATTGCGCTGCCCCGTGTTCGCGACTTCCGCGGGGTCTCGTCGAAGAGCTTCGACGGCCGCGGCAACTACACGCTGGGTCTGCGCGACCAGCTCATCTTCGCCGAGATCGACTACGCGAAGGTGGACAAGATCAAGGGCATGAACGTCACCATTGTGACCACCGCGGCCGACGACAACGCAGCCCGCGCCCTGCTGAGGGGCTTCGGCATGCCGTTCCGGGTTGGAGCGTAAAGAAACACCGCCCGAACCGCATGGGCGCAACAGAATCTGTAGTTTGTAACAGGATAGAGAGCAAACACTATGGCCACTACCGCAAAGCGTGTGAAAGACGCAAAGAAGCCGAAGTTCAAATCCCGTCAGCACAACCGCTGCCAGCTCTGCGGCCGTCCCCGCGCGTTTCTGCGCAAGTTCGGGGTCTGCCGTCTGTGCTTCCGCGGTCTCGCGCTGAAGGGCGAGATTCCGGGCGTCGTGAAGTCAAGCTGGTAAGCTGACCGGCGCGGCAACCTGTATACTGATAAGGTTGTCGATTCGGTCTCACCCTTCCAGAGACCTCATCCGCCAAGGATGCTGAAGTCTGGAAGATGTTTGATGAGCAGGGCCGCACCAAGGTCCACCCAATTGAAGCAGCAACGTTCCCGCTGGTTCTCGCCGTGGAGATACACGCCGAGCGAACGGGGAATGAAGGAGAATGAATGAACCTTACCGATCCAGTAGCCGATTTTCTGACGCGTATCCGCAACTCCATCCGCGCGCGCCACCAGAAGCTCGACGTGCCCGCCTCCAAGCTGAAGGCCGAGATTGCCCGCATTCTGAAGGAAGAGGGCTATATCGCCAACTACAAGCCGACGGAAGAGAACGGCATGAAGGTGCTGCGCGTTTATCTGAAGTACGGCCCCAACAACGAGGCCGTGATCCGCGATCTGCAGCGCGTCTCGCGTCCCGGATGCCGCGTGTACCTTGGCCGCGATGAGATTCGCCGCGTGCAGGGCGGGCTCGGCATCTCCATCATGACCACGCCGAAGGGCGTCATGACCGGGCGCCAGGCACGCCGCGAAGGTGTCGGCGGCGAAATTCTCTGCGAAGTCTGGTAAGCAGGCCGGGGCTTTGGCCCCGTACAACATTGAAGTACCCGGCTGCAGTGGAACGGTGAGAGCAAAACCTCTCCGCGACTCGCAAGCCACAAGAAGGATTCCGAGAATGTCCCGTATCGGCAAAAAGCCAATTCCGCTGCCCGTCGGCGTGAAGTTCAAGGTTCAGGAAGACGGCAAGACCGTGCTGGTTGAAGGTCCCAAGGGCAAGGTGTCCGCCATGCTTCCGGGCGGCATCACGCTGGTGCAGAAGGACGGCACGCTGGTTACCGAGCGCCAGAACGACAAACAGGCTCCCTTCCACGGACTCGCTCGCGCGCTGGTGTTCAACGCCGTCACTGGGGTGACTACCGGCTGGGTCAAGGAGCTCGACATCGTCGGCATCGGCTACCGCGCCGAGTTGAAGGGCAAGGGCACGGTGGTGTTCACGCTGGGCTTCTCGCACCCCATCGAGTTCCCGCTGCCGTCAGGGATTGAGGTCGCGATCGACCCCAAGCAGACACACCTCACCATCTCGGGCATTGATCGCCAGAAGGTGGGCCAGGTGGCCGCGGACATGCGTTCGCTGCGCAAGCCCGATCCGTACAAGAACAAGGGCGTCCGCTACAGCGGAGAGAGATTGAAGAAGAAGGTCGGCAAGACCGGCGCGAAGTAAGCAGAGATTAAGTAGTAATTGAACAGAAATCAAACCGAACGTCCCCAGCACTCTGGCGACGCTATTAGGAAGGAAGAAAGACTATGTTGAACCCCCGCGAACGCAACGTCATCCGCAAGCGTGTGCACACTCGCATCCGCGAGAAGATGTCCGGCACGGCTGAGCGTCCCCGCCTGAATGTTTACCGCTCGCTGAACCACATTTACACCCAGCTCATCGACGACTTGAACGGTGTCACTCTGGTCTCGGCATCTTCGTTCGGCAAGAAGACAGAGGATAAGCACTATGGCGGGAACGTGGCTGCCGCCAAGCAGGTCGGCAAGCTGATCGCCGAGCGCGCCAAGGAGAAGGGCATCAAGCAGGTGGTCTTCGATCGCGGCGGATATCTCTACCACGGCCGCGTGAAGGCGCTGGCCGATGCGGCCCGCGAGGCTGGGCTGGAATTCTAGATTGAGTTTTGGGCGAGCTGGCGCAGGAAACTGCGGTGCCGCCGGAAAGATGGACAGCATATGGCAATGGCTAAGAAGAAGTTCGACGCGAATCGGCTCAACCTGAAGGATGAGGTGGTTTCGATCAATCGCGTCACCAAGGTGGTCAAGGGCGGCAAGAACATGTCGTTCGCGGCGTTGGTTGTCGTCGGCGACCCCGGCGAGGGCGTGGTCGGCTACGGTTCGGGCAAGGCCAAGGAAGTTCCGCAGGCGATCCGCAAGGGTATCGAGGCCGCCAAGAAGAACCTGTTCAAGATCAATCTGACCCAGACCACGATTCCGCACCAGGTGCTGGGCCGCTTCGGCGCCGGCTCGGTGATGCTGAAGCCCGCGCCGGAAGGCACGGGAGTGATTGCCGGCAAAACGGTGCGAGCGGTGATGACCTCGGCCGGGGTGCAGAACGTATTGACCAAGTCGCTGGGCTCGGCCAACCCGCACAACGTGATCAAGGCCACGTTCGACGCGCTGATCCAGCTTCGCAACAAGGCCGAAGTCGCCGCGCTGCGCGGCAAGACCGTGGAGGAGATGTAATCATGGCCCAAAAAGCCGCAATCGCCAAGATCAAGCTGCAATACCATCGCTCGAAGATTTGTACGCCGGTCAAGCACAAGCTGGTCATCAAGGGGCTTGGCTTTACCCGTCTCAACCAGATTGTCGAGCGCGAAGACACACCGTCGATCCGCGGCATGGTGGCCAAGGTGCCCCATCTCGTGCGTGTCGTCGAATAAATTTGCGGCAGCAGATATGCTGCCCCCATGCGAGTCGGCCAGGGCCGGCGTTATAGCGAGGAAACAAAATGGCAATCCGCAATCTCTCCAATCTGCGCGCCCCCAAGAAGGCGAACGAAAACAAGAAGCGTGTCGGCCGCGGTATGGGCTCGGGCATGGGCAAGACTTCCACTCGCGGCCACAAGGGCCAGGGTTCGCGTTCCGGCTCGTCGCTGATGCGCGGCTTCGAAGGCGGCCAGATGCCGCTGCACCGCCGCCTGCCCAAGCGCGGCTTCAACAACATCTTTCGCACTGAGTACACGGTCCTCGGTTTGGACCGGGTGGCTGAGATTCTTGCCGCCCTCCCCGGCACCGAGTTCACGCTCGAGAAGATCGTCGAGTTTGGGCTGCTGCGAAAAAAAGGCGGGCTGATCAAGGTTCTGAACAACGGTGAGCTGACCAGCGCGGTGACGATTCACGCGCATAAGTTCTCCAAAACCGCCCAGGAAGCTATTGAAAAAGCTGGGGGCAAGGCGATTCTGATCGGCTAGCGACTTTGCCAGTGCATCGGCCCGGTCGTTTCGACTACGATAGAGATTCAGCCCAGTGAAGCGCAGTCTGCGAAGGCCGGCTTTCGGGCAAGACCAGAGGTTTTGATGTTCGAGAAAATCGCCAACATCTTCCGCATCCCCGACCTGCGCAAGCGTGTGCTATTCACCCTTGGCCTGCTGGCCGTGTATCGCCTGGGAGCGTTTATTCCGACGCCCGGCATCAACGCCGACGCGCTGGCGCAGTATTTCAACGCGAACTCCGGCTCTGCGCTGGGCCTGGCAGATTTGTTTACGGGCGGCAACCTGCGGAAGTTGACGGTCTTCGCGCTCGGCATTATGCCGTACATCACGGCCTCGATCATCTTCCAGTTGCTCACCGTCATCTACGAGCCGCTGGCCAAGCTGCAGAAGGAAGGCGAACTGGGCCGCCGCAAGATTACCCAGTGGACGCGGTATGTCACCGTCCTGCTGGGCATCATCCAGTCCTTCGCCATCGGTCTGACGCTTTCCGGCGCCGGTTCGAACATGGTCACCATCTCGCGCAGCGCTTTTCTGCCGTTATGCGTCATTACGCTGACGGCCGGCACCGCCTTCATCATGTGGCTGGGCGAGCAGATTACGGAGCGCGGCATTGGGAACGGCATGTCGCTGCTGATTTTTACCGGCATCGTGGTCGGTCTGCCGCGCGGCATCATGAACCTCTATGAGAAGGCCAGGGATATGGCATGGGGACCTTTGACCCCGATCGCCGTTATTATCCTGGTCGTTGCCATGGCAGGCGTGGTGGCGTTCGTCGTCTTTGTGGAGCGCTCCGAGCGGCGCATCCCGGTGCAGTATGCCAAGCGCATCGTAGGGCGCAAGATGATGGGCGGCCAGTCTACCCATCTTCCGCTCAGGGTCAACTCCGGCGGCGTAATGCCGATCATCTTTGCCAGTTCCATCCTTTCGGCTCCGCTGCTGTTCGCCGGCATGAGCATCGGCGGAACCAGGCTCCAGGACAACTCCTTTCTGGGACCGATCTTCCGCAATATCGCCCCCGGCGAGCCCTGGTACGTGCTCCTGAATGCGGCAGCGATTATCTTCTTCGCCTACTTCTACATCTCGATCGTGTTTCGCCCCGATGATATTGCCGACAACATGCGCAAGTACGGCGGGTTTATCCCGGGTATACGTCCGGGCCGCCGGACGTCGGACTTCATCAACGACGTGCTTACGCGGATCACTTTGGTCGGCGCCATCTACCTGGTGATTGTGCAGCTTATCCCGACGGTCCTGCTCAGCGGCATCCACTTCAACCATTTGTGGCTGATCGGGCGCTCCATGGACGCTCTTCCCAACTGGATGCTGAACGGGCTGGGAGTAAACTTCTACTTCGGCGGCACGTCTCTGCTGATTGTCGTCGGCGTAGCTATGGACACGGTGCAGCAGGTTGAATCGCAGCTCATTATGCGCCACTATGACGGCTTCTCTCCCAAGAGCGGCCGCATTCGCGGGCGACGAAGTTGGTAGGCACGATACGTTGAATTCAAATTCCGAAAAACATACGACGGCCCCCGCAGATGGTTCCTTTCTGCCCGGGCCGGTTCTACTTTTGGGGGCACCCGGCAGCGGTAAGGGCACCCAGGCACAACTTCTCGTCTCCAGCTTCGGCATTCCGCAGATTTCCACTGGCGACCTGCTTCGGCAGCATCGCCGGGACCATACCGAACTGGGAATGCTGGCCGAAGACCTGATGCGGCAGGGACAACTGGTACCGGACGACCTGGTGAACAAGATGGTTGCGGTTCGCCTCGCAGAGCCGGACACCGCGGCGGGATACATTCTGGATGGCTTTCCCAGAACGCTGGCCCAGGCCGAATGGCTGGATGCGTTTTCCGCAAAGAGTGGCTGTCTTCCGCCGACGGTCGCGATCGAGCTTCGCGTAGACGAAGAGCATTTGCTGCGCCGGATCACGGGACGCCGGACCTGCCCAACCTGCAATCGGATCTACAATATATATTTCAGCCCGCCGCGACAGGACGAGATCTGCGACGATGACGGGACCAAACTGGTCCAGCGCGCGGACGATACCGAAGAGGCGTTTCACAAGCGCATGCACGTGTATCATTCGCAGACCATGCCCGTCATCTCGCATTACGAGCGATCCTGCCGGTTCCGCTCGGTCGCCGGAGAAGAGAGCGTCGACGTGGTCGCGACCGCTATCCTTGCGGCGCTGCGCGAGTTGCGCGCCCAGTTCTTCCGCGGTGCCTGCTGACCATGGCAATCCTGATCAAGACCACCACGGAGATCGAGAAGATGCGCCGCTCCGGCCAGGCGCTGCGCCAGGTGCACGAGGCGGTCCGCCCGTTGGTGGTTGCCGGCGCCTCCACCATGGACCTGGAAAACGCCGCAGCGGCGAAGATGGATGAGCTCACAGCCGTTTCGGCCTTCAAGGGCTACCACGGCTTTCCCGCAGTGCTCTGCACCTCGATTAACAGCGAGGTGGTGCACGGCATTCCGTCGCTCAAACGCATCCTCACCGATGGCGATATTGTCTCGGTCGACTGCGGCGTCATCGTCGACGGGTTTTACTCCGACTGCGCCGTCACCTACGCCATCGGGACGCCCTCGCCGGCCACGCGCAAGCTGCTGGAGGTTACCCAGGCATCGCTGGAGAAAGCTATCCTGCAGGCGCAGGTTGGGGGTCGGCTAGGCGACATATCCGCTGTCGTCCAAGAGATGTGCGAGGCCGAGGGGTTTGGGGTGGTGCGCGAGTTTGTTGGTCACGGGATCGGCCGCTCCATGCACGAGGACCCCCAGGTGCCTAACTTCGGCGCTCGGGGCAAGGGACCGCGTCTGAAGGCCGGCATGGTGCTGGCTATTGAGCCCATGATTAACGCCGGAGGTCCCGAGGTAAAGGTGCTGCCGGACGGCTGGACCACGGTGACCCTGGACGGCAGCTACAGCGCCCATTTCGAGCATACCGTGGCCATCACCAAAGACGGGCCGGTGGTGCTGACGCGGTAGAATTTGGCCCCCGATCTGGGGTATACTCAAAGATGCTGTGTGCGCAGGCACACGGCGACAGAGCGTTTGGGACGCCTAAGGTCGTCCCTGCCGCTAAAAGGAGAGCGTTTGTCGAAGGAAGATGCGATAGAAGTGATGGCAGTTGTGGTTGAAACACTGCCCAATGCGATGTTCAAGGTCGAGCTTGAGAACAAGCACCAGGCCTTGGCGCACGTCTCCGGACGGATGCGCAAGAACTTCATTCGTATTCTCCCCGGCGATCGCGTCGCGATTGAGCTCAGCCCGTACGACCTCAACCGCGGCCGCATTGTCTACCGGTACAAGTAGACGAAATTCAGCCCCGTGGCTTTTAGCTCTTAGCTTCTAGCTGGAACAAAAGATTCATAGCTGCCCAGGCTCGCCTTTGGCTAAAAGCTAACGGCCAAAAGCTAACGGCTGCGTTTAGGAGTTTTATGAAGGTCCGCGCCTCAGTCAAGAAGATCTGCGATAAGTGCCAAGTCATTCATCGCCGCGGTGTCGTTCGCGTAATTTGCGAAAACGCCAAGCACAAACAGCGTCAGGGATAGGGAACAGGGATCAGGGAACAGGGATCAACAATCCCGCCCCACGAAACGTCTTCTGATCCCTAAGCCCTGATCCCCGCACCACCGGCCCCGCCAGGCTAGTTAGCCGAAATCAAGGCTTGCGTTGAACCCGGCGGAACCTGCCGCAAACCGATCACCCCGCTCCCGTGGACATTAGCGCCACGAGCCCAAACGAAAAGGAACCCCATGGCACGTATTGCCGGAATCGATGTCCCTAATAACAAACAGGTGCGCATCGGACTTACGTACATCTTCGGCATCGGCGACTCGCGCGCGGCAAAGATCCTGGCCGCGGCCGACGTCGATCCCTATGCAAAGGTTGGCGCCCTCGATGAGGACGCGCTCAACCGCATCCGTCACGTAATCGAGGGCCAGGGCCAGATCGAAGGCGATCTGCGCAAGGACGTCTCGCTCAACATCAAGCGGCTGATTGAAATTCAGTCGTACCGTGGCCTTCGCCACCGCCGTTCGCTGCCGGTTCGCGGCCAGCGCACCCACACCAACGCTCGCACGCGCAAAGGTCCCCGCAAGGGCACGGTTGCCGCCAAGAAGAAAGCGACGAAATAAGCCATGGCGAAGACACAGAACAAGGCGGCCGGCGGCAAGACCGCAGGCAAAGCGAAGAAGTTCAAGAAGCGGGAACGGAAGAATGTTCCATTTGGGCTCGTCTTCATTCAGGCGAGCTTCAACAACACCATCGTCACCATCACCGACCAGCAGGGCAACACGCTCAGTTGGAAGTCGTCCGGCTCGCTTGGCTTCCGCGGCTCCCGCAAGGGGACCCCGTTTGCGGCGCAGCAGGCCGCCGTCGGTGCAGCCAACGCAGCCCGCGATCACGGCCTGCGGTCGGTCGATGTACGCGTCGCAGGCCCCGGCTCCGGCCGCGAGTCCGCGATCCGCGCACTGGCGTCGGCTGGGATCGAGGTTCGCAGCATCCGCGACGTCACACCCATGCCGCACAACGGCTGCCGTCCGCCGAAGCGGCGCAGAGTATAAGTACGAGGGAACAGGGAATAGGGAACAGTCGCTGCGACGCTCCCCTGACCTCTGTTTCCTGATCCCTGAACTGGATCGGGACGAAGCGCACCGCGCGTAAACCGATCGTCACCTGAAGTAAAGGAGTAATACGAATGGCACGTTATACAGGACCCGTCTGCCGCCTCTGCCGCCGCGACGGAACCAAG
>Ga0181520_10007517_pt1 | contig 15995 bp, 12 predicted proteins | sample PEATcosm2014_Bin_29_FD_132451 | JGI IMG/M metagenome (GOLD analysis project Ga0181520, IMG submission 132451) | Peatland microbial communities from MTU Mesocosm Facility, Houghton, MI, USA - PEATcosm2014_Bin02_30_metaG | ecosystem: Environmental > Terrestrial > Soil > Wetlands > Peat | place...
GACAGACCGGGGTCCCCTGTTTTTCATGCTCACCCTTGATACTTTTGGCACGCTTCGGGGGGATATAGGGGACAAAAAACCTGCTAGGAATAACACAGCAAATCAGGTAATTTCCGCTCCGACGTCCTCTACATGTCCCCTGGGTACTTCGCTGTACATGTCCCCATAACCGTGTGTGCTGAACCCCCGTCAGCGCACCTCTTTGTTAAACCACCAATGATGACTGCCCATCGGCAGCGGCCACGTGTGCCACACGTGCGCCGCCCTTTTTTTGGGGGGGGACCGCAACAAGTTTTTGTGTCACTGGTCCGAGATGGCGGTTTTTCGGCCAGTTGGATCGGATTTGTAAACACTGGCTCGCGCGCGGACAGAATCTGGCGATAACGCTCGACGAGTAAAAATAATGCTGCTATACGCGTTCTTATTTACTGCACGCAAGGCATGAACGATACCGTCCGGAACCAATTCAAGTCATTGGCAAGCTGTATTTCAGCCGAAACCTCAGAATTTACCGCCCCGACGCTGGATTTAGTACACGGCGATTTAGCATGAGGCGAGATGCACTCCTGTTTCCCGGTTTACGGGAGCTGTTGACCGCAAAGTCGCTTCCGGTTTGGCAACAATTCGCTGAGAACTATCTGACGGACTAAGGAAGCACACGGTTCCTGAAATTGGAGGTCAGGGAAGGCCGAAGAGATGGTGTTCAGGGGTGAGTCATGTGCAAACCATCTTCAATCAGTGCATTCATCAGGCTTACGAATCCCTGGGGAACAGTCCGATTCCGGTCTGGAGAACAACGCGGCGCGTCGTCTAAACCAGCGGACGGATCTTGCGTGCTTCCTCGATCGCTTCCTGGGAGTGGGCCGTGTCGCCGGAAAGCTGATAGGTGAAAGCCAGCAGAAGCGTGGTGAGGCAATAAAGCCGGGGATTGCTGTAAGGTTCCTCGGGCCGTTTGAGCAACCACCAGTCGCGCGCCTCCGCATAGAGGCGCCGGCTGAGAAACAATAGTCCGGGTTTGAGGACCGCGCGGTCCTCGAGAGAAGCTCCGCCGCGAGCCAGCAGGTCGTTCAGCTTCATCTCACCAACGGAGATCTCGCCGACGTTGTCGAGCGACAACAACGATTGCACGTCCTGGTTGGAAGGGACGGTGGACGGCCCCTGCTCGAAGGCGCGGTCGATCTCGAGACTGGTGGGCAGCGCCAGGCTCACGCTGCTCTCAAATTCCCGCGCCAACGCGGCGCCGGTATCGCTGCGGGCAAGAAGCTTTTCCGTGAGGGCGCGTTCCAGGTCAGCTCTCACTCTGTCGTCCTCCGCGCGGGCGATGCCGCCATGCAGAGTTTTGTCGTCAGCCATGTCGCGCCTCAGCCAGGGTTTCAAGCGGTTCGAGGAAGGTGTCCGAATCGAGCTGAACGATTCCCTGAATGTCGTCGAAAACATTCAGCGTGTCGCTGGCTTCCCAGCCCGCGGCTGTCAGTTTGGGCAACTTGCTCAACAGGCTGCGGCGAAACGTCCGGGTGCGCCGGGATTTGCCCGCACCCGCAGCCGGCTTTGAGGTAGCGGCGAGTTGAGCCTTGGTTTCTTCAGTATCGGGTTGAACTCTCTCTTCTTCAGTCATGATTCGATCACCTCAGCACCAGAGTGTCGGCCATTTCGGCGAAGATACGCTTCTCGATCGCGGTGATGCTTTGCGCATTCTGTTCCAGACTCTTCAGGCATGCCGTGTATTCGTTTTGCAGTTGCGCCAGGCGCACATATCGTTCCGGCGGACCGGTGACCACGACGTGGCTGACAAGGTCGGCAAGATAGGCCGCTCGATCCCGCAGGTTCTCGACCGTCGGCTCCTCGTCTTCGAGCTGAGGCTTGTCCTGAAGCTGGATCAGCAGGGGCGCGAACTCCTGAAAGCGTCCCAGTTCCTCAACCAACGCGTGGCGAACCTCTCCGGCCAGCGCAGGATCGCGCAGAAAGCGCGCCGAAGCCGAGCGGAACCAGTCCAGCGCCGTGCCCCGCTCCTGTTCGATCAGGCGGTCGCGCTCGAGGATGGCGCGAATCAGGCGGCCTTTAGCTCCCATAAAAAGGGCTGCTTCCAGCCACTGCCGGGCGCGCGCGGCGTCCTCGCGGCGAAACCAGCAATACAAGCCGCCAAGCGCCCCCAGCAGATCGCGTTGCCGCGGCACGAATTGCAAAGCGCGCAGCAACGGACTCGCGAGCTGGTCTACCTCCGCCGCAGTGAGCGGCGAACGCCGCACCTTCTCCAGACGGCTGAGCGCCACGGCGCGGATAAACAGGAAGCTCTCATAAATGGCGCGCGGAAAGGGAAGGTCGTCCTCAAGAATCGGTGAGAAGGTTTCATCGGCGGTATCGTTGGTCGGCTGCGGCAGATCCGCGGGCATGTGCTTATCGAGAAACGCGTCGCATTCCTTCAGCGCCGCCTGCGGATCGTCGCGGCGCAGGGCCATCTGCGCATTCAGCGCCGAGTCAATGACGCGATTCTGCAACTTCTGTTGTTCGCCCAGATCTCCGATGGTGGCGATCTTCGCGAGCGTTGCCGAAGCCGCACTCAGATCGCCGCGGCTCAGGGCGCCGCGCAGGTCGATCATGGCGATGCGAAACCGCGATTGCACCACCATACCTGCCTCCTGGCTCAACTTCGAGGCGCGCGCGTAATACTGTTCGGCCTGCTCCGTGTTGCCGCGGCCCAGGCACTCCTCCGCCAGCCGCAGGCAGCAGATACCTATGTTGTGCTCGAGCAACGGCTTCATCTTCGCTTCGAGGCGTGGTTCGGCCGCCTCGAAGCTTTCAAGTGACTTCAGATGTTGTCCGTTCACGCTGTAGGCAAGACCCAGCGTGTAGAAGGCTTCTTCGCGCCTGGGGGCTTCCGCTGTCACGAATTCCAGGTCCGCGATGGCGCTCGCGAGCAGCCGCGCCCGGTCCTCCTTCGAGTCTTCCTCCTTCGGATAGGCGACCAGTCGGAAGGCGCTGAACGCGCGCAGGAAGAGCAGATCGAGGAGATCAACAGGCCGCAGCTTTTTCTCGGGAATGGCGGCCGCTTTTTCCAAAGCTTCACGATCCTTCTCCGCGTTTACCAGATCGGCTAATTCGTCGAGCATCGTGCGCAATTCCGCATCGCTCTTGCCTCTGACCCCCGACAGCCACCAACCCCGCGGCCAGAGCGTCCGCATGTCCCCACCCAGCACCACCGTCAGAATCCCAGCGAGAAGCAGCAGCGCCATGCCGCCGAGGCCCAACTCCGTGCGGTTCTGATCATGCATCTGCTCCACGGCCCCTTCGACCTTGGCTGTAATCGGCGTCTTCACTCCTATTTGGGCAAGCTGCGTTTGCTCTTTGCTCTTTGACTTGAGAACTTCCTTGCGCTGATCTTCGAGCGCGCGCTCCTGATCGTCGATATGCTTAAGCTGGTTGGGAATGTCCGCGAGCTGGCTGTCGATCTGCCTGGCCTTTTCCCGATTCTGCGTCGGCAGCTTGTCCACCTGCCGTTCCCGCGTGGCGTCGACCACGTTTGCCTTCTGCGCGGGAAGCATCGTCATCAGCACCAGAACCGCCGTCGCTGCCAGTTGCACGAACCCCAGCGCCACGAGACGCCAGGTCGAGACCGCGAGGCCCTCGCGCAGTTCAACCAGGTAAGCGCGAACAGTGAGCGCCGTAAGCGCGGCAATTCCTAACCAGAACAGCCAAATCAGCCAAACGGCCCATGTGCCGAGCTGAAAATCCATAAAGCCTCCAGCCTACGGTGTAAACAGATACTCCTCTGAAAACCACGGCAGCGGCAGCATGCCGTCTGGCGCGTGCAGCGGTATGCCTTCCGCCTGGCAGAAAGCATCGGCGCTGATTGCCAGCAGAGCCACCTCGGCGCGCCCCTGCATCGCGCGGGTCAGCACGCCAAGCCAGCCGGCCAGCGATGCATCCAGCGTTCCCGGAGCGATGCTGCTCAACTTCACCCACGCGCTTTGCATCTTCACCAGCGCATCGCCGAGATAAGCCGCACCCAATCCGCCTTCCACCGCTTTCAGGTGCGCGATTCCGTCCAACGCATCGATATAGCCCGACACGTAGCGCCCGTTCACGCCGCCCTGGTCGGGCAGTTTTTCAATGATGTGGCGCGCCTCGCGGCAATGCCACGAAACCTTTGGCCAGGACTCACGCTCCGCGTCGAACCGGGCGGCGAGCACTTCGCGGATTACTTTGTACCAGGAGACGGAGAAGTCACGATCCAGCAGTTGCAGAGCCTCATCGGTCCGGCCCAGCCAGCGGCCATCGGCGTAGGCCAGATAAAGAAACTCTTCGCCGCTCGGCAGCGGGCTTGCGGGACTCGCGCCTGGAGATGAAGGCTGCGCCGCCCGGATGCGGGCGACTTCCGTCTCCAGCGCCTCGCGTCCCTCCGCTCCTTTGGCGGCAAGATTGCGCAGGCGCGAGATCACGGATGGCTTCCGCGTTCCGTCTGCATCGGGATGCTTTTCGATGACCTCTTCCGCGCCATGCGAATCTCCGGTCAGCGCGCGCAGCCGCGCGATAGTTTGCCAGGGCACGTCCTCAGACGGCGCCGACCGGGAGAATACGTTCAGGATTTCGACCGCGAGGCGAGGATTTCGTTCCACCTCCCAGGCGCCTGCCAGCCGCGGAGCAGAGAATTCCTCGACGAACTCGTCGAAGCGGCGCGACATTTGCGCCGGGTTCAGGGTGTCCGCGTGTGTAGGCGAGAGCAAGCTCCACAGAAACCCGGCAAACTCGACACCACGCGCGGACAGGGCTTTCGGCAGTGCCAGGGTCAGTGCCGAACGCAACCGCGCCGCGTTGCCGGCATGATTCTGAAGCAGGCGCCTGATACGTTCGCTCTGCGGCAAATCCCCCGGAAAAACCTCGCCGGCCACGCAATAGTAGATGACGGCGCCCACGGTACGAGCCCAATCCAACGCTCCCGTTCCCAGCACCGCATCTGCGGTCAGCCATGCCAGCACTTCGGGCGACGAGGCAGCGAATTCCTCCAACTTGGGCGAAGACAGCGGAAGCGCCGCCAGCCCCCAGTGCTCGCGGTCATTATTCACGCACCAGAAAACCTGCACCGGCGAAAGAAGAAATCGCGCCGGCCGCAACTGGTCCAGCTCGCGGCACGCGCGGGCTATCGACCTGGCCAGTTGCAACACTTGCGGAAAATGTGCCGCCGGCGATCGCCGCCACAGACGCACCAACGACGGCAGCGGAATCCGCTGCACGCCCTGCGCCGCAACTTCCAGCGTCAAGCCTTCCCCACCCTGCGCCGTCTCTGAAAAATTCAGCAGGAACTCATCGCCCGGCGTGGAGATTGCGGGCGGCTCCAGCACGACGCTTGCGCCGTTTCCTCCCTCGGAGCCGACGATGAAACGGATTCTCCCACCCTCGCACAGCTCGATCACTCCGGCGGGAGTTGTCCAAATCGTCGTCTCCGTGCTGTTTGCGGTCGAGCTCATTTCTTCGCGTATTTCGACAGGATCAGGCTGATTTCAAGAACTGCCTGGCTGGTGGGCTGGCCCTGGGCCTGCGCCATGGCTAACTTGGCGATGGCCGCGCTCATCTCGCCCTGCTCGCTGGCGGAAAGCATATTGAGCGAACGATGCGCCTCGGCAATCAGTTTGCCCACAAAGTCCTCCCCTGGAGCTTGTCCCGTGGCGGGGCTTCCGTTGCCGTGCGGGGTCGCGCCATCGCCGGCCGGCGCAGACATCTGCACCGCGCCCCTGGCCACGGCGTCGGCAAGCTCGATGCGCTTTTTCTCCACCAGGCCGTCCTGGCCACGCTGCAACTTGATTTCCTTTTTGACGCCGGTTTGTGCGTGCAGCACTTCGCCGTCGAAGACGCCGCTAGCGTCAAGCTTGAAGGTCACTTCGAAGCGGTGCGTTCCCACTGGCGCTGGCGTCAGGCCGTCGACCACCACCTCGCCCAGGCTGTAGTTGGCGCTGGCTTTGGGATTGTCACCCTGGTAAACGGCAATGCAAACGCTGGTCTGGTTGTCCTCTGCAGTGGTGTATCCCTTGCGATTCACCTGGCACGGAATCTGCGAGTCCTTGGGAATGAGCGGATCGTACACGTCGCCTTTCAAGCCGATTCCCAGGGTGTGGCTCACCACGTCCTTGATGTCGGTGCGGTCCACGCCCTCCGGTGCAGCGGCCTGCATATCGAGCGTCAAATCTTTGTTGACCAGCACCGCTTCCGTGCTCGGCGTAAAGTCTACTGACAGCCGCGTGGCGCCCATGGAAACAATCTCGTCGGGGTTCAGGTTGGCGCGAATCGGCTTCTTGAACTGTTCCGTGAGCATGTCCTTGACGTAAGGAATCTTGCTGGAGCCGCCCACCATCACGAAGGCATCCACCTCGTCCCACGTAAGCCCGTGGCGCTTGGCCGCGCTGTCCATGGCCACCTTCACCTGGGCCACGGTCTTTTCGAGAATGGGACGAATGATCCTTTGGAATTCTCCGGGGCCCAGAAAGTACGAAATCCGCTCGATGTCCGGCGTGACATAACTCAGCGAGAATTCCTGCTCGGACTGCGAGTTGCACAGGTTGATTTTCACGCGCTCGGCTTCGAGACGCAGGCGACCTACAAGCTTTGGATCGCCACTGAAGTCGCGATTGTGCTCCCGCTTCATATTGGTCAGGGCCCAATCGATGATGACCTGATCGATGTCGCCGCCGCCGAGGTGCGCATCGCCGCCGGTGCCAAGGATCTCAAACTGATTGCCGTTTTGCAGGCGCACGATGGAGACGTCGAAGGTGCCTCCTCCGAAGTCGTACACGAGATAAGTGGAGTCTTCCTGCTCGTCGAGCCCGTAGGCCACCGCGGCTGCGGTCGGTTCGTTCACCAGCAGGCGCGGATTCAGCCGCGCCAGCCGCGCCGCTTCGCAAGTCGCATTCTTTTGCGACTCCTTGAAGTAGGCCGGCACCGTGATCACCGCGTCGTGGATCGGCTCGCCGATAAATTTTTCGGCGCAGCTCTTCAGCTCTTTCAGGATGCACGCGGAAACAAACTCCGGCTCGAGCGGCGGGCGCCCTGGCATCCGGATCATCTTCTTTGTCTTTCCCTCGATCTCCCACTCGCCCATCAGGCGCTTGGCCTCAATAATCACGCCGTTGGGATCTCTTTCGAGTTGTTTGCGCGCCGCTTCCCCCACCGTGATCTGCCCGGTCTTCGAAACATAGACAACCGAAGGCGTGGTGCGCTGGTTCTGGAGGTTGGGAATCACCACCACCTCGTTTTTGCCCAGCGCGTAAGCGGAGACAACGGAAAACGTCGTCCCCAGATCGATGCCAATCACCTTGTGATAATCCGCCATGGTCTACTCCTGCTCCTTTCCGATCATCGTTTCCAAATCGCTCACCGTGAGTTGCCGGCCCACCGCATCGGCGGCCGTTGTTTCCGTCCCCGCAATGGCTTCGACCGGCGATTGCGTTGCGCTTTCCGCTTGTTCAAACTCTGCAAGAAATGTTAAAACCGCCTCGTCCAAACCGGATGGCGCCCACAGGCGCGCACAGTTTGCAGTGGGCAGGAACGCCATCTCTCCATAGCCGCCGCCGCAGTCCCCGCTCAGCGTCTGATGGACCCATTCCGAAATCAAGCCGGCTCTGCGGAAGCGCAGCCACGCCTGCTCCGAGGCGCTCGGCTGCACGGTGAGCAGAATGTTCTGCGGGTTCCTCTCGTCGTAGGTTCTGCGCCGCTTCGCCTCCCCGATTTCCTGGTCGATCTTTTGCAGGCGCAGCAACTCCTTTTCGTCCGGATCGTCGAGAGATTTCGCGGCCTTGGCCAGAACCTTGCGCCGCGCCTGGGCCAGCAGGGTATTGATGCGCGTCGAGATTTCGCCTGTCGGGGCCAGTGGGGAAACGCCCAGTTGCGCGTAAGGGTTCTCGCCGCTGATCTCGAGAAACGACTTTGCGCTGGGCCGCGAGCCCCCCTGGGGGTTCCTCATGCCGGAGGGCGCGTTCGCAGGGTTAACGGCGGACATACGAATCAGCCTCCTTCTCCATGCGGTCGAAGAGCTCCGCGATATGCGCTCTGTCGCCAGAGGCGCTGCCTCCAAGATAAGGCGCGATCCCGCTCATCCCTGCGAGAAAACATTTGCGCGACGCATCGTGCTCGCCCTTGCGCTTCAGTTCGAATCCCTCCAGAGCCGAGGCGAAGGCGCGGCAATAAGCCAGTTCGCCCGCGCCCTTGTCGTCGGGCGCAACCGCAGTGCGCAGAATTCCGTCGGCTTCCCCGCGCTTGCCCTCGCGCAACATTCCCAGCGCGACGGCCAGCCGCTGCCGGAAGGCAAGAGCCGGGTATTGCGCCACGAACTCCTGCATGTCTGTCCCGCTGCTGCCGGGAATCTGCGCGGCGGCCTCGTCGGCTTCATCGAAGCGGCGCAGCCCCAGCAGCGCCAGGGCGCGCAGCCGCAGCAGCCGCGGCTCCCTGGCGATGGCCGCGTCCTTCCGGTCGAGCAGTTGCAACGCCTCGTCGAATCTTTTCGCACCCACAAGAGAGCCCACCTCATTGAGCGCTTCCATCGCGTCCATGCGCCGTTCGAGGGCTCTGGCGCGCTCCGCCAGCACCTGGGCCTGCTTCCCTGAAGGGGCATGAAGTTTCTCCGCCAATTCCGCGAGCCGCAGCGCCCGCTGCACATCGGAGCGCTGCGCGAACGCGGCGTCGAATGCAGGCCGCCACTCGGCGTCGAAGCGTGGGGCGGGCGCGGACGGACAGGGAGGCTATCACGTTCCCGGCTCCGAGCTGTACACGCGGCAGCGTCTTCCCAATGGCTCCGCCGTTCGCGGCGGCATAAGTATGGCAACGTATGAAGGCACCCAAGGCAGCTCCGATGCGGCGGGCGGATATGCAATCAGTGTTCCCACTGAGCAGCTTATCGTCCCGTTGGCTCTGCCCGATCTTGGGATCTTCGATGCCAGCTTAGTGCTCGCCACAGCAACCGACTTGAAAATCCCACAGCAGACGGCCTTCGGAACATCCGCCCTGAAAGCTGAATCCACGGGCACCATTGCCACGTTTGGCGGTGCTGACCCGACCTTGGGTCAAATCACTTTGACGGCATTCATGGTCGGGGCGCTTCGCATGGCGTCTTGGGAATTGCTCCAGGATGTAGGCGCCTTTCAACAGTTCATTGTCGATGACCTTCTGAAAGGGCAGCGCATCCTTGAGGACTCGTTGCTTGCCGCTGGCACCGGCAACAGTCAGCCACAGGGCGTTTTTGGCAACACAGGCACAGGCACCGGCACGGCATACCAACTTGCCGGGACAGCAGCGGATGCGCAGACGTTGCTCAATTCGCTCTTTGACGTGACTTCCACGCTGAAGGGTACCCACCAGTCGAACGCGAGTTGGATTATGAGCCGTGCAACCGGCCTTGCTATCCGCCGTGCTCAGATGCAAGCGAACCTGTTTGCACCTGTTGCCACTGTGGACGCGGACGGCACGGAGCGCATTCTCGGCAAGCCCGTCTTCTATGACGTGAATGCCCCGGCGCTTCCAACGGCCACATCCTCCGGCGTGGTCCCGATTCTTTTCGGTGACTTCAAGGCCGGGTACGTTGTGGGCGTCCGTGGCGGAGCGGGAATCAACGTCAAGATTCTCGATCAACCGTGGGCCGCGCAAGGACAGCTCGGCATTCTGGCATACCGGCGTCTTGATGGCCGCGTCCGTCTCGCGGAGGCAATCCAGCAAGTCAAGGTGTCCCACAGCTAAACCCGCCGTCAGTCGGTAACTGACGCTTGAGCGAAACGGCCCACGTGCAACATGGGGAGCGTGGGCCGGAGTAGCCACACATTAGGCGCGGACCTTTTTCCGGGAGTCAGCCCGGTTACCTGCTAACCGCGCCGGGCGTTTGGATTGCGCCTCTCAAGCAGGACTGACACAAGGGACAATCCGGCTCTCAACCAAGAGCCGGAAGTCCCGCAAGTTTTCAAGAGCGGGAGGCTATAGCTTTCCGCGCGTAGCCTCCTGCGGGCGCTCCTCCGGTGCCTCTTCCAACTACGCGCGGAGATTTTTCAGGTTTCAGGTTTCAGGTTTTCGAGATTGCGCGGAGCACATCAGGGCCGGGCAAATTCTCAGAGATGATTTTGCCGTGCGAAAAGTAACACACGGACGGGCCTTGTGTGAATTGCAACGCGTCCACGGGGCTGCAAATGCGATTGCGTGGCATTGTAGGCGAAATGAAAGGACTGACACATGAATGCCAAGGTGATGATTAGCACTCCAATTGACGCAACAACAGCCGAGCGTTTAGACAAATTCTGTGCGGAGATTCATCGCAACCGGGCTGAGGTGATGCGGGGCTTGCTCTACGCTCTGCTCACTGAGGGCAAGCAGTTCATCTTTGATGAGTGGCGTGAGCAAATGAAGGCCAAGTCCGGGACAGCTCGGGCGTAATCAAGGTGTTGGAGGGGTGTTGGAAGGGTGTTGGAGATTCAAAAGAACACCTATCTCCATGAATCCACAACGGTTAACCAAAAAGACGTGGGGGTGTTGGAGGTTTTTGCGCCCCTAGAGGGGGAGAGAAAGCTCGTAAGTCATTGATATTATTAGTAGTAGTAGACGGGCTTATTTTTTATCCCTCTATAGGGGAAATTTGCCAACACCTGAGTGTCGCCGGAACGGTAGGAGTCAAAAGGAGTCAAGGAGTCAGGAGTCACTACCGTGTGTGTGAATGTCCGAATGTGTTAAGTGACTGAAGAATATACACATATACATATACATCGATCAATCACAATGCATAGAACACTCACACAGGCAGGAATGACTCCCTTTTTTGACTCCTATTCCTCCGCCGATTCCTTTGCCCAAAATACTGCCTGTCGTCCGCCACTGCGCGGTGATGAGTCCTTCGACCGAAACAAGCACGCGGCTAGCTTCTGAGGCAGCTAGGCAACTCCATTGTCATCAGGCACATGGGGTAGGGTTGATCTTGCAAAGGTGACCTCAACAGCCCTCCGCCGCAGACAAATTTACACAAACGATCAATTCCGAAAATGTGGTAAAAAGTACACGGTTGTGTTGCATTTGAGACACATTGACGCACGTCCCGCTAGCACGTCCCGATAGGGAATCCACTTAAGGCGTTCAAATAAAAAGACTTATTTACTTCAAAACCGGCCCGGCGCACAATAATCCTTCCCCAAACCTGGAGGTCAACGGCTCACTGGAGGGCCGCGCCTATGACCTACTGCAAGATTGAACCGGGGACCACGATTACCACGCACAGCTATGAAAACCTTGTGGCGGTCTATGAGCAGTACAAGAGTTGCCGCGAGCTGATTAGAGAGTTTGTGATGACGGAGCCTCTCACGGAAGAGCAGATGTGCTCATTGCCCGGCGCGTTACGCAAGCAGCTCACGTTTCCTGATGCCTCCGTGGAATCGCTTGAGCGCCTTGCGTCTCTGCCGGACCTGAGAGATTAGAACGGACGGCGGCACATCGCGCTACTCATCTTCACCATCAGGCGCTTCCTCAAATTCCTCTTGTGCATCGTCATTCGATTTGCCTCCGAGAATAGATGGCTCTTGTGCCAGCTTCAACCGAAGCAAATTGAGCGGGCCATCCTTCCCTGCAAATTTCGCTGGAAACCCCAATACCTCCGTTGCGAAACGGCGGTCAAGTTCTTCGCGGGTTTTATCAACGTCAATTTGGTGAATTGGTAGCATGTCCTTGGACTTCAAATCATCGAAGATCGAAACAGAGGCGTTCAACTGCTCTTTGGTCAGCTTTGTCACATCAAGCACGGGCAGGGTCTGTAAAGCCGTTCTGCCAATGTTCCCACGGCCCGCTTGCTGCTTGTTCGCGTGATACCAATGGGAAAGTATGCCAAGCGTGCTATTCCCCCAAACTACAAGCGCCTTTTCCAAATCCGCCGACGTAAGGCGAATTGAAATCCATGCACGACCGCCGAGAGTGCGACGCTTCGTGAACTGCATTGCCGTTGGCTGACTGTTGAAGCGAAAGTTCTGATTGAAATGACAGTGTGATGCTGACCCGATAAGGGATGCAATCTTGAAATCAATTACTGCCTTCTCTTTTGCGTTTTTTGGGTGCTTGGGCTGTGCCTGAGAATCAGCCTCAAATTGCATCCGGGATTCACGGGCCGCGTCGTGGCTCCAGAGTGCTGGATAAGTTGGGACCGTTCCCTTCGGCAATTCAGAGATTAGAAATGGGCCACGGATACCACCTTTGGAAGTGTTGCCGTTAATGTCCGCGTGGTACGGCCCAATCTCTGCGATTGCGCCTACGTGGGTCACGTGTATGCTTTTCGCATCCGATTCCTGCGTTCCTGGAAGCCAGATTCTCTGTTCTTGGGAAATCTGATGGGCACTTTGGGCGAGCGATAAGTCTGCGATGCGAGATGGATTCCATGGACCGGAGGTCGGCAGCGGAGCGTCAATTGCGTGTCCAACAAGATCGTCTCCAAACAGGAGTGGTGTACCGCCAACCGGCCCGTCCTCCAACCGTCGAATCCCGCTCGCATGAATCAAGCGGCGCAATTCGGTAGCAATTGTTGCGCCGAGCAACGGATATGCGGGCCGCCCTTTCAGAACAACCAAAACCGCGCGTGAACTTGGGACCGTACTCTTCCGGCCAATGACCAAACATTCGCCCATTCCCGTGTCCGCAGAGAACGACATTTCATCGTCCTCAAATCCGGCGATTGTGAGCACGATCAGGTCTCCATAATGGCCCGCAAGCATTTTGCGAGAGTTCTCCCATGCCTCGCCAGAGATGAGGCTCAGTGGCATTACAAGCGCAAGCACACCGCCCGGTTTGATCTTCCTGTCCGCAAGCACCAAGAAAATGGAAGCCTCTCCAGCGTTCCCATGGGCGCTAGTACCCGCTGTCAATCGTCTCGCTGCCTTCGCCATGAGCTTTTGCTCATCTTTAGAAGAGCCGAAAGCTGCGAACATCGGGCGCGGAACATTGATCTTCTTGCCCTCGTGCCCGGTTGAGCGCGTGAATGGTGGATTCATCACGATCACATCAAAGGTCATCAAGTCGGGATCATCCTCTTGGGCATGAGGAATGGCTGCCCAAAGGTCTTTTTCCGATTCGCCAGTCGCACCGATTGCTTTTGCCGTCACAGCGACGATATTGAGCTTGCCTTGGGCGTCCAACAGGTCTAGGGAACCAAGAGCGATGCTCCCATCGCTCTGTGTGCCGAAAGCAACGGTCATAATCATGCTGCCCTCATACTTGACAGCGGGATGAGCGCCGGAAAGCATGGATGCGGTGAGGTGTGCGGCAGCGGGCAGCACGTCACATCCAACAATCGCGTGTGCCATCATCTGTGCGTGAACGGCTTCTGAATCGCCGCCAGCCAACTCGTGCAACTGTCCTACTCGTGAGTATGCGGTGGAGAGCAATGTGCCAGTGCCGCAAGCAAGGTCTCCAATGCGGAGCGCCTTCACCTTTGTTGGGTCTCCCCATGCGGCGGCAGTGAGCGGGTGCTCTGGCGTCACGGCCAGCCCCACTAGCAAGGCGGCAGATGCGGGAGTCGTGTAGTAAGCAGCCAAGAACTTGCGGTCAGCAATGAGCTTTTGAAATACCGCGCCCGTGAGATCGTGCGAGCGCATTAGCTGATTTTCAACGAGCTTATCCGCTGTTTTCGTCAATCGGTCAAGAAGAGGCTTGCATTGCGCTGCCGGAATCACTTCCAACATGCGGCGGGCAATGTCGAATATGGGCCAGTAATTCACTTTCAGAATCTTGCGCCATTCAAGCAGGACCGCGCTTTTCGTGAGCGTGCCTGATGAGCGCAGCTCCTCAACAGATAGCACTTTCGACAATTCGCCCGGCCCGCGTGCAAGGTTCTCCTGAAACGCGAAGGCATTTGCAAGAATGGTTGCGGCCATCCGCCGCGTCTGCTCATCATCATGCTGCCGCAATTCCTTGCATATTTCTGTCATCGCACCTGGATGGTTTTGAGCCATCTCCGCGATTAAGCCCGCCGCCTCGCTTACTCCCACTACAAGATGATTGGCCGCCTCTTCGATCACATCGGGCGGCACGGATGCGGCTTGCGAAAGCAATGACAAATCCGAGACTGTGCCCTTTAGCCAACCCGAATTGGGCCAACGTGAGTAGCTGTGCGGACTACTTCCGGTGTAAAGGGCAAATTCAAAGTCCATCGCAGCGGCCAATTCTTTGCTCAAGGCCGTTCCTGCGAGCTTCTTCAACCGAACGGGAAGCCGAACAGCGATGGAGGACAGGATTAACCGTCCATTTCGGGACACTGTTTCACCGAGTCGCTCGATTGCTTCTTTCTCCACGGTCACAGCAGGAAGCACTTCGGTTTCGATTGTGACTGGAGAAACCGTTGGCTCACATACCAGAATGTCGGGACGCTTGTTACTCCCAACCAACATCCCCGTGTTTTCGGAAGAGACTACATTGCTGCTCCGCCACGCTCTGCGCGTAGAACGCAGCAGATGCGCGAGTGCATCATTCATCGTGGATTCGATGGTCGCCATAGTTTTGAGCTGAAACGTGAACACTTCATTTTGACATGCGTGGGCCGCCCACGGCGATACACTAGCCGGTATGGAACATTGCTCAAGGCCGCTGACGCCCGAAAGCCAAGCACGGGCACAGGAAGCGGAACAAGACGGTATTCTCGACACGCTGGAAGATTTACTACGGTGCGAATGCGGCGCTCACGTTGGTGCAATTCGTAAGCCTCACATGGACGGGCCAAAGGGAGGCCCGTTGCATCCGACTCCCCACTACCCGGCCAAGCCCACCAAGCCATACAGGAGCGGAAAACGCGGCCCGTCGAAAAGCCGCTGACGTTCTTGAAACACACACGCAATCCAATGGAAAAGCAACGGGAGAACGTCACCCGACTTTACGTCCGGCCTTGATATGGTGTGGAAATTTGCTGTGGTGCTGATAATGGTGTGATGCTGAGACCCGCATGAATAAAGGGGAAACACCACTTTGGGGACCACTGTAAAAATTGTTCTTGACTCTCTAGGACTCGTTTGGGCTTCTTAGCGTTTCTGTAAGTTATTGAAAATACTAGGATTATCCATTTTGGGAAGCTGACGTTCTGCCACTGAACTACTCCCGCTCACTTGCGGCACGCCGACGTGAAAAAGTATATACCACTTGGCGATCGGCCTGATGATATGGCCCAGGACCGCGTCGGGCCCGCTTAGCCCAGCCCCTCGCGCGTGCTCACCTCCATTGCGCGAACGCCCCACCGTCGCAGACGCACTCCCCGTCGTAAACTCGTTTTATGTCGGGCTTTACTCTCTTGGCTTCGCCGTGGTGGGTCAATCTTCTCGTCCTCGTTCCCGTGATCCCTTATCTCCTGTCGAGAAATGCAAAGTTTACCCTGGGCAGAAAGCGGCTCTTGGTCATCGCGATCTTCGGCATCGCCTTTGGCTTCGTTGAAGCTGCCGTGGTGGTTTATTTGAGGATCGCCACCGGGCTCTGGCCCGTTCCTCAGGTGAACAGTTCCGCCGCCCTGCCGGAAAACCTGGTCCGTATCGAGTGCTTCCGCGAAGCGGCAACCATCGTGATGCTCGGCGGAATCGCCTGGCTCGCCGGGCAAAACTTCAAGGCAAGAATCGCCGCGTTTCTCTGGACCTTCGCGTTCTGGGATTTCTTTTATTACGTCTGGCTTCGCCTCACCATCAGCTGGCCCAGCTCGCTCTTGAGCTCTGACATCCTCTTCCTCATTCCCGCGCCCTGGATCGCACAGGTATGGTTTCCCCTCCTCGTCAGCAGTCTCACCGCTGCTCTAATCTGGTTCCGTTCCTGAAAAATGCACCGGAACTTTGCCCGCACCGAGAGAAGCTTTCCCGTGCCCCATCCTTTCGCGTTTTTTTGGAAAGCGTGGGATAACGAGCGTCGCGATCAATTGATTGCGTCGGCCGCCGGCTTGGTCGAAGCTGCATGCGGCGTTGTCAGCCGTTCGCGCTTCGTTCGCATCAGCCGGTTCACAATCTTGTATTTGTCTCCACGATAGACAGATTTCA
>Ga0181520_10007518_pt1 | contig 15995 bp, 13 predicted proteins | sample PEATcosm2014_Bin_29_FD_132451 | JGI IMG/M metagenome (GOLD analysis project Ga0181520, IMG submission 132451) | Peatland microbial communities from MTU Mesocosm Facility, Houghton, MI, USA - PEATcosm2014_Bin02_30_metaG | ecosystem: Environmental > Terrestrial > Soil > Wetlands > Peat | place...
CGCTGCCGCAGGTTAAAAAATACAGCCAGCAGGAGTTGATTCGCGCCATGGATTTGTTGATGCGTTGCAATCAGCGGCTGGTGGGCAGCGGGCTTGACGAAGCGCTGGTCTTGTAGCAAGCATTGGTGCAGATTGTCGCGCCGCAAGCGGTCGCAGCCTGAATTTTTAGAATGTCAAACCCGTCTGCAAAACTGTCAGTGCTGGTCGGCAGGGATTTTGCCTGCGTGAAAATCGCGGGCCGCGCCAATTTCATGTCCAGCCCCGATTTCAAAACGCTGCTCGGCGAACTCAACCGGAAGGGCTACAGCCGCTTCTTCGTTGACCTGTCGGAATGCGTGCTCATGGACAGCACCTTTCTTGGCGTGCTGGCGGGATTTGGGTTGATGACGAACGCGGGCGGCACAGCCGGCAAATGCGACATTGAACTGGCCAATCCCAACCCGCGCGTTTCCGAATTGCTGGAAAATCTTGGCGTGCTGCCGCTGTTCAAAATCACGACCGGCCCGCTGCAATTGCCGGGAAATGCCGAGGCCTGCGCGCCCGAACTGGCCATCCCCACGCAGACGGAAATCACGCGCACCAGCCTGGAGGCGCATCAAACACTCATGGCCGCCCATCCGGATAATGTCGCCCGCTTCAAGGATGTGACCCAGTTTCTGGCCGAGGATTTGAGGAACCTCGAAAAATCCTCCTGAACAGGCGGTGTCCTGATTCGAACGGATCGCGCGTGTCCTCACCCGCGGCGCAAAAATCCGGATTGGCCGCCGGAAATTTTGAGGGTTTTCCCGCCTCCACACGGTGCGAGGCGCGGATCGGTCCGCTTCGGAATTCGGATTGAATCAAGACGGGGCGTCGGCTCGAGCGGTGTTGCGGCGGCGGATGAGTTCGAAGTTGCAGAGGCGGACTTCGGGTTTGCCGGTGGTGGCCAGGACGAGCCGCATGTCCGGCCCGAAGGAAATGAGCAGGTGGTCGGGCTTGGGGTTCAGGTCTTCAAAACCGCAGCGGGCGAGGCGTTCGGCCTTCAGCCGCATCAATTCTTCCAGCGCCTGTTTGGAAATCATCTGCTCGGCGAAGGCGTGTTTGGCGTTGAACGCCTGGTAGAAGCGTCCGTCCTGAATGGCCAGCAGTTCGTCGGGGCCGTTCCAGAAACCCCAGATGGTGATGTAATCGTATTCCTCGCGCACGGCGGGGTCGCCGTCGGGTGTGCGCAGATGAGCGAGGGCGGCGTAGCGGCGTTTGTCGGCGTTTTGACGCGGGGTTTCGCGTTTGCGTCCGGTCATGTAGATGGCGCGGGGATAAACGGTCTTGACGCCGTTGCGGGCGAGTTCCAAGGCAAAGGCGAATTCCTCGAAGGGGCTGTTGAAACCGTAGTTCTTCGCGGCGTCTGGGTCGGCCTCCGGGTTGTTGAGCCGGGGCGGTTCGCCCATGCGGGAGATTTTCCAGACCAGATGGATGTCGTCCTTGGTATGCGTGTAAAAAATCTCGTTGTGGGCTGAGAGGTTTTTTTTGGGGGTGCGTCGCCAGCGTTCGGGCAGGAAATAATTGATCAAGTCGGGATCCCGGCCAACGACCCACAACAGGCCGCCGGTGCTTTCGGCGCGGCCAAAGACGTAATCCACACCGAGGAGATTGGTGGGCTGGAGATGGGCGGGCAGGGGACCGGCGGCGTTGGCCTCAAAACGGCGGGCCATGTGCTTGAGGTAAAGCCGGCGGTTGGCGGTGCGGACGGCCTGCTCGTGCTCGCGCGTCCGTTCTAGCAATTCGTAATCAATCAGCGCGTAGGCAATCTGGCCGTTGTGATCGCGCAGAAGACTTTTATCCGGGCGCGGTCTCAGGATGACGTGCGCCGGTTTCATGTCAATGACGTGGTAGCCTTTCTGCCAGAGTTCGTGATTGACAAGGCTGGTGGTGCGCGCCAGAAATTCCGCGCGATCCCGGTCCGCCAGTCCGAACTCTTCCGCTGTCTCCACCGCGTTGCGTCCCTTGATCCAGCCGTAAAGCACGACATACTGGCGCAGGATGTCAATCTCCACGTCGGGATGGCGGGCGACTTTGGCGCGGATTTTGTCCTCGGAACGCCCGGTTTGCCAGAGCTGGAGGCGCTGGCCGGGCACATAAATCGCCAGCGGCTGTTGCGTGCGGATGCGGATGCCCGCCGGGCCGGCCTCGCCCTTGCGCAATTCCATGAGCAGGGAAAATTCCTCGAACGGACTGTTGAACTCCGCGTGGATGAATTTGTTGACCGTGAGCGTGTCAAGCGGGACGACTTCGCCGACGCGCGACCATTTGACGACGAGATCCAGCGCCCTGCCGTCCACCGGGCGCGTGGGGACGCGATAAACCATGCTGGTGCCTTCGAGCCGTTCGCGGTTGGCCTCGAACCATTCGTGGGCATACCAGTTTTCCGGCAGCAGATGTTTCCAGAAAGGCAGGCCGAAGCGCGTCAGGAACAATTCCCCGCCGTCGTCCGTTTTCAGGCGGAAATAATCCACGCCCAGCAGCGACATGGCAGCTCCCGGGGGCATCTCCGGCGGGCGGAGCATCGCAGCATCCGGCGCGGCATTCTCTGGTTTTGAAGTCGGCACAATGTTTCCTCCGCATCCGGCGCCTCCAATATGAAGGGCGCCAACGCCTGATAACGTCCGGCAAAGGGGCGTTGCCAGCTTGCCGGATATTGGCAAATGATGGTTTCTTTTTGGCGTGTTACGGACCGGAGAAAACCACCCAATCATCCGTCAGGCTAACGGCGCGAATTTTTCCATAAACTTTTCTTGCGGACAGCGCGGACAAGGCTTAAATATCAGTTCTTGTGTTTGCCATGATAAGGGCAGTTTTTGACAAACGTCCGGTTAATTCAAAACATCGGTGATTTTTCCGAAATGGACAAACTGGTTGCCGCTGGCGCTTGGCCTTGGAGCCGCGCTCACCGGTGGTGCCGTCGCGGCGGGTGTGACGTATTATCTCACGCCCAAATACACCCGTGTCGGCTATCAGCCCGTCCAGCCGGTGCCGTTCTCGCACAAGATTCATGCGGGCCAGCTCGGCATGGACTGTCGCTATTGTCACAATGGCGTGGAAAAATCATGGTTCGCCAATCTCCCCGGGGCGTCCACCTGCATGAATTGTCACAGCCTGGTTCTGAAAGACGATCCGCGCCTGCAAATCGTCCGCGACAGCGCGACGAACAACACGCCAATTCCGTGGGTGCAGGTTCACAGGCTGCCGGACTACGTTTATTTCAATCATTCCGTCCACGTCACGCGCGGCATCAGTTGCGTGGAATGCCACGGACGCATTGACCAGATGGATGAGGTGCGCCACGACAAACCCTTGAGCATGAGTTTCTGCCTCGACTGTCATCGCGACCCGGCGGCGCACATCCGGCCCGTGGACAAAGTCACGAGCCTCGGCTGGCAATGGAGCACCAATTCTGTCGAAGCCGATCAATTGCAGGAAGTGAACGGCAGGAAATTTGTCCACGACTGGAAAGTCGAATCACTGCAAAGCTGCTCGGCCTGTCACCGATGAAAAATTATTTACCCAATTCTGCGAACGCGACTGGCCGCCGTTACTGGCGCAGCCTGGACGAACTGGCGGACACGCCGGAGTTCAAGGAATGGCTGCACCGCGAATTTCCGGTCGGAGCAAGTGAAATGGTGGAGGACGGCACGAGCCGCCGGCATTTCCTGAAAATCATGTCCGCGTCATTCGCGCTCGCGGGCGTGGCGACGCTGGGCGCGGGTTGCCGTCGGCCGGAGGAACATCTCGAACCGTTCGGCAAACAGCCGGAGAATTACACATTCGGCGAGGCGCAGTATTTTGCGACCGCCATGCCCACGCGCACCGGCGCGATTCCGCTCGTCGTCAAATCCTACGAAGGCCGTCCGATCAAGATCGAAGGCAACGCGTTGTATCCCGGCGGCAACGGCAGCACCGACCGTTACGCGCAGGCTTCGATTCTGGACCTTTACGATCCCGACCGCGCCCGCCATTTCAAGCGCGACGGCAAAGTCGTTTCCCGCGAAGAAGCCTTGAGCTTCCTCGATGAACTCTCCAAGAAATTCGCGGCGAACTCCGGCGAGGGTCTGGCGTTCCTCACCGAAAGCAGCACCTCGCCGTCGCGGGCGCGACAGCAAAAAATCATTGCCCAAAAATTCCCGAAATCGCAGTGGTTCACCTACGACGCGATTGATTCCGGCATCCATCAACGCGCGGCGACGCAGGCGTTCGGCCAGCCGGTGCGTCCGGTTTTCAATTTCGACAAGGCGAAAGTTATTTTGTCGCTCGATTGTGATTTTCTCGGCGGCGAGGACGGCGCACACGAACATATCCGCAAATTTGCCGCCAGCCGCAAATCTGTTAATGAACGCATGGGCGGTGGTGGATTCGGGCCGCTTCCTCCGCCAATGAGCCGTCTTTACGCGGTGGAATCGCTGTTCACGCTCACTGGTGCGAACGCGGATCATCGGCTGCGAACAAGTGCAAGCAACGTGGCCGCAGTCGCGGAGATGATTTCAGCTTGGGCTGATGCCCGACATACTGATGTTCCGCCGCCCAATCGCGATTTTGAATCCCAGTGGACGTTTAACTGCGCCAATGATTTGCTCAAATTTGGAAAAGATGCGCTTGTTGTCGCCGGTCAGCGCCAGCCGATTGAAGTTCATTTGCTCGCCTATGCAATGAATGTTGCGCTCGGCGCAATTGGCAACACGGTGACTTTAATTCCGGCGGCAGAAAATTCGTCGGACGATTTACAAAATCTCAATAATTCTGTTTCATCGCAGCATCCTGTGACACCTGCGCTCCTTGCAGATTTAAGAAACATCAATTCTAACGCGATTGATACGCTGGTCATTCTGTCAGGAAATCCCGCCTATAATTTAAGTTGGCATTGGTCATCGAAGCCGAAAATAGTTGTTCGGCTTGGCTATTACGAAGACGAAACGACTGAAAAATCCAACTGGAATTTTCCGGCGGCGCATTATCTTGAATCTTGGGGCGATGCAAAAACCAGTGGTGGAATACTCGTTCCGATTCAGCCGTTGATTCAACCGCTGTTTGGAGGCTTGACGGAACTCGAATTTCTCGCGCGCATCGCCGGAGAAAGTGAAACCAATTCACACGACATCGTTCGCGAAACGTTCGATCAAGTTGTTGTTCTAGGCGAAGCTAATTCGAACGAAGCGGTATATTCGAACATTGCGACATATAATCGCGAAGAATTTTGGAAAAAGTTTTTGTTCAACGGATTTCTTGAGGATTCTGCGCCCAAAACAATTTCTGCTTTTGAGGACAGTCGAGCGGTTGCTTTGCCTTCCATAAAAAATATCTCTGCGCCTTCGGCAAACAGCCTCGAAGTCATTTTCTACCGCGATTCAAAAGTGGACGATGGCCGTTACGCGAACAACGGCTGGATGCAGGAGTTGCCCGATCCCATCACCAAGATGACGTGGGACAACGCCGTGCTCATCAGCCGCAAGACGGCGCGCGAACTTGGCGTGGCCAACGGCGACATCGTCGAAATCACGTTAAACGGCCGCAGCGTCAAAGGCCCGATCTGGACACAGCCGGGCATGGCGGATTATTCGCTCGGCCTCGCGCTCGGTTATGGTCGCGAGCGTGCGGGGCGCGTTGGCACGGGCGTCGGCTTCAACGCGTATAAAATTTTCAGCGGAAAATACATCGAAATCGGCGCGACAATCCGCAGGACCGGCGAGACTCACACGCTGGCCTGCACGCAGCATCATTGGAGCATGGAAGGTCGTCCGGCGGTGCGCGAGGCGAATCTTGAAGAATTCCTTAAGGAGCCGACATTCGCACAGGAAAAATTTCATGGCGTCGAGCCGTCCATCGTCCAATCGCTTTATCCGAACCCGCTCGACGAGGCGAAGAAGACGGCATTGCACCAGTGGGGCATGACGGTTGACTTGAACGCGTGCGTCGGCTGCGGCACCTGTGTCATCGCGTGCCAGAGCGAGAACAACATCCCCATTGTCGGCAAGGATCAAGTGCTACGCGGACGCGAGATGCACTGGATGCGCATTGACCGTTATTTCACCAGCGATCCGAAACGAAAACACAATCCGGGCATCTTCGATCCGAACTCGGACGAAAATCAGACGGATGAGAAGCAGCAATTTGCAGAGTGGATTGACGACGTGCAGGCGGTGAACCAGCCGATGCTCTGTCAGCAATGTGAATCCGCGCCGTGCGAAAACGTCTGCCCCGTGGCGGCGACCGTCCACGACCAGGAAGGGTTGAACGTGATGGCGTATAACCGTTGCATTGGCACGCGCTATTGCTCGAACAACTGCCCGTATAAGGTTCGCCGCTTCAATTATCTCGATTTCAACAAGCGTCCGCTGACGGAGCTGAAGGGAACGATTTATTCCACGACGCTCACGCACAAGACCGACGGCGAATGGGACTTGCTGCGCTGGTGGCGCGACCCGAACAGCGGGATGCGCACGGAAGACGAATGGGATCTGATCAAGCTGTCGAAGAATCCCGACGTGACCGTGCGGATGCGCGGCGTGATGGAAAAATGCACTTACTGCACGCAGCGCATTGAGCACGCGAAAATCGCACAGAAGGCGAAGGCCGGCGCGAGCGGCGATGTGCGGCTGACCGAGGCCGCCGGCACGGTGCCGAAAACCGCGTGCCAGCAGGCGTGCCCGGCGGGCGCGATTGTGTTCGGCGATGTCAGCGACGCGGACAGCTCGGTATCGAAATTGAAATTGTCGCCGCAGAATTATTCCGTCCTCGGCGATCTGCTCACGAAGCCGCGCACGACGTATCTGGCGCGCATCCGCAATCCGAATCCCGCGATGCCGGATTATCACGAGCCGTTCAGCACGGAAGAATACGAGAGCAAAAAGATTTAACGCAAGGACGCCAAGATGCGGAGAAGCAAAAAAAATGAAGCAAAGGTTTTTGGAGTGCGGTGGCAAAGCGCAGCGGCGACACCGCTTTTGCTGTTTTCCAAAGCGGCGTGGCGCTTCGCTTCCCGTGCGGTCCAAGAGGGTTTGGTTGCGGCTTCGCGCCTTTGTGCCTTTGAGTTAAAAAATATAATGACAAATGTCTGATTTGGCGAACATGGAAGAATTAAAACGGCTCGCGCCGCCGGCGGAACTGCGCCGCGCGCCAGTCGTCGAAGGCCGCCCGAATCTGGGCGCGCTGACGGACAAGCTGTCTGCATTTGCCGAAGGCAGGACGCCGCGCTGGTGGTGGATTTTGTTCCTGCCCGCCGCGTTCGCCGCGACGGTAATTTTCCCGACGTGCCTGTTTTATCAGGTTTTCACCGGCGTCGGCGTCTGGGGCAACAACCATCCGGTGATGTGGGGTCTGGACATCGTGAATTTCATTTGGTGGGTTGGCGTGGCGCACGCTGGCACGCTGATTTCCGCGCTGCTCTTTTTGACGCGGCAGCACTGGCGCACGACAATTGGCCGCATGGCCGAGGCGATGACGGTTTTTTCCGTGATGATGGCGGGCCTGTATCCCGCCATCCACGTCGGCCGCGCGTGGTTCGACTGGTTCATGTTTCCGGTCCCGAACTCAAACGCCCTGTGGCCGCAGTTCAAGTCGCCGCTGATGTGGGACGTGTTTGCTGTGAACACTTACCTCATGGTTTCAACGCTGTTCTGGTTCATGGGCATGATTCCCGATTTCGCCGTCCTGCGCGACCGCTCGACGACGCGCATCCGCAAAACCATTTTCAGCTTTCTCGCGATGGGCTGGACCGGTTCGGCGCGGCACTGGCACAATTACGAAAAAGCCTACGTCGTTCTCGCCGGCCTGTGCACGCTGCTGGTGTTCACCGTAAGCTCCATCGTCGGTTTGGATTTCTGCACCGCGCAACTGGCGGGCTGGCACGCGACGATTTTCCCGCTCTACTTCGTCATCGGCGCGGTGTTTTGCGGCTTCGGCATGGTGATGGTGATTTTGATTCCGTTGCGCAAATGGTGCGGGCTGGAAAAAATCATCACATTGAGCCACATGGACAAGATCGCGAAGCTTACGTTGGTCGCCGGCCTCATCATTGACTACATCTACCTGATGGAATTTTTCATCGCGTGGTATAGCGGCGACCCCTATGAACGGTGGGTGTTCAGCCACCGTCTCTTCGGCCACACTTACATGGTCATGGGCTGGATTTTAATCGGCATCAACGTCGGCGTGACGCAACTGCTCTGGTTCAAAAAAATCCGCTCAAGTCTTTTTGCGCTCTTCGTCATCGGCCTGCTGATCAACATCGGCATGTGGACCGAACGTTTTGTCATCGTGGTCGGCTCGCTGTATCAGGACTTTCTCCCGGCGAACTGGGGCAAGTATATGCCGACGATCTGGGATGTCGGCCTTTATGCCGGCACGCTCGGCGCGTTTTTCATGCTGTATCTGCTGTTCGTGAAATTTCTGCCGATGATCGCCATCTCCGAGGTCAAGGGCGTCATGCCCGAAGCCGATCCGCATCATCCGCTCGGCGGCGCGAAGAATGGAGGCCGTCAATGAGCGGAAAAATTTACGGACTCATCGCCGAATTTGATTCGCCAGCGGCGATTTTGCGCGCGGCGGAAAAAGTCCGCGACGCCGGCTACCGTCGCTGGGACACATTCACGCCGTTCCCGATTCATGGCATGGACAAAGTCATGAAACTCGGCAACTCGCTCGTTGGCTGGGTCTCGCTGGCGATGGGAGCAGGCGCGTTTGCATCCGTCGTCGGACTGATCTGGTATTGCAACGCGTTTGATTATCCGCTCATCGTCGGCGGCAAGCCGATGTTCAGCCCTCCTATGACGTTTGTGCCCGCCTACATTTTGTTGATCATGGGCGGGGCGTTTGGCGCGCTGCTGGGCATGCTCGGCCTTAACCAGCTTCCGCGCCTGCATCATCCGCTCTTGGATAAAAAGCGCTTTGAACTCGCCTCCCGTGACAAATTTTTCCTCGTCATTGGCGCGCAGGACGAAAAATTCTGCCTCATGGAAACGAAGAAGCTCCTCGAATCCATCGGCGGCGCGCACGTTGAAATCGTGGAGGACAAGGACTGATGCGCTTCATCATTTCCATTATGTTGATTGGTGCGGCCATCGGCGTGGCGGTGTTCGGCATGCTGGGTTTGCAGGGCAAAATGTCGCGCAAACCGCCGGTGGAATTATACTCGGACAAGGCGTTTCCTGGCATGGACCGGCAGCCCAGACTGCGTCCGCAGGAACCGGATCATTTTTTCCCGAACAGCGTCAGTTCGCAGCTTCCGCCCGCCGGAACCGTGGCACGCAGCCAGCCGATTGAAACGCCGAACGGCGCGGTCTATCGCTTTGAAGACTCGCCCGTGAACACGGGCCGTGTCACTGGCACGACGAATTTTGTGGAAACGAATCCGCTGGCTGTGAACGCTCAATTGCTTCAGCGCGGACGCGGGCGCTTTGATATTTATTGCTCGCCCTGCCACGGGCGGCTTGGCGACGGCAATGGCATCATGAAAAAAATCGGGGTCATGCCGGCGGTTGCCAATTTGCACGACAAGCGCATTGTCGAAATGGCCGACGGCGAGATTTTCAACACCGTTACTCAAGGCAAAGGTTTGATGGGCGCTGCCGGCCCGCTGCTGCCGACCGAAGACCGATGGGCGGTCATTGCGTATCTGCGCGCTTTGCAATTGAGCTGGCTGGGAACGACGAACGATTTGACGGCTGAACAATTGGCCGCGCTGAAATGATATGAGCAGCAACGACACAACGCATCTGCCGCCGCCGCTGGACTTGTCCGGCTGGCGCAAACTGCCGACCGTCTTGATGGCCTGCGGCGGATTGCTGTCCGTGATCGGGGCGCTCGTCAGTTTCAACAACAAGCAGGATGGCGGCTCCGGATTCGGTTTGTCATGGCTGCTGGCGTTCATGTTTTATTACAGCATCGCGCTCGGCGCGTTGTTCCTCGTGCTGGTGCATCATCTCTCGGACGCCGGCTGGTCCGTCGGCATCCGCCGTTTCTGTGAGCATATGGCTTCGCTGTTGCGGCTGCCGCTGATTCTGATGTTCCTGCCAATCGCTGCCTTTGCTCCAAAAATTTATTCCTGGATGACCCTTGATCCGGCCACGAACAATCTGGTTGCCGCCAAACTGCCGGTGTTCACGATGCCCGGATTTTACCTAACCTCGGTGATTTTCTTCGGCATCTGGTGGCTGCTCACGTCGCGGCTGTGCTCGCTCTCGTTGGAGCAGGACAAAACCGGCGCGGCGGACTGCACTCATAAAATGCGCTTCCATTCAGGCTGGGGCATCGTCGCCTTCGCGCTGACGCTCACGTTTTCCAGCGTCCTGTGGATGAAAGCCACGCAATACCAATGGTTCTCCGCGATCTATGGCGTCTATTTCTTCTCCGACTGCGCGTGGATCGGACTGGCAACAGTCTATGTCATCGCCGCAACGCTGCTGCGCCAGCGGATTCTTGCGCCCGTATTGAAGCAAAATCATTTTTATTTCATCGGCATGTTGCTGCTCGCGTTCACACTGTTTTCAGCCTACACCGAATTCGCGCAATACTTCGTCGTCTGGAACGCCAACACGCCGGAGGAAACCTTCTGGTATCTCATCCGTGAGCGCGGCAACTGGTGGTGCTTGAGCATGATCTTGATCTTCGGCCATTTCTTCATTCCGTTTTTCGTGTTGCTGCCGGAGAAGGTGAAGATGAATTTCAAAGTCATCATCCCCGTCTGTCTTTGGATTTGCCTGATGCACGCGCTGGATCTGGCGTTCAACATTTTTCCGGCCCGGTTCGCCTTCGGTTTTCCGCTTCATCTGCTCTGGCTGCCGCTCGGCTGTCTGATGTTCATGGGCGGTTTTCTGGCGGCGGCTTTCCTGAAGAAATTCAACGCGCATCCGCCGTATCCGCCGCGCGATCCGCGCCTGCTGGACGCCATGGGCGTGAATACTCATCTCGTGAACGACATTGTTGACGCGCAAGCCGCCGGAGGAAGCCGATGAACGTTGAAATCACCAACCGTGCTTCGAGCGCAGCCGTCGGATTCATCATTGCGACAATTCTGTTCGTCGCGCTAGCAATTCTCGTGAAATTTGCTGTCAGTGCTCCGCCGATTGACGCCGACCGCGCCGCTGACCGCAGCAAGGCGCTCGCTGAAATCCACGCCGCCGAGGAGAAATCGTTGAACACTCCGTGCTGGGCCGACCAGTCGCGCGGCATTGTCCATCTGCCCATTGAAACCGCGATGCAGCAGGCCGCTCAGGCGTGGCAGAATCCCGCCGCCGCCCGCGCCGATTTATGCTCGCGCGCCGAAAAAGCCGCCGCACCCGCGCCCGCCGCGCCCGCCAAACCCAGCGCCTTTGAATGAACTCCGCTGAAAACAATTTAGTCTGCACCGCGAAGATTGACGCTTCATGCCGTGTGCCGCTGCTCGCGCTGTTTGGCGGCTCGGCGCTGTGGCTCGTCATCGGTCTGGTGCTGGCGCTGCTCGCGTCGCTCACCTTCCATGCCCCGAAAATGTTCGCGCAATGTCCGTATGCCACCTATGGTCACCTTGCGCCCGCCGCAAACGATTTGCTCGTGTATGGCTTCGCAATTCCCGCCGCGCTGGGCGTGGTGCTCTGGATTTTTGCCCGTTTGAGCCGGGCTGAACTTGTCATGCCGCTGGTTCCGGCGGTCGCGGCCAACCTTTGGCATCTCGGTGTGTTCATCGGCCTCGCCACGATTCTGTGCGGCGGCAGCTCCGGCTTCACCTGGCTGGAATTTCCGCGCGCCAGCGCGATGTTGCTTGGCGTTTCCTTCGTTCTCATCGCCATTTCAGCCATCGCGACCTTCGGCCAGCGCAAGGAGCGCGTCCTGTATCCGTCACACTGGTTTCTGCTCGCCGCGCTGCTGTGGTTTCCGTGGATTTACTCGACGGCCAACCTGTTTCTGGTCACCACATGGCCGGTGCGCGGCATGGCGCAGGCCGTTATCAACTGGTGGTTCGCCAACAATCTGGTTTTCGTCTGGCTCGCCCTCGTCGGTGTCAGTGTTGCGTTTTATTTCCTGCCAAAAATCGCGGGACGCCCGCTGCAAAGCCGACTCTACGCGTTGTTCGTATTCTGGACTTTGATTCTGTTTGGAACGTGGGCGGGCATTCCGCAGGGTGCGCCGGTTCCAGCTTGGTTGCCGACGACCAGCGCGTTTGCTTCCCTACTTTTGATTATTCCGTTCGTTGCCATCGCCGTCATCGTCATCAAGACGGTTTGCGGAGCGGATGTCATCTGCAAAGGCGGGCCGTTCTGTTATCTCAAATTCGGGATGGCAGCTTTCATCTTGTCCGGCCTGATGCTGATAGCCGAAGCCTGTCCGCAATACAGCCGTGTGCTGGAGTTCACCTGGTTTGGCGCGGCGCAGACACAACTGCAAATTCTCGGCTTCTTCGCCATCGTCATCTGCGGCGCGATCTATGAAATCCTGCCCCGCGTCATGGGCTTCGGGCTTCCATTCCCGAAATTTGTCCGGTTGCAACACTGGCTCTTCATGCTCGGCATTGTTCTTTGGGCCGGATCGTTGGCTGTCGGCGGGGTGGAGCAGGGGATGAAACTGGCAAATCCCCAAACCGCCTTTGCCGACTCCACCAGCATCGCCTTGATTTTCCTGCGCGCTGGCACCACTGGCCTGTTTGTTCTATTGCTTGGCAGTTTGCTATTCGCCGCGAACATTTTTGTGATGACGATCAAGTGGAAGCTCGCATTGTTCAAATCGGTAATTGCCTACATCAAATCTCCGCTTGAAACCTCGTCCGTCACCGCTTCGCTTCGGCGCGACCAAGGGGAGGTGAAGCCATGAAAAACGGTTTTGCAGTTTTTTCCGCCGTTCTCGTTGCGCTCGGCGCTTCGTGGCTTGGCTTCGTGGTTGCGCCGATAATGCAACTCGGCACGGCGAAGCAGGTAACTGTGTTGAACTCCAGCGACACTTATCCGCTACAACGCACCGGCAATGCGACGCGCGGTTTGCAAGTTTATCGCGCGAACGGTTGCGCGGCTTGTCACACAGAGCAAGTCCGGCAGGATAATGTTATATGCAATGTTTTTGTGACGAGTCTTGGAAAAAATTCAAATGCAGTATGGAAGATAACTTCGGATATTTTCTCCAAAAACCAGAAATTAGCTGGCCAGTCAGCTTTAAGAAAACTAGTTTTTGATCTTTCCCGTCAAATGGATGAATTCGGTTCTCATGTGTGGGAAGTGAGCAAAAATGATGCTGATGCTGATGCTGATAAAATCACAGCAGCAGGCGGCAAAGTTGAAATTCATATTGTCCCAATTGGCGCGGATATTTCACGCGGCTGGGGAATTCGCCAGAGCGTGGCGGCGGATTATCTTTACGATTATCCCGTGCAACTCGGCAGTCTGCGCGCCGGACCGGATTTGTCCAACATCGGCGCACGCGACCCGGACTTGAACTGGCAGTTGGTTCATCTTTACGCGCCTCAAGCGCTTGTGAAAGGTTCCGCCATGCCGCCGTTCCGATTTCTTTTTGAAATTCGAAAAATCAACACCGGCGACGCGCCCTCGCCTGACGCGCTGCAATTTCCGAAAGACTTCGCGTCGCCCGCCGGTTGCGAAGTCGTGCCGAAACCGGAGGCGAAACAGCTTGCATCGTATCTCTTGAGCTTGCGCCAGGACGCGCCGCTCTATGAAGCCCCCTTCACGCCTGTGATGGCTAAACCGTGAGCGGCGAATCCAAATCCAGTTGTCCGGTGCCGGAATAAAATTATATCGCGCGCGATTCAATTTGTTCAATGGCCCAGCGCGCGTGCTCGGCAATCAGTGGTTCCGGATCGCCAGCGGCCTTCCGCAAATGGGGCAGGACGGAGGCGTCGCCGGTGTTGCCGAGGGCGACGCAGACGTTACGCAGCAGGCCACGGCGTTTCGTCCGCAAAATGGGCGTGCCGGCAAAGTGCGACTTGAAACCGGCCTCGTCCAATTGGAGCAGTTCAATCAAGTCCGGCGTCGCCAAATCGGGCCGGGCGTGCGGCTTCATCAGGTTTCCCTCGCGCGCGAATCGGTTCCACGGACAGACGGCGAGGCAATCGTCGCAGCCGAAAATCCTGTTGCCGATGGCCGGGCGCAACTCGGAAGGGATGGAGCCTTTCAATTCGATGGTTAGATAGGAAATGCATCTCCTCGCATCCAGTTGAAACGGCGCGGTGATGGCGGCGGTCGGGCAGGCGGCGATGCAGCGGGTGCAATTCCCGCAATGATTTTTCTCCGGCGTGTCCGGCTCCAGCTCCAGCGTGGTGATGATTTCCGCCAGAAAAATCCAGTTGCCAAGTTTGCGGCTGATGAGGTTGGTGTGCTTGCCGGCGAAGCCAAGCCCGGCGCGCCGGGCCAAATCGCGTTCCATGAGCGGCCCGGTGTCCACATGCCAGAGCGAGCGCGTGCTTGCATCGCCGAGGCGATTGATAAACCCATTTAATTGTTTGAGTCGGTTGCCAAGTATGTCGTGGTAATCATCAAATCGCGCGTAACGAGCCACAACTCCAGTTGTAGGAGACGAGGTAACGAGACGCTGATCGGAAAACAATTGAGCCTCCTCACGTCGGCTCCTGCTTGAACTGTAGATTTCATAACTTGCCGCCAACATGATTGCGCTTTTCGCTCCGGGCAAAACTTTTTGCGGATCAACGCGCTTCGCCGCGTTACGTTCGAGCCAGGCCATTTCACCGTGTTGTTTTTCGGCAAGCCATTTCTGGAATTGTTCCGCGCTGCCGGGCGCGTCGGCGGTGGTGAAACGGCAATCATCGAAGCCCAGCTCCGTCGCGCGCTGTCGGATGGCCGCTTTCATCACCTACTGGAGGCTTCGAGTCGAAACTGATGTACCACGTGCTGCGCGACCTCGCGGGCGGACCGGATGTCCGTGTTCACAAGCACGTCGGCCTGCTTGTAAAACTGTTCCCGCGCGGCGAGCAGTTCTCGGATTTTTTTCTGCGGGTCTGGGTCGTGGAGCAGGGGACGATGCGTCTGGTTCTTCACCCGTTCCCAGATTCTTTCCGGCGAAGCCCAGAGGCAGACGACCAGCGCGTGGGTCTTGAGGCTGGCAAGGTTCGCCGGATTCACCGGCAAACCGCCGCCGGTGGCGATGACGGTTTTCGTCCGGCTCGTGAGTTCGCCGACGACCTGTTGTTCCAGCGCGCGAAAAGCCGGTTCGCCATCCGTCTTGAAAATCTCCGCGATGCTCCGGCCTGTGCGTGATTGGATCAACTCGTCGGTGTCCAGATACTCGAAATGCAACTGCTCGACCACAAGCCGGCCGACGGAGGTCTTGCCCGCGCCCATGAAACCGATGAGCGCGAGATTGTTTATGCGGCGGTCGCTTTGCATGACATCAACGTAGCGCAGGCGTCCCGTCTGTGAAATTCAAATCGCAGACGGGATGCCCGCGCTGCTTTTCTCCGGCGCTCGACTTTTTGGCAATGAAGTTTAGATTTTCGACATGAAATTGCCGCCGCTCGTCCTCGCGTCCGCGTCGCCCCGCCGTGCGGAGTTATTGCGGCGGTTGCAGCCAAAGTTTCGAATAGTTCCCGGCGAGGTTGAGGAAATTCTTGGCGGGCATCTGTCACCGCTGGAGCTTTGTCGGATTAACGCCCATCGCAAGGCGCGCGCCGTGGCCTGGAAAATACCTGACGCGCTCGTGCTCGGCGCGGACACGCTGGTCTTTCTCGACGATGAAATCATGGGCAAGCCGCGCAACCTGGCCGACGCGCGGCGAATGCTGGCGCGGTTGCAAGGACGCACGCATCAAGTCGTCACCGGTGTGAGCCTGATTCATTTCCGAGGACACCGCGAACGCCTGTTCGCCGTGAGCACCGACGTAACGTTCCGTCCGCTAAACGCCGTTCAGATTGAAAGTTATCTTTCAAGAATGAACCCATTGGACAAGGCGGGCGCCTACGCCATTCAGGAGCACGGTGACATGATTGTTTCTGAAATCTCCGGCTCTTTCAGCAACGTGGTCGGCCTGCCGGTTGA
>Ga0181520_10007519_pt1 | contig 15992 bp, 9 predicted proteins | sample PEATcosm2014_Bin_29_FD_132451 | JGI IMG/M metagenome (GOLD analysis project Ga0181520, IMG submission 132451) | Peatland microbial communities from MTU Mesocosm Facility, Houghton, MI, USA - PEATcosm2014_Bin02_30_metaG | ecosystem: Environmental > Terrestrial > Soil > Wetlands > Peat | place...
CCAACGTCTCGGACGCCATCCGCTGGGTGCTCGGCGAGCAATCGGCCAAGGCGCTGCGCGGCGGCGAAATGGCCGACGTGATTTTCAACGGCACCGACGGTCGCAAGCCGATGGGCATGGGCGAGGTGTCGCTCACGCTCGGCGAAGTGGACGGCGAAAATCTCCGCGCGGCGGGCGTCGAGGTCGCCTACGACGAGGTCACGCTGACGCGCCGGATTTTCCGCGACGGCAACAGCGAATATTTTCTGAACCGCACGCCATGCCGGCTCAAGGACATCCAGCAGCTTTTCATGGGCACGGGCATCGGGCGGACGAGTTACAGCATCCTCGCGCAGGGCCACATCACGCAGATTCTTTCCAACAAGCCGGAAGACCGCCGGATGATTTTCGAGGAAGCGGCGGGCATCACAAAATACAAGAGCCAGAAAAAGGAATCGCTCCGCAAACTCGAATACACCGAGCAAAATCTTTTGCGCGTCGCGGATTTGATCCGCGAAGTGAAGCGGCAGATCGGCTCGCTTCAGCGGCAGGCCGGCAAGGCGCGCCGTTACAAACAGCTTTCCACCGAGTTGCAACACCTCGACACGCAGCTTGCGCGGCATCAATTCGACGTGCTACAGGCGGAAATTGCGGAGAAGAATTCCGCCGCGGAACAATTGCGCGGCGAGATAGAAACCGGTTCCGCCGACGTTTTGCGTTGCGAGGATGAAATCAAGCAATTGCGCGAACGGCTTTCGGAACTGGAGCACGAAGTCGCCGCGATGCAGCAGCGCGGACTGGAATTGAAGGGCGAATCCGACCGGCACGAGAGCCGGATTCAATTCAACGAGGAACGCCTGCGCGAATTGGCGGCGCAGAACGCAAAGGCGCAGGCGGACATCACGCAAGCCGAGGAACGCTGCCGCGCCGCGCGGGAAGAATTGACGACAGTCGCCGACAAATTGTCCGCGTCCGAGGGCGCGCTGGCGGAGCATCGGCTCGCGCTGGAGGAAAAGCAGTTCGCGTTGAACCAGGTTGAAAATGACCTGAAGCGTTTGCAGGAGGAATTGCGCGCCGCGCAATCCGCCGCCTTCGCCGCCGCGCAGGATTTGACGCGCATCCGCAACGAAATCACCGCGCTCGATTTGCAGAAGCAGGGCAACTCCATCCGGCTCGAAAAACTGTCCGCCGAAAAAATCCAGCTTGAGGAGGAACGCACGCGGCTGGAATCCCGTTTGCAGGAATTCACCGCGAGCGTCGAGGTGGAAAAACTGAACGCGCAGACCAAGCGCGGCTCGGTTGAGCAGCGGCAGAACCGGCTGCGCGAATTGCAGGCTGAACTGCAAACTTCCTCCGCCGAACAGGATCAATTTTTGCAGCACCAGGCCGAGAAACGCTCGCGCCTGACCGTGATCGAGCAGCTCGAACATTCGCGCGAGGGTTTTGACGCCGGCGCTGTCGCGGCGCTGCGCCAGTCGCGGGCGGTTGTCGGCTCGCTGGCGGATCGCATCCGCGTGCCGGAGCAATTCGTCGTCGCCGTCGAAAACGCGCTCGGCCACAACCTGCAGCTGGTGTTGACAGAGCAGCCGGAATCCGCCCAGGAAATTCTTGCCGACTTGAGCGCGAACAAGACCGGTCGCGCGAGCGTCGCGGCCTTGGCAATCCAGCGCCGGGACGAAAATCAACTGGCATTTGAAGGCGAAATGGCGCCCGGCCAGGGACTTGACTCGGCGCAACGGAAACTGGAGAACGGCGAGCTTGTTCCCGCGTTGAGCGTGATCCAGTCCGAGCCGTCCGTGGAAAAGCTCTTGAAGTCGCTGCTGGGCCGCACGTTCATCGCGGCGGATTTGCCGGCGGCGACGGCGCAAATCCAGAACGGCCACTCCGGCTGCGATTTCGTGACGCTGAAGGGCGACCTGTTGAGCCGGCACGGCATTTACACCGGCGGCTATTTGAACGGCCACGGAAATCCGAAGGCGCCGGCCTCGATTCTCGGCCGGAAAAATCAGATCACCGACCTGCAAAATGATCTGGCGGAAATCCAAGAACGCATCGCCGAGGCGAGCCGCAAACGCGGCGCGCTGCTGGGCGAGCAGACGGAATTGCAGGCCACATTGCAGCAGGCGCAGACGGAATTGCGCGAGCAGGAAGTCGCCATCGCCACGCGCGAGGGCGAGTTCACCGCGCTGCAAAATTCCAACCGGCTGCTGCACCAAAAAATCGAGACCGTGGTTTTTGAAATCCAGAGCCTCGCCGCGCAGGAGCAGGAAGGTATGCAGAAGCGCAACGCGCTGGCGGCGCAACTGGCCGAACTGGAATCGCGCGAACGCGCCGGCCAGGAAAAAGTCGCCGCGCTCGCGGCGGAACTGGAAAATCTCCGGCAGCAGCGCGACGCCGCCAACACCGCGCTCACCGAGAGCCGGGTGGCGCTCGCGGCGGAGCAGCAGCTGTTGGCGTCGTTCCGCCAACAGCAACAGGCTTTGGAGCAGCGCATCCGCGAATTGACACAGGCGCTGGAGCAGCGGCGAGGCGAGGTTTCATCTTTTATCGGGCGCAAGGGGCAGGCGGAATCCGAGATTGTGGACTCGCGTGCGCAGGTTGAAAAATTGCGGCACGAGCGCAAACAGGTAGGCGCGCAAACCGCCGAACTTTCCGGGCGGAAAAATTCGCTGGAAACGGATATTTCATCGCGCGAGGAAAATTTGCGCGGCCAGCGGAACCGGTTGACGGAATTGCAGAACCAGCGCGGCGCGGTTGAAGTGGAACTGGCGCAGAAAAACATGTCGGTTCAAAATCTCCGCGAAAAAATCCAGCAGAAATACCACGTCAACCTCGATGACATCCGAAGCGAGTGCATCACCATCACGTTTGCCGACGAGGGTCCGGCGAAAGTCCACGTCCTGACGCCGGAAGAAATGGCGGCAGCGGGCGCGGCGACGGATTGGAACGCGGTCGCGCAACAGATTGAGTCGTTGCAAAAGCGCCTCGACGAAATCGGGCCGGTGAACCTGGTGGCGATTGAGGAATACGAGGAGACCGAGCAGCGCTACCAGTTTTTGACCAAGCAGCACGACGATTTGGTTTCCGCCAAGGCGCAATTGCTCGAAGTCATCAATCGCATCAACGTCCAGACCCGGCAGATGTTCGTGGAGACGTTCGAGAAAATCCGGGACAATTTCCGCAGCCTGTTCGTCGAGGTGTTCGGCGGCGGCAAGGCGGACCTGGTTTTGCTGGACCAGAACGACGTTCTGGAAAGCGGCATTGACATCGTGGCGCGCCCGCCCGGCAAGCAATTGCAAAGCATTTCACTGCTGTCCGGCGGCGAGCAGACGATGACAGCGGTGGCGCTGCTCTTTTCAATTTATCAGGTCAAGCCGAGTCCGTTCTGCGTGCTGGACGAGTTGGACGCGCCGCTGGATGAGGCGAACGTCGTCCGCTTCGTGAAAATTTTGCAGCGGTTCCTGGGACGCTCACAATTCGTCATCATCACGCACAACAAGCGAACCATCGCTATGGCGGACATTCTTTACGGCGTGACGATGCAGGAGCACGGCGTCAGCAAGATCGTCAGCGTGAAATTCCACAAGGAAGCCGAGCAGGTGGCAATTCCCGAACCGGTCGGGGCGTAAATCAAGAGCATTGGAAGTCAGAGATCCGGGTTGTTCGCCTGCTCACACCGGCGTCGCAACTTCGGCTCCGTGATTATCGGCATTACTTCGCAGATGTCCTGGCCGATTCGATCAGCTCCCAGAATTTCGGGTTTTCCTGAAGCGCCTCGTCCTCGCCGATTTTCAGCCCCGACCGGAAAAGGAAATCCTTGAGCGTGTGCCGGCTCAAGATTCGATGGGCGAGAACGCCGAGTTCGTGCCGTTCAAAATACACGCGGTAATCACCCACGCGGAACCGGTGCAGGATGCGCCCGCCCTGCTCCAGTTTGCCGAAATCGTCCAGTTCCGTGCCGAGCACCTGCTGCGGCAGGCCGCGAAACTCGCCAAGGATTTGCAGCTGCAATTCCTTTGGCATCCGCGCCAGCTCGGCGGCGGCGGTCGGCGTAAAGATGATCTGAAATGTGTTCATAATCCGTCGGGGAACGAGGGTCGAAAGACGGGCGCCGGGAGTCAAGAATCAAAACGCGAATCAAACGAGGCAATTGACAGCCGGCAATGCTTCGCTAGGATTGGACTGGCTGGCGTGCTCGTCTATCGGTTAGGACACGGCCCTCTCAAGGCTGAAAGACGGGTTCGATTCCCGTGCGCGCTACCATTGCCTCCAATTGACAGAATTTCGCTTTTGTCACGACCAGAACCCAACAATGGGCAAGTGTATTCGATTTCCGCCTCATTATTTCGGATTCCAATTCGCCGCACAAACGAGCGAAGGAAACTTTTTTGCTGCATGACCGTGCCACGCTCCAAAAACAACGGCAAGCCACAAATTTTTCAAATCACCGTCGGTTTGATTACCGGTGTTGATGATATACAGGGATACGGTGAGATTCATTGCCAGCGGGCTGGGGAATTTCATTCGAATTGTCGGCAAAAGCCAAGTCAACAGGTAGTTCGCCGGCACCGCTGCCGGACGCAGTTCTTCGTTGCGGTTGGGCTTGCGCATAATCCCACATTGGCAATGTTCCGTTTTCCCGCACCATGACCGTAGCCCCCGGCTCCAACAACACCTTCCCGCCTCAATGATTGACCGCGCGGAGCGGCAACCGATCTTGAAAGTATGGAAGACAGCCTGCGGTTGAATCGTGGCCGTTGGCTTTCTGGCGAGTGTCAGCAAAATCGCGGTAAAGGGTGATGGCCACGTGTTCGTTGCGGCGGATGCAGTCCTTGATGGCTTCGGGGTCTTTCGCGGCATGGATGAGGGTCTTCCACGAATAGATGTGCTTGGGCTTGTGGAAATCGCTGTTGGCAATGAACGGCAGGCGTTTGAGGCCGATGTCGTTGAAGATGTTGTTGCGGTTGGCGATTTCCCACGCGTCCAGTAGCGGCGCAAATTGCTCCTGATTTTCCCAGAGGTAAAGGGTGTTCTTGCCCCACTCGCTTTTCATGATGTGCGGGTGCGAGGCCACGGCGAGCGCGCCCTGCCGGTGGATCTGCTCGATGATTTCCGGGATGTCGAGCGCGGCGGAAATGGGCGCCTTCAGGTCAATGCCAAGCAGGTGCGCGGAAGTTTTGCGCGTGTAGCCGTCCTTGTTGAACTCGATGCCGGTCAGCACGAGCATCTTGTAGCGGCGCCACGCGCGCTGGCGTTCGCGCTCGATGACGGCAAAGTATTCGCCGATCTGCTCCTGCGCGAGCGTCATGTTGGACAGCTCGGAGAGTTTGCCGAGCAGCCGTTTCGGGTCGGCCAGATGGTCGGTGATGCAGATGCAGTCGAATCCGCGTTCACCGTAGAAGTCAACCACCTCTGGCACGGAGAGTTTGCCGTCGGAATAATTGGTGTGGATGTGGAAATCGCAAAGGAGCATCTGCGACTGCCGGTTGCCGTTGGCCTGAACGGGATCGGGACGCATGACGCGGTCGGGTGCGGTTTCAAAAAGTTTGACGGCTTTGCGTCCGGGCAGTTCGTGGTCGGCGGCTTCGAGGATAAGTTCACCGATGCGCAAAGCGGCGTCGGGCCGGGAGATTTTCTTGAGGTTCCTCCGCCACTCGTGCCAGAGCGTCGCGCGCTTCTCAAAGGCGAGTTCGACGGCCTCGGCCACTTCCTTGTTTTTCTCGACGACGGCGCCGAGGTTGAACTTGGTGATGAGTTCGGCGTTGCCTTCCTCCTGACCGGGGATGACCTGATTGACAATCATCGGGCAGCGCGCGGCGATGGCCTCCTGAACGGTCGCGCCGCCGGCTTTACTGATGACGAGGTGATGGCTCATCATCAGCTCCGGCATTTGATTCGTCCAGCCGAGGACTTTCACGCGGTCGCCGAAGTCGCGCGTGCGTTCGATGAGCTTGGCGCGCAACTCGGGGTCGCGCCCGGCGGTGATGGTAAGATGGACATTTTCGAGTTCGAGCAAACGGTCAACGGCCTTGCCAGCCTTTTTCTTGCCGGTGTTGATGATGTAAAGAACGCGGCGAGGTTCGTTGCCGGCAGGCTGGGGAAGCTTGTCCGGGTTGTCGGCGAAAATGGGATTGACCGGAAAGCCGAGCGCCTTGATTTGTCCTTCCGCGACGCCGGCCTTGAGCAACACGTCGGCGGAGGCGTCGTTGGCCACGCAGTAATAATCGCTCGGCGCGCGGAACCACGAAGAATTGATGGTGATGGAATCCGTGACGATGGTGATGAACTTGAACGGGCGTTCGTGGCTGTTGAAAATCTTTTTGATGACGTGGCCATAGACCGGATAAGTCGAGACGACGCAATCGGGCTGGGTCTCGTTCAGGATTTTTTCCAGCATCACCTGAAGGCGCGGGAAACTGCCGAGTTGTTTCTCGACGAACGGGTTTTCCAGCATGGAATAAATGCCGCCCCAGAGGCTGGGCGCGTATTGGACCATGCCGAGATAGGTCTTGCGGGCGAGGGTGTTGAACGCGCCGTAGCTGTCGGCAAAGAGGTCGAGGACTTCCGCGCGCGAGTTTTCATCCAGAAATTCGATGGCGTCACGGAGGCTGCGGGCGGCAGCGTTGTGTCCGTCACCGAATCCGGCCGTAAGGATGAGAATCTTTTTCATGGTCTGGTCGGACGATGAGAGGCTAAATGGAGCGTGTTACGGGAATGTGACGAACAGGTGAACTTCTGTTCACAATTTATTCACAACAAAGTAGGACAGGCGTCCCGCCTGTCTGGCGAGCGCTTCAGCGCGAGCGTTGATTCTCACTGATGGAACAGGCGGGACGCCTGTCCTACTTTAAGCCATGGCAGACGCCGCGGTAAAATTCGCCGACGCGCGTCATCTTGCGCGGAAGTTTTGCGTCGCTGAAATCCACCGTCACCAGGCCGAATTTTTTCGTGTAGCCGAACTGCCACTCGAAATTGTCCAGCAGCGACCAGTAGAAAAACCCGCGCACGTCCGCGCCGCCGTCCATCGCGGCGCGCAATTCGCGCAAATGCGCCGTCAAATCGCGGATGCGGAAATCCTCGTCGGTTGAGGCCGCGCCGTGCTCGGTGATGTAAAGCGGCAGGCCGTAGCGCCGGTGGAATTTTTTCAGGAGCTTTCCAAAACCGGATGGATGCCGCTCAAACATGTCGTCGCAGACAATGCCCAGTTGCTTCAATCGTTCATTGGAAACGCCATTTGTCGGAACCAGCGCATGGAAATGATTCAGCCGCGCGCGGCCATAATAATTGACGCCGAGAAACGTCGAGGCTTCGCTCCGCCGCCCGCCCAGAAATTCATCCAGCACGAAACGGTTAAAGGCATGGTGGGAAATTTCCGCGAGCAAATGATCCCACAACGCGAACGCCTGGAACGCGCCGAACGAGGTCCAGTTCTTCGCGATGCCGACTTCCGGCGTCCTGCCGCCGGAGCAGCCTTCGAGCCGGATGACGCGGCCCGCCTGCGCGTGCGCCTCCGCCATGTGCTTGATGGTTTTCTGATACGCCAGAAATTTCCATTTATGGAACGGCGGAAATCCGCCGAGCAGATACGTCAGCGACGCGTAGGTGTCCGGCTCGTTGAACGTGTTCCACAAATAAACCCGCTCCTTCAATGCCGCCGCCAGTTTCGTCGCGTAATCCACGAACGCCGGAACCGCCGCCGGATTCAGCCAGCCGCCCGCTGCCGTAATCCACGGCGGATTGGAAAAATGATGCAGCACGACCATCGGCGTGATGTCCGCCGCCTTGAGACAATCGAGCAGGTGGATATAGCGCGCGAGTTCCGTCTGGTTGAGTGGCGCGAACGGCGCGGATTGCAGGCGCGACCATTCGATGCCCATGCGGTAGGCGTTCACGCCGAGCCGCGACATCCAGCCCACGTCCTCCTCGTAGCGATGATAATGGTCGCACGCCACGCGGCAGTTCCCGCCATCCGCCGCGACATAATCCGTCCACTCGTTGGCGACGTGGCCCTCCACCTGCGTCGGCGACGTGGCCGCGCCCCAGAGAAAATTTTTTGGAAATTTCAAATCGCCTGCCATTCTCGCGGACAATTCGAGGCGGAATCAACCGAATAAATCGCGCCGGCTCATGGAGCGGTTGCGGCTTCGGTGGCCAGACCGATCTTGGTGATGTCCAATTGCTGGAGAACGTCGAGGACATTAACCATGTTCTGATAATCCACATCGTCCGCGCCCTTGACGACGACGCTTAAATCCGTCCTGTCGGCGTTGAATTGATCCACTTTGAGCTGTTGCAGCTTGTCCTTGAGCGCGGCAACGGTGACCAATTCGTCGTTCAGGAATGTCCCCCGTGAGTTCACGACGATGTTGTTGATTTTGGGCTTTTCATTTTGCGGCGTCGGTGGCTTGCCGGACGGCAGGTTCATTTCCAGGTTGTTCATCATCTGCGGCGTGGTGATGATGAAAATGACGAGCAGCACAAACACAAGGTCAAGCAGCGGCGTGATGTTCAACTCGGTGAGCGAGCTGTGGTGCGAGCGCGATGTTTTTTTGAGGCTCATGGCAGCACGGGTTCGGTTTCCTCCTGAACATCGAATCGGATGGTGACGCGCGGCGGGAAATTCGTGGGCGGCGGAATATCCATGGTTGTCACGGCGGCAATGGCGGCGCGCACCGAATCATCCCAGCGCGAATCGCCGGAGCCTTTCTGCCAGGCCGTGTCGCCGATCTGTCCGTCGCGGCCCACCGAGACCTGCACCTCGGCGGTGTAGTTGTCGTCGGCCATGTTTTCGGGCCGGTTCCATTTCGAGCGGAAGGCGTTTTCGAGCGCGTTTTTGTAAACATCCACCGGATCGCCGCTGATGACGGCCTTGCCGCCTTCGAATATAAACGACGGGATTTCGGCAGCGGGCGGCGCGACGACCGGCGGAGCAACCGATGGCGGGGCCTTGACCGTCTCGACCGGCTTGGGTGTCTCGACTGGTTTCGGTGTTTCGACGACTTTCGGCGGTTCTTCCTTTGGCTTGTCCGGCTCCTTCGGTTTTTCCGGCGGTTTGGGTTTCACCAGTTCGACGGAAAGATTTTGCGCCTGTTTGCCCAGCCAGCCCTGGCGCGCGGCAAAATAGAGCACCACCAGCGCGAGCGCGGCGTGAAAGGCGAATGAAATGAAAAAATTCACCCTCGACGAGTTGCGCTTTTTGCGGGCCTGTGTTTGCGGCAGCATTTTTATCAAGGCAGAATGAGGAATGAAGAATGAAGAAACAAAGCCACGCGCGGTTTGCGCATGACAAAATTCTCCATTTTTCCTTCTTCCTTCTTCATTTCAGCGTTTCGGTGGCCAGATTCACTTTGGGCACGTTGGCCTGCTGGCAGACATCCAGCACGGCGCGGATTTGTTTGTATTTCGTCTTGCCGTCGCCGCGGATGATGACGCTCAAATCCTGCGCCTCTTCGCGCAACTGGATGAGCGTCGCGAGCATTTCGTCCGTGGACGTGAATTCCTTTTTGTTCAAAAACATTTTGCCGTCGGCCTGGACGGTGATGTAATTCGCCTCGCGCGGCGGATCCTTCAGCCGCTTGGATGCGATGGGCAGGTTCAAGTCCAGGTCCGTCACCGGCGGGATCGTCGTGATGATGAAAATCACCAGCAGCACGAACGCAAGGTCCAGCAGCGGAGTGATGTTCAACTCCGTCAGCGAATGATGCACCGGGCGCGAACACTTTTTCATGCGTCAGGCTTTCCCGGTTCAACGCGCCGCAGTCGTTTCATTGTCCTTCAACGCCCCGACAATCTGTCCGGCCAGCCGGTCGTTTGCGTCGCGGATTTCTTCCGCCAGCGGGCGGTGATCCACATAGACGTGCTCAATCTGGTTGGCGTAGCGGCTGGCGAATCCGTCCAGTTCCTGCGTGATGTGCCGGATGGTGGTGACCATGAAATTGTAGGCAAACATCGCCGGAATGGCCACGAGCAGGCCGGTCACTGTGGCGACCAATGCCGCCGCGACGCCGGGCGCCATCGCCGTGAGCGTTGCGGCCTTGCTTTCGGCGATGCCGGCGAAGGTGGACATGACGCCCCAGACCGTTCCGAGCAGCCCTATGAACGGCCCGCCCGCAACCGCCGTTGACAGGACAATCATGCCTTTCTCCAGAGATGTCGCCTCCGCGCCAGCGGCTTCCTCCAATATCACCTTGACCGCCTCAAAAGAGGCCGTGCTGATTTTGGTGGTGACCGAGCGGGCCAGATGATCCGTATTCCCGTCCGACGCCACGGAGTTGAACTTCGGGATGGCCTGCACCTGCACCGGATTGTTTTTCAATTGATACGCCAGTTCGTCCGCGCCGCGAATGTAGAGCTGATACGCCGGCGCGCCGTCAAACTCCTCGCCCTTGCGCTGGATGTCCAGCGGGTCGCGCGTGGAAGTGTAGGCGGCGAAAAACTTTTTTGTCGCCTTGCGCGCGATGTTCAACTGGCGGAACTTGGTGATGATGATGGTCCAACTGAACAGCGAGAGCACCAGCAGCACGAGGACGGTGATTTTGCCCTCAGTGGTGGCGTTTTGGATGGCATAGACCGCCGCGTTGTTGGCGGCGAACATTGGATGGATGAGTATGGTCATAAATCAGGTTCTAGGCTCTGGGTTCTGGGTTCCGGGGTTTGAGGTTTTGGGTTAAATTTTCTTTGGAGGCAAAATTACCGTCACGCGGCTCACTTTTTGGGCCAGCGTGATTTGTTTGCCCCCTTTTTTCTTCGTCGGATCGTCGGTGTTGTCGTCCGATGTCGCGGCGGTTTTGGTGGTTTGATCATTCGCCAGGCCCGTGCTCGCCGCAGCGGCGGCGGTTCCTGCCGTGAAACCTTCCTGTCCCGAAGTTTTGACGCCGGGGCTGATATTTTGCGAGAGCAGTGAAGCATCAATGCTGCCTCCGCTGCTGGCGCTAAGACCGCCCACTCCGATGATTTCGCCGGATAGGTTGCCGCCGGCGCTGACGTTTGCGTTGCCCTGCGCGAGCACCGTCACGTTCGCATTTTGCTGCACGATGACGTCGGCGTTGTTGCGCGTGACAATGAGGCCGGTGATGTTCCCGCTGGCGTCCATCCTGGCATTGCTGGCAACAACACCGGAGCCGTTGACGTTGATGTTTTCGCCGGATGAAACCGCGCTGAAATAGTTGATGGAATTAGCGAGGCCGACCCCATTTCCGAGCAGTGCCGCCACAAAATCCGTGCTATCGCCGATGACGTGGAGGTTGACAACCTGGCTGTCGCCGGGCGCGCCCAGCAGGGCCAGAAGCTGCGCCCAGACCGTCGCGGAAGGTTGATACTTTGTTCCATCCACAATGGCCGTGTGCGGCGGATCGCTCAAATCATCCACGGACACCGGCAGCGGCTCAACCACCGCCTTCTCGCTGCCCGCCGCATCCACCGGATTGCCGCCGGCGTCACGCAACTCATATCCGGCCAGAACTGTGGCAGTCGCGGCGGACGAATCCACGCCATTCAATGGCAATTGCACAATGCCGGCGGCGTTGGCGGTGATGTTCCCCTCCGGCGCCTCCACGAGGACGTTCCCGACCGGATACGACGGCTCGGTAAAAGCCGGAGCGCGCGGCGGAAACGTCATCGCCAGAATGCCGCTCAACGGGATGATGGGAGCGAACGACTCGCTGGTCCCCGTCGCCGGGTCCACATAAAACTCGTCCACCGTCACCGACCCGCTGCCGCCGTTGCCCGCGTCCACATTGCCGTGCAGCGACTCCACGGTGACGTTGCCGCCGTCGTAGGCCGCGATGCGCGAGCCGGCCACCTCGACGTTGCCGCCGGCAATCACGCTCACGTCGCCGTCCCCCGTGGTGAAAATGCCGCGGGCATAATTGTCGTTGCCCGCCACATAAGTGGAACCCACCACCACATTCCCGGCGGCCTGCACCGAAATGTTCCCGCCATTCAGCGTGGAAATCGTCGTCGCAAACATGTCCAGTGAATCCCCGTCGGCGTTCACACCCGTCAGCGTCACATTGATGTCCGCGCCGTGGGAAAAATGACCCGGCAGCGTCGAGACATAATATTGTGCCAGCGCCGGATTATTCGCCGGCCCGACCGTCTGGACGCCGTGCGTCGAGCCGAGATCCAGCGTGTTCGCGGTGATGTCAAATGCCCCGCCGCCGCCAAGGATGTAGCCGGGGTTTGGCGTTGGAGGCGCGTTCTGGCTTTCGCTTTGCAGCAGCGAGGCGGTGGCCGGATCCAATATGTGAACCGTCTCCAGCACCGGCGTGGCGACGCCAAATTGATCGTAAGTGAACTCCGGCTGCCCGTTCGCATCCAACGCCTGAACCGTCAAACTCGTCAGCGCATTGTAACCATCCTGGCTCAAAACGCCCTTGAGCGTCAGCTTCCCGCTGGCGGGATCATAAAACAAGTTGTTGAACAAATCGCCGTAAGATGCCCCGAACGCCTGAAGCAACAACGCCAAATCCGGCGCCGTCTGCAACGTCACGCTGTTGTATTGATTCTGGTTGAAAACGTTGCCCCCCACGCGAAGGCCCGTGTCCGTGGCCGGATTCAACAGGCCGCCGGCCTCCATGTTGACCTTGGCCGACTCGCCCACGTTGATGCTCGTCAATCCCGGATAAACCGTCGCCACGCCGAGGCTGCCATCCGCTTCCCGCACCTGAACCACAACGCCCTGATTTGGGTCGGCGGAAAGATTTTGTCCCTTGAAACTGCAATTATTCATGTCGCCCACCACATTGATTTGCGCCGCCTCCGGCACCGCCAGATAAATGTTGTCCATGTCGCCGGAAATGTTGAGAGACACCGGCGTGGGGCTGTTCAGATGATTCGGCACGGACGCGAAATCCGCCGGGCCAAAACTCGCCTGTCCCGTGTATTGCGGCCGGCTTGCGTCGGCGTCGGACATCACGAAATCCGGCGTTGTGCTGGCCAAATCTCCCGTCAACCCGCCTCCCCCCGTCGTGGAAATCTCCAGGCTGCCTACGGACGACGGAAACAAAATAATCTCGCCGCCAATCTCCACTCCGCCCGCGCCCGCCTGGATGTTCAGTATCGGCGGATAGATTGAGAGGGATTGAATTATCCCAACCGAGTCCGACCGCGGCAAACTGTTGCCCCAAAGGTGAACCTCGTCTCCGGCGTTGAGATTCACGTAATCGTCCGGGCCATAATCGAAAAGGTGGTAAGACAGCGAAGAGCTGTTGTTCACAGAATTGAGAACGCCATTGGGATTGCGGACTTCCTGCAAATTGATGTCGTTCGCCGCGTTCACCGTCCAGCCGCTCACCGTCCAAACACCGTTGTTGAGCGTCCAGACGCCGTTGTTCTGCGCCCAACTGCCGCTGGTGAGCGCGCTCGCGAGACTCAACGCCAGCTCGCCCGAACTGTCCCCGGCGTTATTGCCGGCGTTGATGATGCCCATCCCGTTGGCGACCACGAAATGCCCCTCGACGTTGCGCCCTGCCGTGAGCGTCACATTTCCAGGCTGCGGGCCGAACGCGCCGCTGCCCGCGTCATACAGTCCGGCATCATTTCCACCGGAAACCGGGGGCGGCATGAAACTGATTATGTCCAGTCCGGCGGTGATGTTCACGTTGCCGCCGGCCGCCGTGCTGATGCCGCCAAGACTGAAAATGCCAACCGGGTGCGACGACTGTTCCAAGGGCGCGGCCGGGTCGGACATTGAATCGAAAATGTAACCGTTCGGGTTGGACCCGGCGTTGACGCTGCCCGCCACCGCCGTCACGCTGATATTCCCGCCGGGGGCAAGCAGCACAAGATTGCCGCCGGCGTCATATCCCCAGCGGCCGGTGGTGACGATGGAAGCGATGCCGGTTGAGCTGGCGTCCAACAGCACATTCTGCCCGGCCAGCACGTTGATGGAACCCGTGTCCGTCTGAATGGGGGCAAAAACATTCAAACTTCCCGATGTCGCGGTGAGGGCGATGTTCCCGCCGGCGGTTGCCTCCACGAAACCGTAGCCGATGTCAATGTCCCGGCCCGCCGTCAAGACGATTGGGCCGGAAGCCGAGGCAATGGCGAAAGTGTTGTAATTGGCATCCTGCAAAACACCCGCGCCCGTTTGAATATCCTGACCCGCGACGAGAGTGATCGCCCCGCCGGCGGATTGAATCGAGCCGCCGTTTTGCAGCCCCGCGCCACCGTTCAGATAAATGTTTCCGGTGCCGGCCTTGACCGCGCCGGTGATGAAATTGTTGACCCCGGCCTCAAGCGTCACCGCCCCGTTGTTGCCGTCGCTGATTTGCGAGCCGTCTCCAAACAGAATGTCGCCGCCCGCCAGCCATGAGATGTTGCCGCCGACGGAGCTTGCGGCGCCGGAACCGATTTGGATGCCGTTGCCCGCATTCAGGCTGATCGAACCGGAGCCGGTTTGAATCGAGCCGTTCCCCGTCTGTCCGCTGCCGCCGTTCAGGTAAATGCTGCCGATGTTCGCCTTGATCGTGTTGTTGGCAAAGTTATATCCGGCATCCAGCGTCACTCCTCCGTTGTTTCCATCGGAAATTTGCGAACCGTTTCCGAACAGGATGTCGCCACCAGCCAGCCATGTGATGTTGCCGCTGCCGGAGCTTGCGGTGCCGGAACCGATCTGGATGCCGTTGCCCGCATTCAGGCTGATCGAGCCGGAGCCGGTTTGAATTGAGCCGCTTCCAGATTGTCCGCTGCCGCCATTCAGATAAATGCTGCCGATGTTCGCCTTGATGGAGTTGTTGGCAAAGTTATATCCGGCATCCAGCGTCACCGACCAGTTATTGGGGTCAAAAATCGAAGAGCCGTCCCCAAACGTGATGTTGTTGCCAGCTTCCAGCGTCAATGTCCCGCTGGTCTTGCCGCCGGTGGAGGTGAACAAATTCCAGGCCGTGCCCGCCGTCAGGGTGATGTTGCCCGAAGCTTCCAGAAGAATCTGGCCGGCGGTGATGTTTTGAAACGTGGTGTTCACGTTCACGCTCAATGTGCCGGAATTGCCGGTGCCGTTGATCGTGCCGCTCGTGCCGCCCGAGGTTGATCCCGAGGTTCCCAGGACGATGTTTTGCGGATCCAGGACAAATGCGCCGCCGGTCCAGCCGGGTTGCGCGCCCGCATCCACGCTTGAATTCAAAGACAAAATGTCCGGCGCGCTGATTTCAACATTGCCGCCGTTGCCACCTTGCGCGCCGCCACTCACATCAATCCCGCTGCCGCTCGCGTCGCTGAACGTGCTACCGGATTGCAGCGTCACCGCGCCGCCGCCGCTGCCGGGCGATGAATCATCGCCGTGCGCGACAATTTGGGAATTCGCGCCGAGGTTCAATTCATCGGACGCAACCAGTTCAATCACGCCGTTGACATTGCGGACGGCGTTGGCCTGGACGATTCCGTCCTGGTTCACGACTTGCGCGTTCACGGAAATCGTTCCGGCGTCGGCCACGAGCCGGCCTTCGTTGTCCACCGCGCCCTTGGGCAAAGTCACCTTCATGCTCAAGCCGCGCCCGTCGGGCCGCTCGCTCACCAGCACGTCCTGTCCCGCCGCGATGCCGATGGTTCCGTCCGGCGCGGCGATGTCGCCAAAGTTCGCGACGTTTTCCGCGATGAGAAACGCCGGGCCGCCGTTCACAATGTTGATTTTTCCGTAATTGATGATGCTGGCCGCCGGCGGCGGGCCGTTGAATTCCCACGCGCCGCCGGTGTTCTGCGGCATCGCTTGCGCCGTCGAAACAATCAGGCCGGCGGCCTGCACATACGAATTCGGCCCGAAATAAAATCCCGAGGAATTCATCAGCACCACCACACCGTTGGCCTGAAGGCTGCCGTAAATCCGGGACGGATTCGGATCGCTGACGCGGTTCCAGACAATCGATTGAGCGGACGGCTGGTTGAAGAGGGTTGTCTCGCCCGCCGCGATGTTGAAGCTCTGCCAGTTGAGAAACGCATTTTGCGATGCCGTGATGGCCAGTTGCGGGCCGTTTTGCACAGCCGTGGCCGAGCCGGAAGAAACGGTCATGCCCGTC
>Ga0181520_10007520_pt1 | contig 15989 bp, 13 predicted proteins | sample PEATcosm2014_Bin_29_FD_132451 | JGI IMG/M metagenome (GOLD analysis project Ga0181520, IMG submission 132451) | Peatland microbial communities from MTU Mesocosm Facility, Houghton, MI, USA - PEATcosm2014_Bin02_30_metaG | ecosystem: Environmental > Terrestrial > Soil > Wetlands > Peat | place...
TGTTGTGGTAAAATGTAAAAAAAGAACGGAGGAAAAAACATGGAGAGCGTCCTTGCAAAAGAGCTTAAATTACGGTATTCCCCGGTCGCGCTGATATTCACCGATGAAAAACCCTCGGGGGCGGTGCAGTTCGTGAAGGGAAAATGGGGCTGTGTGATATCGATGCTGACCGCGGCCGCAAAGGGCAAGACAGCGGCCTTTGACAGGGAAACCGCCGGATGCACGGGCGGAAGCGTTGGGCTCGGTTTTTCCGACTACAGCGCCTTCCCCGGCGGCATTGAAAATTTCCTGTCCACGGGAAAAGAGGGATTCCGCGAGGGAGAACGTTACAAAAAGAACCCGGCCCTGGCGAAAAAATTCATAGACAGCCTTCCAGAGCCTTTCATGGAAAAAAAATACGTCGTTTTCAAACCTCTCGCAGAGGCCGCGGACAACGATGCGGTTTCCCTTGTTGTGTTTTATGTCAACTGCGACCAGCTCGCCGCCATGACGGCGATGGCGAATTACGACAAAGAGACCAACGACAACGTTGTCATGCAGTTTTCCGCGGGATGCCACAGCATATGCCTTCTGCCTTATATGGCCGCCAGGGAAGGGAAGCCAAAGGCCGTGCTCGGGCTGCTCGACGTGAGCGCGCGGCCCATGGTGGACGCGGACCTTCTTTCTTTTACGATGCCATATGAAATGTTCCTGAACATGGAAAAGAACATGCCGGACTCTTTTTTCATGCATCACAAGGCTTGGCAAAAGGTAAGGGAGAGGATAAAGTGAATTTCACGAAGGTGTCGGACGCCGGCTCCATAAAAAGGACGGCGGTTCTCGCCGTGGAGATATGGACCGGGCATTACACCGCCATAATAGGCAAGGAACAGGTGGAATACATGCTTGAAAAATTCCAGTCGCCTGAAGCCATAGCAGAGCAGATACGGCAGGGATATGCTTACTATATAATAGAAGAGGGCGGCAGGGGCGCCGGTTATCTTGCGGTCACGGCGCGTGGCAGTGAACTATATATAAGCAAGCTGTACGTAAAAAAGGAGATGCGCGGCCGCGGCATCGGCAGGAGCGCCGTTGTTTTTATCGGGGAGCTTGCGCAGAGGGGCAATTTTTCAGTCCTTGCATTGAACGTTAACAGGGGCAACACGTCCTCTATCGAAGCATACAAGAAATTTGGATTCAGGGTTATAAGGGAAGAAAAAAACAGCATAGGTTCCGGATTTTTTATGGATGACCTTATAATGGAAAAAATATTAAAATAAGAAACAAAAATGCATATATTTTGTTAAAATATAGCAAATATGCCATATACCAGGACAAACATATTTACAAGTCATAAAAACCCCTTGTTTTAAAGATGTTTTATCTGCCATATATTGTTATGAAAAATTTGACGAAAGGCTTTTTAAATAGTATAATTTATATGCCTTATATTATTAGGAAATTAAAGAAAGGACTAAAAATTTGGACTTCATAAAAGGCAAATGCGACTTCCGGTCAAAAACCTTAAATTTCAGTTATCTCTTCCTATTATTATATATGCTGGTTTTTTCTGCGTCAGCTTTCCCCATAACAGACACATTTACCCCCACGCCGGTTTGCTGCAATCCGTTGACCTTCGGAAAGACCGATGCGGGTTCGAGCAACGAAGGCTATCCCAGCTGGGTCATATCGAACAAGTACACGGCGGCGCAGGACGGGACGGCAAGTTCCATATCAATATATGTTTTCGGCAATGCCGGAAGCCAGGTTCAGGTGGGAATATACAGCGACAGCAGCGGCCCGCATACACTGCTGGCAATGTCAGCGCCAACGGTTACGGCGGCGGGATGGAACACAATAACCATACCGGACACCGCAATTTCGGCCGGGACGTCTTACTGGATCGCGATGCAGACCCAGGGAGTGCTGACCATTGCCTATGATACCGGAACGGCCGGCTCCGCGGTTTCGACCGCATCGACAAATCCTTTCGGAACATTCCCGGACCCATTCGGGCCGCAGGCCACGAGCTCCGAGCTGTTTTCAATGTACGTGAATTACTGCCCGCTCTCATGCAACACGGCCACTTTCACCCTTACACCGACGCCGAGCGCGACACCTTCCTTTACCCCGACGTTCACCTTCACGCCGGTATCGACACCTGTATGCGACTCGGAGGGCAACACGCACATCGGGGATTTTATTTCCAGCACCTTTACAACGGGATACATGTTCGCCTCGAGATATTACCTCAACGTCGGGACGATACAGCAGATAAACGTTTATTGCTCCGGCGGCGCCACAGGCAACGTAGCCGTCGCCTTATACTCGGATATTGCCGGCGCACCCGGGACCAGCATCATTTCAAGCGGCTCCCAGGGAATGGTAAACGGCTGGAACTCCGTTCCCCTGGATTACGATATTACAACCTCCGGGTATTACTGGATCGCGTTCCAGTTCTCCACCAACGGTCCTTCCTTTAATTCTGATACGGTTGGAGTCCCGGACAATAGTGAAAACACCGCGTCAACCGTGGGAATATTCCCGACATGGCCCGGGACCTGGAGCTCGGTAAGCTCCAACATGGCTTTATTCTCCATGTACGCGGTCGATTGCAACATCATTACAGCAACGATGACACCGACCCCGGTCGACACCATTACATTCACAATGACGCCGGCGACGCCGAGTCCTACGTCGACGGCAGTGGCGGCGAATACGGCTTTGCCCGTGGCCACTTTGACCCCAACCCCGGCAGCGGTTTATTCCCTGGTTGGCAACATAATAACCGACGGCGTCGTGAACGCCGTCGCCGCGGACAATTCAGGGATCTTTCTTGGAGGGCTCTTCAATTATGTGGGGCCATGGACCGGGCAGGGGGTTGTTCTGGACACTGGGGCCGGATCGACGATCCCGGGCATGCCGCAGATAAGCGGCGGTCCGTCATACGGTGTGGAAACGGCCATCCCGGACGGCGCGGGCGGATGGTACATAGGCGGTGACTTTAATATGGCATCGGGCCAGCCGAGGAACAGGATAGCGCACATTCTCCCCAACGGAGTGGTCGATGCCAATTTTGCCGCATCCGCCAACGGAACGGTCATGGCGCTGGCCCTTGACGGCAACGGAAACCTGTTCATCGGCGGATTTTTTACCGTAGTAAACAGCCAGGCCAGGAATTACATAGCTGAACTGAACGCGGTCACCGGGGCGTTGAGCGGGACCTTTAACCCATCCATTGTGGGAAGTTATGTCCAGTCCTTCGCGATAAACGGCAACAGCTTATATGTCGGCGGCACTTATACGAACATAACGGGGCAGAACATCAGCTGTCTGGCAAAGCTTGACATTACCAGCGGCGCTGCAGACCTTGGGTTTAACGCAAATCCCAACGCGACCGCACATTCCATCTTGCTCGACGGAGCGGGAAAGCTTTATGTCGCCGGAGATTTTTCATCCATTGGCGGGCAGCCGTACGCGATGCTGGCAAGGGTGGATGCCGCAACCGGCCTTGCCGACACCGGATTCAACCCGGTCATCGACAATGTAATGCAGACAATGACCCTGGACGGGAACGGCGGCCTTTATATAGGAGGCTGGTTCACGCATGTGAACGGCGCGGTCTATGATTACATTGCCAGGTTAAGCACGGCAACGGGTCTGCCGGACCCCAATTTCAACCCGGCGGCCAACAATCCGGTCTATTCGCTGGCGCTCGACGGCGCGGGCAATATTTACGCAGGCGGCGGTTTCACCAGTATCGGAGGGGCACCCAGGGGGCGCGTCGCGAAAATGAACGCAACAACCGGCGCCATCGACAACACATTCGCGCCGTACGCGGACAATAACGTCGAGGCCGTTGACCTTGACGGCAACGGGAAAATATTTATCGGCGGGTTGTTCAACTCCATCGGCGGAGGGCCGAGACAGAACATAGCAAGGCTCAACGCCGCCGACATGACCCTTGACAATAATTTCAACATCAACTGCAGCAATTCGGTATTTTGCCTTCTGCTTGGAGGCGCCACGGAAAGCCTTTATGTGGGAGGCGGGTTCAATAATATCGCATCGGCGGCGAGGCTGAACCTGGCGAAACTGGACCCAAAAAGCGGCGCGGCGGACATTAACTTCAATCCCGGCCCGGGCGCACCGGTTTACGCCCTGGCCCTCGACGGCTCGTCCAACCTTTACGTGGGCGGGATATTCACTATTATAAACGGGGCTTTAAGACCGCATCTGGCAAAGATAAACGCGGCCAACGGGACAGTTGACGCTACCTTCAACGCGACAGGCGCAGATTCCAATGTTTATTCGCTTGCACTGGACGGGAACGGGAACCTTTACGCGGGCGGTATATTTGCCAACATCGGCGGAGTCCCGGAGAATTTAATATCAAAACTTGACACAGTCAGCGGCAATGGAGATCCGGCGTTTAACGCGGCCGCAACAGGCACATCGGTGGCAGCCATGGCCCTCGACGGAGCGGGTAAAATTTACGCTGCGGGATTATTCACCTCCATGGGAGGGCTTTCACGGGGGGATATGGCCAGGCTAAACGCCCTGACCGGTGCGGGAGACGCCGCTTTTACCGTAAGCTCCGACAATGCTGTCGACACGCTTTTGACGGATGGCGGAGGGAATATTTATACCGGCGGGAATTTTGGCGCAATAGGCGGATACCCAATTGGATTTCTCGTTAAGATCGGCATGTCAGCCGGAACGGTCGATCCGGCTTTTAACATGCTGATTAATAACAGCGTCAACGCGTTATGCCTCTCGCCCGACAGGGCCACACTTTACGCGGGCGGAAGTTTTACTTCCATAGGCGGCAAGCCCTTCTCGAATTTTGCGGCAATACGCGTGGTCGCGGCGACCCCGACTTTCACGGCAACGCCCACCATGTCATATACGTATACCGCGACCCTTACTTTTACAAATACGGCGACAGCAACCCCGACAAATCCCGTGACATTCACGAATACGCCGACTGCTACCGCGACTTCCACGGCCACGCTCACCCCGGCGCCGACGCCGGACGACAACAACGTGCTGGATAAAAATTACGCCGACGTGTCAAAGGGGGATGTGGTAAATATCAGGGTCAATATCGCCGCCTCCGGCACGGCCGTGAACGTAAAGGTTTACAACCTCACCGGCGGTGTGGTGAGAAAATTTTCCGCCATTTCAACCGCGGCCGGATGGAACGACATAACCTGGGACGTAAAAAATGACGGAGGCAGGACGGTCGGCCAGGGGCTTTATTTCATAGAGATAGAATCGCAGGGGATCAAAAAGCTGAGAAGGATATACATTTTAAAATAGAAAACCACGCCAAATAGCGCCTGAAACGGCCGCCATTTTTTCATAATAAAAGCCGGTAAAATCTGGAAATAGACATGCCTGTCCCATTTGACAAAAAACTTGACATCGCCAGACACCGCAATTATACTTGTATTGGCCGCATATAATTGTATATATATAAGGAAAAAATTTTTTAAAAGGCAGCAAATGAAAAAAACTATCAGGTCTTTTATCATTGCGGTGGGCACGGCCTTGTTCAGCGGGCCGCTTTTCGCCCTCGCTCAGCTGCAAAATGTTTCGGTGATGCCGGCATCAGCAATGGGCGGAATGGATATCACCGTGAGTTTTCAGGTCCAGGGCACTGCGGGGAACCTAAATTTTGCCATAGCAATAGGGCAGGATGCGGCTTTTACCACCGCCAATGTAACAAAATACAACTGGCTTGCAGATGACAACGGCATTTATAAGAACCAGCCTTTTTACTGGTATGGAGGCACTTCCGAAACCGCGGCGCCGCTCCCTGTCTGCGACGTGACCGGCCCTCTGACGGGCCTGCCTGCCGGCGTCGGCATAGGCTGGAAGGACATAAGCGTCATTACGCATATCCCGCCCGAATTCACAGGGCAATATTATATCTATGTCCTTGCGAAAGAAAACGCCAACCTTGCGGCAGGCTGCAGTTTTGTCCCCAACCAGGACGCGGCGCAGGCGGTCCCGGTTATGGTCCTGGGCATACCGCAGTATAAATTCGACCTTAAATTATCCAATTCGGGGACGGTCGCCAACAGGGTGAACATGCGCTACCAGATAACCAACAATGGCGAAGCAGGGGTTCCGCTGAATAATTTCAAGTTCGGCTACTGGTTCAACGACAGCGCCGTATCTTTCATAACCCAGACGGTAAATCCTTTTTATGTATTCCTTCCCGGCGGCACGGAGCTTTGCAGCAACGGAAATACCACGGCGGATTCCTCGGTCACATCCCTCGGAACCACAGTCGGCTGCGCGCCGTCGATCGGAAACAATCTTTTTACCTACACCCTTATGAATACCGCGCCAAACTCCTCGAACGCATTTCTTATACCTCCGGGCGGGGGTTATATAAACTGCGGGTCATCCACATCTATATATTTTTCAAGGTCTGACATGGCCAACATGGATTACACGGACGACTATACCCGCGTGGACAATATACCGTCTTACCCGGTCTTCACGGACGTCCAGCAGGCGGTCCTTTATTACAACAATGTAATCGTGCAGGAATGGATAAACAGTTCCACGGTCGACCCGCTCTCGGGACTCGCACCGGTTCCATGCACGCCGACAATGACAATGACCCCGACTCAGACGCCCACAATCACAATGACCCCGAATTATTTTGTGCTGGGCAACAGGGAAGTTATAGATACGAGTTCCGGCCTGTACCTTAACAGCACCATGGCAAAGGAATCCATGAGGTTCACGCAGGGGGCGAATAATACCGTATCAAAAATATATGTGGCGGCCGCGGGAATCGGCACCGCCCCTGTGACCAGGATAGGGATACAGGCGGACGACGGCAGCGGAAGGCCGAACGGGGCTTACCTGACAAGCGCGACCTTTACGGCCGCGGCCTATCAGGTATACGGAATAAGCGTGCCGCCTTTCACCCTTGCGCCCGGGATATACCACATAGTGGTCCAGTGGGAATCGGGAACGGTTGACGCCGGAGATTACACATACATATACGGCGACACGCCTTTCGGGCAGATAATACCGGTCGACCAGTCGATTGACCCGGCGATGGGGTTGCTGAGCTATATAGGGATGTGGGCGCAGAACATGTCCATAACGCCGGTATTTGTCGTGGAGTACAGCGATTCCACACAGTACGGCAATCCTTTTGACTCGGCCATACAGGGAAGCGTCTACGGGACGAATTATTATTCCCAGTATTTTACCCCGTCGTCAAACCTGGTTGTTAACAGGGTCGGCACTTATCTTTATAAATACAACTCGCCGACGGGCGACCTGAATTTCGTGCTTTACAACGACACCGCGAAGGTCACCGTAACGGCAGGGACATTTGCAGCCTCCGCCCAGGTGACCTCGGGAATGGGAAACCAGGCATGGGTCTTCGCCGACCTCGGGGGCAATTTCAGCCTTTATTCCGGGCAGAATTACAGGCTCATCTTCTATTCGCCGGGATCCAATTCCTCAAATTACTATGTCATAATAGCGGACAGCGCATTTAATTCCGCAACGTGGGGGATAACATACGCCGGGCTTGCCTCATATATGGCGTTCTCCAGCGACGGCGGTTACACCTATTCGCCGCAGAACGGGACCGACCTGGCCTTCCAGTTCTTGAACAACCCCGTTGTGGGATCGCGCACGCCGACTCCGACATACACGGCCGTCCAGACCGCGACGGCAACGCCAACGCTGACGCCGGCGGTCCTGTCGTTCGTAATGCGCCAGGAGAGGAGCGCAAACGGTTGCGCCGGGTGTTCCGACGACATTACATACAATATTAATTATGCGGTAGTGCCGGCTCCAGGGAACGTTTCAGGGCCGATTTATTCTCCCGCGGCGACAAAGCTTGTCGGGGCGGGGCAGGCATACCTGACAATAAGCTCGGCAATGGCATCTGCAGTCCCGGGCGATGTCATTGAAGTCGAGGATTCCAGGATATACGGCGAGCGCATAATATTCCCTGATACCTCAAATACGCAGGGTATAATCCTCAGGGCGAAGCCGGGCGCGAGGCCCATAATACTGCCGCCCGCCGCACTTTCAGGAGACAACGGCATTGTTGAAATAGGTTATAACGACGCCATATCCGGTTTTATAATCGACGGCAGGAAAATAGTGGACGAGGGCATAACAATGCAATGGGGAATGGCCGGGTTGACCATAGACAGGTGCGTTGTAATGAACTGCAATTCCGCCGGAGTATATTTTGACACCATGGGTGCGGCGGCGCTTTCCACATATCCCTCAACATATATAACCAACTGCGTCTTTGAATACAACAACAATTCAGGATGGGGATTCGGGATAGAACCCGACCAGGGCACAACAAGGGCGGGCATGGAATTATACATCTGGCACTGTACCTTCAACGCAAACGCCGGTTCAAGCGACATAAATGAATCCGCATACCCTTAGTACATACGCAACTGCATACGCTTGGGTGAGGCAACATATATTTATTCGGGGGACAAGTCAAAGGTATCATATTCCATCATTGACGACTCCTCGCCGGCGGGGTACGGGACAGGCTGCTCGATTTCAAACCCGCTATTTGTCAACGCAGCCGCCGGCATATACCAGCTCATGTCAGGCAGTCCGGCGATCAATACAGGGGACTCGTCGGTATCGTCGGTTGTCACATATGACATGAATTTTTCACCGCGTCCCGCTCAGGGGCTCTATGACAAAGGCGCTTTTGAGTTCAACCCTTCGAACTGCACCAGCATGCTTTCGAATATTTCCATATGGGACACAATACCTTCTGGGATGGGTTTTGTTTCGGCTTCGGCGGGATTTGTCCAGAACGCGGGAGTCGTGTCGTGGTTAATGCCGTCGGCGTGCCTTTATGATTTTTCGGGATATAAGCAGCTTGTATTGAGCCCCATCGCGGCTTGTCCGGTGACATCGACGGCATTATTCGAGAATGACGTGGAGGCGAATTATTCCGGCAACCTGACGCCCGTGGCCGGCAACCCGGTACTGCTTGCGTTGTGTACGGCGGCAGTCACTCCGACCTTCACCTGGACCGCGACGCCGACCGTGACCGCCACCGTCACCGGGACCATGACATCCTCGTGTACACAGACCATTACATCAACCGTAACGCCGTCCGCGACGCAGACGGTTACCGGGACAACGACGCAGACCGTCTCGAATACGTGCATTCAGACGGTGACACAGACAGAGACGCCGTCCGTGACCCGAACAATTACGAAGACAACAACGCCCACTTATACGCCTACAGTTACGGGAACCTACTCAACCACGGTTTCGCCGACTCTTACACAGACCGTGACCGCGACGTGCACTGAAACGGCTACACCCACAACGACGAAGAGCGCGACGCCTACCGTTACGGACACGGCGTCACCGACGCTTACCTTTACCGAAACCGGCACCGCAACGCCGACCGTTACGGCCACGGGAACGGAAACTTTTACGGACACCGGCACGGCCACGCAGACTGCGACTCCTTCGGCCACGGATACTTTCACCGCCTCGCCGACTTTTACAGTGTCGCCGACCATAACAGAGTCGGCGACCGGGACGGATACGGCGACGCCGACATCGACATTCACGTGTACTCCGACAGCAACCGGCACCTTTACGCAAACTTTTACCGAAACAGCAACGCAGAGCGCGACATTCACCTTTACATGGACCATAACGCCAACATGGACAATAACGCAGACGCCGACAGCAACACCGGAGCCCGACGAAAATAACGTACTGGATAAAAATTACGTTGACGCCTCAAAGGGTGAAACGGTCAACATCAAGGTCAACGCCGCGGCCGCCGGGCTTCCGGTGAACGTGAAGGTTTACGGCATGACAGGCGAACTTATCAGGAAATTATCATCGGTTTCGTATGCCGCGGGCTGGAACGACATAATATGGGACGTGAAAAATGAAAGCGGAAAGATTGTCGGCCAGGGGCTTTATTTCATCGAGATAGAATCGCAGGGCATGAAAAAACTCAGGAGAATCTACGTCCTAAAATAGGCGTTTGCGTCACGGGAAAAGTTTTCTGAAATTTTCCGCGAAATAAGGCCCTTTTGCGGCCATGTCTTCCTCGTGCTTGAAAAAAACAAATACCCTTTCCCATTTTTGGGCGAATATTTTATCCGCCCATTTTTTAAGGCCTGGCCCGGTGTAGTTTTCCCGCCGCAGCCTGAAATACCCCCATGTCGCGGTGCTTGTAATTTTTTCAACGGGATTTTCGTCGGTGTCCTCGATACCCTGGCAGAAGTTCCTTTTGCCGAGCAGGCCAAGGACCTCCGGGTCCCGCCATGAAGGGCTGCGGAAATCAAAGGCGCAGGGGATGCCGCCGGGAATAAGGCCGATAAAATTTTTCAGGGCGTCAAGGTCCCTGTGGAATCCGGCCGGGAACTGGAAAAGCACGCATCCGAGCTTTTCCGAAAGGACCGAGACGGCGGTCAGAAAAAAACGCGTCTCTTCCCTCACGTTCTGCAGCCGTTTTATATGCGTTATGACCTGCGGCGCCTTTATGGCGAACAAAAACTTTTCCGGCACCTGGTCGGCCCAGGATCTGACCACGCTGCCGGTGGGCATCCTGTAAAAGGTGTTGTTTATCTCGACGGCGCCGAGCCTGGCGGCGTAATAGGGAAGCATTTTTTTCGGCGATATCTTTTCCGGGTAAAAATTGCCCTTCCATTCCTTATACCCGTACCCGCTGGTCCCCGTATAGAGTTCCATGTCAAATCTCCTTCACGGCTTCTGCGGCCTGCTTGTCGTCGCGCAGCCTCAGGAACACGGGATGCCTCATAAGGTTGTCCTTTGTCCATCCGGTGAAAGAGATCTCGCATACCAGTTTCGGCCTTACCCAGGTGACGGCCCCCTCGTCGGGCGGCATCACGGCGAAAGGCGTTTTTTTTACGGCAAGCGGCTTCAGTTTTTCATATATTTTTTTAAGGGCCGCGCCTGAAAAACCGCCGCCTGAATGTCCCGCGTAGACAAGGGAGGTTTTTTCATAAACACCGAGCACCAGGCTGCCGAAATATTTCCTCGACCCGCGCGGCGCCGTAAACCCGGCGATGACGCAGTCCTGGCTCGGGCTGTTCCTTATCTTTAGCCAGTTCGGGCTCCTGACTCCCGGCTGATAGGCGCTGTCGGCCTTTTTTGCCACGATACCCTCGAGCCCTTTTTTTTTGGCGGCATTGAAAAAGGAGACACCTTCCCCGGAAACGTGGCCGGAAAACCTGACCTTTCCGGACGGGGGCACTATTTTTTCAAGAAGTTCCTTCCTCTTTATAAGGGGGAGTCCTGTAAGGTCGCGGCCCCGGAAATTCAAGATATCAAAGACGTAATAGGCCAGGGAACCTGAACGTGACCTTTTATTGTCCTGGAGCATCTGGAAATCCGGCACACCCGCGCCGTTCATCGCGACAATTTCGCCGTCAAACAGGGCGTCCAGGCGGAGCTTTTTGACGGCCTCCGCTATCGTGGGAAATTTCTTCTTAAGGTCCAGGCGGTTGCGTGAATAAAGCGAAACCTCGGTTTTTCCGGCGGATGCAATTGCGCGGTAGCCGTCCCATTTTACCTCGAATATCCATCCCGGGTCGTCGAAAGGTTTTTTTGCAGACGTGCAAAGCATTGGGCTTACGTATGACGGCATGGCCTTCAGGGGCGCGTCATTTATGGCTGGGACGCCGTCTCCACCGGAGAGTTCCTCAAGGGTTTTGCCGGAGGCTACCGAGCGGTTTTTTTCAAGTATTTCTTCGGAGGTCGCGAACCCGTCCTTTTCCTTTATGAGCAGCCATGAATTTTTCGCCCATTTCGTTTTTACAAGGGCGAAGGAACCATTAAGCTTTTCACCGGCAAGCGTGAATTTCAGGTCGCCATTTTTAAGGCCGGCGAGAAGGTATTTTTCACTTTCTTTTTTGTCGTTAGAATAAACGGACGAGTAAACGCCTCTGTCCCAGATGATGACGCCTCCCGCGCCGTAATTGCCTTTGGGTATGACACCCTCAAAATTCCTGTAATCGAAGGGATGGTCCTCGACCATTATTGCCAGCCGTTTCACGGAAGGATCCATGGAGGGCCCCTTTGGCACGGCAAAACTTTTCAGGACGCCTCCCATTTCAAGCCTGAGGTCATAATGCAGGCTGCGCGCGGCGTGTTTGTGCACCACAAAGACCGCATATTTTCCCCTTTCGCCGGGTCCCGGGCCCGGGCCCGGCTCCGGCGTGGCGCTTAATTTCCTTTTTTTACCGTATTCTATGAGGCTCATAACGCGGGCAACCTCTGTTTTTTCTCCAGCATCGGGCGGAAAATGTCCCCGGTTTTTTCCGCGGCAGCCACGGCCTGCGCCGGGGTAAACAGGAATTTCTCCGGATCATTCTGTACGGCCAGTTTTTTCAGATGCTTCCAGGAAAGGGGCATGGAGACCGAGGGTGTTTTTCCGGCGCGCATGGAATAAGCCACTGCCATGGTCTTTGTGGCGTCGTTCTGCGCCCAGTTTATGAATATTTTTTTCACACGCATTACCTTGTCCATTTTTGAGGTGACAAGAGCGGGATGATTTTTCTGCATGATGACTGCGATAGCCCTGGAAAATTTTTTTGTGTCGTCGAAAGTGTATCCTTTTGAATTGATGGGAACGAACGCGTGGAGCCCTTTTTTGCCCGAAGTTTTTACAACGCTTTCAAGCTTCATGCCGGAAAGCATCTCCCTGAGGATGAGCGCCGTCTTCGCGCACTCGAGCATACCGGCCCCATCGCCGGGGTCCAGGTCAAATACGACCGAATCCGGGGAAAGGGGGGATGAGGCCCTGCACTGCGGCACGTGCAGTTCGATCGAGGCCAGGTTTTCGACCCATATGAGCGTCTGCAGGTCGTCCGCCAGGCACACGCGCATGTGTTTGCCGTCGCCGTAAGGCACCTCTGCTGTTTTCACCCACGGCGGGCTGTATTTCGGGCAGCGCTTCTCGAAAAAATAATCCCTTTCCACGCCGTCGGGGTAGCGTTTCATGGTAAGGGCGCGTTCCTTAAGGTGGGGCAGAATGAAAGGCGCGGCGCGGATGTAATATTCCAATACCTGGAGTTTTGTAAAGTCCTGCGCGGGGTAAAGGACCTTTTTCAGGTTGGAAAGGGGGATATCCTTTTCATTGACCGTCATGTTGTTCTTTTCCATCAGGGCTTCTTTGCCCTGCGCATGCTTTCTTCAAGGGCTGCCATGAGGTCCTGGATGCCTTCTTCGGGTTCCCCTCCGGTTTCAGGCGAAAGAACCCCGGCGTTTTCCTTTGTTTTTTTTCTCAGTATATCCATGATATTTTCCCTGCGAGGGTCGGTATATTTTTCCGGCTTAAAAGCGGCCGTCATCCCGGATATGGCGGATTTCATGGAGTTTTTTTCATCTATGTCGACGGATGCGTCTTTCGGCGAGGCGATGTCGTCGGGGACAACCTCGGAACTGTAATGAAGAGTGGTAAGCTCCAGCGCACCGTCCGTGCTTTTTACTTCTACGAGATATTCTCTCTCGCCCAGGACGAATTTTGCTAGGCCTGCCTTGCCGGTTCTTTGCATGGCTTCGGCGAGCAGGCGGTATGATTTTTCCCCGCCCTTCAACGGCGTGAGAAAATAAGGATGGCCGTAATAGACGGGATCGATCGCGTTTAAGTCAACGAATTCGGAGATCTCTATCGTCCTGCTCCTCTCAGGGGAGACCGATTCGAGTTCCTCATCGGTAATGACGACGTGCTCCCCGGGCCTTATCTCGTAACCCCTGACGATATCCGCGGGCGCGACGACTTTTTCCTCGAGAGGGCAGAACATCCTGCGTTTTAAGGGGGAGTAATCCTTGTTGTGAAGAAGATGGAAAGAAACGCGGCCAGGCTCCACGGCCCTCACGAGACGAACGGGTATGGCCACAAGGCTGAAGCTTATGGTCCCGCTCCAGATGCCCTGGAAGGAGGCCTCCGCGGAGGTTTCTTTTTTTATTTTCTTTACGGCGTGCTTTTTCACGGTCTTTTTATTTTTCATTTCAGGCCGCCTTTTTAAGGGATCTTTTCAGGACGTCGAGCAGTTTTCCCGGAGGGGTGGTTTTCAGGACTTTCGGCCTTAAGAGCGATATTTTTTCGCCGCGAGCCTTTTTTTCTATGAGCGACTGGAGTTTTTTCCGGTGCTCGTCGGCATATTGTTCCGGCTTGAAGGCAACGGCGAGCTTGTTTATCAGTTCCGCGCCTATGGAAATCTCTTTTTCCGAGAGGGGAAAATTTTCCAGGGAAAGGCTTTGCGCCTTTATGACCTCGTCGGCGTACCTTAAGATTCCCAGTCTCAGCGTCCTCCCGGCATGGCGCAGGGAGCCGAGATATGAGCGCTTTCTCATGACCCACGTGCAGACGGCCTCGGTCCTTGTCTCTCCGAGAGCCGCAGCGAGGGCGTTGTAACTTTTTACGGAAGAATCAGGCTCCAGATAATATGTCCGTTCAATGAAGACCGGGTCGATTTCGCCGGCTTTTACAAATTCCTTTACCTCTATGTCCCGGCTCTCATGTGGTTCCGCAGCTTCCAGCTCTTCCGGGTCGATTAGCATGTATTTTCTTTCTTCAAGCTTAAACCCCCTGACCTGCTCTTCCCGGGGCACCGGAGCGCTTTCAAGGGCGCACACCATTATCTGGCGCAGTTGGGCCCTGTCGGTCCTGTGCAAAAGGTGGAAGCCGACTGCCTCCTCCCTTACCGCGGTGTGAAGCTTTACAGGAATGACCGAACCGCCCAGGCGGATGCTGCCCATCCAAATAGTCGCTGCCATGCATATACTCCTTTATAAAATATGACATGTTTTATTTTATTCCCTCGGTTTAGCCTGACCGGATAAGTATAGCAGTATTAATGCGGGTTTTCAAGTTTTGGACGTGACAAAAAAATCAGGGCAATTGACTTGATTATCGGGAAAAAGATGGTATTTATTATATATGCCGCACATGCTACGCCCGATATTGTGGCCTCAACAGGCAGGCCTTTAGCAGCCTATAATTTTCTTGGAGGGGTTATGGAATTATTGCGTGCAGCCAACCGTGCCGCGTGGCGCAGGTGGCTCAGGGCCAATTACAGGACCACAAAGGAAATATGGCTGGTAAACCCGCATAAGAACAGCGGCGAGACGGCCATAACTTATAACGACGCAGTCGAAGAGGCTCTTTGCTTCGGATGGATAGACAGCAATGTAAAAAACCTGGACGCGGGCCATTCCGCGCAAAAATACACCCCGAGGAAAAAAGACGCCGCGTATTCGCAGGCCAACATAGAGAGGCTGAAATTGCTCTCCAAACTTGGCAAGCTCGCCCCTGAAATAAAAAGGGCAACGGCCGCGGCCGTCAAAAGGAAATTCATCTTCCCGGCGGACATAACGGCGGCGCTCCAAAGGTCAAGGATCGCCTGGGCCAATTTTAAAGAATTCCCGCCGGCTTACCAAAGGATACGGGTCGCGTTCGTGGAAGGGGCGAGGAGAAGGCCGGCCGTGTTCAGGACGAGGCTTAAGTACCTGGTTAAAATGTGCGAAAAGAACAGGATGTTCGGTTACGGCGGGATAGAGAAATACTTTAAGGAAAATTAATAAGCGGGACAGGCTGAAAAAAATCAGCCGCCGGTCCCGCTTATTAATTGTTTTTTTAGAACGCCGCCTCGACTTCCCATTCGTATTGATATCCTATTGCGGCCATGCTTGACGGCGCCGCGCCGGCGAATATTCCAGGTGAGAAGGGGAACCCTTCGAAAGAGCCGTTTGAATAAACATTGGCAAGTACCAGGGTCACGTCATAAGTGCCGTCCGAGGTATAAATCGACGAAATATCCAGGCTGTTGCCGGGATTGTTTGCCTTATAAAAATTATTTCCCGCTCCGACCGAATTGTAATTCCCGTTGTTTGTCCATGACAGGGTGAAGCAGTCCGCGCTTAAATTGCCGCTTGCAACCGGGGCCATCACCTGCGCCGTGTATGTTATCCCGCTCACGCAA
>Ga0181520_10007521_pt1 | contig 15986 bp, 14 predicted proteins | sample PEATcosm2014_Bin_29_FD_132451 | JGI IMG/M metagenome (GOLD analysis project Ga0181520, IMG submission 132451) | Peatland microbial communities from MTU Mesocosm Facility, Houghton, MI, USA - PEATcosm2014_Bin02_30_metaG | ecosystem: Environmental > Terrestrial > Soil > Wetlands > Peat | place...
CCATTGAGGACTTCGTCGCAGTCTACGGCCCGGAAGCTAAGCCGTTCGTCTGGCGCAAACGCGAAGTCAAAGGATCGCAACTGCGCAACACTATCGTAAACTTACGCAATTAAGCACTAGCTGCAACCCTTTCTGCCAGCAGCTGGAATTAGCAACAGCCCATGCGGATGACGCTTCCCGATTTTGCCTGTTCGCGCAAGCATTTCGGACGGCACCGGGTGCCTCAGGCCTCGATTTTGAAACCTTGGAAACCCCTAAACCGGCCGCAGAGAACTGACCCCTGATAAACTCGTTTCGTGACAGACCAAGCCAAGCCGCCCGTTTTTCTGCTCGACACGATGTCGTTCATCTTTCGCGCTTACCACGCGATGCAGCGGTCGCGGCCGATGTCCACGCGCTCGGGGCTGCCGACGGCGGCCATCTACGTTTTCGTGAACATGATCAAGAAGCTGCGGCAGGATTTCGAGCCGCGGTACTTCGCCGCGGTCTTCGATATGAGCGGCGAGGTCTTTCGCGATGAGCGGGCGCGCGCGATGAAGCCGCTGCGCAAGTGGAACAGCAAGACGCAGAGCTTCGACGAGGTGAGCTACGAGGGCTACAAGGCCAATCGCGCGGCCATGCCGGAAGACTTGCGCCGCCAGATTCCCTACATTCGCCGCGCGCTGCAGGCGCTGCACATTCCCATCCTTGAGGCCGAGGGCTTCGAGGCCGACGACGTGATCGGAACGCTGGCGCGCGAGGCCGCCGAGCGGCAGCATGAGGTCTTCATCGTCTCAGGCGACAAGGACATGATGCAGTTGGTCACGCCCGCCGTGAAGATACTCAACCCGCAGAAAGATAACTTGATTCTCGACCCCGCCAAAGTTACGGAGACGCTGGGCGTACCGCCGGAGAAAGTTGTCGATGTGATGGCTCTGCGCGGCGACGCGGTGGATAACGTTCCCGGCGCGCCGGGGATCGGCGACAAGGGCAGCGTGGATCTGATTCTTGAGTTTGGCAGCGTCGATGCCGTGCTTGAACGCGCCGCCGAGGTCAAGCGAAAAAGCTATCGCGAGTCTCTGGAGCAGAACCGGGACTCCGTCCTTTTATCGAAGGAGCTGGTCACCATCGATTGCCACGTCCCGCTGGTGCTCGACCTCAAGGCGATGGAGACGCAAGCGCCGGATCTGGAAGCTTGCCGCGAACTATTTACCGAGTTGGAATTCACCTCGATGCTCAAGGATCTATCGCCCTCGGCAACGGCACCCGCCATCGAGACGGTTGAGGAACCGAGCGAAGAGCAAGCGGCTCGATTCTATGCCGCTGCGCGGGAGCATGGTTTTGCCTTTGCGCTCGATGCCAAAGCGCCCGCGCCCATTGGTGAAGAGGAACCGCCGCGGAGTTATTCGCTGCTGGACGCAGCCGAGGCCGCCGACGAGCAAGCGAGTTTCAATGTAGGCCTCTGCGCCGATCCTGCAACCGCTTTGCAACTCCCACTGACGGTTGAGTTGCGGGCGCTGCTGGAAGATGCCGCCGTGGCCAAGCAGACGCACGATTGGAAGTCGGCTCTGCACTTGCTAACCGCGCAGGGCGTAGCTTTGCGCGGCGCTGTGGAAGATGCGATGCTGCTCTCCTACGCGCTCAATCCCACTCACGCAACGCAGTCCCTGGCCGACGTGGCCGCGCGCCACGGCCAGTCGGCACCGTCCACTCTGGCGGCGGGCGCGGCGGACCTTCGCGCGCTGGTTCCGGCGTTGAAAATTGAAGCCGAAAAGGCCGGCGTCGCGCGCATCTACAAGGAATTCGATCTGCCCCTGGCACCGGTTCTCTTCCGCATGGAGCAAGCCGGAATCCGCATTGACATAGATGCGCTCAAAGGACTCTCGGAGCGCTTCGCCGTCGAGTTGGACCGAGTGGGCGAGCATATCTTCGAGTTGGCCGGTCGCCGTTTCAATATCAACTCGCCCAAGCAACTCGGAGAGGTGCTTTTCACGCATCTCAGTTTGCCCTCCCCGGCCAGCCGAGGCAAGGGAAAGGCTGTCTCCACCGCGCAGGACGTGCTCGAACAGCTTGCCGAGAAACACGAAGTCCCAAAGCTCGTTCTCGAATTCCGCCACTTGTCCAAACTTAAATCGAATTACATCGACGCTCTGCCGCTGCTGGCCGATTCCGACTCGCGAGTTCATACCACGTTCAACGCAGCGGCCGTGGCCACGGGCCGTCTCTCCTCCGTCAATCCCAATCTGCAAAACATTCCCATCCGCACCGAGTTGGGCCGCGAGATTCGCGCCGCGTTCATCGCCGCTCCCGGCACGCGACTGCTCTCGGCCGATTACTCGCAGATCGAGTTGCGCTTGCTGGCACACTTCAGCGGCGATCCGCTGCTGGTGCGCGCCTACCAAAACAACGAGGACATTCATACCCTCACCGCCAGCGAAGTCTTCGGCGTCCCAGCCGAGGCGATGGACAAGCAGACCCGCAATCGGGCCAAGGCGGTGAACTTCGGCATCGTCTACGGCATCTCGCCCTTTGGACTGGCGGCGCAGTTGGGCATTCCCCAGCAGCAGGCGCGCGCGTATATCGACCGCTACTTCGCGCGCTACGCCGGCGTTCACGCTTTCATCGAAAAGACGCTTGAAGAGACCAGAAAAACCGGCAGCGTACGCACTCTCTTCGGTCGGATGCGGCCCATCCCCGACATCGAAAGCCGCAACCCCAACCAGCGCGGCTTCGCCGAACGCACGGCCATCAATACGCCGCTGCAAGGCACCGCCGCCGACCTCATCAAACTGGCCATGATCGCCATCGACGGCAAACTCATCGAGCGGGGACTGAAGACTCGCATGGTTCTGCAAGTTCACGATGAGTTGCTCTTTGAAGTGCCTATGGACGAGACGTCCGAGGTCGAGGAGTTAGTTCGCGCGGAGATGGAAGGCGCGGTCACACTTAGCGTTCCGTTGGTTGCCGACCTGGCCTTCGGGGCGAATTGGCGGGATTTGTAGCTTGCCGACCTGATTCGCTTGGCACAGTGCGGCGGTTGCTCAGTCATGCAAACGGAGAGTCGCGCGGTGGGGCACAGTTTCACAGTTTCACAGTTTCTGTGTTCCTGTGGAGCGTACTGTTGAAAGTTATTGATTGCAAGTAAGTTAGGATGGGCTTCACAGTTTCACAGTTTCTGTGTTTCTGTGTTTCCGTGGAGGCGCTCCTTGGAAAGCATTGATTATGGGGGAGTTATATAGGCCTCCACAGTTTCACAGCCAAAATCGCGAATATTTCGGTGTTTTCGGCGCAGTCAATTTTATCCAAGTGGTTGATAGCAATGCCGTTACAAGAATCGAAAAATGCGCTTTTCGTGACATAGAAAGCGATAGTTGCGGGCCGGCTTCTCCTCGGGCGCTCACTCGCCGCTTCCCAGTATGCGCCAGCAGGGGGATATCTTCGGCAAGAGAGGAGAAAGACGACGCAGCGGCGGCGCGCGCTCCATCTTGGGGAATACCGGAGCCAGGGCGATATTCAACATTCATATTGTTGAAGAAGCGGCTTGTTTTCATGCCGGACAGGCGGCAGCGGCCGGCTCGAAAGGGCGACAATGAAAGAGTGAAGACGCAGCGATTCGTTTTGGACCCCGCGGACTTGGAAAACCCCGCGGCCGAGCGCGCGCTGGAGAGCGCGGCGCGGATTTTGCGCGGCGGCGGGCTGGTGGCGCTGCCTACCGAAACCGTTTACGGGCTGGGGGCGAATGCGCTGGACGGGAAGGCGGTAGAGCGGATTTTTTCCGCCAAGCAGCGGCCGGCGTGGGACCCGGTGATTGTGCATCTCGCCGACGAAGCGATGCTGGAGGGGCTGGTCGAGGAGGTTCCCGTAACGGCGCGGCGGCTGATGAGAGCCTTTTGGCCGGGACCGCTGACGCTGCTGCTGCCGCGCACGGCGGCGGTGCCCGATGCGGTGACGGCGGGACGGGCGCTGGTGGGGGTGCGGATGCCAGCGCATCCGGTGGCACGGGAGCTGATTCGCCGGGCCGGGGTTCCGGTGGCCGCGCCCAGCGCCAATCTCTTCGGCCACATCAGCCCCACCACGGCGGCGCACGTTCTCCAAGACCTGGACGGGCGCATCGATGCGGTACTGGATGCGGGGCCAACGGAGCACGGGGTCGAATCCACGGTGCTCGATCCGGGCACGACGCCGATGACGATCTACCGGCCGGGGGCGGTGACAGCCGCGCAGATTCGGCAGATGGCCGGAGCGGTGGAGGTATTCCGCTGCGCGGAACCGCTGGAGGACGAACCGAAGGAGGCTTTGCCCTCGCCAGGGGTGGGCCTGCGGCACTACGCGCCGCGAGCGCGGCTGGCGCTGGTGGAGGGACCGCTTGAGACGCTGGGGGGGCGGCTGGCGGAGGCGGCGCTGGGCCTAGCTGGGGAACGGCTGGGAGTGATGCTGCCTGAAGAGACGGCAGCGCCGGAGGGGGCCGCGTCTGTCTACGCCTGGGGCCGATGGTCAGAGCCGGAAGAACTGGCGCGCCGGCTGTATGCCGGACTTCGGGAGCTGGATAGGCGGGAATGCACGGCGATTCTCTGCCCGCTGCCGCCGCGCGAGGGGGTTGGCGCGGCCATTCGAGACCGTCTGCTGAAAGCGGGGACTAAGGGACCAGGGGACTAGTACTACAGTTGTATATCTGGATTTCGGCTGAGATTGGCAAAGGCCCAACATTTTGGTATCAATTTCAGAGGCCTGAAGGCCTCTGCTCCCTCCGATCTCGCAATCCACAACTGTAGTCCTAGGGACTAGGGGAGCAGGCCTCATTTCCCGGCATCCCCCACCTTGTACATATACTTGATGGCGGATTTGTAGACGAGGGTCTTCTGGCTGCCACGCACCTTGAGGACCAGGCGATCGTACCACTCGATGCACCCCTCGATCCGTTCGTCGTCCTCGAGCACAATCACCATCGGCATCTGCGTCTGAATCTGCTTTTGCAGGTAAAAGAGTTCGACGTTGCGGTTGGGGTCCTCCTCGGCAACGGCGTGAGCGGTGAGGCGGACGGGAGCGCGGCTGGAAATCCTTCGCGCCGGGTTCTCCGAGAGTTGATCGGACACGAGGTCGCTTCGGTTGTCGACAGAAGGCGCAACGGCTCGACTGCTCATGGGAGATGGCCCCCCTCTGAAAAAGGTGAAGCGCAACGGCGATGCCGGTTCTATCACCAATAACGGGAAACCGCGTCGATTCCCTTTCGGGCGGCTGGCTATCGAAGCCCGCCGGGGAGAAAAAATGCGCAATCCGCGCTCGATTGCCGCCGAATGCAGGCCCAACATGGCCGGGAAGAGCCGTTGGTTCCATTTTCGATCTTTTGACGCGATTGCTTGTACGGATTGGACGTTCGCAGCCGGGCAGAGGTTGCATTGAATTTACGGTCGCGGTCGCTGCGCGCCTCAGTCTGGCGGAACAGGCCGCGCCAGAGTTCGCTCAGGATGACAATTGGTTTCATAGCCATTGGGAAAGAGGCCCTAGTACTACAGTTGTATATCTGGATTTCGGCTGAGATTGGCAGAGGCCCGGGCCTAAAGGCCCAACATTTTGGTATCAATTTCAGAGGCCTGAAGGCCTCTGCTCCCTCCGATCTCGCAATCTACAACTGTAGTACTAGTTTCGTTCCAGGCCGACGGCCAGGGCATCGAGCGAGAGCGAGCGGAGCAGATTGCGGCGCATCCCCTGCTCCACCTGGACCAAAGCGCGCGCGGCCGCATCGATCCAGTCCACATTGAGCGCCGAGTCGCGGACCATGCGTTCTAGATCCGCGGCCAGGTCCAGATTGCGGATCAGCCGCGGCGTTCCGACGGCCACCAGAAGCAGGTCTTCGATCAGGCTGCCCAGGGCGCGCAGCAGGTTGACGGTCTTCTCCTGGCCGTCGGCACCGGCGCGGTAGCTCTCGGTGGCGTGGAAGAGGGCGGAATAGTCCGGTTCTCGCAGCGCGGTGCGGAGAAGGATCAGCGCGTCCTGGCGGCTGGCCAGATAAACGCCGAGGTCGATGGTCAGCGCGCGGCCCACCGCCCCCTCGGCCAGTCGCGCGGCCAGGGCGCGGTCCTGGGGCTTTAGTTGCGGGCGACGCCTGGCCAGCAGTGCTTCAAGTTCGGAAACGGGCAGCGCGCCCAGCCGGTGCAACACCGCGCGGGAGCGGATGGTGGGCAGCAATTCCTGGGGGTTCTCGGTGAGCAGAATCAGCGAAGTCCCCTCCGGCGGCTCTTCCAGAACCTTGAGCAGGCTGTTGGCCGCCTCCTTCATAAAGGCCGACGAGGTGAAGATCGAAAAGGATCGCTTGGCATCATTGGGAGGCCGGTAAAAAGCGGCGTGTATGACCTGGCGCACCTGGCCCATCTTGATGAGCAACTGCGGGGGGTCGGGCGGGACGACGATCACGTCGGGATGGGTTTGGATGAGAATGCGGGTCTCGCGCTTGTCGGCATCGCGCATCTCCTCGCGGGCGGCGACGGCCTCGGCCACGCGCTCCTCAAGGTTGGCCGCGGCGGCGATGCGTACGCAGTTCGAGCAGCGTCCGCAGAAGTCGGGAAGGCCGTCCGATTCGGTGGGTTCGAGACAATTTACCGCTTGGGCCAGCATCAGCGAGAGCGTGTACTTGCCCGCCCCGCGCGGCCCGGCCAGAATCATCGAGTGCGGAAACCGCTCCGCGCGGATGCTCTCGCGGAGGCGGGTAACGGTAACTGGATTGCCGAGAAAATCCTGAAAGCCCACGGTTAGAGTCTAGTGCATAGGCGGGCAACGGGGGGCAGGAAACCCGGGTATTGGAGACCAGCCAGCGTCAGGCGAAGCAGTTCGACGTGCCGCGCCTGACGCTTGGTTCTTGGGAGGCATACGAGCAGCAGGAGCCGATCCGCCTGTCGGGACGCGTTGCCTGGCAGCTTCGGGGCGGTCAAAATTATAGATGCGGGGTCGAGTACGATCAGGTCATCGGCGCAGATCGGGAGTCGATGCAGAAGCGCTTCGCGCATTTCCGAAATAACAGCGAGTTCTGAACCGGAGAGAGGCGGGATTCTTCCAAAGCCCGCCGAGAGGCAAGCATGATTGTCAGCGCCAGCTATAAGACGGACATTCCCGCCTTCTACGGGGAATGGTTTTTGAATCGTCTGAGGGCGGGTTATTGCATGATGCTGAACCCCTACAACCGCAAACTGGCCAGCCGAATCTCCCTGCTAAGACAGGATGTGGACGGCTTCGTCTTCTGGACCAAGAATGCCGGACCGTTTCTCGATGCGTTGGAAGAAGTACACCGTCGGACCTATCCATTTGTCGTGCAATACACGATCAACGCCTACCCGAGGACGCTGGAGTTCTCGGTCACGGACGCAACGCGCGCGCTGAAGCACGCCGCGTTGATCGCCACCAGGTACGGGGCGAAGAGTCTGGTTTGGCGCTACGATCCGATCGTATTCTCTTCGGAAACCCCTCTGGAAAGGCACATCGAAGCGTTCGCCTGGTTGGCCGGACGCCTGGAGGGGGTCACGGATGAAGTGGCGATTTCGTTCGCGCAGATGTACGAGAAGACCAAGAGGAACATGGATTGGGCAAGCCGCGAATTCAAATTCGACTGGACCGATCCTGACGATCGAACGAAGCGAAACTTGATGCGCGAGTTGCTCAAGATCGCGCTCAGTCGCAAGATGAAGCTGACGCTGTGTTCCCAGCCGTATCTCATCGAGCCAGGGGTGGAGGAATCGCGTTGCATCGACGCCAGACGCCTCTCGGCTCTGACCGGCGGAGAAATCCACGCGCATTTGAAGGGAGCCAGGAAAGAATGCGGATGCTTCGAGTCGAAAGACATAGGCGACTACGATACTTGTCCTCATGGATGCGTTTATTGCTACGCGGTGCAAAACCGCGGGCTGGCCCAGGGCCGATACCGCCGACACGATCCGCTAGGCGATCTTCTATTCGAGGCCGATAAGTTAGCGAAAGAGGAGGGGGGTCAGCAGTCCCTTTTTCGATGAGAGATCGAGGTTTGAGTCTTATTGACGACTTTCCGACAAGTCTGGTACGGTGTGTCCCATGCCGGAAACGATGCTGATCTTGCACGGAATCGCCGGGCGCTTTGCCGGGCGCTTTGCCGGGCGCTTTGCCGGGCGCTTTGCCGGGCGCGATTGGCCGCGCAACGAGATTGCATCCACCAGGAGGAGTTATGCTGAGCGCCGGAAAAGCAGTGAAGGTTTCCATCCACGTGAGCGAGGGATCGAAGCATCACGGGGTCCCGACTTACTCTAGCATCCTCGACTTCCTCTTCTATCGCGGCGTCTCCGGGGCGACGGTTCTCAGGGGAATCGCCGGCTTCGACGCGGACCATCATATGCACTCGGCAAGCGTCGTTGAAATATCCGACAACTTGCCTCTCATCGTCGAGTTTGTCGAGTCGCGGGAAAAGGTCGATGAACTTCTCGGCAAACTGGAAACGATGGTCGGATCGGGCATGATCGAGATACAGGAGACGGCCGTTGCGAAGCCGGCCCAAACCTCGAAACAAATGAAGGCGGCCCGCCCGGAGCACCTGAAGATCGAGGGCAAGGCCCGGCTCATGCAAATCTACATTGGAGAGTCGGATCGCTGGAACGACAAGCCTCTTTACAAGGCGCTGGTCGAAGCCATGCGGGCCAACGACATCGCCGGCGCAACCGTCTATCGCGGGATACTCGGCTACGGCGCGGACCGGCGGATTCACAAGGACAAACCCCTCCGCTTATCGCACGACAGTTCGGTGATGCTTTCGGCCATCGACACGGAAGAGAAGCTGAACGCCTTTCTTCCGCTTGTGGAGCGGATGGTGGAAGATGGATTGGCGGTGCTGTCGGATGTGGATGTGGTCAAATACTCGTGCCGCGCCCTGGACGTCGATGTTCCCGAGCCGCATCCGGAACCCGGAAGCGCTTCGGCATAAGTGGAGGCTTGCCATGAAGGAACGGTTCCAGGCGCGTATGCTGCGCGTTCATTTCGGCGAGGGCGACAAGTGGCAAGGCAAACCGCTGCATGAAGCCATCGTCTCCAAATGCGCTGAACTGGGGATAGCCAGCGCCATCGTCTATCGGGGCATCGAAGGCTTCGGCGCCAGCACCAGAATTTGCCATGCCGGCCACTGGTCGTTCTCCAAAGACGCGCCCATCATGTTGAGCGCGATCGACGCCGAGGAGCGTATCGCCGCGCTTATACCTTATCTGGATGCAATGGTAGAGGATGGTCTGATCGCTACGTCCAGCGTTGAGGTCATTCGTTACTCCCGCGAGCGTTCATGAGTCGACGTCGCATCCCGAATGTCAGTCGCGCCTTGAGAAGCGGCGCCCGCCGGGATATGCGAGAATGATGCCGGACTTCCGAAAACAATCTTCGTCGAGGCGGGGACGGCCTCCGCTGTGGGAATTGCCATGCGCCGTGTCGCGCTCATTTACAATCCGGCCTCTGGGCAGCATTCATCGCGGCGAAAGGCAATTGTCGATGAGGCGCTGGCAGCGCTCCGCACAGCCGGCGTTGAGGCCGAAGCCCTGGAGACGAACGCCCCCGGAAGCGCCGGGAAGTTGGCTCTCGATGCCGTGAGCCGCGGATGCGAAACCATCCTGGCGTGCGGCGGCGACGGCACCGTCCATGAAATCCTGCAATGCCTGGTGGGAACGTCAGTGGCGCTGGGCGTGGTGCCGCTGGGCACCGCCAATGCTTTGGCATCCGATCTGGGCCTGGGGCTGGGATTGGGATCGTCCCCGGCGAAGGCCGTCGAAGCACTGCTTGGCGCAACGCCGATGCGGATTCCGGTCGGTCAGGTCTTCTATCGCGATCGCCAGGGCGCTTATTGTTCGCGATATTTCACCGTCACCGCCGGGGTCGGAGCGGATGCGCTTTTCATGTCTCGCCTAGATGCGCGGCTGAAACGGCGCTTCGGGTACGTCATGTATCTTGTAGAAGGCCTGCGCGTCTGGGCCACGCATTCGTTTCCGCTTTTTGAGGCGGCCTTTCATCTGCGGGGAAACCGCGACCCGCGAGTCGAAGCGGTCTCGCAGCTTTTGGCGGTGCGCATTCGCGATTTTGGCGGCGTTCTGCATAACATTGCCCCGGGCGCCACACTTCACAAAGACAGCCTGCGCCTGCTGGCCTTCAAAACCCGCAGCCGCCTTCACTATATGCGCTTCATCCTGGCCGTGCTCTTCCGGCGCCAGACCTTCACAAACAAGATCGAGGTGCTGAACGCCGTCACGGTGGATTGCCGCGCAAGAGAGGATGCGACCTCGCAGGTCTTCGTCGAGGCCGACGGCGAGTTGCTCGGCACCCTGCCGGCAAGAATCGCAATCGTTCCCCAAGCTTTGACGCTGCTCATCCCGGCGCGCGCCCATCCGTAACTTGGGCTTCGCTTTCGACCCGCCCTCTTCAATAGCTTCTTCCCAACGAGAATCGCGCCAGGAACGGTTCGGTGGGGTGGTTGACGCGCCCGAATGCCGGCGCGGCTGTTGGAGTTATCTGGTAGAGATAGGCGTAGTCGATGTCGGCATCTTTGCGGTTCGGCATATTCAAGAATTCGGCTTCAATATGCCATTTCTTTGAAAATTGATAACCGATCTCTCCATTGAGCGACACGGTTTGACTCGACTTATAAAGTCCGTCGGACGTCAAATAGCGCGGACCGAAGTAGCGCAGGCGCAAACTCGACGTAATGCCTTGGCAATCGCGCAGCGTGGCGCCCGATGAAATCACCGCCTTCACCGCTTCGGGCACCAGCTTGCCGCCCGGACCGCCCTGTTGCCAATAGACGTTTCCATCGTAGTTGCCACTTACCGTCGGGCATGAAGCTGCGCCCGTGGTGCACACATACAAGGGTGCATTTACGACCTGATAGGACGCATCAAATGGGTCGACAAAAGTGAACTGGGCACGGGAATCCGCAATATCGGCATCGAAAGCCAGATGTTCCGTTGGCGTGTAGTAGTTCGCCCATTCGATGCCGTAGCGGTTGCTCGACTGTTCAGAAGGAAGCGTACCTCCGGTGTCGCCATCCTGCGTCAGTTCCGAGTTACTGTGGAGATACCAGAGCTCGAAGGTGCTTTGTAGATGCGGCACGGTCACAGAGCGCGCGCCGATTTCACCGCCCTTCTGCTCGACCAGGGGAGATATTTTCGGCTGTATCTGACCGGGGTAGGGATAGTCGGGCGAGACCGGTTCCACCACTTGCGTCGAGCCGCGCCCGTCATTGCTATGAAAACTGAATCCACCCTGCAGATAGAACTCGGTATTGGCCCACGGGCCAACAATCAGACTCGCTTTGGGGCTGGGCAGGAATTTGACGGCCGAGCCGGAATTGAGCGCGTTCGGAATGGCGCTGGCGCCGTCGGACAAAGTAGTAAGGTTCGGGTAAGCCAGGCTGGTGACGACAAATTTTTCCTCATCGCCGCGCAGGGCCAGCACCGAACGGAATTTGTTCGCCCACTGAATTTTATTTTCCACGAACGCACTGCCGATCGTGTCCGTGAAGTTATCCCTGGAGGTGGTCGCGGGTAAAGTTGGGCAGGTGGTGGTGTCATAAGTGGAGCCGGTTGGAACAGAGAAAGAGGCGGTGGCGCCGGCGGCGGTTCCGGCGGCAAGGCCGTTGATGGTACCGGCAGGCAATATGACGGTAAGTGTAAGAGGAGTATTCGGAGGAAAATCCATGCAGTTGGGACTTGCACTGCTGCCGACAGGAAAGAAGCTGGCGCCAGTGGCAGAATAATCGGTCTTGGTGGTGCGAACGCGATTTGCCGTGCGATATAGGCCGTTGTGAATCCAATCGTTGCGAAACTGCGCGCCGAAGTTATTGGAGATCTTGCGGCCGTGCCAGGTGCCGAAGACCGTGTGGTGCGCGTCCAGGTAACCCACCCACCGCCTGTCCTGCTGATTGAATTGGTCCCCTTTGCCGTAGTCCACGAGATAGTAAGTGAAATCGGAAAATAAGTCGAGATCGTAATACCATACGGCGGCCATGATCTTCGACTCGGAGTTATCGCCCTGACGATGCCATTCGCCCTGCAAGCTATAACGCTGACTGTGGCCGCCGTCGGACGGGTTCAATGTGCCGAAGAAACCGACGAGAGGTTGGGCGGCAACTGGGATTTGATCGCTCGAGTTCCATTTTCCGCGGTAAGCGCGGGATGCGATGCTGGCGCCATTGGCGTCGTCGCCCCGGCTGTAGGTTAGCGAACCGTTGATCTTGTTAAAGCCGTCCGGATGGGACCAAGGGCCGTCATAGTAATACTCTTCCCCGCCGTAAAGTAAATTGCCCGAACCGAGCTTTTGCGATGCGCCGAAAACGGCCCGCCCATAGGTATGCGTGCCGCCTTCCAATTTGAAGAAGTTAGCGGGCAGCGTCTTGAAGAATTCCAGGCGAGCGTTTGCGGCAGAGCTGAAGTTTCCGACATTGGCATAATAAGGACCTTTCTCGAAATTCACCCGCTCGACAAACTCCGGGATGACGGTGTTCATGTCCGAGTAACCCTCGCCGTGCGCGTGCGACGGCAGGTTCAGCGGCATATCGTCGAGGAAAATGGCAATATCCGTTCCGTGGTCGAGATTGAAGCCGCGAAGAAAGTATTGGTTGGCCTTTCCGCCGCCGGCGTGTTGGGTGACGATGAGACCGGGAACCGTCTCCAAAACCTCTCCCGAACGAAGAATCGGACGATCCTGGATCTCCGTTGCGCCCACCGTACCTTGAGAGCCGGATTCGGCAACTCCGATGAGATCGTCCTCGCGCCCCTGCACGTTGATGGTAGTGCTCACCGCGCCCACTGCCAGAGCGATACGCAGCGGGGCCGGCACGCCAGTAGTTCCGATGGTGACCAGGATTTCTTTGGTTGCAAAACCGGGATTCGATACGACGAGTCGATAATTGCCTGGCGCGAGGCTATAAACAATGAAGGAGCCGTTCGTCTCCGACCGTGTCGTTCTTTGCACTGTGCCGTTCGCGCTTTGAACTTGCACGGTAGCTCCGGCAATCGCCGCGCCGGAGGTGTCAACGACTGTGCCCGATAGCTGAGTGGAATACGCCTTATCTCTCGCGGCGGCCGGGCGACCCGCCGGATCGAGCGCCGTGCCGCTTTGCGCCGCCGCGACGACGGCAAGAAGCAGAAAATCAACAAGCAGTGCTACGAATGCGAAGTTCGTGCTACGCGGATTCACGACTGCTCCCTTTCTGGAATACGGTTGAGAAAGATTGAGGATGGGCGGGGCTGTATCAGCGTTTGTGAGCGGCTTTGCGTTCAGGCGCGTTGCTGCGTTGCGTCGAGTTGGCGGGAACAGTCATTACCAGCCGTCCGTGCTGCACTCCTTTGAGTCCGATCAATAAATCGGCAAACTGGGCCACCTGGGCCGATTTGCCGTGAACGATCAGCACCTCAAGGCAGGAGTCGTGGTCCAGATGCGCATGGCTAGTGGAGACCACCAATTCATGGCGCCTGTGCTGCGCCTCGGTCAGTTTTTCGGCGATGCCGTGGGCGTGGTGGTCATAGATGAGTGTGACCGTGCCCACCACTGTCGCATCCGCGGCCGCGGTTCGTTCCGTCACCAGCCGGTCGCGGATCAGGTCGCGGAAGGCCTCGGAGCGGTTGGTGTATCCCCGCCGCCCGATCGAGCGGTCAAACCGCTTGAGAAGCTCCGAATCCAGCGCAATTCCGATTCTGCTCAGAACGCCCACGCGCACTCCCGCCGCAAAAAGCCGAATTCCTATAAGAAGATGGACAAACGGCAGTGTAGCACGAATGTTGGGATCATGCTACCGCTTTCCCGATGTAGAATGCCTATGAGAGAAACGCTCCTGAATACGGTCGAATTTGCATCGCCCGCACACTTGTCAGATAGATAGCTGTCTTGGGGCTTGCGATAAAATCACTTGCCTGTCGGCTCCAGTTCTTCCAGTGTTTTGATCTTTTTCTCGTCCCAGGCGCGAGAATGTTCCACGGCTTTGCTGTACGCCATGACCATACGGCGTATCTCTCCAATCCGCTGCCACTGCAACAATCTTTGCCCTATCGATGCACGGCATGAAGACTCCGCCGATACGGTGTTATGCGAGAATCTACCGACCGTTTCAGATCCGCATGGGCATCAGCACATACCGGTACTTGAACTCCGCGTCCGGATCTTCGGGCCGCATCTGTCCGGCCGACTGCGAGTCCTTGAATTCCAGCCGCACCTCGCCATCATTCCCCAGCGCCTTGAGAAAGTCCAGCATATACACCGAGTTGAAGCCCACCGCGATCGGCTCGCCGGAGTAGGGCGTATCGATGGTGTCCTCGCTCTCACCGGACTCCGTCGAACTCGAGCTGATCTTCAGCTCATTGCTTTCCAGCCGCAGCCGAATCGCCCCCGACCGCTCGTCCGCGAACTGCGCCACGCGCTGGATGGCCGCCGAAAGCTCATTGGAGCGAACCACGGCAAAGCGCGTATTGTCGCGCGGCATCACCGCCTCGAAGTTAGGAAACTGACCGGTAAGTTTACGGGTGCTCAGGATGCGATGCCCGACGCGGAAGAAAAGCGTATGCTCGTCGTCGGCAAACTCCACCTCGTCGGCGTCGCTGGCGGAAAGCAATTGTTGCAGCTCCTGCAGCGCCTTGCGCGGGATGAGAACCCGCTTCTCGCCGCTAATTCCATGCAGCGTTTCGTTGGTCTTCTCCACATATGCAAGCCGGTGCCCGTCAGTCGCGACCATGGCCAGCGACTCCGCCTTGATCACCAAAAGCGCGCCGTTCAGCGTATAGCGCGATTCCTCGTTGGAGATCGCAAAGACGGTCCGCGCAATCAATGTCTTCAGCGCCGTCGTCGAGATGCTGGTCACCGCCACCGACGGGAACTCCGGCACTTGCGGATAGTTTGCCCGCGCCATGCCCACCATCTTCGTCTTCGATCGACCGCTGTGAATCTGGACCCAGTGGTTGTCCAGCAGTTTGATCGAAATCTCCCCGTCCGGCAGAAGTTTGATGTAGTCGTACAGCTTCCGCGCGGGAATCGTGCACGCCCCCGGCTTCTTTACCTTGGCCGTCGCGCTGGTGCGGATAGCCTGGTCAAGGTCGGTTGCCGTGATGTTCAGACGGTCCCCCTCGGCCTCGATCAAAAAGTTGGACAATATCGGTATGGTGGTCTTGCGCTCCACCACGCTTTGCGTCGCGGTTAGCTCTTTCACCAGTTCCTGACGGTTTACGGCAATTTCCATGGCTGCCCCCTGCGCGGCAGGCTTTTCCTCTTCCGTTTCCACTTTCGGCATAACCCACCTCTACCTTCGGCCTTAGGCCTGCGCAAATACCTGAATTCCGCGCTGCCCACACTCTATATCACCGCGCGGCCAGCCGCAAATCGTTTCGCTTCTTCTTTTTGATTGTATTCACCTTATCGTAAACATTCACGTGGAAATCCCGGTTCATCTCTGGATTACCGCGCCGTTGACGCCGGAAACCACTCGTCTTGCCGGCTGACTTCGCCTGCGGTGAATCCGTCCCAGGCTGTATAGCCTCGCCGTTCCGCTCTCGCTACGGGAACAGAAAAAGAGAGAAAGTATAGAAGTAAAAGATAGAAGTCTCCGTAGTTCTCCACGGAAATGTGGACAATTCTCCGAAGCGATTCTGCCCAATGGAGTTGAATCATAGGCCGTTTTTCTAAAACTGGCCTGTGCGATTCTGGAGAATTGGATATTGGGTTCGTCCCAGGCGTATCCTGCCCTCGGTTTCCCACCTCTCTCACAGTCCTTCGCAAAAGCCCTGTGGATCGATGATGGCTTTTGTGAAAAGGCCGTCCCCGCGCCACAGGGACAAGCGCTTCCAACGACCCGGCGATGCACACCGGCGCCTCTTCCACAGCTTCCACAATAAGCACAAGCAACGCGGAGAAGAGACAGCAGTTCTAAATGGCCGGAGGAACCCGGGTTGCTATATTCCTTCGCGTCCTGCTGTGCTGTTTTTGAGGTATGGAGATTTTTGAGTCGCTTTTGGCGGGGTTTCGCGCGGTCTGTGCGG
>Ga0181520_10007522_pt1 | contig 15985 bp, 10 predicted proteins | sample PEATcosm2014_Bin_29_FD_132451 | JGI IMG/M metagenome (GOLD analysis project Ga0181520, IMG submission 132451) | Peatland microbial communities from MTU Mesocosm Facility, Houghton, MI, USA - PEATcosm2014_Bin02_30_metaG | ecosystem: Environmental > Terrestrial > Soil > Wetlands > Peat | place...
AGGCGCTCCATCAGAGAGTCCAGTTCCTGCGCGCTTCCCGCCTCCACCGCGTATCGTTGCAACCACTCGCGGAAAGCTCCGTTGAGGGTTTTGTGTTGGCTGCGCGCCACGGCGCGCGCGAGCTTGATCAGGCTTGCATCCGCGCTCAGCGTCACTTTCTTCATATGAAATGAGTGCATCCGATTAAAGTGCAATCGATCCACTGGACCGTTGCATCAACCTCCGTTGTCAACCGCGCAGGGTGCTGCAGCGGGCGTAAACAAGCAGGGTGGGAGGAGTTTGGATCCACGGGAAGTAACCCCTCACCCGTCCCGCGACGACAGGTGAAGGCGCCGTCGCGGGACACCCTCTCCCCAGGGGAGAGGGCTGTTGACGCGAGTTTGGACCGCATGAACGTAAAGATGCCCAATCGTAGCGTAACGCCGCTGCTACGGCTTTCATGCTAAGATGTTCGGACGCTGCGCCGATCGCTCGGCGGCTTAAAGGTGGGGGTGATGGGACTAAACCCGATTTCTTCATTCAAGGTTGGCACGCTGGCCGTCGAGGTTTACGAAGACCGCAACGCGATGGGGCAGGCGGCGGCAACCGTGGCGGCGAACCGGCTGCGTGAATTGGCGAAGCAGCACGAGAATATTCCGGTGATTTTTGCCACCGGCGATTCGCAACGGGCTACCCTGCATGCGCTCGCGGCCATGCCGGACGTGCCCTGGCATCAAGTCATCGGTTTTCGCATGGACGAATACGTGGGGCTTCCGGAGGGCCACCCTGCTTCGTTCTCACGCTACATGCGGGAGAATCTGACGAGCCGTGTTCAGTTGCGGCGCATGTACGAGATTGATGGCGCTGAGGCCAACGCGCAGAAGACCTGCCGGGAGTACGCAGAGTTGATCCGGGCGCATGCGCCCTTGCTCTGCCTGCTGGGCGTTGGCGAGAACGGCCACCTGGCGTTCAACGATCCCGCCGAAGCGCTCTTCGACGATCCGGTCGACGTTAAGCTGGTTACCCTGGACCTTCTGTGCCGACAACAGCAGGTTAACGAGGGCGCTTTTGCTAACGTCGCGGAAATGCCGGAAAGGGCCATCACAATTACAGTGCCTGCGCTCTGTCGCGTGCCGGAGTTGATCCTCTCGATTCCGGGCCCGCGCAAGGCCGCGATCGTAAGACGGACTTTGTACGATCCGATCTCGACCGCTTGCCCGGCGACGATCCTGCGGCGGCACGCTAATGCGAAGGTGTTCCTGGACCGAGATTCGGCGGCGGAATTAACCCTATAAGGATTATGTAGGGGCGGCCCTTGCGGCCGAGCGCGCGGTCGGCCGATGCTCGATATTTGAAGACGGCAGTGCTTGGCCCAGCGCAATTGCCGTCAGAAGAACCCCCTCACCTGTCCTGCCCCGGCTGGTGAGAACGCCGGCTGTGGGCCACCCTCTCCCCCAAGGGGGCGAGGGAAGTTGGAATCGGAAGAAACTGTGAAGCCCAAAAAGCGCCTGCGGTGGTGGATTGCGTGGACCCTGTTTTTCTCCACGGTCATCAACTACATTAATCGCCAGACGTTGTCCGTTCTGGCGCCGGTCATCTCCCAACATTTTCGTCTTAATCACAGCCAACTGTCGTGGGTCTTTTTCTCCTTTCAATTATCTTACGCGGGTATGTGGCTGATCGGCGGCGTGCTGCTCGACATTATCGGCACCCGGCTCGGACTCGCGATTGCGGTCATCTGGTGGTCCGTCATCAGTATGTTGACGGGCTTCGCCAATTCACTTTCCCAGTTCGCAATTTTCCGCTTCCTCCTGGGAATAGGAGAAGGCTGCAACTGGCCTGGAGCCAGCAAGGCCGTGGCCGAATGGTTTCCCGCCAAGGAGCGTGGGGTTGCAGTAGCCATTTTCGACAGCGGCTCGAGCGTAGGCGGCGCAGTGGCCGCGATCACCGTGCCCTGGGTTGCCATTACGCTGGGTTGGCGATACGCGTTCGTGGTTTCCGGCGCCCTCGGTTTTGTCTGGCTGGCCTTGTGGCTGCGCGTTTATTACCCTTTGAACCGGCATCCCAGGCTGACGACCGAGGAAAGAGACCTGATCGAAGCGGGCCGCGACACGGCCAAGGTTTCGGAACGCGCGGGCGCGGGCCGGTGGTTGACCCTTCTCAAAGACAGCAACACCTGGGGAATCGTGCTTGGACGGTCGCTCACCGATCCCATCTGGTGGTTCTACGCCTTTTGGCTGCCGCAATACCTGAGCGACAAGCGCGGGTTCAGTCTTAAGCAGATCGCCGCTTTTGCCTGGATTCCATTTGTGGCGGCCGATATCGGCAACTTCACGGGCGGGCTGATTTCGGGATTCCTGATTAAGCGAGGGATGCCAACCCTGCGAGCCCGGAAGTGGGTGTGCGTCGTGAGCTGTCTGCCGGTCATTGCCGGAATCCCGGCAGCCAGAGCGCACAACGCATACGTAGCGCTGGCGCTGATCGCCTTCGCGGTCTGGGGATACGCGAGTTGGTCGACGATGGGTCTCACTTTTCCCTCGGACTTGTTCCCGCAGGATGTTGTGGCTTCGGTGACAGGAGTGAGCGGGCTCGGCGCCGGCCTCGCAGGAGCTGCGTTTACTCTAGTAGTAGGAAAGCTCGTGGACCGGTTCTCGTATTATCCCGCGTTCTTCATCGCCGCCACCATGCCGTTGCTGGCCACGGTCGCGGTGCTGATTCTGCTCCGACCACGGCAGGCAGTGGGCAGGTAGGCAGATCGGCGGATGGGCAGGTCGGAACTGGGCTTGAGCTCTGCAGAAACTTAAATTAGCCAGTCCAATTTGAAATCACAGATTCCGGATTCCAAACCTGACGACCCTAAAGGTCCTCGGGTTGGCTTGCAAGCAATCAGACAGGCCTGGTTGCAAGTAGTTCCCTGTTTACGACCCCGACACGCTCTGCGATCTGCCGATCTGCCCACCTGCCGATCTCACTCTTCTTCCTCCTCCGCCGAGGGCTTGTGCGCCGCGACGATCTTGTCAGCGATCGGCTGCGGGACGATTTCGTAGTGTGAGTACTCCATCGCGTAGGTCCCTCGCCCCTGGGTCATCGAGGTGAGGTCGGAGGCGTAGGTGAGCATTTCGGCGAGGGGCACCTGGGCTTTGACGATCGTGGACCCGCCTTTGGGGTCCATGCCCTGCACTCGGCCGCGCCTGCCATTCAGGTTCCCCATAATGTCGCCGGCATTATTCTCAGGGACCGTAATTTCGACATTCATAATAGGCTCGAGCAGGCAGGGTTTGGCCTGTTCCATGCACTTCTTGAATCCCTTCGAGCCGGCGAGCTTGAAGGCAATTTCAGAAGAATCCACTTCGTGGTAGGAACCGTCGAAGAGGATGACGCGGAAATCCACCATGGGACAGCCGGCCAGATACCCTTTCGCCGCTGCCTCGATGATGCCCTTCTCGACGGCAGGGATGTAGTTCTTGGGGATCGAGCCGCCGAAGATATCGTTGACGAACTCGAAGCCCGCCCCGCGCTGAAGGGGTTCCACCTTGATCCAGCAGTCGCCGTACTGGCCGTGACCGCCGGTCTGTTTCTTGTGCTTGCCCTGCGCTTCGGCCTTGGCGCGAATCGTCTCGCGATAAGGAATCTTAGGGGCCTTCAAAGTGACTTCGATATTGAACCGCCGCTTGAGTTTGGAGACAGCCACTTCCACGTGCTGCTGGCCCGCGCCGGAGAGCAGGAATTCCTTGGTTTGCGGATCGCGCGAGAAGCGCAAAAGCAGGTCTTCCTCGAGCATGCGATGGATGGCCGTGGAGAGCTTATCTTCATCGCCGCGCGACTTCGGTTCAATGGCAAACGAGATGGCGGGTTCCGCCAGCTTCAGCTTCGGGAATACGATCGGCGCGGCCTTGTCGCCCAAAGTGTCGCCCGTCAAGGTGTCCTTGAGTTTGGCCACGGCGCCGAGGTCACCGGCATGGAGCTCGGCCACCGGGGTTTGGGTTTTGCCCTGCACTATTCCGATGTGCGACAGACGCTCGCTGGTGCCTCGATTGAAATTGGTAAGGTTGGCTTCGTTCTTGACCACTCCCGACATCACTTTGAAGTAGCTCACTCGCCCTGCAAAGGGGTCCGCCACGGTTTTGAACACGAACGCGGCAGCCGGCTGGTCATCGGCAATCTTGCGTTTGACGGGTTCCCCGCCTTCACGTTCCAGACCTTCCACCACCTTGCGTTCCAGCGGCGAAGGAAGGTAGTCGACGATAAGCTTCAGCAGATTCTCTCCGCCCAGGTTGAGAAGCCCGGCGGCAACGACCACCGGGTAGATGCGCCTGTCGCACACCGCGGCCCTCAGACCTGAAACCAGGTCCGCCTCAGGCAAGGTTCCTTGTTCAAAGAACTCTTCCATCAACTTGTCGTTGCCTTCAGCCACCATTTCGACCAAGGTTTCGTGAGCTTGGGTCGCGGGTTCCTTCAGCTCAGCAGGGATTTCGCCCTCCTGCGCTTTGCCCGAACCGCTGGAGTCGTAGAGGCAGGCCTTCATGCGAACCAGATCAATGAGGCCGTGGAAATTCTTTTCTTCACCGATGGGAAGCTGGATAGGAACCGCGTTGCGCCCGAATTCCTTGTGCACGGCTTCGAGGGTCCGCTCGAAGCTGGCCCGGTCGCGGTCCATCTGATTGATCACCAGGGCGCGAGGCAAGCCATATTTCTCCGAGAAGCCCCAGGATTTCTCCGTCTGCACCTCGATTCCCGCCACCGCATGGATGAGGAGCAGCGCCGCGTCCGCCGCCAGCAGCGCTCCTTCAGTTTCGTGGATGAAGATGTTGTATCCGGGCGTGTCGATGAAATTGATCTTGGTCTTCCCCCATTCCGCGTAGGCAAGCCCGGCCGAAATGGAGAACTTACGCTGAATCTCCTCTTCATCATAGTCTGTCATCGAGGTTCCGTCGTCCACCTTGCCGAGCCGATTCACCATGCCCGCCGCATAGAGCAGCGCGGAGACAAGCTGTGTCTTGCCTGTGTCGCCGTGACCTATGAGTGCAACGTTGCGAATATCTTGTCCGTCGTAAATTCTCACCGGGAACTCCTTGAGAGTTTGGGACCGGCATTAGGCGCGCCTTGCCGGTCGCGAAGCAATTCCCCATCCTAGCACAACTCGATGTGACTCTCCAACGCTGGACGTGAGGTGTTGGCAAGATTTGACAGTGTGAGGCGCACTTCGGAGGGCAGAACGAAGAACCTGGGCGCGCAGGGACGATTCACAAACCGCCCCTGCAGCCCGTCGTTAGGCGACCGGTTACTTTGTTGGTTGGGGCGGTTGAGTGTTGACAAACGATATTCCGCCATGAGGTGAATACTTCTCGAGCTCGCCGATGAGAGATTTAGCAGGGGCAGGGATCTCGCCCGTGCCTTGGACCAGAAGCTCCCAGGGGTCCACCGGATGGCCATATATTCGCGAGTTGGCCTCGCTATCCGTCGTAACGGCAGCTCCCTTTAAGGCAATGCCGGCGAACAGGCCCCGCGACCGAGAATAAGTCAGAATCTCAGCAGTCATGAGCAGGTCGGTGGTAGCGGCAGCCGTCCGTCCCACGGGTCCGGCCGCCACCGCGACGTCCGCGCCAAGCTCCCCCTTACTCTTGAGCAGCCTGCGGATGCCGCTCGGGTTCATGACTACAAGAACCACGTCGGTCTCCGTTCCTCCCCACTGAAAACCAAAACTCCCACCATGCACGGCAATCATCGACGGCGCGCCCCAAGGGCCGTCGCCGTGCCTTCTGCATACCACCACGCCGCGCCCGTAGGTTCCGCCGACAATGAAAGCCCCTTTCTTCTCCCCGGGGACGATGCCCACGCAGACCGACCTGTCGAGCAAGTCCCTCGGGATCGAGTTCTCGGGCGTCTTCATGATTTCGTACAAATCTACGGCGGCATTTTCGAGCCGGTCATCGATCTTCGTAGCCTCTTTGGCCTGAAACTCGACCGGCAGGCAGAACACCACCATCAAAACAGCAATTACCAGTTTTTTCACTGTGTCATCCTCCTGAGTAGCGGACTCCGTAGCTGGTTGCGTATCTTTATGGGCATCTCGTCTGAATTGAGGTGCTGAACCTCTCGCGAGAGTTGAGCTATCGTCGTTGGATCCTGAACCAATCTGCCCAGAAGTCCTATTCTACCCCAACCGGCGCCGGATACCTTCAAAAAAAGTCCTTGACAAACTACGCTTAATGTAGTAGCCTAGTCTCAGTGCAGGGTTTCTTGGCTGTGACCAATGGACCTGGCTCGACAATCCCGGCGCCCCTCCTCCCCGCTGAGCGAAGTGTCATTGCCTGTAGTTTCGCAGCGAGCGCAGATGAAATTGAACGAACGATCCGGGAATATCTATGAAAACAAAGCACAAGGTCAAGAAGTCGAAGAGTCGAAAAGTCGAACCTTGGAAAGCAAAAGCCAGAGATAACCATCAGGCCGGACCTCGACTTCCCGACTCCTCAGCTTCGCAAGCCTGAAATTCAACGACCGATCCGGGAATGTCTATGAAAAAAAAGAGGCGCGTTGAGGGGCGGTGGTTGGATTTCGGGGATCCGGATCGGCCGCTGGCTTTCCGATCGGCATTCGGCGTGCTTACCTGAAGGTTGGCGCGGCGACGTGTGAGCCGCCAAGGACCAGATTCTCGCCGCGTCAAACCGGAATTCAAAGGAGGCACTTATGAATTCTGCACTTATTGCGGTCGTCATAGGATTTTTCGCATTGGCTGTCGGGTACGTAGCATTTCGAAGCCTGCGGGCCTACTTCAAGCTTCGCGGGAAGAGGCTGGTCACCTGCCCTGAGACCGAGCACCCGGCAGCAGTGGATTTAGACGCCCTGCATCTGGCGAAGGATGCGGTATTCGGCACACCGAAGCTTCGCCTGAGCGAGTGTTCCCGCTGGCCGGAACGGCAAGGATGCGGCCAGGAATGTTTGGGACAGATCGAAACAGCGCCGCAAGGCTGCCTGGTTCGGCGCATCGTCGCCGACTGGTATGCCGGCAAGACCTGTGTCATCTGCGGCAAGCCGGTGGACACGGCCGAGCAATGGGTGGGGCACGTACCGGCGCTTCTGAATGCGGACAAAAAGACCCTTTATTGGGATAAGATCGCCCCCGAGAAACTGCCCGAGGTATTCCATACTCACTCGCCCGTTTGCTGGTCCTGCCACATCGCGGAGACCTTCCGCCGCGACCATCCAGATTTGGTCGTCGACCGGCCTGCAAGGTGGTGAAGAAAGAGCTTAATCTGAGTCTCGCGCAGTAGGGCCGCGTTGTATAATAACCGTTCGCACCGTGAGCAACTGAATTGCGGACTACCATCCGTTAAGCCCCTTTCCAGCGAAGAGGGGAATGCGACATGGTGAGGGAATCCCTGAACCCTGATTCTGAATCGGAAAACGCATGAACCAAAACCTGTCCAGCGTGCTGCGCTTCTGCCTGATGGTCGCTTTGATCCTCGTTTCCTGTCTCACCGCCGCCCGGCCTGGTTTGGAAAGCCCACAAGAGGGAAAGCCGGCTGTCTCGAAGCCTGCCGGCAAGAGTTCCGTGGCAGGAGCTCCGATTCAAACCCAACGTAATATCGGCAAAGCCTATTACGAGCAGGGCAAATATACCGAGGCGATCGAGCAGTTTCAGAAGATATTGGCTTCAGGGAAGGCCTTGGCGACCGATCACTTTGACCTCGGCCTTTCGCTGATGCAGGCCAACAAGCTGGACGAAGCTTTTGGCGAGTTGACTACCGCCAGACAGATGGACCCCAAGCTCGTCGCCGTCGATTACAACCTGGGCATCCTGTACAAGCGCGAGCTTCGCTATCCCGATGCTGACGCTGCTCTCAAGCGGGTTATTGCCGCCGACCCGGAAGACCCCGCCGCCTGGTTCAATCTTGGAGAAGTCTACTTTGTGGAGAAGCGCCTGGAGGATGCGCGGGAGGCGTGGGAGCATGTTGTCAATATGGGTTTCGGCAAAGGGCAGAACTTTTACGTCGCGGCCTTATTCCACACCTTCACCACCTATGTCCGCCTGAAACGCGACGCGGACGCGGCGAAAGCCCTGAAGGTTCACGAAAAGATGCGAGACAAAGTCCCTAGTATTTCGCTTCAGAACCCCGCTCTGGAAGGAGGCAAGTACGGAGCCGTGCTTCTGCCTGCACTGCCGCCTTCGGAGCCTGGGCCAAGCAAGCGCCTCGAACGAGTGACCTTTGCAGACATCACCGGGCGCCTGGGCCTGACGTTGCCGACCCAGCAAAGCGTCCCGGCGGACTCTCAAGTTCAGATTAAAGCGGCAGATTATTCTCTCGATTACGCGCGGCGGACTCTCGTTCCTCTCTTCGGGCCTTCCCTGGCCTTCGGCGATTACGATGGAGACGGCCACTTGGACATCTACGTGGTCAACCCCGGGGGCTCCAACCACCTCCTGCACAATAATGGCGACGGGACATTCACTGATGTCACGGACAAGGCCGGCGTGGCCGGGGCGGGCGCTACCCTGTCCGCTACCTTTGCCGACTATAACAACAGCGGCAAGCCCAGCCTTTTCCTGGCCGGCCTGGACGGCGTGCGGCTCTATCGGAATATGGGCGATGGGGTTTTCCAGGATGAGACAGAGAAAGCGGGCCTGAATCCGGCTCCCGGCGAGCTTGACACCCAAGCGGTGCTGTTCGACGTCGACGTCGACGGCTTTCTCGACCTGGTGGTCACGGCCTACACGAATCTGAACGATCCGCCCAAGAAAGACTCTTTCACTTTCCCCAATGATTTCGCCGGCGGCACGACACGTTTTTATCGCAACAATGGCGACGGCACTTTTACCGAGGCCACTCCCTCTTCAGGGCTGGCCTCGGCCAAGGGACGCATGCGCGGCGCAGTCTTCGCGGACTTCGACAATGACGGCTACACCGATCTCTGCTTCTACCGTGACGATGGCCCGCCGTTGCTTTACGCAAACCTGGGCGAGGACAAGTTTGTGAACCGAACCGCTGAGGCAGAGCCTGCGTTTGCCCACTGGGTGGCCTACGCCGTGCAAGCGGCGGATTTCAACCATGATGGCCGATTCGATTTGGCCCTCTGGGGACCCAAAGGCTATCAGGTGCTGATGAACCGGGGCGATTGGAAGTTCGCTCCTCTTGCTTCTCTTCCGCCCATTTCCGCTCCGGCAGGTATCTTTGGATTTCGCGGCACAGTGGCGGATGTGAACGGGGACAGCTTTGGGGATCTGCTTACACGCGATGCGGGAGGCGAGTGGCGTCTGCTCGTCAACCAATTCGGCAAGTTCCGGGAGGGAAACATCAGCATCCCATCCGGCACGGCAAGCACCGTCGCCGCGCTCAGCCCCACGTGGTTGAGCAATCCCGGCAAATTGGACTTGGTGGGACTCGCCACCAACGGTCAATTGCTCGCCTATGAAGAAGAAGGGCCCACGCCGCACTGGTTGGAAGTGAAGATGATCGGCTACAAAAGCAACGCGGAAGGAATCGGCAGTCTGGTCGAGGTCAAAGCAGGTAATTATTACAACAAGATTGTGGTAACGGGAAATCCCATCCGGGTTTTTGCCGGAAACCTTTCCCAGGTTGATGTGGTGCGCGTCACCTGGCCCAACGCGGTCATACAAAACTGGATTGACGTGCCTACCGACAAGCCGATTGACGTCCGGGAGTCCGAACGTCTGGCTACCTCCTGCCCCCTGCTTTACGTCTGGAATGGAGAGCGCTATGTGTTTGTCACGGATGTTCTGGGCACGGGCCCGCTCGGCGAGCTTAACCCGGACGGAACTCGCATCAAACCCTTCCCTGAGGAGTTTGTGCGCCTGCCGCGTGACCTGCAAGCCCAGAACGGCCGGTACGTTTTCCAACTCACCGACGAATTGAGGGAAGCTGATTTCTTTGATCAGCTTCGACTCTTGGCAGTCGATCACCCTGCCGGCCAGGAGATCTACTCGAACGAGATTTATGCCTCTTCGCCCCAGCCTCCGGAGATCTATTCCGTGCGCGAAAAGCGCTTCCCGATTTCGGCGGTTGACGATCGGGGCCGCGACGTCCTGCCCTTGCTCTTGAAGCAAGATGGTGAGTATCCCACCGATTTCGCTCGCGATCGCATCCTTGGCCTCGCCGAGCCTCACTCGCTTACGCTCGATTTGGGAGACTTGCCGTCCTCCGCGCGTGCCTCACTGTGGTTGAACGGTTGGGTGTTCTGGACGGATTCGAACGGTTCGCGCGCCTTGATGTCCAACAAGCAGACCGAGCTGATTTCTCCTTACCTGCAAGTTCGCAACGCGCAGGGTGAATGGCAAACCGTTATCCCGGATATGGGTCTGCCTAGTGGCACGCGGCGTACCATGCGCATCGACCTGACGGGCAAGTTCCTCACCTCCGACCACCATGTGCGCATCGTTACCAACTTGTGCGTCTACTGGGACCAGATCTTTCTCTCATTGGACGATGCCCCGGCGCCCGCTCCGGCCGAGCTTCCGCTCGTCTCCGCGGACCTGCATTACCGCGGATTCTCAACCCCCGTCAGCGATCCGGAACACGATCGCCCCGACTCTTTCGATTATGAAAACGTGCTCGCCATCGCTCCCTGGAATCCCATGCTTGGCATGTACACGCGCTATGGCCCGGTGGAGAAACTGCTCGCTCGCGTTGACGATCAGTTGGTGGTGATGGCGCCGGGCGACGAAATTACGGTGAGCTTCGATGCCGGACCGCTCCCCGCCCTAAAGCCCGGTTGGGCGCGAGACTTCTTTCTTTATACGAACGGCTGGGCGAAGGACGGCGAGCCCAACACCGCTCTCTCATCAACCGTCCAGCCTTTGCCCTTTCACGGCATGACGAACTACCCGCCCGGCGGAACTGACCACGTGCCTTCGGGCGACGAGTACCGGCGTTACCAGCACGAGTATTTAACTCGCCCGCGGCTCTTGCTGATTCCGCCCCTCGCCCCGGCCGTTGGCCCGGGAATGTGAGCGTAGGCTTTGGTTCTGATGAAGACCGATGTGACTCCGAGTGGTCACGGTCCTGCGGCCCACCCAAAGAGATGAAAGTCGCTTTCATCCTGAGCGAAGCGAAGGATCTGCAGTTCCGGTCCGCGGCGAACTAATGCAGATTCTTCGCTTCGCTCAGAATGACAGACTTACGAAAGGCCAGATGCAAAAATGTTCAACCTAAATTTTGGAAAGATATTACACACCTTGCTGGCAGCACTTGTAGTGTTCGCGCTGGCGACCGGAGGCAAACTTATGGCAAATGAATTTCCCCAGACCGAGATTTCAAACGGCAAGCTTCGCGTGAAGTTATATCTTCCCGATCCCAAAAACGGTTATTATCGCGGCACACGGTTTGACTGGTCAGGAGTCATCGCCAGCCTCGAATATGAAGGTCACAACTATTACGGGCCGTGGTTTGACAGGATCGACCCGCCTGTCCACGATTATATTTTCAAGGGAACGGAAGTGGTGGCGGGCGCCTGCAGCGGCATTTCAGGGCCCGTCGAAGAGTTCCAGACCGGCGACGCAGCCCTCGGTTGGAACGAAGCCGAAGCCGGCGGCACATTTATCAAAATCGGCGTCGGAGTCCTTCGTAAAGTCGGCGAGAGCTACGACGCGTACACGCTGTATGAGATCGTGGACCAGGGGAAACGGACGGTCAAACTGCATTCCGATTCCGTCGAATTCACGCAGGAGTTGACTGACCCGTCATCAGGCTATGGCTACGTGTACCGCAAGATCGTGCAGCTCAAAGAAGGCAAGCCGGAGATGGTGCTCGAGCACAGTTTGAAGAACACCGGCCGCCGCACTATCCATAGCACGGTTTACAATCACAATTTTCTGGTGCTTGACAAGCAACCGCCTGGCCCGGATTTTTCTATCTCGCTCCCCTTCCAGATTCAACCCGCTCAGTCGGCTGACGAGCGCTTCGCCAAGGCTCAGAAGAACCGCATCGTTTTTACGAAGGCGCTCGAGGATGAGGAAGTAGTAGAGATCCCGTTTCGGGGTTTCGGCGACACTCCCAAAGACTACGACATTCGCATCGATAACGCCAAAGTGGGCGCGGGAATGAGGATTCAAGGAGACCGCCCGCTCTCGTTTGTAAACTTCTGGTCAATGCGCAATGTCCTCGCCATGGAGCCCTTCATCGCTATGACGATCGACCCGGGCCAGGAATTTACCTGGAATACGCACTACGAGTATTACACTCTTCCCGCAAGATAGAATCCCTAACCCCGATCCGTCGATAACCGTCCCGCTGTAGGGGGACGGCTTGCCGTCCCCTCATTTCCGCTGGTCCCGACGAGGGTAGGGCAAGCCCTACCCCTACGCCGCGCAGGGCCAGCCACGCTCGCCGCCGACGGTTCAAGTGCCTCACGGCCTGAGTGTCATCCAGGCGGCGAGCAGATCCATGGGCCATTGCATGAAGATCAAACAGGGGAGGTCGCGCGTGCGCAGATAGATAAGCTGGACGATCACGATCAACGGTAAGAACTGGAGGAAGCGAAACAGCATGAGTCGCCAGTCGGGGACCAAGGGGAACAGGCTGTGTTCGAAAGCCCACCAGAACCCGACCACCATCACCGTGACCCAGGTGTTGCCGGTCAGGGCCTTGAGCCGGGCGGCGCAATAGGCCTGGTAAATGGCTTGTTCGGTGGGCGACCAGACGAGCCAGAAGACAGACAAGCTGTAGTACACGGCCCAACGGGGCAGATGGCGCGCGGAGATGAGGCCCGGCGCCAGACCTTTAGGGCTGAGATGGGCAGTTCCGTAGACCAGCCAAGAGGCAAGCGTCGCGCCGCCCCCCACTACGATTGGGAAGAAAATGAGGAAGAGCACAAGGCCCCAAAGCGCCTCCCAACGAAGCTGGGATCGATCGACACCGAAAAGGTCAACGAGCCGGATACCTTCCGAACGCGCCTGTCGCCAGAGCAAAAGCAGACATCCGATATCGATGAAGGTTGCATAGACAGTCCACCACGGTGCCTGAGTGCGCCAAGGAGAAGGATTACCCCGGAACCAGAGGACGGCCGCCAATCCGCCTTGCACCAACAGAATCAGGCAGGCCCGGGCCGGTGTTAGGGCGAGCGGTCCCCACCAGCTGATGCGGCCGGATTGCACGCGTTGTTGGATTTCAGGTGCGGAGTTGGGGGCCAGCACTTCGTCCATCGGATTTCACCTCTTTGCCAGTCTCTTGAGGTAGTCCTCGACTTCCTTCAATCGAAACAGTTTGGAGAGGAGCGCCAACAGCACCAAACCTACCGAAGTGACGATCACCAAGATCAGCAGCGCCTGATGGGTGGTTTGCCAGCCAAGACGCACACCCAACAAATTACTCAGCTTGAAGCAAGCGATTCCCGCCAGCGCTGAAATCGCGCCAATCTTAAGGAAAAACACCAGAAACGCGCGGGCCTCGCGATTGCGGGTCCGGCGATTCAACAGAAAAAGGAGAATCACTGTGCAAGCAGTGATCGCCAGCGAACTCGCCCAGGCAAGACCAAGGTACTGAAAGTGGTGGGCGAGCCACCAGTACACAGGAAGGCTCAGGAAAGTAATCCCCGTACCCACGACAGCAGGCGTAATGGTGTCGCGAGTGGCGTAGAAAGCACGCGCCAGGATATTCTGCATCGCCCAGGCAAACATGCCGAGGGAAAACACCCGCAAGGCGGCAGAGGTGGCTTCGAAGTCGCCTCCGTGCAGGCGCGTGTGCGAGAACAAGAAATGGACAAGCGGCGTGCTCTGGGCGATGAACAAGGCGGAAATCGGGAGAAGCGGAATGAGCAACCCTTTCAACGTGGCGTTCACGGCGCGGTTGAGTTCTTCGAGTTTCCCCTCCGAATAGAGGTTTGACATAAAAGGAAACGATGCCACCCCCACCGACATACCGACCACGCCCAGCGGAACGCGCATCAGCGACTTCGCGTACGTCAGCCAGGTGATGGACGCGCGGCTCAGGAAAGAGCCGAACCAGCGGATGATCCAATCATCCGTAGCAGGGAGAGAGAGTGCCAGCATAATTGGAATCGAGAGTTTGATGAACGACCGGAAGCCGGGATGGCGGATGTCGAGGCTGGGAGCGAACCGCCCTCCCACCCGGCGCGCGCCGTAAATCTGGAGAAGGAAATTCCCAAAGAACGCGCCGACCACCACCCCCACCGCGAAACCTGTCATGCCGATTCGCGAAGAAAGCAACAGTCCACCGAGAACGACCCCGAGGTTGTAGATCACCCCACCCAGGGACGGGATGACGAACTTCCCCTTAGCGTACTGGACGGCCGTCAGAATGCTTCCCAGGTAGAAGAAAACCTGCGCGGGCAACATCAGACGGGTCAGAAACACAGTTTGCGCCTTGGCTGGGGGGGCAAAACCCGGGGCGATGGCTGCAACCAGTTGAGGTGCGAAGATCTCCCCAAGCCCCACCAATGCCACGACGACCAACCCCATCACCGAGACCACTGTCGAGAACGCGCGCCATCCCTCGTCCTCCCGGTTTTCTGCCATGTAGCGGGAGAAGACAGGAATAAAGGTCACGCTAAGAGCGCCGGCGGCGACCAGGTAATTCAAGAAATCGGGCAGAGTGAAGGCTGCGTAGTAAGTGTCGGTGATGGCGTTGGCGCCACTCTGGTGGGCTACCGTCCACTCGCGAAAGTAGCCCAGCACGCGGCTCAGCAACACCCCCGCCATCACGATCCCGGAGGCTTTGGCGATGCGGCTCGTGACACTCGAAGAGGCCATTTGAAGACGCTATCTCTCAGGGAAGGGGAAGCGCTTCCGGCAATGACTGCAACGTGCCATCTTGGGACGGAACAGGAGACGTTCCGCGGCGGTACGCCGGGAACGGCGAAAGTTGGTGCTGCCACAATGCGGGCAACGCCCTGGTTCCTGGCTCGAGGAGCCGGCGGCTTCTGCTTCCTCCTTGCCGCTCGGGCGGGTTTTCTTGCCGGCGGGTCTTGAAGCCTTTGGCTCATCAGGGTGTCTGACATAGGGAAACCGCTTGCCGCACTTCTCGCAACGTGCCATCGGCGGGCGCTTCAGGGCTTTTTCCAGCGCAGTGCGCTCGGTACGATGGTATTTCTCGCTGCCGCAAGACGGGCACTTGGGCACTTCATCACTTGAGGAACTGGCTTGGGCCGAAACTTGGGGGACTTCGCCTTGGGTATTCTCTTTGGTCATGTTTGGAACTTGTTTCTCCTCTGCACGTTGAGATCCGGCTGCCGGCGCCTCCGCCAACGTCGTCGAGTTGGGATGTCCCGGGTGCGGAAAGCGCAAGCCACAGATCTCGCAACGAGCCATTGGTGCCTGGCGCAAGAACCGTTCCCGGGGGGTACGATCCGTCCGGTGGTATCCCTTGCTGCCGCAAGCCGGACAGTGAAACGCGTCGCTGGCCGGGAAATCGGCCGCTGCCACTTGTCGTCCTTCCAGTCCGGGGCTCGCCTCCGGCCTCGCTAAACCCTTTGGCTCCTCCCGAAACCGAAGGGTGCTTATCGGCTGTTTCCCTGCCTGGGATGAGCCATCAGGTTTTCTAGTATGCCTCGGCAGATAGCGCGCCGCCCGACACCTGGAGCACTTTTGCAGTCGATATCCGAAGGCCCGCGCAAGGTCGTACTTGAAGTTGTGCGGGACGGGATCGGTTTTTGTCGCGCCGCATTTGGGACATGGCGGAATCATGACAGACGATCGTGACAGTAACGTTACTAAGGAATTACATTAGCAGACGCGAAGCGCGTCCGCAACCCGGAAGTGCGTCACTCGTAAGTGTCCAGGCACCTATGAGGCCACTGCACTTCCCACGAAGGCGGCTCCTTTGCGCAACCCCTTGTGGTTACGCCATCTGCTGGCGAGCCTCCCATCGTTCGCCGATCGCGCCCTTCGTGATCAGGCAGCTTGCATTTTTGTTCGAAATCTGTTTGATATGTTGGAGCCTGGAAGGCAAGGCGGCCGGAGCAAGTCGGAAGTTCTGGCCCGCTGGAGGTCTTATGCGTAAGTTCTTGAGGCTTGTTTTCATCGTTACAATCTTTG
>Ga0181520_10007523_pt1 | contig 15980 bp, 10 predicted proteins | sample PEATcosm2014_Bin_29_FD_132451 | JGI IMG/M metagenome (GOLD analysis project Ga0181520, IMG submission 132451) | Peatland microbial communities from MTU Mesocosm Facility, Houghton, MI, USA - PEATcosm2014_Bin02_30_metaG | ecosystem: Environmental > Terrestrial > Soil > Wetlands > Peat | place...
GACGGGTGGCGGCGCAGCCGCCCAAATCGTCGGGGACGCCGGCAGGCTGGGTCTTCTGTCGGGCGCTTCGCGCCGCCCGTCCTGCGGACGGGGAGGCTTTCATGCGGCGGGAATCCCGGACGCTGAAGCGCCCGGCTGAGGGTCCCCGCCTGCGGCGGGGCCGGGCGTCCTGCGGACGCGACGGCACGGATAACGACCACGTGCCGAGGTGGTCTGTTCAGCCACTGTCAAGCACCCACACACATTGAGGAAGAGCCAAGCACCAGCAGGAATACCCGGCCCCGAAGGTGAAGGGTTAAGGATGCAGCCGGCCGCGTCAGGGCCTATCCGAGGAGAGACGACATGCGCAAGCTAGCCATTTTGCTGATCGCGCTCTTGATGCTTACGGTCGCAGCCTGGGGACAAGGCGGCGCGCCCCCACCCCCACCGCCGGCGGGTGCCCCTAAGCCTGCCGCCCCGGTTGACATGAAAGACCCGGCGGCCGTCGCGGCGGCATACGGGCAGGCTCTCAAGGCTCTGGACGGAGACGCGGCTTTGCCCCTTCTCGCTTTGACCCCGGATAACCAGGCAATGTTGAAGGCGATGTTCCAGGAGTTCGCCAAGGGGCCCGGCGGGATGGACGGCAGGACCTTCGTCCGCCAGTTCATCCTTGTGCCCATCTTCGGCATGGGTGACTATGTCGCCGGCAAAGCGGACGTGAAGGGCGACAGGGCCGTCGTGCCGGTGGAATACCAGGCGACCATGTCGCTGAAGTTCGTCCTGCTCAAACAGCCTGACGGCGCCTGGAAGCTTGACCTCGATGAAACGAGCAAGGCGACAACCGGTAGACCCCTGTTCTTTCTTCATCAAGGTGGCATGGACGGCGGCGGCGATGACGGAGGGGCCGCGGGACCGAACGGCACCGTATGCCTATCGAACCTCAGGCAGTTGGGGCTCGCCGCGATGATGTTCGCACAGGACCACGACGAGATGCTGCCCTCGGCAGACAAGTGGACCGATGAACTGAAGCCGTACATCAAGAACGACAAAGTCTTCGTGGACCCCGAGACACCCGAGTTGCCATGCGGGTATGCGATCAACGCCAAAATCGCGGGGAAGTCGCTGGCCGACATCGCGGAGCCTGCGACCACGGTGCTCTTCTTCGACTCCGCCACCGGCAAGCCGAACACTGCCGACGCGATGACCAGCGTTCCGCCCAAAGGCAGGCACAATGGGGGCAGTAACTTCGCCTACGCCGATGGACATGTGAGATGGGTAAAGGCCGGGGCGAACCCCGAGGAGGCCGCCCCGATGCCGCTGGAGGCGCGCGGGCAGATGAGCGCACAGACCTGCCAGAACCACCTCCGGGCACTGGCGGCGGCGGCGCTGCAGTTCGCGAAGGACCACAACGACACGCTCCCGACGGCGAACAAGTGGGCGGATGAGCTGAAGGCCTACGTGAAGGACGACGCCGTCTTCCATTGCACGAACGAAGCGGGCCTGCCGGGCGCTTATGCGCTCAACGCCAAGGTCGCGGGCAAGGCGCTCGCGGACATCCTGGAGCCGGGCAAGACCGTGCTGTTCTTCGAGTCAAACTCCGACAAGCCGAGCGCGACGGACCCGTTGGACACGCTCGTCCCCGAGGGCCGACACAACGGCGGTAATGAATTCGCTTACTGCGACGGGCATGTGCAATGGGTAAGGGTCGGCGACAAGCCGTAGGCGGTATTGGCCCCGGCACGCCTCCGGGAGCCGTCGCCGCTACCCCGCCCTAATCGCCGCGACGATCGTCTCCGCTGCGCGGTTGCATTGCTCCTCGGTGACCAGAAGCGGCGGGGTGATCCGCAGGCGGTCGGTCCCCATCGCGTTGACGATTAGGCCGGCGTCGAAGCAGCGCTGCTGGACTGCTTTCGGCTCGATCCCCTTGAATACGATCGCCATCAGAAGCCCCCGGCCTCGCACGTGATCGAATGCCGCCACGCCTTGCGCCAACTCCTCGATCCGCGACCGCAGATACGCCCCCATCCGCGCGCAGTTGTCGAGCATCCCCTCGGTTTCGATGGCCTCGATGGCCGCAAGCCCCGCCGCGCAGGCAAGGAAGTTGCCGCCGAAGGTGGAGGCGTGGTCGCCCGGCTCGAAGGCTGCGGCCACGGTGTCCGTCGCGAGACAGGCCCCGATGGGAAAGCCCCCGCCCAGGCACTTCGCCAGCGACATGATGTCGGGCTCGATGCCCTCGTGCTCATACCCGAACCATTTGCCGGTGCGTCCCATGCCCGTCTGGACTTCATCGACGATCAGCAGCATCCCCCGAGCGTCGCAAAGCTCGCGCACTTTCGCGAAATACCCCGGCGCGGGCACATTCACGCCGCCCTCGGCTTGGATCGGTTCCAGCATCACCGCGCAGATGTTGTCGTCACAGGCCGCAGCGAGGGCGTCGATGTCATCGAAGGGCACGTGCGAGAAGCCCGCCGGCAAGGGAGCGAAGTTCGCATTGTACTTCGCCTGCCCGGTCGCGGTGACAGTCGCCAGCGTGCGCCCGTGGAACGAGTGGGCCGCCGCGACGATGCCGCAGCGTCCGGGACCTCGCTTGAGCAGCGACCACTTGCGGGCGAGCTTGATCGCGGCCTCGTTCGCCTCGGCCCCGCTGTTGCAGAAGAAAGCCTTGTCGGCGAAGCTGATCTCGCACAGTCTCTTCGCCAGCAGGCCCTGTGGCTCGATGTGATAGAGGTTGCTGGTGTGGATCAGGGTCGCAGCCTGGCGCGCAATGGCCTCCGCCACCTTCGGGTGGCAGTGGCCGGTGCCGCAGACGGCAATCCCTGCGAGGAAGTCCAGGTACTCCGTGCCCTCGGCGTCCCACAGCAGCGCGCCTTGACCCTTCACGAACGCCATCGGCAGGCGTCCGTAGGTCTTCATCACGTATGCGTCGGTCAATGACATGATCTCTTCGGTAGTCATAGTAGTCACACCTGAAGGTGAAGTTGTGCGGTTCGGCTTCGGAGAGCAGGGCGGCCTGTGTGCGTTTGTCCCTGCGCCCTGAGCCTGCGTAGATGAGGCATTACCACGAAGACACCAAGTCACGAGGAACGGCAACACGCCGTCGATGTAGCCGTTTCGTGCTTTCGCGTCTTCGTGGTCAGAATCCCTTTCCCCGATGGAGCGATCACAGATGGGAAGCCCTGCGCGCTCCCTTTGCCGCAGCGCCCCGTCAGTCACCGGCCCCCGCCTCGATCATCGTCCCGATCCCCGCGTCGGTGAACAACTCCATGATGATCGAATGCGGAATGCGACCGTCGATGAGATGCGCCCGGGGAACCCCGCCGCTCACCGCTCGCACACAGGCCTCGACTTTGGGGATCATGCCTTTCCCGATCTTATCGGTGGTCATCAGGGCTTCCGATTCGCCGAGGCTCAGGCGGCTGATGAGGCTCTCCGGATCGTTGACATCATCGAGGATGCCGGGCACGTCACTTAGGACCAGTAGTTTCTCCGCCCCGAGCGCGGCCGCAAGATCGCCGGCAACGGTATCGGCATTGATGTTGTAGCTCTGCCCGCCGCCGCCGACTCCGATGGACGAGATGACGACGATGTACCCGGCGTCCAGTAGTGTGTCGATTACCCGGCGGTCGACGGAAACGACATCGCCGACATACCCGAGGTCGATGTCGCCCATCTCCTTTTTGCAGGCGACGATCAGGTTCGCATCCTTGCCCGACAGCCCCACGGCACGCCCGCCGCTGGCGTTGATGAGCGAGACGAGTTCCTGCTGGATCGTGCCGACGAGGACCATCTGCGCGATCTCCATCGTCTCACCGTCGGTCACCCGCAGGCCGGCGACGCGCTCGCTTTTCTTGCCGATCCGGTCCATGACTTCGTCAATCTTCGGGCCGCCGCCATGGACAACGACCGGCCTGATCCCGACGTAGTGCAGCAACACGCAGTCGATGGCGACCTGGCGTTTGAGTTCATCATCCGCCATGGCGTGGCCGCCGTATTTGATGACGACGATCTTTCCGGCCCACTTGCGGATGTACGGCAGCGCCTCGACGAGCGTCGCAACGCGTTCGGTGAGGTTCTCCATGTTACTGCAACTCCCTGTAGCCAAAGAAGCCCGGCCATGCAGCGCCGGGCTTCAAAGTGCAGACCGGGGGAAGCTACCTGCTCGGCGCAGACTCCCTCGGGCCCGGGCGGTCGGATGCGTAGTCGTAATAGTAATAGTAGTAGTAGTAGTCCCCGGAGGAAAGTCGCTGCTTGTTGAGGATTCCGCCGAGGATCCTGCCCCTCGCGTGCTGGATGAGCCTGACCATCTCGGCGAATGCGGACCTGGTGACCTGGCCGGTCTCAGCGACGAGGATTGTGCGGTCGATTTTCGACGAGATGATCGCCGCATCCGATACCACCACCGCGGGCGGAGAGTCGAAGATCACGGTATCGGCCATGTCTGCGAGGCGCTTGATGAGGTCCGTCATGCGTCTCGAGTCGAGAAGCTCGGCCGGATTCGGCGGCAGCGGCCCGGAGGCGAGCAAGCGAAGGCCGTCCACGTCCGTGTCCTGCAGGGCATCCTCGACAGGCATGTCTCCGACGAGGACGTTGGTGACGCCTCGCGTCGCCTCACGGCTGAAGAACTTGTGTTGCGTCGCCCGGCGCAGGTCCGCGTCGACGAGGATGACCGACTGCCCGGACTGGGCGAAGACGACGGCAAGGTTGGCCGCGGTGACGCTCTTGCCCTCGCCTGCCCCCGCGCTGGTGACGAGGAACGTCTTTGCCGGCTCGTCGATCAGTGAGAAGTTGATGTTCGAGCGCAGGGTGCGATAGGCCTCGGCCGGCGGGCTTTTCGGAGCCGCAATCGTGATAAGCTCCGGAGTGCCCGTGTCCAGCATGGGCACCAGCCCAAGGAACGCGACTTGCGTCTCCCGGGTCAGGTCCTCGGGAGTTCTGATGGTGTCGTCCAGCATCTCCAGGGCCAGCGCAAGCACCAGTCCGGCGAAAAGCCCCAAAACGCCGCCGAACAGCAAAGAACGCCCCACGGGCGCTCCCGTGACCGTCGCATCGACGGGGTGGTCGATGATGATTGCGTTGCCCTGCTTCATGGCCTCGCTGAGGCGCTTGGTCTGGAGGTCCTCCACCATGCGCTTCTCGGTCGCCTTGGCCAACTCCATCGCGTCCTGGTACTGGGTGAGCTGGAACTGTCTGCTCGCGACGTAGGCCAATTGGGCCTCCGCGCGAGCGACCGTGCCGCGCAGCACCGCTACCCGCCCCTGGGCGGTGGCAAGTCGCGACTGGGCGTCCTGCAACCGGGTGCGAAGCTGATCGAGTGCGGTGCTCGCCATGACGGTCGGCATCTCGACGTAGGCCGGTTGCGCTTTGATCTCGTCTTGTATCTGGCTGATACGCGCCTTCGCGTCGGTGATGGCAGGGTGATCTTCAGTATATCGAGCCCGCAGTTCCGTCAGGGCGATTTCGTTTGAGGCGAGTTCCTTGCGCAAGCCGTCAACGGTCGGATTTACGGTCGGCAGCGATTGCTTGTAGAACGGCTGCGCCGTGTCCATCTGCTGCCGGATGGCGGTCAAATCGCGCTCGGCGGCCGCCCCCTCGCCTTCGGCGACGGCGAGTTGGTTGCGGTAACCATTCAGGACATCCTGCAGCTTTTCGATGCTGCTTACCGGGGACAGGAACCCGGTGACGCCGGCGAACTGGTTCGCGTGCCGGGCAAGCTCCAGGATGTCGTCGCGCGTCTTCTCGAGCTGTTGCTCGAGGAAGGCGCGGGCGCGACTCTCGTCGCTGCGCCTTATGTCGCCGCTGGTCTCGCAGAAGGTGACTGCGGTCTCGCCGGCGTAGGCGATGGCCCGGTCCTTGTTGATGTGCGATGCCTCGATGCGGATCCGGTCGGGGGGCATCACGGTGGCGTGGAGGCTGCCGACAATGTCCGTCGGCTCCGCGTTCAGACGAGCCACGCCCTCGCGGCTGTGAAGGCGCTTCGCGGTCCGCTCGGCGGTGTCGATGCTGGTGGCGATTGCCGCTTGTGTTTCGAGGGCGACCTCGACAGTGTCATCAGGCCGTGGATTGCTCCCGGTGATCCAGAAAACGCCCTTGGGCTGTTCGCGAACGAGGATAAGTGCGGAGGCGCGATATTGCTTCGGGGCGAGTACCCCGTAAACGCCCCCTAAGAGCATCGCAGCGATGGCGATGACGGTGATGAACCACTTGCGCTTGAGGAAAACTCGCAGGTAGTCGCGGGCGTCGAAGCGCAGGGCTACAGGTTCCATCGTCTGGGGTAACTCCAGCCGGTTATACGGCGTGCAGTCAGTATGGTTCCCGTTCCGCTCATCCGCGAAGAGGCCACAAAGAAAGCCGAGGGAAGCGCTGAGAAGTATATCAGCTTGGGCGCTGAAGCGTCAACCGTGAGGACCGATTGAGGGTCCGTCTTTCAGTTATAGGTAATATTACTACGCCGGTTGTGCGGCTCTGCTTGGCAATGAGGTGCCCTGCCGAGGAATGGACGGCCATTGACCACAGAGACACAGAGGACACAGAGAACGGCAACGTCCCTTGACGCCTATCGTAGGGCAGGCCGGCCGTTTCCCAGCCGTTCTCTGTGCCCTCTGTGTCTCCGTGGTTCAATGCCGTTCGCGCTTCGTCAGCCGGTTGCCAAAATGGCATAGTAATGGTAGATAATCGGCGGTAGCCGGGCCGTATTCAACAGCCAGAGGACAGGCCGCCAGGGCTATGCTGCTACGGAGCGATCCGTCATGCCGTAATCCTCCAAATCCTATCAATCCTGTTCCCCTCGCTGTTCCCTGCCGCCACGCTTGCGGCAGTTCTACCTACAATCGGCGGGCGGCCCCACCGATTGAGGGCCGATGGCCACTAACGGCGAACTGCGCCTGCCCGCACTCATCCCTGCCGGGCTGCGCCACCGAGACGATGGGCGAACTTTTCCGCCGGCGCAGAGGACATCGGCGCACGCCGGCGAAATGCACGGGGACATGGGAAGCATCATGCCGGCATTGGCGTGTGTCTCATCGGTCGGGTGCAAGAGGCTCGCCACGGCGTTGCCGGCAAACATGGAGCTATACCGCTCACGAAACGGAGGACATACACAATATGACCATGATTGAAGGCGTATTCGCACGCGAGATCATCGATTCGCGCGGCAACCCCACTGTTGAGGTGGATGTCGAGCTGTCCAGCGGCGTCGTTGGCCGCGCAGCGGTGCCCTCGGGCGCATCGACCGGCGAGCGCGAGGCGCTCGAGCTTGTTGATGGCGACAAGTCGCGCTATGGCGGCAAGGGCCGCTTGAAGGCCGTCGAGAACGTCAACGAGGAGATCGCCGCCGAGATCGTCGGCATGGACGCCGCCGACCAGCGGCTCATCGACAAGACGATGCTCGACCTCGACGGCACCGACAACAAGGGCAATCTGGGGGCGAACGCGATCCTGGGCGTCTCCCTGGCCGTCGCCAAGGCTGCCGCCGAGGCCGTCGAGTTGCCGCTGTACCAGTACATCGGCGGCGTCAACGCCCGCACGCTGCCCGTGCCGATGATGAACATCCTCAACGGCGGCCAGCACGCGGCGAACAACGTGGACCTGCAAGAATGGATGGTCATGCCCGTCGGCGCGTGCTGCTTCCACGAGGGCCTGCGGATGGGCGCCGAGGTCTATCACTCGCTCGCCAAAGTGCTGGCTGGCCTCGGCCTCGCCTCCGGCGTCGGCGATGAAGGCGGCTTCGCGCCGAACCTCAAGTCGAACGAAGAGGCGCTCAAGGTCATCATGGAAGCGATCGAAAAGGCCGGCTACAGCGCCGGCTCGGATATTATGATCGCGCTCGACCCGGCGGCCAGCTCGTTCTACAGCGCCGAGAAGGGCAAGTACGTCCTCGCGGGTGAAGGGCGCGAGCTGACCGGCCTCGAGATGATCGACTTCTATGCCGACCTGTGCGCTCGCTATCCGATTATCTCGATTGAGGACGGCCTCGACGAGAACGACTGGGAGAACTGGCCGAAGCTGTGCGCGAAGATCGGCGACAAAGTCCAGGTCGTCGGCGATGACCTGACCGTCACCAACACCAAGTACCTGGCCCAGGCCATCGAGACGAAGGCGATGAATTCGATCCTCATCAAGGTCAACCAGATCGGGACGCTCTCCGAGACGCTCGATGCCATCGAGATGGCTAAGCGCGCCCGAATGACCGCCGTCGTCTCCCACCGCAGCGGTGAAACCGACGACTCGACCATCGCCGACATCGTGGTCGCCACCAATGCCGGGCAGATCAAAACCGGCGCGCCGTGCCGCATGGACCGCGTGGCGAAGTATAACCAGCTTCTACGCATCGAAGAGAGCCTTGGCGAAGTGGCCGAGTACCCCGGCATGGGCGCGTTCTATAACGTGAGCCGGTAAGTCCAACGCCATCTACCCAGATGCGTGCGGGGACTCTGCGCCCCCCCACACCTAAAGAGGCAGCATTGCCGTTAGGCCTCGCGTCATACATCCGCGCTCAAGTTCCGCAGGAGTCTGCCGATGACCCTTGTGGACCCGCGGGTACATAAGCTCGGGCGGAGGAACTGGAGACCTCCGCCCGAGCGGGCGTTCGCTGCGGCTATCCACCCGCGTGATCGCCTTCACCCTCGAGGGGGACACCCCGGTGCTGTCCGCTCAGACGCGCACACTGCTCGGCTGTCTTACGTTTCTGATGCTCGGTTTCACGGCCTGCGAGGGCGCGACCGACATTCCGGGCCTGATCGACACCTCGCAGACCTGGACACCCGCTGGCAATCCCTACCGCCTGTCGCAGAACGCACAGGTCGCGGCGGGGGTTACGCTGACGCTTGCCGCCGGAGTCGTCGTCGAGGTCGAAACGAGCGCCCAGTTCATCGTCTTCGGCGCTCTCAGCAGCCAGGGAACCGCCGACGCACCTGTTACCTTCCACTACTACATCACGCCTTCACCCGGAAGCTGGACCGGCATCACATTCCAGCCCGGCAGTTCGGGCGCTTTCACGCACACCGCTGTCACCGACGCCACCACCGGGATCAGTTGCGACGGCGCCGCCCTGACGATGAGCGACGGCTGCTCGGTGTCGTCGTGCACCGATGACGGCCTGCTCGTCGCCGGCGCCTCGACCCTCAACCTGCAAGACAGCTCCTTCTCCACGAACGGTCGGGACGGGCTGCACATCACGCCAAGCCCTGCCGTCGGCCTCATCCAGCGCTGCACCGCCTCCGGCAATACCCGCTATCCCGTGTACGCCTCCGCTTCCGTCGCCGGCCTGCTGGGCGCGGGCAACACGTATACAGCGAACGGCCAGCAGGCTATCGGGGTGGCCTGCACCTCGGCGAACGACATCACGACCGCCGTGGCGTGGACCGCCCAGGGCATCCCGTTCGATCTGAACGCCCGGCCCACGAAACTCACACTGCAGATCGGCTCCGGGGGGACCTTGACCATCGGTCAGGGCGCGATTTTGCGCGCCGGAGGCATCCTGGTATCGAGCGGCGGCAGCCTCGTGGCTCACGGGACGCAGGGCTCGCCGATCACGTTCACCTCCAGCGCGGCGACGCCGGCTCCCGGGAACTGGCCCGGCATCTCCCTCGATCCCGGCAGTTCGGGCGATCTAGCCTGGTGCGTCATGCACTATGGGGTGCGCGGGCTGGCGATCAACTCCTGCAATCCACAGATCGCGAACTGCACGATCACCGATTCCCAGGTGGACGGCATCATGTATTCGGGCACGGCGGGCGGACTTGTCGGCTCCTGTACTATTATGAACAATGTGCAGGACGGCATTGGTATCTACGGCGCCGCCGCGCCAAACCTCGGGCAGACCGGAGTGACGGGGACGGGCAGTAACGCGATCCGCGGCAACGGTCGCCACGCGGTCCACAACCAGAGCACGCAGGCAATCAGCGCCCAGGACAACTATTGGGGAACGGCGGATACCGGCCAGATCAACACGCTGATCTATGACCACACCGACCTGTCTACCGCCGGTGTGGTCACCTACCTGCCGCTGATGGGGCGCGCGACGCCGTCCGCGGGGATGGAGGCCACCACCGGCTACGGCTCCGCCGGGTTCATCTCTCCCCGCACTCCGCTGTCGTATACCGTGTACTTCGAGAACGCGGCGACCGGCCTTGCGCTGCCCGTGCAGGACGTGATCGTCACCGATGATCTCCCGGCGCCGTTGGACTGGACGACTGTCGCGCTGGTCGGCTCGAGCCACCCCGCCAACCTGCAGTTCGCCGCGAACCCCGCGACCGGGCATGTGTCGGCGGCCTTCGTCGGGATCAATCTGCCCACAAACCCCAACCCCGGCGTTAGACAGGGCTGGGTGACCTTCACCGTCATGCCGAAGCTCGACCTGACGACCGGCACTCAGGTCGCCAACAGCGCCTCGGTGTCCTTCGACTACGACACCCCGGTCTCGACTCCGACCCACACGTACACCATCGACGGCGGCCCCCCTACCAGTTCGGTGACCGCCCTGGCATCCGTGCAGAGCAACCCGTCGTTCACCGTGCACTGGTCGGGAACGGATGATGCCGGCGGCTCCGGGATCGCGACCTACAGCGTGTACGTCTCGGACAATGGGGGGGCATACACCGCCTGGCAGTCGAATACCACCGCAGTCAGCGCGCAGTTCACCGGCGCCGTCGGGCACAGTTACGCCTTCTATGCCGTTGCGGTCGATCATGTCGGCAATGTTGAGTACCCGCCCGATACGCCGCAGGCAACCACCTCCGTCGCCATCCTGCGCGCCACCTTCCCGGCGGGCATCGTCATGGTCTCCATCCCCGGGTTCCCAACGTCCGCAGACCCCGCCGTCGTCGGGTTCGACGGGACGTCATGGTACAGGTGGAACCCGGCTTCGACCGGCTACATCGGTTACGGCTCCGATCCGGGCCAGTACACATGGCTCACGCCGAGCGCCTCGGTTCCGGGACGCGGGTATTGGGCCAAGTTCGCCGCCGAAACGACTACATCCCTCGGCGGGAACATCGTGCCGATCGATCAGCCCTATACGATTCACCTCGACCCCGGGGCTCACAGCGGCTGGATACAGATCGGCTGCCCGTTTATCGCGGATTGCCTGTGGCGAATCAAGGATATGAACGTCCTCAAGGTGGTCCGCAACGGCGTCTCGAAGACGGTGTCTGACGCTGCCACTGCCGGTTGGATCGGCGATTACGCGTGGAGTTTCGGACAAAACGGATACGAGCTGGTTTACGACCCCACCGTCTCGTCCGCCGGGGCGACCGACCGCATCAAAGCCTGGAGCGGATACTGGGTGAAAGCGAACGTGGCATGCGACTTCGTGGTCGGCCCTCCGACCGCCGGTACGTCGGCGCTGAAGACGAAGCCGGCAGTGAAGAGTAGCGGTGGATGGCAACTGCGCTTGTTCGCAACTGCCGCGCAGACCGTCCCTGCGGCGGCAGTGCTCGGGCTTGTGGGAAAGGACGAGTCGGCATTTGCCGCCGAGACCCCCCCGGCCATCACCGGGGGAGTCACGATTGCATCGGTCAGTGATAGCCGCCAATTGGGGGTTGACCTGCGGGCGGACGGCGCGGATACGACGTGGCAGCTTGATGTCGCAAGCGCAGCGGAACGCGCGCCCGTGGCGCTGAGCTGGCCCGACTTGTCGGGGCTGCCCAACGATGTCAGGCCGGTCCTGGTTGATGACACGGCAGGCCGGCGCGTCTATCTGCGGACCACGAACGGGTACACGTTCACAAGTGGCGCAGTGGGGGTTGCGAGGCGCTTGCGGGTCGAACTCCTGCAGCCGGGCACGGGCCTGCTGTCGGTCGCGGGCCTCGCGGCCGCCCCTATTGCGGCGGGAGGGGCCGACATCTCCTGCGTCCTGTCCGCCGACGCCGCGGTTTCGGTGCGGGTGATGAACATCGCGGGCGTGCCGATCCGCACGGTGTGCCGGGACCGCGCCTGCGCCGCCGGTGCGGTCCGCCTGCAATGGGATGGCAGAAGCGACCGCGCTCTGCCCGTGCCGTCGGGGGCCTACCTCATCGAGGTGCGGGCTGTGACGGACTCGGGGCAGGAAGTGCGGTCGCTCGTTCAGACGCATCTTGGGCGGTAGTCCGCGACGCCCGCCTCGTGTTCAGCGTAGGCAGGACCGTGTGGAAGACCGATGGTTGGGACCACGAGAACACAAAAACACGAAACGACCGTACCAACCTCCGGCAGAGTGGGTTCGCCGTTTGGTGCTCTCGTGTCTTAGTGACCAACCCCTCTTTCCGGCCTTCCCCCGAGGCAATTGCAAAAGTCTGTAGGAGCACTCTCCGCGCCGGACTGTGCCCGGCAATGCGACCGGACCCCATAGTGTGCCAAAATAACGTCTATAGAGACGAAAACATGTCGTTATCGCGGCGTATTAACGGCAATCGCGGTCTGGAGACCGCTCCTACAGACGACGCAGCGACTTTTGCAATTACCTCCCCCGTGCGTCGCCTACTCCTCCAGCACCTGATCGGCCGGCACTGCCAATGCCACGTTCCCGACGCGGGTGAGGGTGATCTTGCCCTCCTCCATCGGGTCGGGCAGCCCGGTCTCGGACAGACGCTTCGCGACCATCCCCGCCAGTTCCGCCTGCATCTCCGCGAGCTTTTCCGGCTGGCTGGCGGCGAGGTTCACCTGCTCGCCGGGGTCGGCCTTCAGGTCGTAAAGCTCCCACTCGGGCCGGTTGTGCATGTCCGGCTCGAGGCCCTGGATGAGCATGAAGTCCTTCGTGCGCAGCCCTCGCTTGCGCATCCAGGTGCACTCGGTGATGAGGACCTTCTCCGCCGTGCCGCTGTGGTCGTCGGCGTCGATCAAGGGCAGCACGCTCTTCCCCTCAATCGCGTTCTCCTCAATGGCGTCCGCACACCCGCAGAAGTCCAGGATCGTCGGGGCCACGTCCTGATGGCGCACGATCCCCTTCATGCGTTTGCCCGTAGGTAGCCGGTTCGGGCAGGCCATGATGAGCGGGATGTGCAGGTTCGTCTCGAAGATCCCGTGATGGTCGAAATACATGGCGTGTTCGTCGAGTTCCTCGCCATGATCCGAAGTCACGATCACCAGCGTGTCGTCCGCCTGTCGTAGATTGCGGATGCGACTGAAGACATGCGCGAGGGCGCTGTCGCAATAGGCAATCTCGGAGTCATACTGGCGGCAGGGGAACTCGATGTCGGTGACGCCGGGCATCCACTCGGCGAAATAGTACTGGAACGCCGGGTAATCCCACATCCCGTCGGCGGAGTGATTCGCGGGGTCCTTCTCGTCGCCCGAGTAAAACATTCGGGAAAAGGGATAGGGCGGCAGGTATGGCGTGTGCGGGTCCCAGTAGTGCAGGAAGGCGAAAAAGGGCTGATCCTGCCCGTCGCAGGCGTCGAGGATCTGCAGCGCGGTCCCGTTGACCGCCTCGGCTTTCAGCCACGCGCCCTTGGGGTCCTGGTCCCAGTGATAGCCCTCGTACACCTCGAAGCCGCGGCTGAACCAGCGCGCGAGATTGTCGGCGGCGGCGGTGAAGTACCCGCGCTCGGAAAGCACCTCGGCGAGCGTCTTGTGCGCGGGATCGAGTTCCGTTCGCCCGCCCTGGGAGACGATCTGGTGCGTCATCGCATCCTTGCCGGTGAACAACGTCGTGTAGCCCGGATGCGTGGGGATATGCGGCGCGATCATCTCCTCGAAGACGACGCCGCTCGCGGCGAGCTTGTCGATGTGGGGGCTGGTGAGGAACTCGAACCCGTAGGAAGACAGATGATCGGCCCGAAGCGTATCGACGGCGATGAAGACGACGTTCATGGGTGCTCCCTTGGCATAGTGTGGGTCGGCCTGTGTAGACCGGACACCCTCGTGAATTCGGTCAAATGCTGCGTCGCAGTGATTCTCCGCGCGTAATCTGCGTCAGGGCGTGCCCTGGGTCCGCCCGCTGGTTGTAGGTAGGACTGCCGCAAGCATGGCGGAACGGAGCAGGACACAGGATGGATGGGACGTGGGAGATAGTTCCGTAGAAGCATAACCTCCACGGCCTGTCCTTTGGCCGTTGAATACGGCCTGACTCCCGCCGATTACCTACCATTACTACGCCGCTTCGGCACCGGCGGGCGAAGCGCTCGGAATCTTGTCAGAGGCTGACCGTATCCCAATATGAAGGCTGAACGGCATTGAACCACGGAGACACAGAGGGCACAGAGAACGGCTGGGACACGGCCGGCCTGCCCCACGATAGGCGTTAAGGGACGTTGCCGTTCTCTGTGGTCAATCGCCGTCCATCTCTCTGCAGGGCATCTCATTGCCAAGCAAGGCCGCGCAACCGGCGTAGGAACACTACCTACAATTGAAAGACGCACCCGCGTGCCCTCAAGTGCCTTTACAGGTGTCAATATATATGTTACTCTATTCGCGCAATGGAACTGCAGCCGATTGGGGGACAGGGTCTGCGCTGTAGCCTCGCATGGCTCATCGACGACGATGGCCGCTGCTGGGGGCTTGAGTTCCTGGACTCGCGACCTCGTGAGAAGGCCAAAACGCTCACCTTGTTCCTCTATGCTACAGATTCCGGCCCTGGCACGAAAAGGTTCAAAGCCCTCAAAGCAGACATGAACGGGTTCTACGAGTTGAGGCCGACGGACCAGATCACCTACTTCTGTTTCCGTGACCGCGACACATACGTGATCACCAATGGTTGCTGGAAGACCACTGACACCGTTGCGCAGATACACAAGACGCGTGCCCAGCAACTCAGAGATAGGTACCGGAGGCAACACTGAGATGGTCAACGACCGCTTTGATATTGAGTACCGCGAGCATGTGGCGCAGATGGATACTGATCCGGATCTGGGCACGCAGTATGTTCTCCTCGCTGTAGTAGACAAGATAGAGGAGTTGATGGCGAGTCAGGGAGTGACGCAGGTCGAGTTGGCCCAGCGCCTTGGGGTCAGCAGAGCCCGCATTTCGGCTTTGCTAAACGGCCAACCCAACACGTCGGTCAGGACATTGATGCGGATCGCCTATGCGTTGGACGTAATCATCGACGTTTCGTTCGGCAAACCCGGAGCGCTTCGCCAGAGAGCGCGGGACGAGGCCTGTGTATGGCACCCCAGCCCGAGCCGTTCGGATATGCTGGCGTATGCGGCCGTACCGAGCTACGATTACCTCGAAGCGACAAAGGAGTGCTGCGATGCTCTCCCCGCTGCAGCTTGAGCGCCACTGGTTGGACGAACTTCAGGTGGTTGCCGCAGCACCAAAGACGGCCACACCCGGTGACGACGGGTACCACATCACCTTCGACAGGACTGTGCGCACGACCGACGAAGCGCATCGCTTCGAAGTTTCCTTGACGGTCGGACTAAAGCCAGTTGGTCGGGGCGCCAGGTTCCGACGTATCCGCGCCAAGATGACCGGGCTTTTCGTCGTCCATCCTGACTGTCCTGCAGAGGTCACCGATCAACTCATCCCTGGCAATGCACTGGCCATCCTATATGGCCTTCTCCGGGCTGCGGTTGCACAGACCACCGGCATCACTCGGTCAGGCCAGTTGGTGATGCCGACTGTGACCATCCCCGCGCTGATCGGTGATGATGTCACCGTCGGCGAATCCCCCAAACCGGGACCGGACAGTCTCGCGGCGCCAGGCCATGTCGAGGACTGACGGCGGTCTGCAACCGCCAACGCCTGGTTGCGGTCGGCGCTTGCCACTATCACGCCCCGAACCGGGCGCGCAGGGACTCCTCCACGGACGGGTACGTGATGACCAGCAGGTGGTCGCCCGCCTCCAGGGTGACATCCCCGCGGGGGACGATGATCTTGTTCCCGCGCAGGACGGCGGCCACCAGGCACTCTCGCGGGAGACCTAACTCCATCAGCGGCTTGCCCGCGATGTCGCCCCCGTCCGGCACGGTCAGTTCCACGATGGCCACCTCGCCCTCTCGCAGCTTCAGGAGGGTGACGATGTCCCGCAAGCTGGCCTCCTCCTCGATGAGCGAGGCGATGACCTGCGCGGAGTTGAGCGCCACGTC
>Ga0181520_10007524_pt1 | contig 15979 bp, 9 predicted proteins | sample PEATcosm2014_Bin_29_FD_132451 | JGI IMG/M metagenome (GOLD analysis project Ga0181520, IMG submission 132451) | Peatland microbial communities from MTU Mesocosm Facility, Houghton, MI, USA - PEATcosm2014_Bin02_30_metaG | ecosystem: Environmental > Terrestrial > Soil > Wetlands > Peat | place...
GCCGTGGCTGGCTTTTAGCTTCGCTTTCCCGCCGGATTTTCTGCTATGGTTTCCGCCCTTTGTGAACATCACCGAAGAAATTTTGAAGCGGCGCACGTTCGCCATCATCTCGCATCCGGACGCGGGCAAGACCACGCTGACCGAGAAGCTGCTGCTTTACGGCGGCGCGGTGCAGCTCGCCGGCTCGGTCACCGCCCGCAAAAACCAGCGCGCCACCACCTCCGACTGGATGGAGCTGGAAAAGAAGCGCGGCATTTCCATCAGCTCCACGGTGCTACAATTCGATTACAACGGCTACCGCCTCAACCTACTCGACACGCCGGGACACAAGGATTTTTCCGAGGACACCTACCGGGTGCTCACCGCCGTGGATTCGGTTGTGATGGTGATTGACGCCGCGAAGGGCATCGAGCCGCAGACGCGAAAACTTTTTGAGGTCTGCCGCCAGCGCGGCGTGCCGATCTTCACCTTCATGAACAAGTGCGACCGCCCGATGAAAGACCCGCTCGCCCTGCTCGATGAACTGGAGCGCGTGCTCGGCATCGGCGCGTTTCCGGTGAACTGGCCCATCGGCAACGGCTTCGAATTTCAGGGCGTCTATGACCGGCAGACGAAATTGATGCATCTGTTCGAGCGCACCGTCGGCGGCCAGTTCCGCGCACCGGTGGAAGTCGGCGGACTCGATGACCCGGCAGTCCGCGGCCGGCTCGATGATGCGACGTTCCATCGGACGGTCGAGGAGCTTGAAATGCTTGAACACGCCGGGCACGATTGGGACGACACCGCCGTGCTTTCAAAAAAGACCACGCCGGTCTTCTTCGGCAGCGCCAGCAACAATTTCGGCGTCCAACTGCTGCTCGACGGTTTCTTGAAACATTCCCCCGCGCCCAAATCCCGCGTGATGGGCGGCATCGAAATCGCCCCGGAAAATCCGGCGTTCTCCGGCTTCATCTTCAAAATCCAGGCGAACATGGACCCGAAACATCGCGACCGCATCGCCTTCGTCCGGGTCTGCTCCGGCAAATTCGAGCGCGACATGACGGTGCATCACTCGCGTTCCGCGAAGAAAGTGCGCCTCTCCAGCTCGCACAAATTATTCGGAAACGAACGCGAGACGGTGGACGAAGCCTGGCCCGGCGACGTCATCGGCCTCGTCGGCCACGACAGTTTCGGCATCGGCGACACGCTCACGACCGATCCGAAAATTCTCTACAAAGAAATTCCGCGCTTCACGCCGGAAGCCTTCGCCCATCTGCACAATCCGAACACGGCCAAGTTCAAGCAATTCCGCCAGGGCCTGGAGCAATTGATGCAGGAAGGCGTCATCCAGGCGCTTTACCTGCGCAACTCGTCCATCAAGACGCCGCTGCTCGCCGCCGTCGGCCCGCTGCAATTCGAGGTCGTGCAATTCCGGCTCGAAAGCGAATACGGCGCGGCATCGCGCCTCGAAGCCGCGCCGTGGAGCGTTGTCCGCTGGCTGCCGCCGGACATGAAGGAAGACGACCTCGACGCGCTTTCGCTCCCGACTGGTTCGCGGCTCGCCTACGACATCGGCAAAAATCCGGTCATATTATTCCAGAACGAGTGGTCGGCGAATTATTTTGGCGAGACGAACAGAAACACGCCGCTGTCCGCGCTGCCGGTGCAGACGGCAAAAGAATAAATTCGGAACAAATGAAAACGCTGCTTCTTCTCGAAGACAATGCTGAACGAATAACTGCGTTTGAGGCAGTTGTTCGTCAACTTGGCGAGGATTGGCAAATGCGGGTCTGGCGTGATGCTCATGCGATGATTGCCGAATGTGAAGGCTGCTTTGGCGACACGCATCTGATTTCTCTCGACCACGATTTGAACCCACAATCGGGAGCGACGCGCGACCCTGGCACTGGCGTCGAAGTCGCAAAATTATTTGCCAGCCACTTTCCTTTTTGTCCGGTAATCATTCACTCAACTAACGCAGACCGCGCTTGGTCCATGCACAACGAACTCCGTTTTGGTGGTTGGAACGTTGAACGAGTCGGGCCAATCGGCGATGATTGGGTTGGCAAACTTTGGTTGCCAAAAGCTCGTGAGATGTTGGTAAATTCACCACGCAAGGACATTTCCCGTCGTCCAGCAGATCACAACGAACGAATGCAGCGAGCTTTGCTTTCACTCGAAGGGCTTGCCATTGCCGATGCAGTCGGGAAAATGCTCGCCTATCGCCATTACCAAGCTCTGAGCATTATCGAAGAGGGATTGCCGGCTGGTCCGTGGATTCGCACGGACGATTCAGAAATGGCGATTTCAATTGTCGAAGGTCTGAAACTTTACGGTTACATTCACCAAGATGCACTGGCTCGCCGATTCGCATGGCGATACGAACTCGAACCTGATCGTGGCTATGGCAGCATGACGCGCGCACAGCTAAAAGAAATCACGCGTGGTGGCGATTGGCGTCAGGGTGCGGCGAATGCTTTTGGCGGACAAGGTTCAATGGGAAATGGCGGCGCGATGCGTGTGGCGCCGTTAGGTGCATATTTTGCTGACGATTTGAAACGAGCAGCCGATGAAGCTCGCGCGTCCGCGCTTGTAACTCATACTCATCCGGAAGGAGTTGCTGGCGCAGTTGCTGTCGCGATTGCTGCTGCGACCGCGTGGCAAACACGGGACGATTCAAAAGATCAGCGCGGTAAAAAATTCTTCGATGCCGTTTTGGAATTCACGCCCGAAAGCAAAACGCGGCGAGGTATTGTCATCGCGTCTCAAACGCCCGCGAACATCGAAGTCGAAGCCGTCGCCAAAGCGTTAGGCAATGGCTTGCTAGTCACCGCACCCGACACCGTGCCTTTCGCTCTTTGGTCTGCTGCAAATCATCTCGACGATTACGTCGCCGCCTTGAAACAAACAATCGTTGCGGGCGGTGATTGTGACACGAATGCAGCGATTGTTGGGGGCATCGTTGCACTATCAGTCGGGCGCGAAAACATTCCCGCAGAATGGCGGCAACAGAAAGAGCCTTTGCCGTTCAAGGAGCTTTCTTAATTTTCATGTCCACCCTTATCTCCGCCTCCGAAGTCACCGTGCGCTACAACGAGCACGCCATCCTTGACGATGTTACGCTCGGCATTCAGGAGGGCGACCGCATCGGGCTGGTCGGGCGCAACGGCTGTGGCAAGACGACGTTTCTGAAAATCCTCGCCGGCTTGCAGGCGCCGGACAGTGGCGAAATTTCCCGGCAGTGCGAACTGGTTGCCAGCTATCTGCCGCAGGATTTCATGCTCGACGCAGCGAAAAGCGTCCATGAAAACATCCGTGACGGCGCGCAGCACGTTCTCGACCTTATCGCCGAATTCGAATCGCTGCCGCACGACTCTTGCCGCGACGAAGCAGAGCGTAGGCGGGCGAAGCGGCACGAGCATCTGGAGCATCGCATCGCCACGCTCGAAGGCTGGACGCTGGACCGGCGCATCGAGGTGGCAATGTCGCATTTGAACTGTCCCGACGGTGAGCGGCGCATCGAATCGCTTTCCGGCGGCGAGAAGCGGCGCGTGGCGATGTGCCGCGCGATTGTTTCGCGCCCGGATTTCCTGATGCTCGACGAGCCGACGAATCATCTCGACCCGGAATCCATCGAGTGGGTCGCGGAATTTCTGGAAACTTTCGGCGGCACATTTTTGGTCGTCACGCACGACCGCTATTTTCTGGATCGCGTCGCCACGAGTATTCTGGAGCTTTGCGACGGGAAGTTTTTTTCGCACGCCGGCAATTACACCGACTACCTGCTCGACAAGGCCGAGCGCCAGGCCGCCGACGCCACCATCGAGCACAAACGCCAGATGTTTCTTAAGAAGGAACTCGCGTGGGTGCGGCAGGGCCCGCGCGCACAACGCAGCAAACAGAAGGACCGGTTCGAGCGTTATTACGACGAGGCGGCGAAGGACGGGCCGGTGATTGAGGAGGAGGTGGAGCTGGTCATTCCGCCGCCGCCGCAGCTCGGCAACCGCACGGTGGAAGTCAGCAATCTTGGCATGGAAATCGCCGGGAAGAAATTGTTTTCCGGTTTCAATTTCACGTTTGAAAACGGCAGGCGCGTCGGCGTTTGCGGGCGGAACGGACTCGGCAAGACCACGCTGCTGAAAATCGTCATCGGCGATCTCAAACCCACGGAAGGCACGGTGAAGACCGGCCAGCTAACGAAGTTCAATTATGTGGACCAGGGGCGGCTGCAATTGAACGAAGAAAACACGGTGATGGACGAAGTCGCCGAAGGCCGCGAATTTGTGCAGTGGGGCGACACGAAGCTGTCGGTGCGCTCATATCTGAAACGGTTTCTGTTTGCCGATGAGCGCATCCTGACGCAGGTGAAAAAGCTATCCGGCGGCGAACGCAGCCGGCTGTTGCTGGCGCGCATTTTGAAGAGCGGCGGCAACTTCCTCATCCTTGACGAGCCGACGAACGATCTGGACCTGCCGACGTTGCGCGTGCTGGAGGAGGCGCTGATCGCATTTCCCGGCGTGGTGTGCGTCGTCAGTCACGACCGATATTTTCTCAACCGCGTCTGCACGGACATCCTGGCATTTGAGGGCGATGGTAAAATCCATCACAGTGTCGGCGACTACGATTATTACCTGGAGAAGAAACAGAAGGCGGAGGCGGCAGCGGCCCGGCAGAGCGCCGCCATAATTTCAACAAACAAATCAGCGGCACGAGTGGCTGCCGCGCCAAAATCCGCGAAGCTTCGCAAATTGTCGTTCAAGGAAGCGCGCGAGCTGGAAGGCATTGAGGCGCAAATTCGCGGGGTCGAGGCGGAAGTCGCGCGCATCGAGGGTTTGTTTTCCAATCCGGATTTTTTCCGCAAATATGCAACGCAAGTGAACCGGCTCACGGATGAACTGGCGGCGGCGAAGGAAAACGTCTCGAAGCTTTACTCACGTTGGGAAGAATTGGAGGCCATTAAGGCCGGGGCGGAACGTTCATAAACGCAAGCCGTTTTCCTGGATTTGGCGGATTTCTTCGGACGGATTGTGAAAAGCCTTTTTTACGCCGGATTAATTTCCTAGAATGGGGGCATGGCTCTCAAAATCGGCGACAAGCTTGCTCTGACGATCAATGACATCGCCTTCGGAGGCGAAGGCGTCGGGCGCGTGGACGATTTCGTCGTGTTCGTCCCGTTCGTGCTGGTGGGCGAAACCGTCGAGGCCGAAATCACCGAGGTCAAAAAGAATTTTGCGCGGGCGAAATTGCTGCGCGTGGAGAAGCCGTCGCCGGAGCGCGTCGCGCCGGAATGCCGTTATTTCGGCGCGTGCGGCGGCTGCCAGTATCAGCATGTCGCCTATCCGGCGCAGTTGCGGTTGAAGCACAAGCAGATTTCGGATTTGTTCGAGCGCGTCGGGAAAATCCCGTCGGATAAAATCGCGCCGGTGATTCCCTGTCCATCGCCCTACGGCTACCGCAACCGCATCATGATCCGCAGCCAGTGGAACAAGCCGGAGCAAAAATTGAACATCGGCTTCATCCGCGCCGACTGCGGGCTGGTGGAGGACATCGAGGAATGCAAAATCGCCGAGCCGGCGTTGAACGAACAAATCCTTCATGTCCGCGCCCATCCGCCGCCCAAGGGCGGAATCAAGGTCATGCTGCGGGTGCAACCGGATAACTGGGACGTGCCGCCGGATTCGTTTTTCCAGAATAATTTTTTCCTGCTGCCGAAACTGATCGAAACAGTCCGCGAATTTCTGCGCGCGAGCGGGGCGCGGCATTTGATTGATTTGTATTGCGGCGTCGGATTTTTCGGAATTGAGCTGTCGGGCGCGGTCGAGTCATTTGTCGGTGTCGAATACGACCAGCGCGCGATTCAATCGGCGCGCAAAAACGCGGCGGCGCGGGAAATCGCCAACGGTGAATTCGTGGCGGCCAAGGCCGAGGATGTTTTGCCGGGGCTGTTGAAAAAATTCCCGCCGGAAAAAACGGCGGTGATTCTCGACCCGCCGCGCAAGGGCTGCCAGCCGGGAATCCTGCAATGGCTGCGCGAAACGGGGCCGGCGCAGGTCATTTATGTGTCGTGCCATCCGGCGACGATGGCGCGGGACTTGAACATTTTGTGCGCGGACGGTGTCTTTGACTTGGCGGGTGTGCAGCCGCTGGACATGTTCCCGCAGACGCAGCACGTGGAATGCGTGGCGGATTTGCGCGCGGGACAAAGCCTTGCCAAACCGCAAAATATGGTTTCAACTGGTTCAACTCATGGCGATGGAAACGCAAACTGACCCGCGGAAACATTTTGTTCCGCGCTGGCTGCCGTGGCTGCTGGCGGCGGCGATGCTGCTGGTCTATTGGCTGACGCTGAACCGCTGGGTCTCGTTGTTCAACCTTCCTTCCGTGGCAAATATTTCCGGCTGGACATGGCAGCCGGAGGCGCTGAATCCCGTCACCTTCCTGGTCACATATCCGCTCCGCTGGCTGCCCGGGCCGATGATCCCGCTCGCGCTGAATTTGTTTTCCGCCGTGTGCGCGGCGCTGACGCTCGGTCTGCTGGCGAGATCGGTTGCCATTTTGCCGCACGACCGGACAGACGCGCAGCGCAAGCGCGAGGGGAGCGGTTTTTCATTTCTGACAACCGGCAGCGCGTGGCTGCCGCCGCTGCTGGCCGTGCTGGTCTGCGGACTGCAACTCACGTTTTGGGAGCGCGCGACCAACTGGACGGGCGAAATGTTCGACCTGCTGCTGTTCGCGGTGGTGATCTGGTCGCTGCTGGAATACCGGCTGGGCGAACGCGTATGGCGTCTGCATGCGGCCGCGTTTGTTTTTGCCGCTGGGATGGCGGACGATTGGGGGCTGGCGGGTTTTCTCCCGCTGTTTCTGGTGGCGATAATCTGGCTGCGCGGCTTCGACTTTTTCGATTTGCGTTTTCTGGGGCGGATGTTGCTGTGCGGGCTGGCGGGTCTTTTGTTTTACCTGCTGCTGCCGCTGCTGGCGGTGGCCGCCCACAAAACGCCCCTCACATTCTGGCAGTATTTGAAGTTCAACCTGACGATGCCGTATGACGTTTTGAGGGCCTACTTCCGCTTCGGTTTGCATCCGCAACAGTATCTTGAATCCCTGTCCCTGCTGCTGGCCTACCTGATGCCGGTGTTCGTGCTGGCAATCCGCTGGGAATCGTCCTTCGGCGACCGCAGCCGGATTGGTCTGGCGCTGGCCAGTTTCATGTTTCATCTGCTTCACGCCCTGTTTCTGGCGGGATGCGTCTGGCTGGTCTTTGATCCGCCGTTCAGCCCCCGGCACACCGGGTTTGGACTGCCGCTTTACTACCTCATTGCGTTGAGCGCCGGTTATTACAGTGGTTATTTTCTGCTAATTTTTGGGAAAACCATTTCGCGCCAGCGGGACCGCCAAATGGAGCCATTGCAATGGGTGGATCGCCTTGTCGTTGCGGGCGTGTGGTTGTTGGGCGTCGTGGCCGTGGCGGGACTGGTTTATCGGAACGCGCCGCAAATCCGCGATACGAACGGCGACACCTTCCGGCATTACACCTCGCTCATCGAGGAAAAACTGCCGCCGGCGGGCGGCTATTTGTTGAGCGACGACCTGCGGCAACTGTTCCTGGTCCAGTCAGCGCTCGTGAGGGACGGGCGGGCGCGGGATTTTGTGCCGCTCGACACGCAATCGCTGGTGGTGCCCGCCTATCACCGCTATCTGCACCGGAAATATCCCCAAGACTGGCCGGAACTGGTTTCGGCCACCCAGACCAACGCGCTCAATCCGGTCGGGCTGGTCCAGGTCCTGGCCCGTCTGGCCCGGACCAACGATTTTGTGGCGGCCCGGACCAACATTTACTATCTGCATCCGAGCTTCGGCTATTACTTCGAGCAGTTTTATCTGGAGCCGCACGGACTGATTTACAAATTGAAAATACTGCCGGCGGACACACTGCTGCCGCCAATGCCGGACAAAAATCTGATCGCGGAAAATGAGACGTTCTGGGCGCAGGCCGCGACGCAGGCGTTTGCGCCCGTTGAACGCGCCGCCGCGCCGTTTGATTCCAATGCCCCGCAAACATTGGGCGAACGGTGGCTGGACAAGTTTCATGTGAAGCGCGAGCCGGACCTGATGGCTGTTTTGTTGGGCGCATTTTACTCGCGCAGCCTGGATTTTTGGGGCGTCGAAATGCAGCGCGCCGGCGAACTCGAAAAAGCCGCCGCGCTTTTTGACACCGCGCTCAAGCTCAATCCCGACAACGTCGTCGCCAAAATCAATTTGCAGTTCAACAACACTTTGCGCGCCGGCGGCGCCGCGGCGGTGGACTTGTCCAAAACGACCTCTGACCAGTTGGGCGAATACCGCTCGTGGAGCGAAGTCATGGACGCCAACGGGCCGTTCGACGAACCGAGCTTTTGTTTTGAAAGCGGGGCCGTTCTGGCGGAGGGCAATAATTATTTCCGCCAGGCCGTTGCTTTCTTCGATCGCGTCCGCCAGTTGGTGCCGGACAATCTGCCCGCCCGTCTCTGGCTCGGCCGGATTTACCTCATGGCGCACCTGCCCGAACGCGCGATGGATGCGCTGCTCGACCCGCTGGCGCACCCGGAGAAATTCTCGCTTGTTGAAACCAACGAAACCCAGTTGCGTCTGCTCGCCGCCGCCGCGTGGCTCCAGGAAACCAATTACGCGCGCGGCGCGGAGCTGCTCGAAACCGAAATGGCCCTCCACCCGGACAACAACGATTTGTTCGCCGCCGCCGCGCAGGCTTACATGGTGCGCGGCCTGTTCACCAACGCGCTCGGTGTGGTTGACCGCAAACTGAAATCCGCGCCCGACGACCCGGCATGGCTTTACAGCAAGGGCTACATTTCCATTCAAAACAAAAATTACGCCGCCGCCATTGCCGCCTTGAGCCGCGTTCTGGAAATTCAGACCAACAACACCGACGCGCTCTTCAACCGCGCCATCGCCAATCTCGACAGCGACCGCCTCGACGCCGCGCGCGCCGACTATCTGCGGCTGCAGCAGGCTTACACCAACGCGTTTCAAATCGCCTACGGCCTCGGCGAAATCGCCTGGCGCCAGCACGACACCAACGAGGCCGTCCGCAATTACCAGATCTACCTCGCCAACGCCTACACCAACACCGGCGAGGCCCAAACCGTCCTTGAACGGTTGCGCGAACTCAAAAAGTGATTCATCCTGACCGCGCGATGCGTGTCACACACATCATTACGCGGCTCATCGTCGGCGGCGCGCAGGAAAACACCGTCGCCACCGTCCTCGGCCTGCGCCGGAAATCCGGCGTCGAAGTCAGTTTGATTTCCGGGCCGACGACCGGGCCGGAAGGCTCGCTTGAATCTGAAGCTTCAAAAATTCCCGACCTGCTCACCATTGTTCCCGAACTCATCCGCTCCGTTCATCCGCTCAAGGATTTTCTCGCGCTGCGGCACCTTGAAAAAATCCTGCGTAAACAAAAGCCGGACATCGTCCACACGCACAGCGGCAAGGCGGGCATTCTTGGCCGGCTTGCCGCCAGGCGCGCGGGCATTCCGGTCATCATTCACACAATTCACGGCCCGTCGTTCGGCAATTTCCAAAATGCCGCCGCCAATTATATTTTCCGCGCCGCCGAAAAATACGCCGCCCGCGCCACGACGCATTTCGTCGTCGTCGCCGACGCGATGAAAGACCGGTATCTCGCCGCCGGCATCGGCCAGCCGGAGCAATACGCCAAAATCTTCAGCGGCTTCCCGCTCGAACCGTTTCTCACCGCGACAAACGACCCGGAGCTGCGCGGGGAATTGGGAATCGCTCCGGGCGATTTTGTCGTCGGCAAAATCGCGAGGCTGTTCAAGCTCAAGGGCCACGACGATTTGTTCGCCATCGCGCCCGAATTCGTCCGCCAAAATCCGAAAACCAAATTCCTGCTCGTTGGCGACGGCGAATGGCGCGGGCGTTTTGAAAATCTGGCGAAGACCCTCGGCTTGGAGAAGCATTTCATTTTCACCGGCCTCGTCTCGCCGGCTGAAGTTCCGCGTTACGTTGGCATCATGGACGCGCTCGTTCATTTGTCGTTGCGCGAAGGCTTGCCGCGCGCCTTGCCGCAGGCGCTTGCTGCAGCCAAACCAGTTGCGGCTTACGATTGCGACGGCGCGCGTGAGATTTGTCTCGATGGCCAGACCGGATTTTTGGTTCGGCCCGGCGATTTGGCAACTTTGAAAAACCGCCTGCTCCAGCTCGCCGGCGATTCTGCATTGCGTGAACAATTTAGCCAATCCGGCCAGGACTTTGTCCGCGAGAATTTCGCCGTCGAAAAAATGGTGGATGCCATTTATAATCTCTACCTGAAACTGGCCGCCGAACGCGGCATCCGGCTGTGAGCTTTCCCTTCAATTATTTTCTCGCCGCCTTCGCGGGCGCGTTTTTGACGGCGCTGCTCGCGCTGCCGCTCTGGCGCAAATGGTGCCTGCACATCCAGCTCGTGGACGACCCCGGCCAGCGCAAGATCCACGACCATCCGGTTCCGCTCGCCGGCGGGCTGGCCGTGCTGACCGGCATTCTGCTGCCGCTCGCCGCCGGCGCGATTCTGCTGAAAACCGGCGCTCACGTTTTGAGTCACACCCAGCCGATTGCCTACGGCCTGGAAAAGCGCGGACTTGAGCTGGCCACCATCGCCTTTGGTGCGATTGCCATCACCCTGCTCGGCTGGCTTGACGACAGGCACGAATTGAAGCCGCTCCCAAAGTTCATCGGCCAGTTGCTCGTTGCCGTTGCCGTCGCCATGGCGTGCAAGCGCATCACGCTGTTTGTCCACAGCGATGTTTTCAGCTACGCCATCACGATTTTCTGGATTCTCACCGTCATCAACGCCTTCAATTTCATGGACAACATGAACGGCCTCTGCGCCGGGCTGGGGGCGATTGGCGCGTTGATCTTTGCCATCATCGCCGCGGCGAACGGCGAATATCTCGTGGCGACGACCGGCTTTCTGATGAGCGGCGCGCTCATCGGATTTTTGCCGTGGAATTTCCCGAACGCTCGCGCCTTTCTCGGCGACGCCGGCAGCCACCTTGTCGGCTACCTGCTCGCGGTCATGGCCATCCTGCCGCATTTTTACACGAAGCAAAATCCGCATCGGCTCGCCGTGCTGTCGCCGTTGCTCGTGCTGGCCATTCCGCTGATTGATCTGGCTCAAGTGGTCATTTCGCGGACACTCAATGGCAAGCCGTTTTGGATTGGCGACACCAACCATCTTTCGCACCGGCTCGTTCGCGCCGGTTTGAGCCGCACCCGCGCCGTGCTGCTCCTCTGGATGATTGCCGTGATGATTGGCATCCTCGCCTGTCTTTTTTAACCGCGATTTTTTCTTTCGTGTCTTTCGTGTCTTTCGTGGTTAAAATTTTCCGCGTGAAACTGCTCTTCATCGGCGACATCGTCGGGCAGCCGGGACGCAACGCGGTCAAAATCCTGCTGCCGAAGCTGCGCGAACGGCACGCGCTGGATTTCGTCATCGCCAACGGCGAGAACTCCGCTGGCGGCTCCGGCATCACGCCCAAAACCGCCGCCGAGATTTTCTCCGCCGGCGTGGACGTCATCACCAGCGGCGACCATTTGTGGGACCAGAAGGAAGTGATGGAACTGCTCGCGAACGAAAAAAGATTTTTGCGTCCGCTGAATTATCCCGCCGGAACGCCGGGGCAAGGAAGCGGCGTATTCGAAGTCCAAAGTCCAAAGTCCAAAGTCCAAAGTCCAATTTCAATTGGCGTGTTGAATGTGCAGGGCCGCACGTTCATGCAGCCGCCGCTGGACAATCCATTTCTCCACGCAGCCGACGAAGTGAAGCGGCTGCGCGAGCGGACGAAAATCATCTTTGTGGATTTTCACGCCGAGGCGACCTCGGAGAAGATTGCGTTCGGGCAGTTTCTGGACGGGCGGGTGAGCGCGGTGGTGGGCACGCACACGCATGTGCAAACGGCGGACGGGCAGATTTTGCCCGGCGGCACGGCGTATCTGACCGACGCCGGGTTCACCGGCCCGCACGACGGCTGTCTTGGCCGCGAAATCGAGCCGGTGATAAAAAAATTCCTCACCGGAATGCCGCAGCGGTTTGAAGTGGCCAAAGGCCGCGTGCTGCTTCACGGCGCGGTGATTGAAATTGACGACGCCAGCGGCAGGGCGGTTAATATTCAGCGCGTGGCGGAAACTGTCTAGGATTTTGCGAAAATTGAATGAGCGGGAACAACACCTTTGCGTTTCTGTCGCCAGCGTTTGAAATTTACAGCCGTTGGATCGAGAAACACAGAGCCGTCGCGAAGTTTTGTCGTTCCCGCTAATGTCGTATTGTAGGTTTCGGTGCGGCGGCTGCCGGTATCGGTGTTGACCTTGCTGCCAACGTAAGTCCAGTCTGCTTCAGGCTGATTGTGTCCAATCAACACAGCAAACATGAGATGGATGAAGCGGATGTTACCTGTTTTTGGCTCAATCTGAAAACACGCGACGAGATGCCAGCCGGAGTGACCGTTGTGGCTCTCGCCACCCTTGCCAATCTGAATGGTGGACTTTACTTCCAGGCCAACTGGTTTGCCGCTTTTTTTCACAGATGGATTTATGAGGTCGGGATAAGCCTGGTCGGAGTTGTCTTTGTAAGGAGAATAATCATTCAGCGTATCGCAAAGAATGTTTGAAACAAGTCCGCTGAAATTGTTGCCTTGAATGTATTCCGGCAAAACTTTTCCTCCGCTGGCCAGCAGGTTCGCATTAATTCGGGCGACGATTTCCTGCGTGGCATTCATTGCTGCCTCCAAATGCGAAATATTCATTCCCGGCGGCAACGGAACTTGTGGGCGGAAAAAAACACGGTTGACCGTTGGGCTTGCAGCCGGTTCGGGAGCAAATGCTCCTGCGATCAATTGTGGCAGTGGGCAAGCAAGCGCGTGAGCCAGAGACTCAAGAATGTCTATGGAGAAATTCTCGCGACCGTTTTCCATGCCGGAGAGATGCTGGTAAGTGATGCCTGTTTTGACGGCGAGCTGCTCCTGCGTGAGTTGCTTCTGTTCGCGGAGTTTGCGGATAAACCGCCCGATGGTCACTTTGGCATCCATTTCGCCCGTAGTTGATACACATTTTTGGCTTGCTTGTCTTTCGCCTATAGTTGAAACTTGCCGGGCTGGCGATGTATCACATTTTTCATGCCGATTGTTTTGACTGGCTGCGCGAACGAAAGCAGCACTCGCTTCATGCGGTTTGCACAGACCCGCCTTACGGCGTTTTGGAATTCACGGAAAAAGAAGTTTCCAAACTTCGCGCCGGACGCGGCGGCGTGTGGCGCCTTCCGCCGACAATCGGCGGAAGCCAGCGTGACCCGTTGCCTCGCTTTACTGTCTTGACTGACGCACAAAAGCTGGAGCTTCGGCGTTTCTTTCACGAGTGGGGCAAAACCCTCTGGCCCGCGCTCGTGCCGGGTGCTCATGTTTGTATCGCCGGGCATCCGATTTTGCAACATCTTGTTCAAAATGCGATGGCTGAAGCGGGCTACGAGGTGCGCACGGCCATCATGCGGCTGTATTTCAGTTTTCGCGGTGGCGACAGACCGAAAAATGCTGAGCGGGAATTTCCCGAAGTTTGCGTGACGCCAAAAGGCGCTTACGAACCGTGGATGCTATTCCGAAAGCCCATTGAGGCGAAAACCGTCGCTGAAAACCTTCGCCAGTGGAAGACTGGCGGGCTCCGGCGGCTTTCAATTGACAAACCGTTGCCCGATTCGATTCCTAGCGGGCGCACGCCAGACCGCGAGGAGGCGATCTCAAACCATCCTTGTCTCAAGCCGCAACATTTCATGCGTGTCATCGTGCGCGCGCTGCTGCCACTTGGCGAAGGCATGTTGCTCGATCCATTCATGGGTTCAGGCTCGACCGTCGCCGCCGCAGAAGCTGTTGGCTATGATTCCATCGGGGTTGAGATAGACAATGAGTATTTCAAACTGGCCGAATGCTCAATTCCACGACTCGCGGCGTTGTATCCAGATTTCATCGGTGAGGAACTTCAAATGAATGGTGACTATGGTTCTATTGAGCGTGAGGAGAAGCAACAGTTGGCAATGGTTTTTGCAGAAAAGAAAGTGACTTACCGAACCCGACTTTCCGCCAAAACACGGCGCAGTTAAGCAGCTTCGGACGGGTGTCAATTTCCGTGTTTGGCTCGCAACGGCGATCAGGGTGACGCAACCGCCGGCTTTAGGTTGGCTTGATCCAGCCGCACCGCGAAGGGCACCGGCGGTTCTTCGATGATTTTGGTGCCGCCGCTCACTTCGGCCACTTTCGGCGCGCCGTGCAATTCGAGGACGATGATTTCGTTGCGTCCCGGCTTGAGCCATTGGCGCGGCAGAAACAACGACCGCAGGCCGCCGCGATCCCAAAACCGGCCGAGGTTGTGTCCGTTGACCCACACGACGCCCATGCTCCAATTTCTCAAGTCGAGAAACGTGCCGCCCAATTTGTCCACCGTGAATGTGCCGCGATAAAATGTCGGGCCGGTGTGCGCCGCGTCGGACGCCTTGAAATTGTCCACGCTGTTGAAGGGCAGGGAATAAATTTGCCAGCCGCCCAAGTCCTGGCCGTCGAGCGTTGCGCCGTCAATCAACCCCTTGCGGGCGAGGTTCTGGGTTTGAGGGCTGACGATCACGCTGATGCGGCCAAGATTATAGACGAGCAAATCCAGCGTCGCCGGCCCGGCGGTTTCGGGCAGTTCGATTTTGTTGCTGTCCAATCCGTCGCCGACAAACGACGTGCCGACCGTTTTGCCGTTGACCATGACGACGGTATAATCCTGCGCCGTTTTCAGTTCGAGTTTGCCTTTTAAGCCGTTCGGAAATGTTTTGCGGTAAAGCACGAAGCCGTAATCCTGGTTCAAGTCTTCCATGGAAACGGTTTTATCGGAAACCAGCGTCGGCTTGCGTGGCAGGGTTTGGAGTAACGGCTCGCTTTGTTCGAGTTTGATTGTGGGAATTTCGATGACCGGCGGTTCGGCGGGAATGGCAGGCGGATTGATTTTCAGTCGCGTGGTCAGCAGTTTGCGCAAAAACAGGTATTTCGCGGTCGTCCGGCCGGCTTCATCAACCGGCGCGTTGTAATCGTAGCTCGTCTGCACGGGCAGGTATTCGTTGCAGCCGTTGTCAAAGCCGTAGTTCGATCCGCCAAAGAACATGTAAAGGCAAAACGAATAACTGTGGTTCAGCAGATACGTCATCCAGTTGGTGATCTGCGGGATGGTGGAATTGCGCGTGGCAATCGGCTCGCCCCAACCGCTGAACCACGCTGTGTAAACTTCGGGAACATAGACCGGAAAATCGCCGATGCCCGCAGCGCTCTGTTGAAACTTCTGATTGCTGTCGAGACCATTGCGACCATACATCAGGCCGGGAACACGCAGGTTGGGATCGCTCCAGATTTGTGTGGTCGGCTCGCAGGTGAAAAGCAGGCCGCTGAAACCGGCCTCTTTGAAAGTCTTCGTCATCGCCGCCATGTAATCGTTGTTCGCGGGACCGGTGATGCCGTATTCGTTTTCAACCTGGACCATCAGCAACGGCCCGCCTTTGCTCACGTCCAAATCGCCGACCTGTTTGTGAACCTGCGTCAGGTATTTGCGGGACCATTCAAGCCATTTGGGATCGGCCGTGCGGATTTTCACGTCGGGATATTTCAGCGTCCACCACGGAATGCCGCCATACTCGATTTCCGCGCAGCAATACGGGCCGGGCCGCAGAATCACCCACATTCCATTTTCCTGGCAGAGCTTGAGCACGCGCCGCACATCCGTCATGCCGGTGAAATTAAATTTTCCCTCCTGCGGCTCCACCTGATTCCAGAAAAGGTAGAAGCTGATGGTGTTCAAACCCATCGCCTTGGCCTGCTTGATGCGCGTGTCCCAATCCTCCGGCTGGACGCGCCCGAAGTGCATCTCGCCCGCGACCAGCATCGTGGGCTGGCCGTCAATGAAGAATTGATGATCGCGCGCCTCGAAC
>Ga0181520_10007526_pt1 | contig 15978 bp, 9 predicted proteins | sample PEATcosm2014_Bin_29_FD_132451 | JGI IMG/M metagenome (GOLD analysis project Ga0181520, IMG submission 132451) | Peatland microbial communities from MTU Mesocosm Facility, Houghton, MI, USA - PEATcosm2014_Bin02_30_metaG | ecosystem: Environmental > Terrestrial > Soil > Wetlands > Peat | place...
CACCGCCGCTCGGGCGCCACGCTCGGCGGCCGGCCGCGGAAGCCGGCGAACTGCCCGCGCCTCGCGCAGTGCGCCCGACGGCCGCGTCCGCGGGACACGGCGCGAAGTGCGCGCGCCGAACCGCCGAGATCCCCGCCTCCGCCCGCTCCCAAACTCCGCGCGTTGCGCTGGCCTCTTCGTCGGCGGCGCGACGCGGGCCGGCAAACCGCGGCGCTGTTGCGGCAACCGTGGCGGTCGCCGCGCCGTTGGCGACCGGCACCGTCTCCGTTGCCGCCGGAGGCCCGGTCCGGCTCGCCACCGCTGCTCGGCCGGTACGAACGGAGGCCGGCGAAGCAGACGCGCGGCGCGCGCACGCGGCCCGCACCGGAGCGGTAACGGGCAACGTGATGCCTTCGATTCCGTGGCGGCGGTGATAGGTGCAGCTCGCGGATATTCTTCGACTGCTGGTGCGCTAACTTCTCGCCGTATCGGGTGGGCAGCGCGCCCTTTCCTTCGACATGAACCACTTATACTAAATCCACCGCTCGCCGCGAGTCTCGCCGATTGAGTCTAAATGCCGGAAGTCTTGTCGATAAGAATGGCAAGAGTCGGGCTTGCAACTCCCAAGACGACGGTTCCTATCCGAGGAAGCGATGGAACTATCGAGCGAAGAATCGATTCGTGCGTCCGTCAGAGCATACGAACATCCCACCCGGACTCAGCGTCGCCGTGGCGCCCAAGATACCACCCAGCCGCCCCGCAGCTCATGGATTACCGCTCGGTCCTCCTTCCGTCGCAGCTTGCGCAGGAGTCTCCGCACCTGCATTTCTACTTTGCCTCGATAGAATACAACTCGCAGAATACAACTCGCAGGACCAAAGGATGGCTGTTTGGTATATACTGAATGCGACCTGGAAGTCCAAAATGGAAGTTCCAGATGAAACCCATGAAAATGAAGAAATCATATCTTCAGATCCTGTTGGGATTGTCGTCGGTCTTCTTTCTTGCGGCTGAGAGCCGCGGGCAGATGGCCGTCAAAGGCAAGCTTCTGCTCGCAGAAGATTTCAAGACTCCTGCGGAATATACCATCGAAAAGTGGCAACCGTTGCGCGATGGCTGGCGGATGCGGGCGTGGCATGGAAACTGGAGGCGAAGCAGCGAGGGCATTGAAAGTGGCTGGGAGTCGGGACACAACCCGAACCTCGCTTACGAAGGCCCGTTCGCCAATGCGGTCATCGAATTGGAGTTTCGTTTTCGTAAAGAGCCCGGGAAAGTGGCCTTTGTCCAAATCAACCCGGCAAATTTCGAACTGGACCCCCAAGCCTATTCTGTGTCCGCATGGGCAAATGTCGACGCACCGCAGCGGCCTTTGGGCCTTTTGCTGGAACACCAGGGATGGACACCCCAAGGGTTCACAGTCGTTGCCCATCAAGCGGCGGTGTTCGAGCCAGATAAATGGTATTCCATGCGTCTGGAAATTATTGATGATTATGCTCTGATGTCTTGCAACGGCATCACGATTGTCGGGAGGCACGATAAATTTGGGCTGCCCAAGACCTTGCTCGCAATCGGGGTCGGGTATTGCCCGCACGAACTGCGGAAGCTGCGCGTTTACGGAGCGACGGCAAATCCCGCCTGGACCAAGCCAGCGGCGGCTTCCCCTATAAAGTAACCAGCCCATTTGCCATCCTGCTGTTCCGGCGTCGGCGAAGTCTTCTTTAGACGTTAACCTTGCTTGAACACCGTTCCCGTCGGGCTAGCGCGCTCAGTTTGGCCTGGTCGTTAGCGTCGTTGGGAGACCGCTGGAGCAGCGGAGCACCAGCGGGGGCGGCATTTTACGATCCTGACCTGAGTACAGTCACGACCTTCATTGGCCTCGGCCAGTGTGGAGCACCCAACATCAAGGCGGCGGGCAGCGTGGCTGCTCGCTCGCAGCCCGGGCCAGAATCAAATCTCCGCCGCACCCAGCGAAAACTTCGCGGGTGTAGCGAACGCCGTTATGTTCGTACGCCACCGCGCGATGGCTTCGACCAGCTTCACGTCGAAGAAGAGCTTACGGATGGCAGGCAGGTTGCGAACCACATCGAGATTCTTGAGCCTTCCGCGCTTTCACTTTCTCCAGAGCCACGTATGGTTCAATCCGATGCCGTCACAGCTCCAATTGCCTGCGCAAAACCTCGTCTGTTCATGTTCACCCTTCCATCCGCTTCAGCTCTTTCCAGCCGACCGCTTCCACACCTAAGCCGGGCCGGACATACGGGGCGTTACTACGTACTCCTGACCGCGGCGGGTGTCGAATCCAATCAGGCCGCCGGCCACGGCAGAAGTCCGCACGACGGCTCCGTTGCTGTTCACATCCAGCGGGATGCTGGTGCGGATCTGGCAATGCCGGCCCAGCTCCGAACGGATGGCCGCCCTTGAGAGTTTGCCGGCCTTCCAGGCGATATCTACCTCGAACCCGCCGCGGGCACGGATGCGCTCGATCTTTCCACCTGGCCACGCGTCCGGGAGCGCGGGCAGAAAACGCATCTGCTCGTTGTGGCTTTGGAACAGCATCTCGGTCACTGGGGCGGCGGCGGCGTCCAGTTCGCCGCGGTCCAACTCGCGCAGGGCCATTTCCGCGTTCTGCAAACGAGCCCACATATTCGTCGTGAATTCCGGGAAGCCGCCGGCTCCGTGCTCCGTGCCGCCTCCACCGGCAGTGGCGCTATTTCCAGAACGGCGTTGCAAGCTGATAGCGCACGCCTTCGCCAAATCCGGCGTATCCTCGACCGTAATCTGATTCCCCGGGTAAAGCCCCCAGAGGTGAGAGATGTGACGATGGCCCGGCTCGGCTTCCTCATAGTCTTCCAGCCACTCCTGCAGCTGGCCGTACTTGCCGATCTGCAGCGGAGGAAGACGATCGAGCATGCTCTTCCACAGCGTTCGCTTGTCATCGTCAACACCCAGAACTTCGGCGCCCCGGATGCAGTGGGTCAGCACGTCGTGGATCAGCTCCAGGTCCATGGTGGCTGCGATGCACAGCGATGGAATAGGGACGGAGACGCCGGAACCCACGAAGGTGTTCTCGGGAGACTGCGAGGGAACTGGCACCAGTTTGCCGCGGAACCGGCTGTTGGGCCGCGGGTCCTCCACCAGGTAATCTTCGTAAAAAAGGGCCACTTCCTTGATGAAGGGATACAGGCGCTGCCGGAGAAAGTTCTCATCACCGTGAAACTCGTACTGCCACCAGTAGTGTTCAGCGAGCCAGGCGGCCGATCCGAGCCACTCGTCCCAGCCGGGCTCCACCTTCAGGCAGCGGGCCCAGGCGTCGTTGGTGAGCGGGATGAAAATCCCCCTGCATCCGTAGAGGTTCCGGGCGGCTTCCCGCGCCGGCTCCACGCATCGGTCCATGTACTCGAACAGGGGAAGCGCGCATTCGGCCAGATTCGCGGTTTGCGCAAAGAAGTAATTGCCGTTCAAGCCATCGTCGTGATGAAGGTCCGCGTTCCAGCCGGCGCGCAGCAATTCATCCCAGATTCCCGTCAAGTTCGCCGGAGCGCCGCCGGGACGGGAAGAGCTGATCAGTATCTGGCGGTTCTGCTGGTAGCGAAGGGCTACGAGCTGTGGATCGTTGGGAGCTTTACGGTATGCGGCCATACGTTCATCGGTGGGCAGGTGGGATCGGTCCGGCCCATCGAACTGCACCGAGACCCGGTTGAAGAGCTTCCCGTAGCTGGCACGATGGCGCTCGGCCAGCGCGCTATAGCGCGACGCGGCATTTACGCGCTCGAGCTGGGTTGCCGTCAGTTTTCTAGGATCGGGCGACTCTTGGTCGGTGGCCAAGGCGATGGCAATCACGACTTCGTCTGCGCCCTCGATTGTAAATTCCGGCCGGCCGACGCGGCGGACCGTGCGGGCGCCGCCGGTCCCCGCATCCTCTTCCGACCACAAGGCTACTGCCCTGGCGGGATTGACGCGCGCCTGGCCTTTCCCGCCGACTGTGAAAACCTGCGCCGACACCGCGAACGCCAACTTTTCCAGGAAGGTGCCTTCGAAACCGATGCGGTTGCCGGCCGCCCAGGGCCGTAAGGTGCAGTCCTTGTCTGGCACGCGGAAGAGATCGACCATTCCGGAGATGGCGCCTGGCCGGTCGGCGCTGAGCCGAACCAGGATGAGGTCATCGGCGTAGGAGGCGAATACCTCGCGGGTGTAGCGAACACCGCCGTGCCGGTAAGTGACACGCACAATGGCTGTAGAAAGATCGAGCGACCGCCGGTAATCGGTCGCACCGGTATGGGCCGGCAGGGCGATATTGAGGTCGCCGGCGGGCTGAAATGGGTCCGGCCCGAAATCACGGTAGCGCTCCTCATCGGGCTTGCAGATTGATTGTGAGCCCAGCAGCTTGTTGGCCGCCGAGTTGGCTTCGGCAAGCTTGCCCTCGAAGAAGAGTTTGCGGATAGCCGGAAGATTTTGGGAGACCACGGGATTCTTCAGGCCCCCGAGCTTCCATTTACGCCATAGCCACGTGTGGTTCAGGCCTATCCGTTCCTCGTCGGGGATGCCGAACAGCGTGGCCCCCAAGCGCCCGTTCCCGACCTTGAGACCCTGCTCCCAGGTAGTGGCCGGCTGGCGGTACCAAACCGTGAGGGCCGGATTCTCGCTTGGACCGCGACCCGGCTGCGCGGGGGCGGCATTGTCGAGCGCCATAGCAGCGGTCGTAGCCCCTAAGATCTGTGAAAAAGTCCTTCGATTCATAGTGTCTCCCGTGATTCATCCCGAGCCGCAAAAAGTCTTTAACCGCTCTGCCCGGCGGTGACCCTTACGGTGAGCACGTACTCGCCGCCGGCTTGCGTTTCGAATTCGACCAAAACGTCTTCCAGAGTCTCGGCGCGCGCACTCTCCTCGATCTTTATCATGCGCCCGATCTGACCCGAATAGACCTCTTGTGTGACCGCCCCGCTTCCCGAGACTAAAGAAAGCGGAAGCTTCTTGCCTCCGGAGGCAACATTCAGAGCGGCTGCTGCGCGAACGCGGCATTTTCCGGCGAACTTGGAGTGGATCACGGCCTTATAGATCTTGCCGCCTTTCCACTCCAGGTCCACGGTGTAGCCGCCCCGTGCTCTGAGGCCCTTCACCCAGCCGTCCCGCCATGCGGCAGGGAGCGCCGGCAGGAGGTGAATATCTCCCAGGTGGCTCTGAAGCAGGTCTTCAACCACGTACAGGCCGCCGCCCTCCCGCGGAATAGTTCCGTCTCCGAGGTGCGCCAGCATAAGTTGCTTCTGTGGCAGTCCACCCCCGGGGCCTCGCAGTTCCAGAGCCTTGCGAGCGGCCTCGAACAGCTTCGGATTCTGAAGTGGATTGAAGGTGGTCCCCCAAGCCAGGCCGATCAAGTGCGAGGCGTGCCGGTGATTGGGCTCGGTCTCACGGTATTCGTCGTACCACTCCAAAACCTGCCCCTTACTTCCGATCTTCAGCGGCTGCAGCCTGCTTTGCGCCTTCTCGATCTGCGCCCGGAAATCGGCATCCACGCCGAGTATTGTGGCGGCTTCCGTCGTTTCTTTGAACAACTCCCCAATCAGTTCGAGGTCACACGCCGCTCCGATAGATACCCCGCACCGTCTCCCGTCCGGAAGAAGGTACCAGTTCTCTGGGGACGCGGACGGCGCTGTGGTCAGCATCTTTGTCTTCGGATCCTCGACTAACCAGTCGATAGCGAATTCGGCAGCGCCCTTCAAAACCGGATAGACCTGTTTGCGCAGGATCTCGAGGTCGCCGCTGAACTGGTAGTGGTACCAGAGGTTGATGCAGAGCCAGATCCCGCCCATGGCAAACATGGCCCATACCGGGTCGCCCTCGCCATAGCGGCCCACCATTCCGGTGTGCCGCCACACGTCCGAGTTGTGGTGCGCTACCCACCCCCGCATGCCGTAGTTGATCTCGGCCGTCTTGCGCCCATTCACGGCAAGCCCCTGCATGTAATCGACGAAGGGCTCCGCGCACTCCGCCAGATTGGCCGCCCATACACAGACGTATTGCTTCTGCAGGTTTTCATTGATGGTGTAGTTGGCGCTCCAGCCCGGGCGGACCGAATCCTGCCACATCCCGCCGTTCAGGGAGATCGGCTGCCCGCCCGCGCGCGACGAGGCAATCACCCTGTAACGAGCTTCCTGGAAGGCGAGGGCCGAATCGCCGTTTCCGCCGCTGCCTGTAACACCCGCCCGAGCCGCGCCGGTAGAGGTGGCGAGCTGCGCGGGAGGCGCGATACACAGCTCCATGCGATCAAATAAGGCCTGGTAATCCTTAACGTGAGCGTCGCGGAGCTGTTCCCAGCTCTTCTTCGCCGCGTCGTCCAGCGCCGCCCGGGCTGCCGCTCGGCAATCGCGGCCCTGCTTGCTGGGCGACTTGTCATACCCGTTGTAACTGGTTGCGCCGGTCATCAGAAGCACGGCCTCGTCCGCTCCCTGTACGTGAACGCCGTCAGCGTCCACCCAGCGCTTGCCACCCTTGGCCGCGGCACGCAGGTGGCAGTCGAAGGCCATACCCGGCCCGGACTCATCCTCGCCATAGAGTACCGCGGGATCGACGTTCTCGTAGTTCGGCTCGTCCTCGTAAGGCGCCTTGCCCCGCATCACATAGGTGTTCCCATCGAAGGAAGTCCGAAAACGCAGAGGGCTGTCCATTCTGGCCAGAAAACCGATGCGGCCGGGCGCACTCGAGGTGAAGCGCATCACGATGACTTTGTCCGGGTATGAAGCGAAGTACTCGCGCTTAAACCCAGTCTGGCCGAAGGAATAATCCACTGTGACGATGGCGGTCCGCAGGTTGAGTTCCCTGGCGTATTCGTCGGCCCCGGTTCCGCCGGTTTTTGAACCATGTTCCCAGCGGATCCACAGGTCCCCCATGGGCAGGTAGGTCTGCGTGTAGGGTCCCTCCAGTCTTCTGGTCAGGATGTCGGCTTCGTAGAACTTGCCGTCGAACAGGAGCTTGCGGATTTCCGGCAAAACGGCTTTCGCGGATGGAACGTTCCAGTCCTTGGGTTCGCCAGACCAGAGCGAAGATTCATTTAGCGCCAGCCGTTCCCTGTCAACCCTGCCGGAAATGGTGGCCCCGAACAGTCCGTTTCCGATCGACAACCCTTCTCGCTCACCTGCCGCAGGGGAAGTATGGCGCACGATCAACGGGTGCTGTTGCCCGTCGCCGATGGACGCATCGGCTGCCGGAGCTGCAACGAACTCAGACCCCACGAGGCCCAGTGCGTACCGAATCCCGGCGGGTAACCCGGTCAAAAACGAAAGAATCTCTCTTCTCGTGGTCATTAGCTACTCCTTATCACATTACGGCCATTGTCATCGGCAACGCAGGCAGGCAGGGGCTAGACTCAAAGGCTCGGGCGACGAGATGAGCGTCAGATGGCCTGCGCCGCTCTGTGGGAAGAACGACCGGCGGACTTCCACCGTGTGTCACGTGAATCCGGGAGGCAGAACATCGCCGCGCCGTCGCCCCAAAATAATCGTATCGGCCGGTTTCGGCTCCTTCTCCCCCTTACCTGGTGGGGAAAGGGAGAGGGAAGGGCCCCTGCCGCGGGAAGCAGCCGCCTGAATCATGCCAGGTCTTCCTTTCGGTAACCGGCTTGAGGCCTTTCTCCGTCAGTTTCTCCATGACATACTGCTCGCATTCTTTCTGAAGGGCCAAGTCTCGCATCCCGGTCCGGCCGTAGAGTTCGCTGGGCTTATACTTTCCTTGGGTTGCGATAAACTTCTCCTGCCGCCACTCGTCCACCAAGCCGATCACTTCGGCGTAATCAACCACGTCCGACACGGTTTGTGGGGGTAGGAACGTAACGCCCTCAGTGTCGCCGACCACCACATCTCCCGGCATGACCGTCACATTTCCTATGCGTACAGGCACATTGATTCCGGTTAGCATCAGGTCGCCATAGATGCCGGGCCAGGTCCCTTTGGAGTAAGAGGTGATACCGCGCGACTCAATTCCATCCTTGTCGCGAATGGAACCGTTGATGATGAAGCCCACGTGAGTTCTTTGATTGAGCCCCACCGCCAGATTGTCGCCCAGGAAAATGCCTTCTTCCACTCGTCCGCCCGCCATGTCCGCGACGACTACGTCGCCGTCCTGCAGCATATCGATGACTCGTTCGTTATGCCCGGTTTCGGTGATGTGCTCACCTTCGATGATGTTTGCCATCTCAGGTCGTCCGGGCATGTATTGGCAGGTGAAGACCCTGCCGACCAGCCTCTTGGCCGGGTTGGTAATCAGCCAGTTCCCCTCCCACTGGTGCAGGTACCCATACTGCGTCCGTAATGGGCCCCATGCGGCATAGGCTGAGGTTGTGTCCCCATCTTTTAGGCGGTTGAGCAACTCAGTGGCTACCTTTGGACGCCCATCCTCGAAACGAGGGCCGGTCCATTGCGAGGTATATTTGATCAACTGCTGTTTTGAAAAGCCATCCAGTTGGGCCCAGATCGGCAACGCTGAAAGCAATAGAACCGGAATGAGTGCGATGCGAATCGTCATAATAGACGGCCTTTCTTTATTCCAACTCCAGCCCTGCAAAACTTTTGATCGGCGGAAGGTAGAACTCCATTCCATTCACTTCCGGCGCCTTCTTGAGGACTAGCGGCGAATCCGCCCCCATTTGCCATAGGCGCGCGGATCGATAGGGCCGCCGTAACCATACTGTGATCTCGTTGCCGCTCTTGCGAGCTGTGGTGTAATCGACCAACTGCAACAGTGACCGCCCGCCCTCCGGCAGTGTTGTATACAGCGCCGTGGACGCCCCGGCGTTGTAGAATCGCACCAGGTCATTAGCGTGGCTCAACAGCAGATGAGCGTCTGCGGCAACCAGATAAGGATCGATCGCTTCTTCTTTGGAGACCGCCAGTCGCCCCTTTCCTACCCTGTGCACTTCGAAGCGCGGATTTGCGGCATCTGGAATTACAGGGCCTTCCGATTTCCAATTTGAGCCGGCCAGCAACACACCGCCATTCCGGACAAAAGCGAGGGTTTTTTGCCGCAAGTCGTCATCGAGCGCATCCTCGTCCAGGTAGACGATTTCTTTAAGACCATCGAACGCAACGTTCGAGACGCGCGATTTGTCGAGAACGCGGTAGGGCAGCATCCGGCGGAATAGAAGATTCAGGAATTCCTGGCTGAGATCCTCATTGTGACCGGAGAAATCGGAAAGAACGCCGACAACACCCTCCGGCCGGTATCTCCTCCAGTCCTTGTGTTCCTCGAAGAATTCCACGGCGCCGGCTATACTCTCCCATGTCTCCGTTGCGGAGGGATCCTTCGACACCATGCCGCTCCGCAGGCGATCGTCAAGCGCGATAACCCAACGCCCACCATAAGCCAGGCAGTCTGCCACCGCGATTCTATATGATTCGGAGATCTCAATTGTGTTCCCGCCGAGTGGATCATAGAGAAGCCAGATGTTCTCGGCGCGCATCCGGGCCCGTGCCATTTGAAGGAACCAGCCATTGGAATCGACCCAGGGCATTCCGGTCGCTCCGGCGGTCGTGTCCCGAAAACCCGCTGCGCCTCTCGCTATGCAGGGCCAAACATTTTCGCTGACTGCGATGACCGGGGCAGCGCTGTCCCATGGGGCTTTCGAGCGGGTGCCCCAGGCAATCAGGGGCAAGTCCGTTCTACCCTCATACGCCTCCACGGCTGCGGCGGCACACCCGGCAGCTCTGGCGCTGGCAATAGCTGCCGCCTTATCCGGCGCCCCGTCGATCCAGGCGACGAAAAACAGGCCCGCTTGCCGCCCGCACTCCATGAGAGGAGCCAGAGTCCGCTGCTGTTCGGCATCTTGCGGCAGTCCCGCCGCCCAACTCAGCAGCAGGCAATTGATGCGCGTACCTTTCAGCAAGTCCAGGCTGGCGGGGTCGTGCCAGCGCTGCAGGGTATCCCTTGTCTGCGGCGAGAAGTCTTTCCCCTTTTCGCGCCGGGCGATCTCCAGCGGGCCGCTCGGCCAGCGCATGGGCACGCAGTCCGCCCACGATGGCATCATGCTCTCTCCCCTATTCTCAACCGAGCTTGCAGGGCCTTCCGCCGAATTTCGCGTTTCGCCCGTAGAGTCCTGAAATCGAATGCCAGCTCTTGTATCGGGGGGCCGATCGTCTCGATGCGCCGCAGATCGCGCGTACCCACGCCGCATTCCTCGGCCAACTTCAGCTTGTTGTCGCAGGTTTCAAAAGGCGCCGTTCCACGGTCCGCCATTGGGTCATATTTCATCAACGCCATGCCCACTGCGGCCGTGTTCACGACATTCGCCCCCACCGCGAGAAACCCGGGCTTGACGACCTCTACACCGAACATGCCGGGATTCTGGCCCCCAGCCATGGTACTGATGCCATCGAGAATGGAAAGGTGCACGGGACGCGCAGCACAGAGATCTGCAACGGCGCGCGGCACACGATAGCCGTCATCGCGTGGCGACTTCGGATCGATCTCCGGGGGACTGCTCTTGGGCGGTTGTCTTTCCCCATTGTGTAAGATAGGCACGCGCCAGCCGCTTGGTATCGCGCTGGGCTCGTCTACGCCAGCCCCGGAGCCATAGATAGTCACCGGCGTCATCCCGAAGAGATTCTTCATACACAGCGAGATTCCGGTGGTTGAGTGGTCTTTGAGCTTGGCAATCGACACAAAAACGTCGCAGTCCTGGTAAGAATGATTGAGATCGTAAGCTGGAAACAAAAGTCCGCCGCCGCTTACTGGAAAGCGGCTATACGTCGTGCCGCTGCCCAGGAAATTCGTATTCTCGAAGTCAACCCGCGCCGCTGCGCCGACAAACAGTTGCAGATCCCAGTTCGCTTCGATCAGAGTCTCTTCGAGCGGGTCCGCTCGCAGCGCCCAAGCGCTTTCCAGCAGGCGGATCCGGTGGACGCCGGCTTTGGCCATACAATGCATCATGGCGGCGATCAGCCTGGGGTGAGGCCAATGGGACTCGCCTAGTGGGTAATGACCCTGCCGGTTAGTCGGACCCAGGTTAAGGTTCAGCTTCACCCCAACGGTCTTTCCTTTCACCAGATGCCCTAATCCGCCTATTCGATCAAAAAGGCTTTCCAGCGTCGGAAGCAGCTCGGACCCATAGGTTCTGCACCGATCAATTGCCACGGGCCTTGCAGGGGCGGAAATCGCAGCGCCGTTCAGCGAACGACGCAGGAGCAAGCCCGCTGCCGCCACCCCAATACCCGAGATAATAGTTCGTCGTTCCATTCGGTTACCCGTTAGCCGAATCTGGTGATAAAACGGGGGTTCCTGGTTCAGGCGACCGGTACTGGCGGTAATTCTGTATTGGGCCTATAGTAATACTCTTCGAGATAGGGAAACTTCTTGGCGAGCTGCTCGGCGCTGCCAGCCAGTTCTACGCCGAATCCGGGCTTGTTAGGCAAGTCCATGTAACCGTTCTTTACCACCAACGGCTCCTTGAAAACCTCCTCTTTAAGGGGATTGAATGTCTGGTTCAATTCCAGCATGTGACGATTCGGAATGCCGGCGACCAATGCGGCATTCATCATCGTGGTCAACCCGCCGTGCCAGTTGTGTGGACAACAAATCTTACCTTGCGCGTGGGCCATTCGTGCGACGTGCCACGCTTCGCTCACGCCCACAACATTGCAATCCGGTTGAATAATATCATAGCCGCGGTCCGCCCATTCCTTAAATTCGAGACGGGATACCAGGTTCTCGCAGCCGGAGATCTTTACGGGTCCCAAGGCCTCTTTGAGCTTTGCATGGTCTTCGAAGGACCTTTCCGCCGTGCGGGGAAACGGCTCCTCGAACCAGTGAAGTCCGATCTCCCTGTAAACAGGCGCGAGTTCCAGGCACTGGTCCAGTGTCAGCCGCATGTTGGCGTCCTGCATGAGGTCGAACTTCGGCCCGACGGCCTCGCGCATCCTGCGAACCCACGGAATATACTTGTGCACGGTGATCCCGCTGTTCTTCCATTCTGTTCCGATGCGGAACTTGAATGCCGTATACCCGTTCTCTTTATGGCGCACGGCCTCTTCGATCAGGGCTTCAGGACGCTTGTACCAGGCGTACTCCACTCCTCCGCTTGCATAGACTCGGAGGTGCGGATCGGATTCATTGTCCGCCGCCAGAAGCTTGTACACCGGCAGGCTTTTGGCCTTGCCGATGATGTCCCAACAGGCGCCATCCACACCCGCCCAGCCGACTTGCTGTCCATTGCCACGCGCTTCGACGCTGCCGCCGCGGAAAGGGTCGCTGGCCCACGCCCACGTCAGATGCTCCACGTCGAACGGATTCTTACCCACAAGCCTGGGCCTGATCTGTCCGTCGATGAAGGTCTTCACTTCCCGCGAGCCTCCGTACTGGCTGCTCTCGCCGATACCTACAATGCCCTTGTCGGTAAAAACCTGTACCAGAATGGCGTCGGTCTTCCAGCAAACCAGGTCTTTTGTGTACCATCGCTTATCTTTGGGAAGCTCGTAGGAGAGCAAAGTGACCTTAATATCTGTAATTTTCAAATTCTCGCGTGAGAGTTTTTGTATAGGATCCTGGGCTGCGGCCATGGCGACCGCTGTGGCTGACGATGCGCCGATAAAGCCTCTTCGTGTGATCATGATCTGTCCTTGCCTGTTCTTCGCTCCGTCCCGGCCCCGCGATTTTACCGACGCCCGAACGGGTTCGGCCGACGCATTTGCTTCTTTTCGTGGCAGGTCGGGTATCTCGTTGCGCCGACTCTCATGAAATCCGTCCCGGTACCACCTGCTGGTCCTCGTAAACGCCGATTGTACGAGACGCAATAGAAACCTACCGTCAACTTGCCGGCCTGCGCAAGTCTCTTGGAACAGGTAACGGTTCGCGAACCGTTCGCAGGCCGGCGACAAGCACAGGCCGGTGGGCTTCCCGCTCCAGGCTGCTCTATCGGAAGAACTGATATACTAAATTCCTAACGTTGGGCCATGGGAAGCAAGCAGGATGAAGATCCGGTCGCCAGCCCTTTGATCGGGGCGGATCGCAGGGTTTCAAACGCTGAGAAGCGGCTCGCGCTGGTTGCGGCGCTGGGTAGCAGGACACTTGCGCGACACGATTGCCTTCGGCGCTTTCTGGAGTACGTCTGTAACCAGGAGATGGCCGGCCGAGGCGGCGAGATTCACGAGTACTTAATTGGCGTGAACGTGCTTGGTCGCCAGGAAGGCTACTCGACCGCGGAAGATTCGGGTGTGCGACGGCAAGCCCACTCGCTTCGTCAGAAATTGCAGGAGCTCTATTCCGAGGAACTGCGTTCAGCGCCCGTTCGGATCGAGCTACCAAAAGGTGGGTACGTTCCGACGTTCGTACGCGTGGAGGCGGCCGTCGCTCCGGAGGTGAGCGTTCTGCCACCGTCGGAATCCGCGACACCGGGGCACAGTTTCCACCGCCAACTGATCTACGCGACCGCCGTAGTATCCTTTATGGTTGGTATTCTGGCCACCACGGCATTCACCCTGAGACGCGACCGCTCCGCCAGCGCGTTCGTAAATCCCGTGCTTCGTGCAGCTTGGGGCCCTGTTCTCGATTCGAAAGCAGATACCTTGGTCCTCATGGACACCGCCGTGCAGTTCCTGATCCGGCAGCTTTCCGTCCAAGATAAGGAACGCAGCCCCTATCTGGTCCCTCCGATACCCGAACTCCGCGCCAGAGTACTCAGCTGGTATCGGCCAGTTCCGGGAACCGAACTCTACATGATTCCAACCTATCACTCGGTGCCGTGGGGCGAAACTGCCGCAGCTCTGATCGCAGTCGGCACCTTATCGGCGGCGGGAGCGTCCTACCAGATCGAGCCGGAACGAGTCAGCTCGTTCTTTACCCTAAGGGGTCGAAATGCGGTTGTTCTTGCCCGCCCAGAATTTAGTCCAGCGGCAACGCTGCTGCTGGCTGAGACTCCGTTCGGCATCCGATATTCAGACCAAGCACAGGCCAATGCGATTATTCGGATATCCAGGAACGGTTCTCTAGCTGAAATGTATTCAGATGGTGGAGATAAGGAAAGGTTTGGTCTGATCAGCGTATTGCGGAGCCCCGGCACTGCCCCCCACGGCGCGCGCATCGTCTTCTTTTCGGGGCTGAATTCAGCCGGCGTGCAAGGCGCGGCCGAATACTTCTCGTCCCCTGACAAGTTGATGGCCTTTCACGAAATCCTACGGAGGAATGGCTACTCGTCCTGGCCCCAGGCGTATCAGATTGTGGTCAAGACCCGGTCTGACGACACCCTGCCGGTGGCTGTCGAGTTCGTTTCCTATCAGGTATCGCAGCGTTAGAATCGGACGTTGAACCCTCGGATCCACCAGCCCGCGTGTTTTGCGGAGGTGAGTTTTGGGTCAGCGTATGTTTCCGTTTTCGGTTACGGTCTTCTCCGGCACATCCTTGCCCAGGTCCAGGACCCGTTTTGAACCGTGAAGATCGTTGCCCATCAGCACGATTTCACGAGTGTCGCGACCCTCCACCCGCAGAAACGCCAAGCCGCGGCCAAGCGGGCCGGATCCCTGTATCATGGCGTGTTTCGTGTTGTGAAGGAGAATCGGCGCTTCCGTATCGGGGTCGGCGCCTAATCTGACATTGGCAAGCTCCAGGTCTTCGACATCGTCGCAGACCACCGCCGGCCTGAGATCTCTTTCACCGGTCTGCAAGGTGACTTTGCTAAGCCTGAGATGGCGGGCGTGGCGAACATACGCTACGTAGGAGGGCAGTACCTGCCCGAGGGGCTGGCGCTCCGGCCTGATGCCCGCCAGTTCCGGAACCGCCCGGCGCGCGGCATCTTCCTTATTCCCTCCTCCAGGAGCCGTGAAGTAGATGTTGTTAAACGTGATGTCCTCGATGGGATGGCCGGGAAGTCCGAGCACCGCGAGAAACGAGTTCCGGCTGTCCGGAGCGGACCTGTCCGCTTCGATGTGCATGTCGCTGAACATCACATTGCAGAGCCGTTGCATGGGCGGAGGCTCGCCCGGGCTATCCACGCGGAAGGGGAAGCTGTTAAAGGTGAGGAACACAGGCCGGGCAACATTTTTCATGATAATGTTCGAGAAGAGAAGGTTGTTCATTCGTCCCCCTTCCGCCAGTTGGATTTTCAATGCTTCGCCGGCAATGTCATGGAATACGCAGTTGGAAACTACAATACTCTCGAAGGCGCTGCGCGAAAGGAGGCCTATGCGGATTGCGGCCCACTGGCTGCTAATGATGCAATTCGCGATCGTCACATTCCGGACCGGGCTGGAAGACTCGGATGACTGAAGACAGATGGAATCGTCGCTGTTATCCAGGCGACAATTGCTAACCCTGACGTCCTGGCAGCCATCGAAGACCAGCCCGTCGCATCCTTCGACAGCCCTGCTCCAGAGGTTAAGGCCATCGACGCGAATATCGTTGCAATAGAGAAATGCCGACGTCCAAGAGGCAGGATTCTGCAGTGTCAGGTCTCTCAGAAATACGTTACGGCAGTTCACCAGGCGCACTAACATGGGACGATTTTGCAGCGGGTCGCCGTCATTCGGGAAGCTCCTACCCTGGCCGTCGATCGTCCCTTTGCCCTGCATCCCTATATTCACTGCATCCCGGGCGAAGATCAGGCAGCGGTCCATGAGCGATTCCCCCGCATACATCATTCTGTGCGTTCCGGGAGTATAATCGGCTATCTTCGAACTTCCCAGGAGCCATGCGCCTGCGTCCACGCAAAGCGTCAGATTGCTTTTGAGGAAGAGAGTGCCGGTCACGTATTTGCCGTTCGGAACCAGGACAGTTCCGCCGCCGTTTGCGGCACCGGTATCAATCGCTTTCTGGATAGCATCCGTGTTGACCGTGACGCCATCGCCCACGGCCCCGAATTCGCGTATGTCGAGGAACTCCGCCGAGGCCGCGGCAGTGGCCGGTCTGGAGAGTTTAGGCAGAACCGCCGCACTTGCCAAGACACCGATCATTCTTCTTCTCGTGAAGCGATCCATGCCAGATCCGCCTTTCAATAAGCCAGTCAGGCTCGGCTAGAGAGGTGCGCGC
>Ga0181520_10007527_pt1 | contig 15978 bp, 14 predicted proteins | sample PEATcosm2014_Bin_29_FD_132451 | JGI IMG/M metagenome (GOLD analysis project Ga0181520, IMG submission 132451) | Peatland microbial communities from MTU Mesocosm Facility, Houghton, MI, USA - PEATcosm2014_Bin02_30_metaG | ecosystem: Environmental > Terrestrial > Soil > Wetlands > Peat | place...
CCAACGCCGGTCGCCGGTGATAGCCAGCAGCCGAACGACCCTGGCTGTTAGGGCCGTTGGCCCCTAGACCGGGCGTTCTAATCTCTTGAAATCTTACAACAGAGCAGGTAAATCGTTTTCTAGCGCGACTATTGTCGTGTCGCGATCGCGCAGCAGCAGAGACTTAGATGTTGGAAGACCGGACGGCCCTGCGGTGAGCACAAGGTCCGGTCGCGAGCGGGAGTTGGGTCACAAAGACGGAGGAACCAGTGCTCAAAGTCGTAACTCTCGGCGAGATCCTCGTGGAGATCATGGCGGACGAACGCGGCTACGGTTTCCGTGAGCCTCTGAGACTGGTTGGTCCCTTCCCGAGTGGAGCTCCGGCGATCTTCATCGACCAAGTCGCCAAGCTTGGCCAGCCTTGCGGCATCATCGCCTGTGTCGGAGACGACGATTTCGGGCGCGTAAACCTTCAACGACTCGAGAAGGACGGAGTCGACATCACAGCGGTCGAGGTCCACCCGACGTATGTGACTGGGAGCGCGTTCGTTCGCTACCGCGACGACGGAGACCGGGACTTTGTGTTCAACATAAAGAACAGTGCCTGCGGACAACTGCGGCTGACAGACGCTGGGCTGGATCTGCTCGCAAGCAGCGACCACCTGCATGTGTCAGGGGCTTCGCTCTCCTCCCCTCAGATGGTCGAGATGGTGACGACAGCGAGCAAGTTGGTGAAGGCCAGAGGCGGGTCCGTGTCCTTCGACCCGAACATCCGAAAAGAAGTGGTGCGTGACGCGCAGGTGCGTACCGCTCTGGAAGCGGTGTTGGCAAGTTGCGACACGTTCCTGCCCAGCGGCGAAGAACTGACCTTGCTAACCAAGGCCGCGACGCCAGAAGCGGCGATTGCAGAGATCCTGAATATGGGAGTCACCGCTATCGTCGTGAAGGACGGTGCACGGGGTGCGACCTACCACGACGTCAACGGCAGCCAGAGCGCGCCGGGATACCGGGTTGACGAGTTGGACCCGACCGGTGCCGGGGACTGCTTCGGTGCCACATTCCTCACGTGCCGCCTTCAGGGTCGCAGCGTGCAAGAGAGCCTCGATTACGCGAATGCCAGCGGTGCACGAGCAGTGACGATCAGGGGCCCGATGGAAGGTACCTCGAGCTTCGCGGAACTCGACGCCCTCAGATTGCGCGTCCGGGGGGGCGCCGCCGCGGGCTTTAGAACCCTCGTCTCGCGCCACAGCAAGGTTGTCGACGCCGGGCCAGCAGGCATCACCTCGGTCTGCTCGGCTCATCCGATGGTCGTCGAGGCGACCATTCGAGAGGGCGCCGCCAATGGGACCTCGGTGCTCATCGAGGCGACCTGCAACCAGGTCAACCAGGAGGGTGGCTACACAGGTTTGAGCCCCGCCGCGTTCCGCGACCAGGTACACGGAATTGCCGCACAAGTGGGTTTTCCGCTTGAGCAGATAGTCCTCGGCGGGGATCATCTCGGCCCGAACCCCTGGCGACACCTGCCGGCTGAGACCGCGCTGGCGAGAGCTGAGGCGATGGTGGCCGCTTATGTCACGGCGGGCTACGAGAAGATCCACATCGACACGAGCATGGGCTGCCAAGGTGAGCCGGAGCACTTGCCCGACGACTTGACGGCCGAGCGCGCCGCTCGTCTCGCCTTGGTCGCCGAGGCTGCGGCAGCTGAGGGCACCGCGAGACCTCGCTACGTCATTGGCACCGAAGTGCCTGTCCCCGGTGGCGCTGTGTCAGAGATCGAGCACCTCGAGGTCACTCGGCCCGAGGCGGTAACCGCCACCCTCGAAGCCCACCGGCAGGCCTTTGCCGCTGTCGGCGCTCACGCCGCTTTCGAAGCGGTGATCGCGTTGGTGGCTCAGCCTGGAGTTGAGTTCGACGACCGTAACGTCGTGGTTTACGCGCCCGATCGCGCCCGTGCTCTCGCTGCGGCCTTGAATGCGATGCCAGGTCTGGTGTTCGAGGCACATTCCACCGACTATCAACCACTGGAAAGCCTCGCCCGGCTTGTGACAGACGGCTTTGCGATCTTGAAGGTCGGGCCGGCTCTCACATTTGCTCTACGCGAGGCCCTCTATGGACTCGACCAGATCGCAGGAGCACTCGATCCCAGCTGGTGCGAGCGTTCGCTGATGACGGAGATGGAAAGGGAGATGCTCGCCAACCCAAAGTATTGGCAGCCGTACTACCGGGGTGAGCCGGATGACCAGCGTGTGCTCCGTCATTTCAGTTACAGCGACCGTATTCGCTACTACTGGGCGTCCGCGGCGCCTCAAGAAGCGATCCGACAACTCCTCGACCGCCTGACAAGAACCAGCATCCCAGAACCGCTGATCAGCCAATTCCTCCCTACGCTTTACCCACGCGTGGCTGGCGGGTCTCTGGATCCGATGCCAAGGACACTCGTGCTCCAGTCCGTTCGCGACGTGCTTCGTGTCTACGCATCGGCGTGCGGAACAGCAAAGAAGGCGGGACGGCCGTTCGACTCGAGCGCCGGCCGACTATGAACAACACCCCTGTCCCAAATGGGTGTCACCTTCCGAACGACAAAGCGAAGTCCACTCGACAGCCATAGGAGATGCAATGAGCAATGAACTGACCCGGAGACGGGCAATCGTCAGCAGCACCGACGTCGTCGAGGTGCTCACGGAGGCAGTGCCACCGCTTCAACCGGGCGAAGCGCTGATCGAGATGTCTGTGACAGGCCTGTGCGGTTCGGACAAGGCTGGTGTCCACGGCGAGCACGCCTTCATGAAACCCCCTTACTACCCCGGGCATGAAGTGGTCGGCGTGGTGGTCGCCGTCACCGACGGCGTCAGCAACATCGAGGTTGGCGACCGCGTCACGATCGAGCCGACCCTCGTGTGCGGTCACTGCAAGCCGTGTCGCAACAAGATGGAGAACCTCTGCGAGAACCTGCAGTTCTTCGGCTGCGGGTATCGCGAAGGAGGGATGGCCGACGTCTTCTCGGTGCCGGCCGCGCGGCTGCACAAGGTGCCCAAGAACTTCAGCGACTTCCAGGCTGCCCTTATAGAGCCCTTGGCCACGCCGGTCCACGCGGTGAGGCTGGCCGGAAACCTCACTGGCAAGAAGGTTGCCATTCTCGGAGCGGGCACCATCGGGCTGCTGACGCTGATTGCTGTTCGCCGTGCGGGGGCAACCAAGATCGTGAGCACCGATCCTTTGACGACCAAACGCGATCTGGCCCTGGCATTGGGGGCTGACGCTGTGATCGACGCAGGAGTTGACGACCTGGCCGGAGTGGTTCGAGCCGAGCTGGGGGAAAGTGCCGACGTTGTCTTCGACTGCGTTGCAAACCAGGCAACCCTCGGAGAAGCCATCAAAATGGCCGTCAAGGGGGGCACCGTGGTCGTGCTGGGAGGACCGCGTAAGCTCGCGACCGTCGACCTGCCTGTGATTCAGGAGTACCAGATCCGCATCCAGGGTGCTGCCACGTACCGCTGGGAGGATTTCGACGATGCCGTCGAGATCATCGCCGGTGATGACTTCGATGCCAATCGGTTCATCACTGCCACCTTCCCTCTGCCGAAAGCCGCGGATGCCTTCGCGGCAATCACCGCCGGCGGTGAAGTGAAGATCCTCGTCGTCGCTGACCGCGGTCACGACTGATCCGGCGCGTCGTGGCCGCCGGCCGGTCGTGAGGCGACATGAAAGCGAGCCGGCCTGAAGGGCGGGTTAGAAGTGGCGGTCAGCTCCACCGAACCGTGACTAGAGACTCATCAAGGCAATGAAACTGCACCGTCCCAGGACCCCCCGATCGCAGGATCGGGTCACTTGAGAGGCAGTCCGTCGATGGCACAACCAGCGTCAGCCGTTGGGGCAGATGCCACAACGTCCTCTGGGAGGGCACGCGTCGTCGCCGTAGATCTCGGCGCCTCGAGCGGACGGGTATTCACAGCCGAGTTCGCCAGCGGGCAGGTCGAGTTCGCTCAGGTCCACCGGTTCTGGAACGGGGCCATCAAGGCAGGCAAACATATTCACTGGGACGTGCTGGGCCTGCATCGCGGCATTCTCGACGGCATCCGGGCCGCAGGGCGCACCGGACGCGTGAACTCGGTCGGGATCGACTCCTGGGGGGTCGACTACGGCCTGCTCGACACAGACGGGGCCCTTCTCGGAAACCCTGTGCACTACCGTGACGACCGCACCCGTGCCGTCGTCGGGCCGGTCGTGAAAAACGTGGGTCCGCTCGAGCTTTATCGCAGGTCGGGCATAGCAGTCGTACCCTTCAACACGATCTTCCAACTTGCTGCAGGGCGCGACGAAGCCCTGTTCGCCCTCGCCCGAACCTTGCTCCTCGTCCCGGACCTTCTCGCGTACTGGCTCACAGGATCCCTCGGGGCCGAGGAGACCAACGCGTCGACCACCCAGCTGCTCAGAGTTGACGGATCCGGATGGGACGTCGAGCTGATGTCGAAGATCGGCGTCCCGCCGAGCCTCTTCCCGCAAGTCCGCCAACCTGGAGAACAACTCGGTCCCCTCTTCGGCGAGGTGCTCTCCGAGACCGGGCTGGACTACGAGGTCCCCTTTACAGCTGTCGCCTCGCACGACACGGCGTCGGCGGTCATGGCTGTTCCTGCGAGCAACCCCGACTTCGCGTTCATCTCATCTGGGACCTGGTCCCTCGTAGGCGTTGAGCTGGAACAGCCGGTCCTGACCGAGGAGAGTCGAGCGGAGCACTTCACGAACGAGCGCGGCGTCGACGGTTCCTTCCTCTACCACCGCAACGTAATGGGGCTCTGGTTGCTCCAGGAGTCGCTTCGAACCTGGGAGCGTTCGAACGAGACCTTCTCTCTCGCGGAGCTGGTTGCCTGGGCTGCCGGCGAAGCGCCTCTTCGTAGCGTGTTCGACCCGGATGACCCGATCTTCTTCCCACCGGGCGATGTTCCTGCACGAATTCAACAAGTGTGTCGCGCTCTTGGCGAGCCGATCGCCCAAACACCGGCCCAGGTCACGCGCGCCATCGTGGACAGCCTTGCCCTGGCGTACCGACGAACCCTTCGCCTGGCTTCTGAACTGTCGGGAAAGCGCGTTGAGGTCATCCACATCGTCGGTGGCGGGGTGCACAACGCCCTGCTCTGCCAACTCACGTCCGATGCATGTGGTCTTCCCGTTGTGGCAGGTCCAGACGAGGCCGCGGCGATCGGAAACGCTCTGGTGCAGGCCCAGGCGCTCGGCGCGTTGGGAACTGGCCGGTGGGCGGCCCGCGCCGGCATCGCCGGTTGGATGGAGCTGCAGGTCTACCACCCGCGCAAAGGCGAGGCTCAACGATGGGACGCCGCCGAAGGACGCCTCGCTCAAGAACTTGCCAGTCGGTAGTCGGCGGAACGAAGCACGCTCGGCCAACAGCTCTTTATCGGAAGGCTCCCGTCGCTGTCGGGAGGAATCCCGAGTCGGGCACGATCTCGTTCAAAAGCCTTGTCGACGCCTGCGAAGCGCCTTTCTTAGAAGACCCAGACCTCCTCGCCGATCGGCGCGATGTTGTCGGCCCAGATCCAGTCGATGGCCTCGTCGCTCACACGCACACAGCCGTGCGAAACGGGATAGGGCGGTACAAACGAGTCGCCGTGGATCGCTATCCCGGACTCAGTGAAGAACCTCGGTCTCCAGAGTGCGCCGAGCGAGTCGACGTCCAGTCCGTTTATGACCCCGAAGATGTGGAACACACCTTGTGGTGTGATCGCCACCGACGTCACGCCCTTGTCCGTGTAGGTGTAGCCACCACCCGTAGAGGTGTTGAGGGTGTATGCGAGCTTGCCATTCTGGATCACCATGAGGAGGTCGTCTTCGAGATCCACTTCAATCAGGTTTCCCGGCGCTGGTCGTGGAGTGGGGACGACACCGGTTGCGAGCGCGGCGATCGTCCGGGTGCCGACGACACCGTCTCGGCTGAGGCCGGCAGCCTTTTGCAGCGCGAAGACGGCCTGTTGGGTCGAGTCGCCGAAGATGCCGTTCGCCGGCCCGACCCAGTAGCCGAGCCCGTTGAGGATCTCTTGGAGCCTGCGAACCGAAGAACCGGAGTCGCCGAGCTGCAGTCCGGGTTGCACGTCGGTGTTGGTAGTCCAGATCGGCTTGTCGGCCGGTGAATAGATGACCGCGCTGCCGTTGTTCTGGAGGCTCAGGTAGTAGGCGCTGCTGCGGACACCTCCGCCGCTCTTCGAGTCCCAGAGAACGTCCAAACCTTGATAGAGAACGAGGTTTCCGTCGTTTTGCATTACGAGGTGGTCCGGCGCGTCGCCCCTCGTGCCGGTGTTCCACAGGGCTTGGCCCTCCCAGTAGAGCACGAGGTTCCCGTCGCCCTGCAGGATCAAGCTGTAGTGGCCACTGGGCGAGACGAGCGCGGATCCGTCAAGGAGCTCCTGCCCCGCCTGCAGGCGGGACGCAGCAACGGTCTGCGCTGAGCCGGCGCCCACGGCGCGATGGAGAGTTGCGGCACCACTGGCAGTAGGCAGCGCCAACACGACAAGGGCCAGGCCGCCAAGGCCCAGGGTACGAAACAACGACAAGCGCCTCGGCACTTCCTTCCGCCCCCTTCGTTCATCGATCATGAAACCAACGCGCACAAATCCCTCCGGGCTGTCGACATCCCTCACCGACACGCGCGCCTTTGCGCGCGCGTTCATGAGATCGTAAACGTTTCCGAGCAGGCACGCGTCGTCGCGCCGACCAACGGGTCACCCACACCGGGCGTCATCTGGTCGTCGCAGCGCAAGCGGGCTGTCCAGCTCGAGACGGCGGCTTCGCCAGCTGGCCCAAGCTGAGCTCGAGCTCGATTTCGTCGTGAAGTTCGATGCCGTTCTCGGCCGTGAGGGGGATGGTCGGCTTGAGCGTTCGGGCGCGGTCGACGGCGCCCTCGTGAACAGCAACGACCCGGAATCCTCTCGCCTGGTAGAACCGGACCGCGCGCAGGTTGTCGTTCGTCGTGATCAGCCAGACGCGTCCCACGCCCGCGTCCTGGGCGATACGGACCGCACTCGCCAACAGAGCCGTGCCGACCCCGGAGCCGGTCTTCAGCGCATCGATCGTGACCACCTCGAGCGCCTCCGGGTCGAGTCGATATGTGAGGAGCCCGACCCGCGCAGGCTCAGGCGCGCCCGTCGTGTCCACCGCCACGAGAGCCTTCAACAAAGCAGCATCACACGAACGGCCACGTGTGACGATCGTCTGCGAACCCCATCGCTGCTTCAACGTGCGGACGATCCAGTCATGATCGGTGGAGTTGCCCGAGCGGATCAGCATGTCTGCCACGATGCCACACCCGTCGTGGCAGCGCTGTCGGAGATCCGACACCTCTTAGCGGTCGACTGCCGATATCTTTAATCATGACTTGACTAGTCAAGTTTGGCGGACTACATTGCCGTTGCCAAAGCGCGGTCACCGGACCCGTTGAGCAGCACCCCGATACAAAGGAGACCGCGGAAATGGCCGACTGGGGATTCGAGACCCGCCAGATACACGCCGGAGCTGTAGCCGACCCCACAACCGGGGCTCGTGCAGTGCCGATCTACCAGACGACGAGCTACGTGTTCCGCGACACCGCTCACGCAGCCGCACTTTTCGGCCTGTCGGAGTTCGGCAACATCTACACCCGCATCATGAACCCCACACAGGCGGTCTTCGAAGAACGCATGGCCGCGCTCGACGGCGGCGTCGGCGCCCTCGCGGTCGGCAGCGGTCAGGCGGCCGAGACGATCGCGCTGTTGAACCTGGCCGAGAGCGGCGGGCACATCGTCTCCTCCGCTTCTCTCTACGGTGGCACCTACAACTTGCTCCACTACACCTTGCCGAAGTTGGGCGTCGAGGTCAGCTTCGTCGACGATCCTGACAACCCGAAGGCATGGCGCGACTCGGTCCGGGCCAACACCAAGGCGTTCTACGCCGAGACCATCGGCAACCCCAAAGGCGACGTGCTCGATTTCGAGACTGTTGCGGCGATCGCGCACGAGCACGGCATCCCCCTCGTGGTCGACAACACCGTCGCCACGCCGTACCTGTGCCAGCCGTTCCTCCACGGAGCAGACATCGCGGTGTATTCGGCAACCAAGTTCATCGGCGGCCACGGCACCTCCATCGGCGGTGTGATCGTCGATGGCGGGAAGTTCGACTACGCGAAAAGCGGTCGCTTCCCCAACTTCACCGAGCCGGACCCGAGCTACCACGGCCTGGTCTTCTCGGAGCTGCCCGAGCCACTCCGCCCCGCTCAGTACATCTTGAAGGCCCGCCTGCAGTACCTACGTGACGTCGGCGCGGCTATCGCTCCCCTGAACTCGTTCCTCTTCCTGCAGGGCCTCGAGACGCTCAGCGTCCGGATGGAGCGGCACGTCGTCAACGCCCTGGCGGTGGCCAAATGGCTGGAAGCACGCGACGAGGTCGACTGGGTGAGCTACCCCGGGCTCGAGTCGAGCCCCTGGCACGCTCAGCAGCTGCGCTACCTCCCGAGGGGTGGAGGCGCCATCTTGACCTTCGGCATCAAGGGTGGAAAAGAAGCGGGCAGCCGCTTCATCGAGGGGCTGGAACTCTTCAGTCACCTCGCAAATGTGGGCGACGTCCGCAGCCTGGCGATCCATCCGGCGACGACCACACACTCGCAGCTGACCGAGCAAGAGCAGGCGAGCACCGGCGTGACTCCCGACCTGATCCGGCTGTGCATCGGGCTCGAGACTCTCGCCGACATCCTGGCCGACCTTGAATCGGGCTTTCGCGCGGCGAAAGGCGCCTGAACTGAGCACCGTCCTGATCGACGCCCCGGTCACCGGGGCCTGGCGGCCCGGAGATCCTGCGGGCCGCAGGAAGTTCATGTCGCTGTTCGGTGGCGTTCGCGGTCAGGCCAACGGCTTTGACCTGGAAGCGGGTGGCAACTTGAGCGAGATCACGGTTGCCTATGAGACGTGGGGTGAGCTGAACGCGAGCAGCTCGAACGCTGTTCTCGTCCTTCACGCACTGAGCGGGGACTCGCACGTGAGCGGGCCTGTCGAACCCGGGCATCCGAGCCCGGGCTGGTGGGGTCCCCTTGTCGGCCCAGGCGCCTCCATCGACACTGACCGCTACTTCGTCGTCTGCCCGAACGTCCTCGGAGGTTGTCAGGGTTCGACCGGTCCGAGCTCATGGGCGGAAGACGGGAAGCCTTATGGGTCCCGCTTTCCCCTTGTGACGGTAAGGGACCAGGTAGCAGTCGAGCGCGCTCTCGCGTCTGAGCTCGGTATCGCAACCTGGTACGCCGTCGCAGGCGGATCCATGGGCGGGATGCGGGCCCTGCAGTGGGCCGTTGACTTCCCGGATCACGTCGAACGCGCGGTCGTGGTGGCCACTGGCGCAGCCGCCAGCGCCGAGCAGATCGCCCTTTGCTCACTGCAGAACGAGGCGATACGCCTCGACCCGGACTTCCGAGGCGGCGACTACTACGACGCAGATCATGGACCTGTTGCTGGGCTTGCTCTCGCACGCGGTATCGGTCATCTGAGCTACCGAAGCGAGATCGACCTGCAACAACGCTTCGCCAACAAGGCCCAGGGGCGTGAGACGCCACTAGACGGAGGCCGTTACGCGATCGAGTCGTACCTCGACCATCAGGGCGAGAAGCTCGTATCCCGTTTCGACGCGAACAGCTACCTCGTGCTCAGCGAGGCAATGAACCATTACGACCTCGGCCGTGGCTACGGCGGAGCCAAACGAGCGCTCGACCGGGTCCGGGCTGAGGTCACCATCGCGGGGATATCCTCGGACCGTCTCTACCCTCTCAGGCTCCAGTGGGAGCTGGCAGAGCTGCTGGGCCATGTGGACGATGTTCGTGTCATCGACTCGATCGTCGGCCATGACGCGTTCCTCGTCGAGCACCAGGCGATGGGAAACGTGATTGCTGAGGCGCTCGCCTCGTAGCGGACCGAATGCCGTCACGCGCCCTTGAGGTCGCGCAGCGCAAACGCCACGCCGCCAGCGAGAGCGCTGGCGGCGCCAATGGCAACAAGCACCCCGCCACTAGTCCAGTCCGGGCTCACGGCCGGCGCGGCCGTCATCTGATGGAACACCGAGACATCGAGCACCCAGTGGTTCAGGCCCACGATCCCTCCGACGAGCTCGACGAGGAACGACCAGACGAGCAGGCCGTAAGTGACGAAGGTCGTGGCCCGAGGCCAGACACCGAAAGCGAGAGTGCCGGCTCCGAGAACGCACAAAGCAGGTGGCACGACGTTGAGCCCCGCCGCGAAAACATTCGCAAAGCTCACGCCGCTGTGCTGACTCGCCGCTCCGAGCCAGGTGAACAACCCGGCGATCACTCCACAGACGAGAACGGCGACGACTGCGACAACCAGTCTCCACATAAGCCAGGATGAACGCGAGACCGGCCGCACGAGAAGGTTGTCGAGCCTCCCTTCAGCCTCTTCTGCCCTGGTGGCACTGATCTGGCCGGCAGCCACGAAGGCGACGAGCACTGCCATGAGCAAGAACGCCACACCGAGGTAGGCCTCCGCTCCGACTGCCCCTAGGCGTGAAAGCGCCCGGGTAAGGCTCGACGACGCCGCAATGGCACTCCCGGCGGACTTCGCCACGAGTCCCAGCACCAGGCCGTAGGCAGCGATACCAATACCCCATCCCGCAAGGCTCGAACGGGCCAGACGAATGTCCAGGCCCACCGCGCCGAACATGAGCCTCGTGTGAGGAACCGAGCGCGCCCGGTCGGGAAGAGTGCTGGCTCCCAAGTCGCGCTCTCCCGCCAAACGTATCGTTAACAACGCCAGCACGACGATGAGTCCGGCGATCGGCAACAGGGCAAGGGGATGCGGCGCCGTCAGCGGTTGCAGCTCCTCGATCCACCCGAGGGGTGATGCCCACCTGAGCCAGCCGAGACCGGTGCCGGAGTCGGCGACCATGCGAAGGGCGTAGCTCGCGCCTAGAACAGCGCTGGCGTAGGCAGATGCCTGGCGGCGGGTGGGTGCCAGTTGGCTTGCAAGTGCTCCGAGGACGAGGAACAATGCCGCCGCCGCCACAGCGGCCACAGCCAGGAAAAGCGCCCCTCCGGGACTGATGTCCACCTTCGACGAACGCCCGACGACGATCGTGATGACGGCCGTGGTGGCCCAAAGTGCCCCGAGACCACAACCGAGGCCGGCGAGCGCCTGGGCGGCAGCGGCCCTGCGCGTGGTCTGCCCGGCAAGCAAGAGCTCCCACCGCCCGGCGTCCTCCTCCCCACGTAGCAACCGCGTGCCGGTGAGCAGGCCCCACACCGCGCCGACGACAGCCAGCACCGCGAGACACTTCCATACGGTGAAGCCGGCGACAGTTTGGATGTCGTGGGCGGGGCCGACCAGCGCGCTCACCCCGGCGTTCGATCCGAACTCCTTGGCCAAGCCGGCACGCTGAGCGGCGGTCTTGTAGCTCGACGCATAGGCGAGGGCCTGGGTTGCCAGGTACAGCCCGAAAACATAACCCCAAAGAACTCCTGAACGGACCGCCCTGCGAGCCGTCTGGCGCGCGACCAAACTCCCGGGCCAACGGCCCGCTCGTGCCGGAAGCGTGACCGTTGCCTCAGCTTGCATGAGTCGGCGCGTCCGCGGTGCCGTCGCCTCCGTATTGAGCGAGAAAGAGCTCCTCGAGCGACGGTTCCCGGCTCAAGAGCTCGCGTACCCCGGAGGCGGCGAGAACCTGCAACAGAGGCTCGATCGTCCCTCGCACCTGGCAGCGGAGAACGTGCCCGACAACCTCGACCGAAGACACACCGGGGAGCTGGGAGACCTCGGGCACGGGACCTTCGAACGTCGCTTCAACGGTGAGAGCCGAAAGGTGTCGCATCTCCGCCAGTGTCCCCATCTCGACCAGCAGGCCCTCGCGCAGGATTCCGACCCGATCGCAGAGCGCCTCGACCTCGCTCAAGATGTGCGAGGACAGGAAGATTGTCTGGCCCCGCTCGCGCGCCTCATGGACGCAAAGACGAAAGGCCTGTTCCATGAGCGGGTCGAGCCCGCTCGTCGGCTCGTCGAGTACGAGCAGCCTAGGCCGGGTCATGAGCGCCGCCACCAGGATCAGCTTCTGGCGATTGCCCTTGGAGTAAGCACGGACCTTCTTGGAGGTGTCGAGATCGAAACGGCCGATCAGTTCATCCCGGTAGGCGTCGTCCACCCTTGCCTGCACGCGGCCGAGCAGGTGGAGGGTCTCGGCGCCGGTGAGCGAGGGCCACAGGCTCGCCTCGCCCGCCACATAGGCCAGCTGACGATGGACCTCAACCACGTTGTGCTGGCAGTCGAGGCCGAAGATCTCGGCGCGACCTGCCGTCGGACGGATCAACCCGAGTAGGAGACGAATCGTGGTCGTCTTGCCCGCCCCGTTCGGACCGAGGTAGCCGACGACCTCACCCTCGCGCACCTCGAGGTCGAGATCCTTGAGGGCGTCGACGCTCCCGTAGCGCTTGGACAGTGCCTCTGTTCGAATGGCCATCGTCCCCATTCGCGCGACCTCCTGGTCTTCCCACAACTTAGGGCTCCACGTTTGTTTGGCGACTCTTATTGGGGACCGGAACGCGACTGTCGGCTTCCGGCTCGGTCGAAAGCGACCTCCGGTACGCTCGGCTCGGTGATCGACCTGCACCTGCACTCGACCTGCTCCGACGGCTCTGAGACTCCCGAACGGGTCGTGGAGCTTGCTGCGCAAGCGGGTTGCACGGCAATGGCGCTGACAGACCACGACGGTCTCGACGGCGTCCCCGAGGCTCGCAGCCGGGCCGCGAGCCTCGGTCTCGCGTTTGTGCCGGGCTGCGAGATCTCGTGCGCGTTCGAGCCTGGGACGATGCACGCACTCGCCTATTTCGTCGAGCCCGGCGAGGGCCCGCTGCAATCCGAGCTCGAGAACCTCCGGCGGGACAGATCACTCCGAAACGACCTGCTCCTGAAGCGGCTCAAAGACCTTGGGTTGCCCGTCTCTTTGGAGCAGGTCGAAGCAGCAGCCGGCAGCTCTGTCATCGGACGGCCCCATTTCGCCTCCGTACTGGTGGCAAACGGCGCCGCCGTGAACATCCAAGACGCCTTCGACCGTTTGCTCTCCAAGGGAACTCCTGGCTACGTGCCGAAGTCTCGAATCGATGTCACGACGTTCATCGACGCAGCAAAGGGCTCAGGAGCCGTAGTGGTGCTTGCCCATCCCCTCACGCTCGGTGTCGATCCCGCCCGGCTTGACCTTCTGCTCGGTGAGCTTTCCGCTGCCGGGCTCGGGGGCGTGGAGTGCTACTACGGGCGCTACTCGCCTGACGAGCGCGCCTGGCTCGCGGAGATGGCTGCGCGTCACGACCTCGTCGCGACGGGGGGCTCCGACTTCCACGGATCCTTCAAGCCCGACCTACTGGTCGGCACCGGGACCGGCGACCTCGAGGTGCCGGACACGGTACTCGGTGAGCTTGTCGCCCGCAGGACCCACTGACCCATGATCGAGGTGCAGACCTGTTCTGTTCCGGGCCTTTTCGTGGGGCCGCCGTTGCAGGACGGGCGCGGGAAGTGTTCAGGCGTTGTCATCGACTGACGCTGACCGGGTGTTCTTGGCCCATACCGACGCATGGCAGGCGCAGGGCCGTCTGCGTCAGCCGTACGGGGGCGACACGGCGGAGATCCCCGGGTGGAGGCTGATGTCAAGCGGACTTGGTTACGCCCACCTGAACGCGGCCTGCGTGACCGACGCCACACTCGCGGACATCGCTGAAGCGAGGCGGTGGTACCAGGTCCGCGACGTGCCATGGGGCACTTTGGTACCGGCCGGCGCATCTTGGCCTCACGGGCGGCGGCTCGGGGCACAGCGGCTCATGGCCCTGGACGCCTTGAGCTTCGCGGGAGCAACGACGCCTCCTGGGTTTGTGCTTGGCCGGGCCGACGCCGGCGACGTCGCAACCGTGGCGGAGATCGATGCGCTTGCGTTCGGTACCGAGGCCGCCGAGGGGCGCTCGTGGCTGGCGCCTCTGTGCCGATCCGATCGTGCGCTCGTCGCGGTCGGAGAGCTCGAGGGCCTGCCCGTCGCGACCGGCTATGCGCTCGAGTGCGAGGGTGAGGCCGGTCGGAGCTTGTACCTCGGCGGAATCGCGGTCGTCCCCGCCGCCCGTCGAAGAGGAATCGCGGCGGCGCTGTCGAGCTGGCTCGTGACTCACGGCTTCGAAGCGGGCGCCGGGTTCGCCCACCTCGAGACCGACTCAGACGACGCCGCGCGTGTCTATGAGAGGCTCGGTTTCGAGGAGTTCAGCGGCATCGACATCTATGAAGAGCGTTGAAGCTCGCGCCAGTTTCCCGGTCAGTGCCCAGGGACAGCCTCAATCGACTGGAGAATTGCCCGTGCCAGTTCGCGCGCCGAGGCCGGGTCGAGTTCAACTGCGACCCGGGAAAGGGCGCCGCCCTCCAGGTTGAGAAAGTCGATATTCAAGCTGTGCTCTGCGGGATAGTGCGCCGGATGATCGAAATAGACGGTGGCGCTGGTGAGCGGAAACCATCCCTCAGGCCCCTTTCCCGAGCCCTTCACGGCCAGCTTCTCGGTCTGATAGGTGCACATCGCTACTCGTCCCGGTCGTCTCAGGAGTCGAGGTACCGGCCGAAAAAGTCCCAGATCCGCTGCCAACCGTCCTTGGCGGCCTCGGGTCGGTAGCTCGGACGGTCAGTCGCGAAAAAGGCGTGGCCGGCTCCCTCGTAGGAGTGGAACTCGTAGGCCTTGCCTGCTTGTTTCAACGCCTCCTCCAGTTCGGCAACATGCTCGGGCGACGGGTACTGGTCATCGGCGCCGAACAGACCGAGCAGCGGACAGGAGAGGTCCTTGGCCAAGTGCACGATCGGCCCGATCTTGAGCGGACTGCCCTCGGGCGGAGTCCCGACAACGAATGCGCCGTAGCAGTCGACCGCGGCGTCAAGCGGAAGGCTGCATGCGGCAAGGAACGACTGGCGACCGCCTGAGCAGTAGCCGATCGTGGCCACGCGTCCGTTCGATGACTCGAGCGAGGTGAGATATTGGACCGCTCCCCGAACGTCTCCGACCAGGCGGTCGTCGGGAACGCCTCCAAGTGCTCGGACGGCGGCGGCCGCGTCGTCAGGAGATGCTCCCGGTGCCTCCCGGCTGTAGAGGTTCGGGCAGACTGCCAGGTATCCGTGCGCCGCGAACTTCCTTGTGATCTCCTTCATTCCCTCGTCGAAGCCGGGCATGTGGTGGATTACCACGACGCTTCCGACACGTTCGTCGCCGAGCGGCTGAGCCACGTAGGCCTCGATTTCGTCACCACCGTGACCCGTTAGGCGGACCGACTCCGCCCGCAGCGAGTCCTTCATATCGTTTTCTCCCCCTTTTCTCGGCAACTGAGGTCCTCGCGAATCATCCCGCTCGGCGCGGGACGTTCGCCGGGGATCAAAAGAGTTCGTAATCGAGGTGGAGCTGGTGCGCGCCGTCGTGGGAAATCTGAATCCGTCCCTCACCAGATATCCGAGCGAGATCTCCTGTCCCTGAGCCGGGGACGACCGGCCATCTGGCCCATTGGCTCTCGCCCGCCATCGTGCCTATGTGTAAGACCGCGAAGCTCCCCGACCGGCCGTGCACCGACCCCGCTATCCGCTCGACTGCCACGTAGCCTGCGCCCCCGTTCTCGGCTCGCACCGAGAGCATCTCCACCGTGCTCTGCGCTTCGATGTCACCGCGGAACGTCTTGGCAATACGTATACGGGCGTACTGGACGCCAGGATCCTCCAGGAAGGGAGGCTCCTCATCGAACGAATCGAGCACAAAGGAAGAGACCGCGATGGGCATGGCCCAGACGCTACCAAGCCTCAGCGGCTCGGCTCGCCGGATGACGGTTCGGCCACCGTCCCGCACCCCGCACTCAGATCGAGAAGTCTTCCCCTGACCATACGCCGGCCTCGGAGGGACGGACGTCGTGGCCGTGTCCGTGCCCGGCGACGGCCATCTCCAGCTCGTCGACCCGCTCCAAAAGCGAGTGCAGGC
>Ga0181520_10007529_pt1 | contig 15973 bp, 10 predicted proteins | sample PEATcosm2014_Bin_29_FD_132451 | JGI IMG/M metagenome (GOLD analysis project Ga0181520, IMG submission 132451) | Peatland microbial communities from MTU Mesocosm Facility, Houghton, MI, USA - PEATcosm2014_Bin02_30_metaG | ecosystem: Environmental > Terrestrial > Soil > Wetlands > Peat | place...
AACGGCGTGCTCTTTCTCGATGAACTGCCAGAGTTTCCGCGCAACGTGCTGGAGGTGATGCGCCAGCCGCTGGAGGATGGCACGGTTTCCATTGCGCGCGCCGCCATGTCGCTGACCTTTCCGGCGCGCTTCATGCTGGCGGCGGCGATGAACCCCTGCCCGTGTGGATTCTTCAACGACCGCGCCCGCGAGTGCCGCTGTACGCCGCCGATGATCCAGCGCTACATCTCGAAGATCAGTGGACCGCTGCTCGACCGCATCGACATCCACATCGATGTTCCGGCGGTGAATTACAAGGAGCTGCGCTCGAAGGTGCAGGCCGAGCCTTCGACGGCGATTCGCGCACGTGTGCTGAAGGCGCGCGAACGGCAGTTGAAGCGCTTCCGCGAGGCCGGAGAGAAGTTCTTTGCCAACGCGCAGATGGGCTCGCGGCAGATTCGCACCTTCTGCGAGCTCTCGCCTGACTGCGAGCGGCTGCTGGAACGCGCGATGACCCAGCAGGGATTGAGCGCGCGTGCTCACGACCGCATATTGAAGGTTTCGCGCACAATTGCCGATCTAGAAGGCGCAGAACAGCTGGAGGCCAAGCATATCGCTGAGGCAATCCAGTACCGCACGTTGGACCGCACGTACTGGGCATAGAGGACGTGCAACATGATCGAACCGATCGGCAATGTCGACGATTTGCAGGGCCCGCAATTGGCTCAAATCGGAGGGGCACCCGCGCCCACGGATGCCGGTAGTGGACAGCTTGGGCAGATGCTGTCGCTGCTGGCGAATGATTTTAGCGGCAACAATTCGCCGGAGCAGCTCGCGACCATACTGGGGAGTGCCCGCCTTGTGGTGGGGACTGGGCTGCCGGCCCTGGACGTTGCCGACGTTATGTACAGCAATCCCCTCGTGCTGGACGCAATGCGGGATGGCAATCCTGAACTGGCGAAGCAGGCTGCCATCTCGCAGTTGAGCGAGACACTGGCAAGCTTGCGTGCCTCTGGCGCGCCCGAGGCAAACCTGCAGACGCTGAGCGCGTCGGGATTTGCGGCAGGAGAGATTTCTTCCGCTCTTAGGACCGTGCCGAGTCTGAGGGAAGGGTTGATGCAGGGCGACCCCGCGGTGTTAAAGCAGACGATTCCTACGCTCCATGACATGTTTCGTGAGAATGGCCGCTCCGCGCACGGCGACCCTACGATCCTGGTTGCGCTGGGTGAGCGCATGGCTCCGGGGGTGAGCGGAACGCAGGGCTGGTTTGAGAGATACATGGAGCGGATTCGCGCGGCACAAAAGCGAACTGTCGGCGCGTTTCATCCGGAGGACCATCCGGAACTCATGCTCTTCTCCGGACCCGCACAGGTGTCAGTGGACGAGAACTCCGCGAGTTTTGGGGCGTGGATCATCGCAGTGATCGTGGCGGTGGCTATGCTGCTGATTATCGCATCGCGGTGTTGAGAGACCTTTGCCGGAGTTTCGGATTGGGCGTTGCTCCGCGGGCGAGAAGAAAATGAACGACCCCACGTTCGCCGACGGAAGGCGCACGTGGGGTAGCTACTACTTTTGTCGGATCGATACTGCTTCCCCAAGCACTTCTTCCGCTGCCGCCTGAATCAACTTCCACGCCAGTTCGACGTCGGCCCGGCCGGTGGCGATGTTGCCGATGGCGATGCGGATGACGTACTGGTTGTTGAGAGCGGTGTGGGAGAGGAATGTGCTGCCACTCGCGTTTACCTTGTCCAGCAGAGTTTTATTGCACTCGTCGCTGCCACGCAGGCGGAAGCAGACCACGGAGAAGGGAACGGGCGCGACGCGCTCAAAGCGGGAGTCGGCATCCACCCATCCGGCAAACTCGCGCGCAAGCTGGTTGTGGCGGCGGAGGAATTGCATGACGCCTTCCCGTCCGAAGTAGCGCAGGATGAACCACAGCTTCAGTCCGCGGAAGCGATGGCCGAGTGGCACGCCGTAGTCCATCAGGTGCACGGCGCGTGGGTCGTCGCTGGCGCGCAGGTACTCGGGAACCAGCGACAAGGCTTGGCGAAGAACCTCTGGCTTGCGGGTGTAGAAGGCGCTGAGATCCATCGGAGTCATCAGCCACTTGTGCGGATTGGTGACAACGGAATGGGCGCGGCCGATGCCTACGAAATGTTCGGCACACTCCGGCAGCAGGGCGCATGGGCCGGCGTAGGCGCAATCGACGTGCAGCCAGAGGTTAAACTCTTCGGCCAGCGCTGCGCACTGGGCGACCGGATCGACGCTGGTGGAAGACGTGGTGCCGATGGTGGCGACAATGCAACAGGGCTGGAGTCCGGCGCGCAGGTCGGCCTCGATGAGCGAGCGCAGGACATCGGGACGCATGCGGAACTCCGCGTCGGTTGGCACCTTGTGCACGTTCTTCTGTCCAATGCCGACGGCCATGGCACCTTTCTCGACCGAGGAGTGCGCCTGCTCCGAGGTGTAGACGACGAGGTTGCCGCCGTAGCCCTCTACGCGGCTTGCGGGCTGCGCGAATTCGCGGGCGCAGATGAGCGCATGCATGGTGCTGGTGGAGGCCGTGTCATAGATGATGCCGAAGAACTCCGGCGGTTGGCCGAGCCACTGGCGCAGCCAGCCGAGGGCGACCTGCTCCAGTTCGGCGACGGCAGGCGAGGTCTTCCAGTGCAGGCCGTTGGTGTTCATGGCGGCAATCAGCAGCTCGGCAAGAATTCCGGGAGTGGAGGCCGAAGTGCCGAAGTAGGCCATGAAGCCGGGATGATTCCACTGCGTGACCGCCGGGAGAATCTTGTCGTGGAAGTCTTGGAGGATTGCGTCAAAGCTCTCGCCCTGCTCGGGCGCGTGCGCGGGGAGCGCATCGACCAGGTCGCCGGGTTGGATGGTGGGCAGGACAGGAACGGTGCGGATGTTTGCAAGATAGCTGGCAATCCACTCCACGCTACTGTGCGCGGAGAGGCGGAAGTCTTCGACGTAACGCGCCCAGGCTTGTTCGTCGTTCGGATCGGGCATATGAAGGTCTGACATGTGAGCTCCGGAAAAGCTGATTTTACCGCAGCGGAACATCGGGTGGAGTTGTGAGCACCATCACAGCCACGGTGTTCATGAGAGAATGAGAATCATTGCGGCGCCGGGCGCGGGCTGCCGGCCGCAGGGGTGTTATGCACGAGCTATCGATTGTTTCTTCGGTTCTGGACCAGCTTGAGAAATTGAAGAAGCAGCACGAGGGCGCACAATTTACCAAGGTCGGACTGCGCGTGGGAGAGCTGGCGGGCGTGGATGTGGACTGCCTGCGCTTTGGCTTTGAGTGCGTGGTGAAAGATACGCCGTGGGAGCGGCTGGCGCTGGAGATTGAAGAGGTGCCGCGGCGGCAGCGATGTCCGGGATGCAAGGCCGAATTCAGGGCGGAAAACTGGGCCACCGCATGTCCGCACTGTGGCGAGGCCGCCACCATCACCATTGCCGGAGAAGAGTTGCAGATCGCATTTGTCGAGGTGGATGAATGAGTCAGATTGTGGTTGAAAAGAAAGTACTGAACGAGAATCAGAAGCTTGCCGCCGAACTGCGCGAGAAGTTCCGCGAGCACAAGATTCTGGTGCTGAACATCATCAGCGCGCCGGGCTCGGGAAAAACAACGCTGCTGGAGCGCACCCTGGAGCGGCTGGACAAGAGTAAGCGCGTGGTGCTGCTGACCGGCGATCTGCAGACGGAAAACGATGCCAAGCGGCTGGCGCAATGGGGATTCCCGGTGAAACAGATCATCACCGGCGGCACCTGCCACCTCGACGCAAAGATGATCGAGAAGCACTTGGCAGATTGGCCGCTGGAAGATTTCGACATGCTGATTATCGAGAATGTGGGAAATCTGGTTTGCCCCACCAGCTACGATCTGGGAGAGCATTTCAAGATCGTGATCCTGAGCGTGACCGAAGGGGAAGACAAGCCACTGAAGTATCCGGCGATCTTTGTGAAGAGCGAGCTGATGATTCTGAGCAAGGTGGATCTGCTGCCGTATGTATCCTTTGATGCCGAAGTGGCGAAGCAGAACGCGCGCTCGGTGCATCCGGGCATCGAGATTCTGGAGACCTCAAGCAAGGGCGAAGGGCTGGATGCGTGGATGAAGTGGCTGGAGGAAAAGCTGGCCGCGGTGAAGTCCGGGGAATTGGTTTCCGCCTGAGTGCGCGGCGGGAGATTACGGCCGGGGAGTTACGCTCTCCGGCCTTTCTGCGTTTGCCGGTTGCGCTGCTCCGGGGTGAACGGATAGGTTGAACGGAGACCATGCAAGCGGTGACCCTGCGCAACATCTTCGGACCATGCCTCACAGGATTGTGCCTCGCTCTGCTGCTGGCGAGCGGTGCTCGCGCGCAGGCGCCTGACGCGCAGTTGCGGGCGGAGATTCGCAGCCTTACCAGCACACTGCGCGTACTGCAGATCACAGCGCATCCGGGCGATGAGGATGGCGCGCTGCTGATGTCCGAGGCTCGGGGAGAGGGCGCGCGGGTCACGCTGCTGACGCTGACGCGCGGTGAACGCATCGACAATCGCCATGGCATCCTAGCGCCGGGCGAACAGGGCCTGCAGCGCACAATGGAGCAGCTGGCAAGCGATCGGCGCTACGGCGTGGAGCAGCGCTTTGCGCGCATGGTGGATTTTGGTTTCGCGCGCACGGCAGATGAGGTGTTCGACCGCTGGGGCGGGCACAATACGGCGCTTGGCGACATGGTGCGGGTGATCCGCGAAACGCGTCCGCAGATTATTATCGCTCCCTTTGATCTGGCGTCGCCGGACGGAGACGGCCAACACGCGGCCACGGCAATCCTGGTGCGCGAGGCTTTCCGCGCGGCCGCCGATCCAAAGAGGTTTCCTGAGCAACTGACAGAGGGCGTGGAGCCGTGGCAGGCAAAACGAGTTTTTGCCTTGGCGCGCTTGGGTGGATACTCGGTGGTCTTCAACGCAGGCCGCGTAGGCGCCATGGAAAGCGAGAGCTGGCAGCAGCAGGCCGAGCGCGCGTTGGCCGCACAACATTCGCAGGAGGGAATGTGGCACGGCCCGCGCGAGGCGCTGCGCCACTATCGGCTGATCGATGCTTCTCCGGACGCGGCGATGGGAGACGGCGTCCAGGACTTTGCCGAGGGATTGCACTCCGGGTTAGGGACGCTGGCGGACGCCATGGGAGCGGGGGTGGGAGCAGAAGATACGTTGCGCATGCGGTCGCGCTTGGCGGCCATGGGCGCGGCTGCTGCGGCTGCCATGGAGAGCGTGGGAGACGGCAGAAATTGCATTGCTCAACTCGCGGAGTACCTGCGTAATCTGCGCGACGTGGAGGATCGCATGGCCTTACGGCGTCCGCCACTGTGGCTACGTGCTGAATTGGCGGCCAAGCGCAGGCAGGCGGAAGACGCGTTGCTCCATGCGGCCGGCGTGCGCGTGGAAGCGCGGCTGGTGGACGACGCCAAGGGTGGCACCGCATACGTGCTGGTTCCCGGCCATGGCTATGAGATCCAGGTCCAGGTTGCGTGGAGCGACGGCGTAATTGCGCACGTGGCGGGCATGGAGTTGAAGCCCGAAGGTGGACGCTGGACGCCGCGCCGCGAGTGGAATGCCGGAGAAACCAGTGCGCTGTTCCGCGGAAAGGTTCCGGCGGACGCGCCGTTCACGAGGCCGCAGTTTCTGCTGGAGAGTGATGCGGATGGCGCATATGTGATTCTGGACGAGCGTAATGCAACGCGGGCGTTGCCCCCGCCTTCGCTGCAGGCGGTAGTGGAACTGGAGATCGGCGGGGAAGTCGTGCGGGCGAGCGCACCGGTGCAGGCGACGGACGCAAACGCGGCAGACAAGATGCCGGTGCCGACCCAATCCGCACCACAGTCCGCACCACATTCTGCAACCCAGCACACGCTCGTGATAGCGCCGCCGATGTCGGTGATTGTGGAGCCGCGCATGCAATGGAACCGGCGCACGCAGCTCTCCTATGGCGAAATCGAGGTACGGGTGCGCAGCAACCTTCCGCATTTGCAGAACGCGCTGCTCTCGGTGCATCCGCCGAGCGGCTGGCGAGCGGAACCCGAGCACGAGGTTCTGGATATTGAAACGCGCGGCGAGGAACACTCCTACCGCTTCTACTTGATTCAGGAGCGCGGAGGCGAGGGAACGTTTCCGGTGCGTGCGGTGGTGCGCTGGGGAGGCGTGGTCTTTGACCAGGGCTACCGGCAGGTGCGCGGCGCGGACGATCAGATGGCCTTCGACTACCGGCCATCGAACGGATCGCTGGTATCGGCGCAGGTGGACGTGCCGGAGGATCTCGAGATTGGGTACCTGGGCGTTGACGGCGATCCGATTCCGGCTGCGCTGCGTGAACTTGGCGTGAAGGTCAGCAGCCTGGACAGGGAAGACTTGATGCGCAGCCGGCTGGAAAAATACTGGGCGATTGTTTTGGGTCCTTCTGTGGTGGACGAGCGTACGGAACTGGCCGAGGCACGCAGCCGGTTACTGCACTACGCCGAAGCAGGCGGCGTTGTGGTGATCCTCGCCCAGTCGGATGCCGCGAACTTCGCCAGCAACGCTCCCGTGCCCTATTCGCTGGAACTGGGGACGGCGCGCGTGACCAACGAAGCGTCGGCCGTCGAAATGGCCGATGAACACGACGACGCATTCATGGACCCGAATGAGATTGGCAGCGAGGGTTTCCGTGGCTGGAGCGAAGAGCGCGGCCGCTGCTTTGCCCAGCGCTGGGATCCGCATTACGAGGCGCTGCTGAGCATGCGCGACATTGGACAGCCGGTGCAGGAGGGAGCGCTGCTGCGGGCGCGTTACGGGCGCGGCTCGGTGGTGTATACCGGGCTCTCTTTTGATCGCCAGCTTTCGGCGGGAGTGCCGGGCGCGATGCGGCTGCTGGTAAACCTGCTCAGCGCGGGCGCGGAACTGCACCGCTAGAGCCGTTCCAGAGAAACTACATCCTTTTCGAACTCGTGCTCTGCCGTTGTTCCCTGATGGTCGCAACGGCCAGGGGTCTGCGGCTTCGGGATACAGCATCTCTGGAGCCGCTCTAGCCTTCTTTCTCTTTCCCTCCGATTTGCAGTAGAATCCTGCGCCGGGCCACGTTTTAACCGGAACTCCAAAGTGCGGAATCCTACCTTTGCCGAAGGGCATCATTACACCGGAGAACTCAAGGATGAAACGCGTCTATATCGCTGCTTATCACCAGTCAAAGTTCGGCAAGCTGTTCGGAATGACGGTTCCGGAAATTGTGAAGAACTCGATCGAGAGTGTCTGCCAGGAAATCAGCATTGATCCATCGCTGCTCGATGTGGGCGCAGTTTCGGCCGTATGTAATATTTTGCTCAATCAGCAGGGCTTGGTCTCCGGCTTGGCCGCGGCGGTTCCGGGGCTGGCCAGCAAACCAATTGAGAGCGTGGAAAACGCCTGCGCGTCAGGCGGGCAGGCGGTGCTCTCCACGATTCTAAAGCTACAGGCCGGATGGGGCGAAACCGGCTTTGCGATGGGGTATGAAAAGATGCGCGACGCCGACGGCAAGATGGATGGCAAGCTGGTCGGCAAGGCACTGGGATTCTACTCGCACCCGGATGAGCGCGACGGCAAGACCTACATCTTTCCACACTTGTTCGCCGAAATCATGGAGTGCTACATCAAGCATCACAAGGTGACCGAGGCCGAGCTAGCGGCGATCGCCGTGGAAGAGTATGCCAACGCCAACAAGAATCCGCTGGCACAGATGAACAAGGTAAAGATCACGCTCGACGACGCAACCAGGATCGACGACCGGAACCGCTACATCGTCGATGGACTGCCACTGAAGACCTTCGACTGCTCCCAGATCAGCGACGGCTACGCGGCATTGATTCTGGCGACGGAAGAAGGCCTGCGGAAGCTGGGCGTGAACAAAGTCGACACCGTGGAGATCGCCGGATTTGCGCAAGCGACCGATCCGCTGCTCAAGGAAGGGCGCGACGTGCTGCGTCCCGCCGGAGCCAACGCGGCAATGAAGCGCGCGTACGAGATGGCCGGACTCACGCCGCAGGATGTGAACGTGGCCGAGGTCCATGACTGCTTTTCGGTGATGGGTGCAATCGGCGCGGAGGTGATTGGCAAGGCCAAGGTCGGCCAAGGCGCAAAATTCTGGGGAGACGGGAAGGCTCGCGTGGATGGTGAGTGCGGCATCAACCTTTCCGGAGGACTGATCGCCAAGGGACATCCGATTGGCGCGACCGGCGTTGCGATGCTCGGCACATGCTTCACCCAATTGATGGGGCGTATGCCCGAAGGTCTGCAGATGAAGAATCCCAAGGCGGCTGTGACCTTCAATGTGGGCGGCGCGGTTTGCGCTTCGGTATGCACGGTGCTGAAGCGGTAGAAAGAGCGTGAAGGCCGGTGGCTTGTCGCCGGCCTCGCTATTTCCAGCCTGTACGGCTTTGGTGGCGGCTGTGCCACACCTGCATCGGCAACTCGGTGTCAACCAGCTCCAATGGGATATCGCAAGTCAGGCGTGGCTATTCCGCTTCGCGCGAAGGCACGATCTGGCCTTCGCCGGGGATGAAGTCATCGGTCGCGTAATCCTGGAACTCGTGGCAGTGGGGGCACTCGAAGCGTCCCACGTGGGTGTTGCGGACGAGTGAATCGGTGCTCTTTCCTTGGACTGCCTCACGCGGCAGCAGAGGAAAGCGCAGGGCGCAGATCTTGCATTCAACCAGCCAAACTAGAGCCATGAGGAAATGGTATCGCGAAGTACGCCGGAAATGTGCGTACCGGGAAAAAGAGCCGCCGGAATCATCCGATGAGCGCCTCCTGCACTTTGGCAAGCAGAGCGGTGCGCGTAAACGGCTTCTGCAGGAACATGGTTGCTTCATCCAGCACACCGTGATGGACAATCGCATTCGGGGTGTACCCGGACATGTAAATGATCCTGATCCTGCGCACCTTGTTGAGCAGGGCGTTGGCAAGCTGTTTGCCGTTCTGCCCGCCGCGCAATACAACGTCGGTCAGAAGCAGGTCGATTGCATCCCCGTACTCAGCGGCGCGCTCCTTGGCTTCCTCGGGAGATTCCGCGGTGATCACCCGGTAACCACCCGAACGGAGGAATTCGGCAATCACTTCACGCAGGGACTGTTCGTCCTCCACCAGGAGAATGGTCGAGGGTCGCGTACTGCGAACTGGCTGCGCGGCGGCAGCAGGCTCGTAGTCAGATTCCACCACTGGCGCGGCGGGCAGATAGATCTTGAAGCAAGTGCCCTTGCCGAGTTCGCTGTAGTACCAGATAAATCCACCGCTCTGTTTGACGATTCCATACACCATGGACAGTCCCAGACCCGTTCCCTTGCCAGGGCCCTTGGTGGTGAAGAAGGGCTCAAACAGCCGGGCCTTGGTCTCTTCGTCCATGCCCATGCCGGTGTCGGAAACCGCCAGCAGAAAGTATCTGCCGGGCGTCACCAGCGGGTGGGTTGCAATGTACTCGGTTGTGAGATCGGCATTGGAGGTTTCCAGCGTGAGCTGCCCTCCGTTGGGCATGGCATCGCGGGCGTTGACAATGAGGTTCATGACGACCTGCTCGATCTGCGAGCGGTCAATGTTGACCGGCCATGGCTGATCGCAGAGTGCGGTGGCGAGCTCGATGTCTTCCCCCAAAAGGTGCGTGGCCATCTTCGCGATGTCGGTCAGGATCGGATTCAATGATGTGATTTTCGGCTGGACGATCTGCTTGCGGCTGAAGGCGAGAAGCTGCCGCGTCAGGTCAGCCGCGCGCTGGGCGGATTTCATTACGCTTTCCGTACGGGCCAGGGCGGTGCCAGTTACCTGCAGGCTGAGCAGCTCGGTTTGCGCCATGATGATCATGAGCAGGTTGTTGAAGTCGTGTGAGATTCCGCCTGCCAGTCTTCCGATGGCCTCCATCTTCTGCGCCTGGCGAAGTTGCTGCTCCAGCAGCTGGCGCGACGTCCGTTCCTCTTCGGCCTGCTCCCGCAAGCGTATTGAACTCAATCCGAATGCAAGATCGCCAGCGATTTCAGAGACCAAGTCGAACTCCCGGCCTTCGAATGCACCCTCATCATTGGAATACAGGGTAAGGGCTGCACAGGGTACTCCCTGCACAATCAGCGGAAGAGAGATCGCGGACCGGAGATCCGCATTGCCTGCGATCTCGCGCCAGGGAGAACAATCCGGGTCAGAGAGAAAGTTGTGGACCACGCAGCTCCGCCCTTCGCGCAAGGCAGTTCCGCACGGTCCGTGCCCGGCTGGTTCATCCGACCACTTCAGCTTGATTCCGGATAGAGCCGCGACGGCTCTGCCACATGCTGGGCCGATCCGGATGCTGTGTTCAGAGTCATCACTCGGGAACCCAATCCAGGCGAGCGGATAACCGCCCTCTTGCACGATGATCTCTACCGCCTGTTGCAGCAGATGATCGGCGCTGGTGGCGTGAATTAGAACCTGGTTGATCCGGCTAAGGGCTCGGAGAGCGCGGTTCACGTGCTTGAGTTCGGCCTCGCTGCGGCTCTGTTCGCTCACATCCGTGCCAGCCTGGAGAATGAATCCGGTCTCCTTGTCCACCGCCCAGGAACTCTCAACCACGATTCTGCGGCCGTCTTTGCATTTCCGGACCAGTCGTCCGCGCCAGTGTCCGGTTTCCTGAAGCTGGCGCTTGATGTTTTCCAGTGGCTCCGGATACGTGGTATCCAGCAGCACCCGGGGCGGTTGGCCCAGCACCTCCTGCTCGGTCCACCCGTACAACAACTCGGCGCCGTGATTCCACGAGACAATGTTGCGCTGCGTATCGATGACCAGGATGGATTCGGCCGCCGTCTCAAGCAGGGTGTGCTGCAACCGGATGAAACCCTCTGTGCGCTTCCGGCGGCGCTCGAAAGCCCAGGCGGAAGCAACGATAACCACGACGAAGAGAACTTCCTTCGCCATGTCACGGGGTCTCAAACTAAAGCTGAAGTACGGAGGGAGGAAAAAGAAATCGGCGGCGATCGCCGAAAGCACAGAGGAAAAAATAGCGGCACGAAAGCCGCCGACCCACAGCGAGAAAAGCACCGCGGGAAAAAAAATCAGGAACGGCACCTCGCGAGCCAGGGTGCTAAATGCCAGTGCAACCGCCGTGCAGAGGGCTACGGCCGCGATGGCCAGCAGGTAGTCTTGTCCCCTATATCTGTCTTCTGAAGTGCGTATGTCTTGCAACCTACTCACGAAAAAGCCTCTTCGATGCTGGGTACGGTAGTCCAAGTACTTGCTACGGCCGACGTAAGGCGCATAAGGCGAGTCCCAATCTATGCGAGCGACGAGAGCCGATAGGCTAATCTTTCAACAGTCGCCCATAATGTGATTCAGGTCACGTTGCGCCGTGACTCGTGCGGCGCTCAACCGCCGCCAGGTTCCAGATTTGAGCGGCACCGCTTCGACTCTCGCCGGTGCCGCTCCATGCTACCAGATGCGCACGCGCGCAGAGGGCGCCAAGTAGAGCTTGCTTCCGGGTTCAACCTTGAAGGCTGCATACCAGGCATCCACGTTGCGCACGGTTGCAGCACGGTACTCGGCGGGTGCGTGCGGGTCGGTAAGGACCTGCCGGCGAAGCGTGGCCTCGCGTGTCTTGGAGGCCCAGCTTTGGGCGAAGGCGATGAAGAACTGCTGGTCGTCAGTGAATCCGCCTTGCATGGGTACGGGCTTGCCGTCGACGGATGCGCGATAGCCGTCGTAGGCGGCGGAAATTCCCGCTACGTCGGCGATGTTCTCTGCCAAAGTCTGCTGGCCGTTTATGGCGAGGTCCGGAAATGGCTTGTAGGTGTCGTATTGCGCGGCGAGTTTCTTGGTGGCTGCCGTGAAGTGGGCGAGATCCTCCGGCGTCCACCAATTGCGCAGTGTCCCCGTGGAGTCGAAGGTACTTCCTTCGGTGTCGAAGGTGTGGCTGATTTCGTGTCCGATGGTCGAGCCGATTGCGCCATAGTTTGCGGCGGCGGGGGCGTCGGGATCGAAGAACGGCGGTTGCAGGATCGCCGCCGGGAAGTTCAGCGCGTTCTGCAGCGGAAGATTGACGGCATTTACCGTCTGCGGCGACATCGACCATTCTTTCTTATCGACCGCGCTGCCCAACCGGTTGACGTCGTGGTGGTATTCGAAGAGGCTGCCACGCCAGAGATTACCGAGGATATCGTCTGGCTTGATCTCCAGCGCCGCGTAGTCGCGCCAAGTTTCCGGATAGCCGATGCCGACATACAGCGTGTTGAGTTTGGCCTTGGCCTCGGTCTTGGTGGCTGGCGCCATCCAGTCGAGCCCATCGATGCGTTTACGGAAGGCGCCGATGATGTTGGCAACCATGGCCTTGGCGCGCGCTTTAGCCTCGGGCGAGAAATAGCGTTCGGCGTAGATCTGGCCGACGGCGTCGCCGAGCAATCCGTTGACGACGCGCACGCCGCGCTGCCAGCGCGGACGCTGCTGCGGCGTGCCGGTGAGGGTTTGTCCAAAGAAGGCATAACGTTCGTCGGCAAAGGCTTTGGGCAGCACACCGGCATATTCTTCAAGGAGATGATAGGCCAGCCAGTCCTTCCAGGTATCCAGCGGTACCGAGGCGACGAGAGCGGATTCCGCGGTAAACGCCACGGGCTGCCAGACGATAAAGCTCGCCTGCTTGCCCAGGCCGGCGCCGCGGAAGTATTCATCCCAGTCCAATCCCGGAGCCTTGGCCACGAAATCAGTCCGCTTCCATGGATTGTCTGCCTTGATCACGTCTTCGTCGTCAGCCAGGCTGGTGTGCTTCCCGGCAATTGCGCGTTCGAGTTCGAGGATGCGCTTGGCACGGGCCTCGCTATCGCCGAACCCGGCGAGCTTCAGCATGACAGCCACGTGGGCTTGGTACTTGGTGCGGATGTTCTGCATGCGCTCGCTGCCAGACAAGTAGTATTCGCGGTCTGGAAGCACGAGTCCGCCCTGTAGCAGATACGCATTGTAGTGGGCCGAGTCATGGAAGCCGGGAGCAACCCAGAGTCCGAAAAGGTCGGCCGTGTGGAAGTTGGTATTGTTCAGCGGATCGACGTCGGCGCGGAGTGATTCTCCGAGGGCGCGGGCCAACCCGCGCTTATCCTTGATCTCGCTGATTGCCTTGAGGCGTGGCCGCAGAGGCTCCAGGCCCTTGGCCTCAATTACCTCCTCGTTCATGTAGGAGTTGTAGAGGTCGGCTATCTTGCGGGTTCCGGTGCCAGGCTTGGCGTTGGCCTTGGACGCCTCCTCAATGATTGCGGCAGTGCGCTTGCTGGCCGTGTCGTCGAGCGTGCTGAAGACTCCGATGGAGCCGCGGTCGGGCGGAATTTCCGCGTGCTTGAGCCAGCCGCCATTCGCGAACAGGTAGAAGTCGTCGCCCGGATTCACGGCGCGGTCCAGTTGGTTCAGCGCGATGCCATGCGTTTCTGGGGCCGGGGCCGGCTGTGCGAGTGCGGCGGAAGAGAGAACCAATGCTGCGCCGAAAGCGAGGAGCGCGGTCATGCGGGAAAGTCTCATAGAGCCTCCGTGGGCAGGTACGTTGTTTGGCGGCAATAAGTTTAGACGACGCCGGACGAAGATGGATAGCCAGTTCCTGGTTGCTCGCGGCCAAGGCTGGTGCGGGACCGGCAGAAAAGAAACCGCCCCAGCGTGAGCCGGAGCGGTTTAACGAGCTTTGCGGCCTGAATCGCGGCGAGAGACGCCGCTGCGGCCATGCGTTACTGAATACGCTCGAACTGATAGCCCGAGGCGGCCAGCGCGCTAAGCAGGTTATCGACGTGCTCGTTGCCGCGTGTCTCCATCGTCATATCGATGGCCGAGTAGCCAAGATCGACGCCGAACTTGCGGTCGTAGGAAGTTTCCACGATGTTGGCGCGGTGGTCGGCCAGCACTCCGGTAAGAATGTGCAGAGCGCCGGGGTAGTCCGGCAGATGGATGCGCAGGCGGATGAGGCGTCCGTCCTTGGCGAGGCCGCGCTCGATGATGCGCGAGAGGATGCCGACATCGATGTTGCCACCGCTGATGATGGCGGCAATGCGCTTGCCCGTGCATTTGATCTTCTGATGCAGAATGGCGGCGACCGAGGCAGCTCCAGCGCCTTCGGCTACGGTCTTTTCGCGCTCCAGCAAGAGCAGAATCGCGCTGGCGATCTCCTCTTCTTCAACGGTAACAATCTCGTCCACGTACTTGCGCACCATGGGGAAGGTGCGCTCGCCGGCGGTGCGCACGGCAATGCCATCCGCCAGGGTTGAGGCCACTGGCAGCGTGACCAGTTGCCCGGCATCGATGGCGGCCTTCATCGAAGGCAGACGCGCGGTTTGCACGCCGATCACCTGAATGCGCGGGTTAATCTCCTTGAGGGCGCAAGCCATGCCGCTGATCAGTCCACCGCCGCCGACGGCAGTGACGACCACATCCACATCCGGAGCCTGGCTCAGCAACTCCAGGCCGAGTGTGCCTTGTCCGGCGATGACCGCATCATCGTCAAAAGCATGGATAAAGGTGAGGCCGGACTCGGCGGCGCGGCGCTTGGCCTCGTCGCAGGCCTCGTCGTAGTTGGCGCCATACAGCACAACCTCTCCGCCGAAGCGGCGCGTGGCCATTACCTTGTTGAGCGGCGTGGCCATCGGCATTACGATCTGCGCAGCAATTCCGCGCTTGCTGGCATGGTAGGAGACGGCCTGTGCATGGTTGCCCGCCGAAGCCGCAATCAATCCCCGATCGCGTTCCTCCTGCGTCAAATCCAGAATCTTGTTGAGCGCGCCGCGCTCCTTGTAAGCTCCGGTCATCTGCAGGTTTTCCAGCTTGAGGAAAACCCGGTTGCCGGAAAGCTGCGAAAAGGTTTCCGAATGTGAACAGGGCGAAAGGTAGAGCGAGTCGTGGATTCGCGCCTGTGCCCTTCTTACGTCATCCAATGTCACCATTGCTACGGCCGCACCTGCGGGCATGGGTTCATTCCTGAATGCGATGCACTTAGTCCAGACGGCTTAAGAGGCTCGCGAGAGATTGTATTCAGTATAAAGCGATTCCGCGGCCTCTGCCCGGCTACGCGTGAATTACGCTTCCGGGTCAACGTATGAACGCCTGACCGCATCTACTTACCACAGGCTGAATCAGCAAGGAATGCCGCCCGGTTGCCGGGCGCAAGAGGATCTGCGAAATGGGAACGATGAAGTCAGAGTTCCGGTCCATCGTCATCTTTGGAGGGGCCGGGTTCATCGGCTCCAATTGGACCGAGAGGTTGCTGAAAACCACCGAGGCCAAGTTGCACGTCTTTGACAATCTCTCAAGGCAGGGCGCACGCCATAACCTGGAGTATTTGCAGCAGGTTGCGGGACGCACCGGGCGGCTGCAGATCACCGTGGGCGACGTGCGCGACGCCACGATGGTGGGCCGTGTGGTGAAACACGCAACGGAGATTTACAACTTTGCCGCACAGGTCGCAGTCACAACCTCGCTTGCCGATCCGAGGCTGGACTTCGAAGTGAATCTCGGCGGTACCTTCAATATTCTGGAAGCGGCGCGGCAGCACGGGCAAAAACCATACATGCTGTTTACATCGACGAACAAGGTATATGGTAACTCCGGCGACGGTGAGGTGCGGGTCCAGGATCAGCGCTATGTCTCCACCGGACGCGTGGCAACCGATGAGTCGCAGCCGCTGGACTTCCACTCGCCCTACGGTTGCTCCAAAGGTGCGGCCGACCAGTATGTGCGCGACTACGCGCGAATCTATGGCCTGCGTTCGGTGGTCTTCCGCATGTCGTGCATCGCGGGACCGCGCCAGTTCGGCAGTGAAGACCAGGGCTGGGTCGCACACTTTATCTATTCCGCCCTGGAGGGCAAGCCGCTTACGATCTACGGCGACGGCCGGCAGGTGCGCGACGTACTTCACGTGGAGGACCTGCTGGCGGCCTTCGAGGCTGCCTATGCGAATCGCGAAGGGACCGCAGGACAGATTTACAACATTGGCGGCGGAGAGCCGAATACGATTTCCTTGCTGGAACTAATC
>Ga0181520_10007530_pt1 | contig 15970 bp, 14 predicted proteins | sample PEATcosm2014_Bin_29_FD_132451 | JGI IMG/M metagenome (GOLD analysis project Ga0181520, IMG submission 132451) | Peatland microbial communities from MTU Mesocosm Facility, Houghton, MI, USA - PEATcosm2014_Bin02_30_metaG | ecosystem: Environmental > Terrestrial > Soil > Wetlands > Peat | place...
AGCCAGGAATACAATTCGCAAACGCGCCCAGCCTTACTTCCTCATGCTCCGCCGTCTTGTACCCAAGAACGGCCCACAATACGCTGTCCGAGCCTTCCTCGACTGGGTTGGAGATCGCGATGTTGAACTCTGGATCGCCGGTGACGGCCCGCTTCGCGAAGAAATACAGCGACTCATCGCAATCCATGCCAACGGGCCGAAAGTGATTTTGTTGGGACATGTTCGGAACTCAGACATCCCTGGCCTAATTGCACGGGCTACAGCAACTCTCGTGCCCTCCGTGCCATTCGAGGGCGTCGTAGAAGCCACGTCGATCGCAGCGCTTGAGTCCTTGGCATTAGGAGTTCCCGTGATCGCCTCGAACATCGGGGGCTTAGTTGAGATCGATCAAGGCAAACATGTCATGCTCCTTGTTCCCCCCGCCGACATCGGAAGCATATCCTCGGCCATGGAGTCCTGCATCGTACGTCCTCTGGCAGTCGAACGACAGCGTCTGATCGAGCATGTGGAGACCCGGTTTGGCGCAACCGCCTGGTGTGAGAGGGTATTGAATACCTACCAGCGTGCACTGGAGTTCTCCTAAGTGAACACCGCGTTCCCTATAGGGCCAGTCGGACATCTACGGTGTCGAGCAATACCGACCCAAGCTACCCAGGGTTCTAATCGCACCGTTCAACAGCCGAATCGACACATTGCCGGACACAATACGCAACGATGGCTGATCGCAATCATCTTAGTCAGCATCTTTGGCCCATACGTCTTTCCCAGCGCTAGGGTTCGAACTGAGCAATTGGCGATCTACGGATGCGCGGCGATTAGCTGTTTCCTGGATCCCCGCGCTTTGGTTTCACCTCGTAGATCGATACGAGCACTTTTCGTCCTTTGGGGTCTTATTGGGATTACAGCTAGTTTGGTGACACTAAGCAACGCAACGACAGGATTGGTGTGGGGCCAGTTCTTTGGAGGTTTAGATCACTTTTTGAGCGCGTTGGCTGTCATGGTTGTGGTAAACGCCTACTTTTGGCGACTAGAACGATCAAGAGCGACACTCCGGGATGAGATCGGCTTCTTCGGGCGCGTGCTGATATTTCTTTTATCCGCCAATACGGCGGTCGAATTGTGCCAGTTGCTTTTCGGCCTGCCGTTTTCTCAGCATCTGAGCGTCTTTTGGACTGGTCACGCCTACAATTTCTCAACATACATTACTCAAAATGCGGTGGGGGTGAACGCGGTGAGTATGGGAAGGTTCACTGGAGTCTTTAACCAACCTTCGGAACAAGGAATAGCGTACGGAGCGGGTGTGATACTGTGGCTATACAGCTTCTCTCTCGGGCACAGACGGGTCGTTAACTATTTGCTGTTGAGTGGCCTCCTTATCGGCGGGGTGCTCGGAGTCTCCAAGATCTTTCTGCTCGGATGTATCCCGCTTACGATTTTGTACATCGGCTATTCACAAGTGTCACGAACACGCAAGTCCTCGATGGCTGACTTCGTGGGCCTCGCCGGAGCAATTTTCGTCTGCATCGCCTTCGGGCTTAGGAATGAAACCCAATCCTGGAGCGGCTTTAAGGAAATTGCGAATCTCACGGACTACGAGTCCCAGGGCATTCTCTCTACCGTGACTGCCGGGCGGTTCCACAGTGCCGGTGAGGGGGCCGTCGCCGAGATGTTTCGCCAGGTTTGGGAGGCCCATCCTATAACGGGTGGCGGATTCGGGTACCTTGAGGTGTCGGATAACGCCTACCTCCACGCGTACATGGTCGCTGGCATGGTTGGCCTCGGTGTATACCTATTGCTACTCTGCGTACTCGCTTCGCCTTTGTGGGTGGTTCGCGTGTCGCGCATCGAGCGCCCTCGCAAGTTGTTGTACGGCGCTTTGATTTTGTTCTTGGTTGGAAGTGGCATGGGCGTACCGACACTGAGCGTGAATCGATCTGCCACAATTATGTGGATCGTGGTGATATTATTGAACCGCGACCTAAGATTGATGGGGAAGAGGCGCAGAGCCGGGTAGGCGGGATGGCGACCTAGCAGCCTCGGTGAAAGCTACGGACGTTCAATTAGCCGGTTCGTGGCTATGGAGTTCCGGTCGGGCGCGCTTACCGTCCTGGGACCATCCTTTAGTAAAGACCCGATATTGGAATAGCAACTGCCGCTGTTGAATCTTCTTTTTAGTCAAGATCGTTCCGGTGACGCACGCGCGGTGGATGAATGGTCCCGATGCCAGGAATGGGTGTTGATTACGCGCTGGAAAGCGGGGAGATACGCCGACGCGAAGTGCTTGTTCTGCTCGGCGCGTATCTTCCAGGCTACAAAGCTGGTGGCCCCACGCGCAGCATCGCAAACTTGGTGGCAGCACTGGGGACGGAGTTCGATTTCAGGATCGTGACACGGGACCGAGACTTCGGGGATAAGGTGCCATTTCCCGGGATTATTACGAACCGGTGGGTCAGGGTCGGCAACGCGGATGTGATGTATGTGCCGCCGGGGATCCGGGGTTTTTGTGTCATTTGGACCGTGCTTCGTTCGGTTGACCGGGATACAGTTCTTTATCTCAACAGCTTCTTTGAGAGGCGCTTCTCCATCCTGGCCGTTGTCATGCGCCGTCTCAAGCTCTTCCGGCCGCGGTGCCTGGTGTTCGCGCCGCGCGGTGAATTCTCGCGCGGGGCACTTGGATTCAAACGAAAGCGCCTGCGGAAGCTACTGTACATTAGTCTCTCTCGATTGCTCGGACTGCATCGGGGCCTCATCTGGCACGCGTCTAGCGGGTTCGAGGTGGCAGACATAGGCCGGAGTTTTCCGGATGCGAGGCACATCGCGACCGCCGGCATAGTTCCCGATGTGAAAGGCGATTGCCCGACGGCATCCTCGTGCATTGTGGCTGAGGCGGCCGATCTTGCAGGCATCACGGCAGTAGTGCGACCGACGCTGCGGAGTAAGGTGCAAGGCCGGCTTCGCGCGGTGTTTGTTGCGCGGTGCTCCCGGATAAAGAATCTCTCGGGAGCGCTGATGCTGCTCGCGGGCGTTTCGGGCGACGTTTGCTTCGATATCTACGGCCCAGCGGAGGACGCAGAGTACTGGGCCGAGTGCCAGGACCTAATCGCTGCGCTGCCTCCAAATATCCGGGTTCGGTATGAAGGGGAGATTGAACACGAAAGAATCGCGCGAGTCTTCGCTGAGCACGAGCTGTTCTTGCTCCCAACGTTGGGCGAGAACTACGGGCATGTTATTTGTGAAGCCTTATCCGCGGGCTGTCCGGTTTTGATCAGCGATCAAACGCCGTGGCGTAATCTGGAGGCGGAGGGCGTCGGCTGGGATATTCCGCTGGGCGAAGCAGAGCGTTTTCGATCCATTCTCCAGCAGTGCGTGGACGGCGACGACGAGTGGTTTACTGCACTGTCAAAGCGAGCCGCGGAGTACGCCGCCAAGCGCGCCTCGGCCCCGGAAACAATCGACGCCAATCGGCGGTTGTTCCAAACGGCGTTCGCCTGGCAATCCGGTGGTGACCCAGAATAGATTCATGAAGGCGCCCGTGTGAGCCGGACTCTAGTGTTGGTGTTGGCCTTGGCCTTTGCGGCGGTAACTGGGGCACACGGGGAAGACTTCGTCTTCGAGAACCGCGTAACGCGCCTGGTGATCCGATCGGACGCTGTGGCGAGCAGCCTGATAGACAAGCAGAGCGGAAAGGAACGAATCCATCCGGGGGGCATGGCGTTCGCGGCCATCAGGAAGGCTGGCCGTTTGCTCCCCGCATCGGCAGCTGATCGGCACGGCGACGTGTTGCATGTGACGTTCGGGACATCGGGCGCCTATTCGGACTACCGAATCACTGTACGGGAGGAATATATAGTCGTCGAACTGACCGCGTTCTATGGGGACGGCATCGAAGAAATTCGGCTGATGCAGCTTAATGTCTCCCTTGCAAACGCTGGCATAGTGCTGAGCGTACGGTGGGACAACGAATTCGCTGTGTGTCTCATGGGGCTTAGTCCTCAGGTCAATTCCCGAGTCGCGGGCGGAGCGATGGTGGCGTCCGTTTATCCCGAGTTCTCCATGGAAGGTGAGCGAGTTGCGCTAATTGCTGCACCTACGCCGCGACTCCTGGAGGTAGTCCAAAAAGTGGAACACGATTTCGGACTTCCCTCCCCGGTACTCAGCAGCGCGTGGGCCAAGGCTTCCGAAGACGTTCGCAGTAGTTACCTCTTTACCGATTTGACGGAAGCCAACGCTGATGAGACAATCCGATACGCGAGACTCGGCGGGTTTCGCTACATCCTCATACACAGCGTAACGTGGTCCGCGTCGCTAGGCTCCTACCCGATTAATCTTGGGAGTTTTCCGCGCGGAGAGGAGAGCCTGAAAGCAGTGATCGACAAGTGCCACGCCGCGGGGCTCAAAGTCGGCATGCACATGCTAACCAGCTTCGTAGGAAAGAATGATCCACTTGTGAGGCCGAGGCCGACTCCTTTACTGCTTAAGGATGCCGAGGCAGCTCTTGCGACCGACGTGAGCGCGGCGGAGACGGAAATGGCAACGTCATCTGCCCTGTCCGGTTTTCCGGCGGGGGACAGCAACGGCACGGCGAACGACATCGTGATCGACGATGAGATCATTCACTACGGTCAAATCAACGGTTCGAGTTTCGTCCGGTGCGTTCGCGGATTTGCGGGGACGAAACCCGCGCACCACAAGACGGGCGCAAAGGTGTACCACCTTTTTGAGCGTGAAGGCTCGTACTTGGCGAACCTGAAGACTCCCCTGAAAGACGCCATTTCGGACCGCGTCGCCGGACTGATCAACCGCTGCGGCTTCGACATGATCTATTTCGACGGAGGGGAAATCAACAGCGCGAACGGACCCGCCTGGTATTGGCTTGGCCCACAGCAAGTGCAAATCTGGGAGAGGTCGAAGCGCGACCTGCTGGTGCAGGGTTCGGGCGTAACGCATTGGACCTGGCACATTTTCTCCCGGCTGACCTGCGACGATTACGCGGCAGTAGCGGTAAAGCAGTACCTCGATTACCACAAAATTGCGGATGGCTGGCGAAGCTACCATGACAATTTTCTGCCCACAGACCTGGGCTGGTGGGGATTCCTCGCAGATGCACCGGATCACCCTGCGACCACCCCAGACGAAGCGGAATATTACGCAGTGCGGATGTTAGCGCTGGATTCAGCGGTGTCTCTCGAAACTACCTTGAGTGCGCTGAAAGCGAATGGTCGCACAGGAGAGATGCTCAAACTGCTGGCCGGTTACGAGCAATTGCGTCTCAGCGGCACGGTGCCGGAGGCGGTGCGCGACCAGTTGGCGAAAGGTGAGTGGCACATGACGCGGCCCGGCGAGTTTCATCCGGTCCGTTATGTTGCGCAACGATTGGCTACGCCCGGCGAAGTCACGTTGAGGAATGCATTGGATGAGCAACCGCTGAAGTTCCGGTTACTGGTGGCGCCAACTTTGGCGGCTGTCGGCGACCCGTCGAACGTCTTCTTGCTGCGAGCGGAGCCGCCGGTCGAAATTCCACCGCCGGGCGCCAAAGCGACTATGCCAGGTCAGCTCGTCCAGGAGTTCGAGTTTACTAGAGCAGTTCAGGACCCGAGCCGCGTGCTCGTAGTTGGGCCGAGAGCCGCGGATGACCAGACCCCTGGTAAGCCGCTTGACCTGACGAAACACCGAGCACTGGCAGTACGGCTCGATGTCGACGGGCCGGCGACAGGTTCGGGTGACACACCCGTTCTGAACATCCAACTGCAAGCAGGCGGGAGAGGATTCCGGGATTATTACGTCGATGTGGATTTCAGCGGCACTAAGACGGTCATCCTAACCGAACCTGGCACAAGCAGGATGCTGGCAGAATTCCGGCCTGCATCCGCGAACTATCCTTTCAAAGCGGCGATGGCGGGCTTCAACTACGGGAACGTGGTTGCCCTGAACCTGCGATGGATGCGTTATCCCAAAGGGAGCGGGGTGCGGTGTCGGATCGGCTTAGTAGAGGCGCTCGAGGAGCGGGATAGTACCCTAGGCGACGTTGAAATTTCGGTAGGCTCCTTGAGCATCACCTTGCCTGCGGAGATGAAGACCGGGGATTACGCTGAATACTGGGGAGACGGAACGGTTCGCGTCTTCGACCGAAATGGCGTCACTCTCTCGACCTCTCGCGTTAAGCCCGGACCCCAACTTAGGACGGGCGAGAATAAGTTAGCGGTGAAGGCAACGGGGTCGGGGAATATCGTGCTCACGACGATCACGTTAGGAAAGTGATCGGTTCCGCGGCTCTTTCGTCCGGGGACTGCGCCAAGACAACATGAAAATACTGGTAACCGGCGGCGCCGGAATGCTTGGGCACAAGGTTTTTCAGGTTTTGCGGCGGCGTTTCGCTCGCACACTCTGCACCGTGAGGGAGGACATGCGGAGGGCGCCCTTCGACCGCGTCGAACTGCTCCAAGGGGACGATATAGTCTCAGGTGTCGACGTGACGGACTTCAATGCACTTGAGGCGACTTTGTCGGCTCTGCGTCCGGACTATGTGGTCAACTGCGTCGGCGTGATCAAGCAACGTACGGAAGCCATTTCTCCGATTCCCAGCATCACCATCAATTCGCTCCTGCCCCATAAACTCGCCCAAATGGCTGCCCGTTGGGGTGGTCGCATCATTCACTTCAGTACCGACTGCGTGTTCAGTGGCAAGCGCGGCTGGTATACAGAAGAAGACCCGTCCGACGCTGAGGACCTCTACGGAAGATCGAAGTTTCTGGGCGAGGTGGTGGTCGCCAACGCACTCACCCTGCGGACTTCCATCATTGGCCGGGAACTCGTCGAACACCGCTCACTGCTCGATTGGTTTCTGGCCCAGAACCACAAAACGGTCCACGGCTATCGGCGAGTGATTTACTCCGGGGTGACCACCAATTACCTCGCCGAGTTGGTCGCATCGATCATCCAGGAGCAGCCTGAATTGAACGGGCTATATCAGGTGACCACCGAGCCGATTTCGAAGTACGACCTTCTTTGTCGTTTGCGCGAAGCGTACGGGCTGGATGTCTGGATCGAACCTGACGATCTTGTGGTGTCGGACCGGAGCATGAGATGCGACAAGCTGCGCGCGGCGATCAATTACCAATGTCCGGCCTGGGCGGTTCTGGCGCGCCAATTGGCAGACGACAACACACCTTATGGGGCCTGGCTGGAGCGAAAATGAAAAAGATTCTAGAAGGAAAGCGGATACTGATCACTGGCGGGACAGGGTCCCTCGGCAAGGTCCTGACTCGCCGGATTTTGAGGGGAGATGCGGGCCATCCATCCAAGGTGATTATTTTCTCGCGCGATGAATTCAAGCAACACTTCGTACGCGTAGAATACGAGAATAGGGTTGCGGCCACGGATGAGATCATTTATCGGAATTTCCAGCGCCTGCTGGAGTTCCGTATCGGAGACGTTCGCGATTTCGGCAGTATCGCGAGCGTCCTCCGCGATGCCGACATCGTGGTGAACGCTGCGGCAATGAAGCAGGTGCCCACGTGCGAATACTTCCCCAATGAGGCCGTCAGGACCAATGTAGGCGGGGCCGAGAACATCGTCCGCGCAATTCAGGAACATACCCTCCAAGTGGAAACCGTCGTCGGCGTCTCCACGGATAAAGCATGCAAGCCGGTGAACGTCATGGGAATGACCAAGGCGCTCCAGGAGAGGGTATTCATACAGGGCAACATGAGGTGTCCGGGCACCCGGTTCGTCTGTACCCGTTACGGGAACGTACTGGCGTCGCGAGGCTCGGTGATTCCGCTCTTCCACGAGCAGATCCGGAGCGGCGGCCCGGTCACCATCACAACTCCGGAAATGACCCGGTTCCTGCTGACTCTCGACGACGCCGTTGACCTTATCTTCGCCGCAATCGGCGAAGCCCGCCCCGGGGAGACACTCGTGCCACGAGCGCCCTCGGCGCGAATTACCGACGTCGCCACGGCGCTCATAGGCGACCGGCCCATACGCCAGGTGACGACCGGTATCCGCCCCGGCGAAAAGATTCACGAGATCATGGTGAGCGAGGAGGAGGCTTACCGAACGGTCAGGCGGGGCCGATGGTACGTGATCCGGCCGATGCTCCCTGAAGTGGCGAACGGGCACGGGGCGGGGGGCGACGGAGAGGCTTGCATCGAGGCCGCCTACAGCAGTAACGACAGCGTGATGAGCATGCAGGAGACTACCGCCATGCTGCAGGAGCGGCATCTGATGCTGGAAGATAACGCCGAAGCCGGGGTGGAACTGCTCCGATGAAGATCATGACCATTCTCGGCACCCGTCCCGAGATCATCCGGCTCAGTCTGGTCATCCCCCTTCTGGACCGGTTCTGCCAGCACATTCTGGTGCATACCGGCCAGAACTACGACGACCGGCTGAGCAAGGTCTTCTTTGACGAACTGGGGGTGCGTAAGCCCGACGTGCATATGCGCGTTCGGGCCGCGGGATTCGGCGGACAAATTGGGCAGATCCTGGAGAAAAGTGAAGCTTTGTTTCTCGACCATCGCCCAGACAGGCTGCTGATCCTTGGCGACACCAACAGCGGATTGGCCGCCATTATCGCGCGCCGTCTTGGCATCCCCGTCTATCACATGGAGGCCGGCAACCGGTGCTATGACGACCGGGTACCCGAGGAAGTGAATCGCCGGGTGATCGACCAATCCAGCTCGGTTCTGATGCCTTATACGAACCGGAGCCGGGAAAATTTGCTCGCTGAGGGTTTCCCCGGCAATCGGGTGTATGTGACTGGCAACCCGATTAAGCAAGTAATTGACCAGTTTTCCGAGAAGATCGCCGCCAGCGTCTCCCTGGAAGAGTTGGGACTGGAAAGCGGCAAGTACTTCCTGGTCACTCTGCATCGGGCGGAGAACGTGGATATCGAGAGTCGCCTTCGGTCCCTTCTGGATGCATTGGTGTTGCTTCATGAAAAGTTCGGACTCCCCGTAGTGTGTTCTCTCCATCCGCGCACGCGGTCTAAGATGGAGGCCTTCGGGATAGATCTGAAGCGCGCGGGACTATCTTTCCTGGAGCCGCTGGGGTTCTTCGACTTCGTCCGCCTGGAACAGGGCGCGTTCTGCCTGCTTTCCGACAGTGGAACGGTTCAGGAAGAGGCCTGTATTTTCGGCGTGCCCGACGTGACGATTCGCGACGTTACCGAGCGGCCGGAGACGCTCGACTGTGGCTCCAACGTGCTTTCTGGAGCCATGCCGGGTGACATTCTGCGGGCCGCCCGGCTGGTGGCCGGACAGACCGGCCGATGGAAACCGCCAGAGGAATATCTAGCTCCGGCCGTGGCGGAGACAGTGTGCCGGATTGTTCTGGGATTCCGACTTCCCGATACTGCGGAACTGGGGTGGCGCGCTCGGCCGTGAACTCAATGAGAATACTGTTGCTCACTCAATGGTTCGAGCCGGAGCCGACGTTTAAGGGGTTGCTGTTCGCGCGGGAACTGGCCGCGCGAGGTCACGATGTGGAAGTGTTGACAGGCTTTCCGAACTACCCAGGAGGTGACGTCTATCCCGGCTACCGGATACGCCCTTGGGTGCGCGAACGAATCGACGGGATGTCTATCCTGCGAGTGGCCTTGTATCCGAACCATGATAAGTCGGGCTTTCGTAGAGTCCTCAACTACGTGAGTTTTGCGATTTCGGCAGCATTGATCGGATCGACTCTAGTCAGGAAACCGGACGTCATGTATGTCTATAATCCCCCGGCGACGATTGGCCTCCCTGCCGTGGCCCTCGGACTCCTTCGAAGAGTTCCGTTTGTCTTCGATATTTGCGATCTCTGGCCTGACACAGTAGCCGCGTCGGGAATGCTGTCCAATCCGGCCGCCCTCACCCTGCTCGGCAAGTGGTGTGACTTTGTCTACCGTCGCGCCAGGCATATCGTTGTGGTCTCCCCGGGGTTCAAACAGCAGTTGGTTCGCCGGGGAGTTCGGCCCGAGAAGGTCGACGTGATCTACAACTGGTGCGACGAGGCCACGATCCAGCCAATCAGGCCCGACCCAGCACTCGCGTCCAATCTCGGGCTCTCCGATCATTTCAACGTAATGTTTGCCGGAACGATGGGAATGGGACAAGCGCTCAATTCCGTCCTTGACGCCGCCGCTCTGTGCCGGCAAACCATTCCAAAAGTCCGATTCGTGTTTGTGGGCGGAGGCGTTGACCGAAGCCGTCTGGAGAAGAAGGCGGAAGACCTGGGGCTGACCAATGTGCGCTTTCTGCCACGGCAACCGATGAGCGCGATGGGAACTGTTCTAGGACTTGCCGACGTGCTGCTGGTGCATCTCAAGGATCATCCCCTTTTTGATTTGACGATACCGTCGAAAGCGCAGGCCTACATGGCTTCGGGGAAACCCGTGCTCATGGCAGTCCGGGGCGATGCCGCCCAATTGGTTACCCAATCCGGCGGCGGACTGGTTTGCGAACCAGAAGACCCGAGGAGCATCGCGGCAGCGGTCGCGCAATTCGCCAGCATGTCGCCTGAAGAGCGGCACAGCATAGGCGAGGCCGGCAAGAGGTTCTACGATGAGCAACTTTCCTTGAGAGTCGGCGTCAGCAAGTTCGAAGCGCTTTTCGCCAGGATCTGCGGAGTTAGCGTCTTGGAGTCCAGGCATTCGTCCCAGACCTCCGAGTACGTGTCGTAACATGTTGGGGACCTCTTTCTACCAGCGGTTCGGAAAGCGCTTGTTCGACCTCCTACTAACGGTTCCTCTTCTCATCTTGATCCTGCCCTTGATGGTTCTGATCGGGCTTGGTTCGCTTCTGTGTCTGGGCCGGCCGGTGTTGTTCAAGCAGAGACGAGCCGGCTATCGGGGAAGGCCTTTCATATTGTATAAGTTTCGGTCAATGGTCGACGCTCGCGGAGCGCGCGGGGAACCGCTGCCGGATACTGAGCGCCTGACCACCTATGGGCGCCTACTCCGCTCCACGAGCATGGACGAACTTCCCGGCCTCTGGAATGTGCTTAAAGGCGACATGAGCCTTATCGGACCACGCCCGTTGCCAGTCGAGTATTGTGCTTGCTACACAGATGAACAGGCCAACCGCCTGGAGGCCGTGCCGGGACTGGCAGGCTACGCGGCCTTGTTTGGGCGCAATGCTCAATCGTGGGAGAGTATCTTTCGCCACGACATCTGGTACGTCAGCCACGTCTCCTTCGGTTTGGACCTCAAGACGATCTTCGGCCTGGCCGGTGTGGTCCTGCACCGAGAAGGGATTGACCGCGGCAGCCACGACTGTGGTTCCCCGTTTGCGGAGAGGTTGCGTACTCTGCCGAAGTGCGAACCAGGCGCGACACGCACGCCTCGACTCGAGAATGGCGATCGAGTATCAACTCTTTGACAGCGCCGAGGCTTACCGCTCACGGATTCCCGAGGTGGCACGGCTGTTCTCGGTCGTGTTCCACCGCGCGTTTCCGGCCGACGCGTGGGTGCAGTGGTATCTAGATAACCCTTACGGCGATCCCCACGTGGCGCTAGGATATCACGATGACCAACTTGTGGGACATCATGCGCTGGTTCCGCAGGCGTTAGTGGGGCAGGGCGGACAGCGCCTGCGGTACCTGCTGTCGGTGAGTCTGATGGTGCACCCGCGCTTCAGGAGCCTTAGTATTTTCATGGGTATGGTCGATGCGCTTCACCGCTCAGCTCGAGAAGAGGATGCACCATTCATCCTTGCCTTCCCGAACGCCCAAGCGGCTCCCTTGTGGGAGAAGGTGTACGGTTATCGGCCACTGGTGCAGACGGAGCTCTGCAACTGGACACCTCCAGGCCCCGCGACAGCTGGTAGTAGAGGCATGGGCGGCTCAGGAGAAGTGCGAAGTAAGCCGCAGTTCTCCAATCCGGAAGACCCCGTCTACTGGAACTGGCGAACCCAGAGTAACCACGCGAGATCGTGCGACGTCGGCGGGACGCTGCACTTCGTCTACAAGGTCATAGGGCCCGCAACCTTGATGGTATTGGACGCCCGTGTCGAAGGGGAGCGGAACGCGGCTGAGTGCCTGGCCCATTCCGCGAACGGCCTGGGGCTTTCGGAGGTTCGCCTAACAAGGCACCACGCGGCTGTATTGGGTATACCGGATGCCGATCTTGTTCCGCACGAAGGCTATGTTGTTCGGTTCTTTGGCTTCCCATTGGTCCAGGAAGTCCCCGATATTCGGTTTAGCCTGCTGTTGTCAGACGTGTTTTGAGAGGAAACCGTGAGTTGCGTTCTTGTTGTTGCTCCACATCCGGACGACGAGGTGCTAGGCTGCGGCGGGGTGATAGCCCGCCATGTTGCTAAAGGTGATGACGTATACGTGGTCGTCGCGAGCAAAGGAGCTCCCGACGCGTTTCCGCCTGAACTGGTCCAACAGGTGCGGCAGGAGGCGGCCGCAGCCAACAACGTTCTGGGAACAAAGAAACTGTTTTTCTTAGATTTCCCCGCGCCCAGGCTCGATAGTATTTCAACGTCTTTGCTGGCTGCCGCACTGAAGGATGTCGTCGTGCAGGTTCATCCGGGCACGGTCTATTTGCCGCATCACGGAGACATACACAGCGATCACAAGGCGGTTTACTGGGCGACGCTGGTAGCCACCAGGCCGAACGCCCGTTTCTTTCCTGGACGCTTGCTGTGTTACGAGACCTCCTCCGAGACAGACTGGGGCGCACCAATTCCCTGTGAAGCGTTTGTACCCACGGTTTTTGTCGATATCTCGCAGTGCCTCGGAGCCAAGTTGGAGGCAATGAAATGCTACGGAAGCCAACTGGCGCCCAGTCCAAGGGCGCGATCCCTGGCTGCCATCGAGGCCCTGGCGCGTGTCCGTGGCAGCACCGTCGGCGTGACGGCGGCCGAGGCATTTGGCTTGGTCAGGGAAGTGCTTCTGTAAGGGAGAACGGCACCTACTTTTAGGAGGTAGCTTTGCAAAAAAGCGAGTTTCTATTGTTGCTGGATGAGCTTCTTGAACTCGAACCCGGCACACTGAGAGGACCCGAGGCCTTGGAAAGCGTGGAAGGATGGAATTCCCTCGCTGTCATCAGCTTCATGGCGCTCGTGGATGAGCAGTTCGGCATTGGTTTACAGGCCCGGCAGATAGCCGGGTGCTTGACCATTGCAGACTTGGGGGGATTGCTCGGCGATCAAATCAGCGCGGATGTTCACACCTAGCCTTCCCCAGGTTTAGCCAATGGTCGATGGTGTAGTTTCCGGGGCGCGGATTGCGAAGCCATGACAGCCATGATAAATCCACTCGATTTGACGGGCCAAACTATTCTGGTCACGGGCGCTTCCTCCGGAATCGGGCGTGATACGGCCTGCCTGATCAGCCAGTTGGGTGGTCGCGTAGTTCTGGTTGCGCGAAACGAGGAGCGTCTTGCGGAGACGCTGCGGCTACTAGAGGGTGATGGGCACAGGGTAGAGCCGTTCGACCTGTCCTCGACCGATGACATTCCCCGCTGGCTTAAGAGCATTAGCACATCGTCCGGACCGTTACACGGACTGGTGCACAGCGCAGGCATAATCAGACTGCGTCCACTTCGCGCGCTGACTTCACAAACCGTCGACGACCTTATGAGTGTCAATGTGAAGGCGGCGATCAGCCTCGCCAAAGGTTTTTGTCAAAAGAAGGTTCGAACACCAAGTGGCAGCATTGTATTTCTCTCTTCGGTGACTGGCTTAACGGGTCAGGCAGGGCTTGCCGCGTACGCAGCGAGCAAGGGCGCAATTGTTGCGCTCACAAGGGCGCTCGCCGTCGAGTTGGCGGGAGAACGCATCCGCGTCAACTGTGTAGCGCCCGGACTCGTGACAACCGAAATGGGACAGGGCCAGTTGGGCCTGCTGACGCCTGAGCAGGGCGCGGCTCTGGAGGCGTTGCATTTGCTCGGGTTTGGCAGCGCTCGCGATGTTTCCTATGCCATCGCCTTTCTACTCGCCGAAACGGCTCGTTGGATTACCGGTACAGTCCTCGTGGTGGACGGCGGTTACACAGCGCATTAAGAAGGGCTTGTGAGACGTCTTCTAATTGTTGGCGCTGGCGGATTCGGGAGGGAGGTCCTATGCTGGGCGCGGGACGTCGAGCCGACCCAGTCAGAGTGGAGAATCGGCGGATTCCTGGATGCTAACCCTACGGCTTTTGACGGCTTCGACGTGCCTCTCGAAATCCTAGGCGATCCCGCGGAATTCGCGCCCGCTGCGACTGATCTGTGCATCTGTGCGATCGGCCATCCGATGATCAAAAAGCGAGTTGTCACCGGCCTTGCCGCGCGCGGCGCTCAGTTCACGACCCTGATTCATCCCACAGCCGTTATAGGGCTGAATTGCCGAGTTGGCAATGGATCTATCTTGTGTCCGGGTGTGGTCGTGACGTCGCATGTGACGCTAGGCAGATTTGTGACTCTGAACGTCGGCGCCACAGTGGGCCATGATGCGAGGCTGGGCGACTGGTGCACCCTGTACGTTCACGCCGACCTAGCCGGTAAGGTGAGTCTCGGGGAGGCGGTGCTTGCGGGGAGCCACTCCTTTGTCCTGCCAAGCGTCACAGTTGGGGACCACGCAGTGGTTGGATCGGGAGCCGTCGTAATCCGGAATGTGCCTGCTGGAAGCACCATGTTTGGAGTGCCAGCCAAGCTAATTTGCGCCAAAGCCGAAGCGTAGCTTCCCGCACGGAGACTCGTTGATGCAAGCAACCATTGCAGCAGTCGAATACCATTTCCCAGAGCACCGCCTGACCAATGAGCAGCTTGCGGGCGAGTTTCCGGAGTGGAGTGTAGAGAAGATCGAGGAGAAGACCGGGATCGCCGAGAGGTGGATTGCCGCCGAAGGCGAGTGCTCGTCGGATCTGGGAGTCGCAGCCGCTCGAAAGCTGTTTGAAAGTGGCGTCTGCAAACCAGCGGAGGTCGACTACATTTTGTTCTGTACGCAAAGTCCGGACTATTTCCTACCGACAACGGGCTGCGTAATGCAACAGCGCCTCGGCATACCAACGTCCGCTGGAGCACTAGACTTCAACCTGGGGTGTTCTGGGTACGTTTACGGTCTTGGCCTCGCAAAGGCCCTCGTTGAAACCGGCCAGGCGACGAACGTGCTTCTGGTGACCGCCGAAACCTATAGCAAGTTCATTCACCCTAAAGACAAGAGCGTCCGCACACTGTTTGGGGATGCCGGCGCGGCGACCCTGGTGCGCGGAGTGGCCGGGAATGAAGAGCTCATCGGCCCATTTGTGTATGGGACGGATGGAAGCGGCGCGGAGAACCTGATTGTGCCCACAGGCGGGATGAGGCAGCGCATGGCGCCCGCAGGTGAAGAGACGATCATCGATTCGGATGGCAACCTGCGCAGCGTAGCGAACCTTTACATGAATGGGCCGGAAATCTTCGCCTTCACTCTCCGCGTGGTCCCAAAGGTGGTGCACGAGCTGCTTGCGCGCGCCGGGAAGGGGCTTGGCGATATCGATCTGTTCGTATTCCACCAAGCGAACCAATACATGCTGGAGCACCTTAGGAAGAAGCTGAAGATCCCCGCCGAGAAATTCTTCTTAGGTATGCGCCATTGCGGAAACACAGTTTCCTGCACGATACCTATTGCGCTGAAACAGGCGGCGCAGGAAGGGCGCATTCAGCCAGGTCATCTCGTGATGCTGGTCGGCTTTGGAGTCGGCTATTCATGGGGAGCCACGCTTATCCGGTGGGTATAACGAAAGGCCCCTCAATGAAACGAATACTCCTCTCCGTCCCGCACATGGGCGGCAACGAGGAAACCTATGTGCGGCAGGCCTTTGCGACAAACTGGCTCTCTACCGTCGGGTCAAACATCATCGCGTTCGAAGACGCGTTCCAGAAACGCATTGGCTTGCCCGCGGCTGCGCTGAGCAGCGGGACCGCTGCGATTCATCTGGGGCTGCGCCTGCTTGGAGTGGGTCCCAACGACGAAGTGTTCTGCCCAACTCTTACGTTCGCTGCAAGTTGCAACCCGGTCCG
>Ga0181520_10007532_pt1 | contig 15968 bp, 10 predicted proteins | sample PEATcosm2014_Bin_29_FD_132451 | JGI IMG/M metagenome (GOLD analysis project Ga0181520, IMG submission 132451) | Peatland microbial communities from MTU Mesocosm Facility, Houghton, MI, USA - PEATcosm2014_Bin02_30_metaG | ecosystem: Environmental > Terrestrial > Soil > Wetlands > Peat | place...
GGGACGCAAACGCGGCATTGCCCGGGGACGCAAACGCGGCATTGCCCGGAGACGCGAACGCGGCACTGCCCGGGGACGCAAACGCGGCATTGCCCGGAGACGCGAACGCGGCACTGCCCGGGGACGCGAACACCGCACTGCCCGGGGACGCGAACACCGCACTGCCCGGAGACGCGAACGCTGCACTGCCCGGAGACGCGAACGCTGCACTGCCCGGGGACGCGAACACCGCACAACCAGCAGGCGCAAATGCGTCACAACAAGCAGGGGACAACGCAACTTTGCCGGGAGAAACCGGAATTCAGCAAATGATTCCTGATAATTCAGGGATCCCCGGAGACACTGCAGCACAGCAGGCGACAGGGCTTCACGGAGATACGGCTACAAACAGTGTCAATGCTGCGCCTGCGGGAAAAACAGACGCTAATATAATGTTCAACGCGGATACCGGAAACGGAGCGCCGCAACAGGCTCTGGCGCTTCCGAAAACAGGGTCGTTTGCGAAGGAAAAAGAACATTATGTTTTTCCAAAATATAAGGCCATACCAATGACAAACGAACTCCGCGTTATGGACTCAAAGACCGGCGAACTCGGCCAGACAGATTCGCTGAAAAGGTATATGGACTGGAGAGTTGTGTGTTCTTCACAGATGAAAAAAAAACATAAACCCTCCAATACAGCCGACTTAAACGCGCAGACAGCCTGGGTTACAAGAAAGGGCGACAACGGTATAGGGGAGAGCCTCACGCTGGTATTTGACCCCATATATTTTGCGGCCATACAGGAAGGCGAGATAAATTCTGTAAAAATAACAGGGTTGAAAATAATAAACGGGTACAACAAATCGCACGATGACTGGTTCAATAATTCAAGGGTAAGGACAATGAAAATTTACCACAACAAGAAGGCTTTTTGCGACATAGAGCTTTACGACACGACAAACTGGCAGGAAATAAAGTTCAAGAAACCCATGATCATAAAACCCGGCGACAAGCTTAAGGCTGTAATAACCGATTATTTTGAGGGCTACAAATATCCCAATGCCTGCATTACCGAATTTTTACCTGTCGGCCGGCCGAACGGCACGGTTGTGGGAGCGGATTATATGGACGGAAAATCAAAGTCAAATATCAGAAACGGCGGGATGTACGACTGACGCGCATAAAAGCCTTATTTATTGGTTTGAGTTTTGAATTACAAATTTAAAAAGGCGGCTTCGTGCCGCCTTTTTTTATGGGAGAATTAATGTTCAACAGATTCTGCACGTGGTTCACAAAACTTTTGACTCTCTGGGTGCTTCTGGTATGTGTATTCGGCTATATTTTCCCGGCAACGCTTGTTGTGCTGCGGCCCTATCTGGATTACTTTTTTATGTTCGCCATGCTCGGCATAGGGCTTGTAATGAGCCCGGCGGATTTTAAGCCGCTCTTAAAGAACCCTTTTATTGTTCTGCTGGGCACCATAACGCAGTTCGGTATAATGTCCTTTCTGGGATGGGCCATAGCAAAGACATTGAATTTACCCGCTCCGCTTGCAATTGGTTTGATCCTTGCGGGGGCAGCTCCCGGAGCGATGGCCTCAAATGTAATATCATATCTGGCGGGGGCCGACGTGGCATATTCCATTGCTATAACAACCACAACAACGTTCCTTGCCCCTGTAATCACGCCGGCCCTTATGCTTTTTTACGGAAGCACTTATATTAAAATGGAATTCTGGCCCATGTGTAAATCCATACTTATTATGGTCATACTGCCGCTTTCTATAGGTTTTATAATAAGCCACTTTTTCAGGAAGAGTGTTGAAAAAATTAAACCGCTCTTTCCGGCCGTATCGACAATCTTTATTGCCTTTATATGCGGGCTTGTAGTGGCCCTTAACCATGACTACCTGGAGCAGGTGAACGTGATGATATTTGTGGCGGTGGCCATACATAATTTTCTTGGGCTGGTTTTCGGTTATCTTGCCGCTACAGCATACAGGCTCAGGGAAAAAATGAGAAGGACACTTACACTGGAAGTCGGAATGCACAATGCCGGGCTCGGCGCGGTGCTTGCTTTAAAATATCTTTCACCGCAGTCGGCCCTTCCAAACGCGCTTTTCGCGGTGTGGTGCATTGTGACGGCTTCACTTCTGGCAAATTACTGGTCAAAAAGGCCGCCGGAAGAAAACAAAAAGGAGAACTGATGAAAAAACTTACGCGCTTTTTTCTTGCCGGAGTTATACTGTTTCAGGCGGCATTCGGCGCGGAATTATTTGCCGGCGATGACGCGGCGCAGAAAAACGGGAAAGAAGCGGCGCAGATGCAGGCTTATATGGATAAAACTGCGCCGGTACATAACCAGGCCCTTGATTATCTTGAAATGTTCGGCATGATAGGCGGGACATACCTGGCGTGCAGGTCCAATTTAATGTCAAAGGAAACAGGGTATTACAGCAATCCACAGGCATTTGCCATGCTTGGCACGACCGGGCTTATCGCCCTTACAGCTTTTGCCGGAACAATAATCGGCGGCGTAACAGGAGCAGTTGCATTCGGCCCCGTGAGCCCCGATTATATGCAGGAAAATAAATTCAACCAGCCGACCAGGGTTATAATGACGGGCTTTGGCGCGGCGGCAATGGCCGCCGGCGGGTACGCCGGATACAGGTTATGCGGGAACCCTCCGCAGAAATACGGCGAAGGAATTCTGGCCGGCTCGCTAATAGGGGCAATCGTCGGATCCTATATCGGATATTGCATAGGCGGGATGATATTTCCGGACAAGCCGGATAAAAAGAAGGCGCAAAACCAGTGAAACATTTAAAATTTCAGCTGTTGCTCGGCGCGGGGTTATTAATGCTCTCGGGCGCCCTTTTTCTGCTGCATTACTCGATATACCATGACGCGAGGTTTATAGCGGACTGGTTCATGGGTTCCATAGCCTTTCTTCCGGTTTCCGTACTTTTTGTGACCATAATTCTGGACAGGGCGATTTCCGGCAGGGAAAAAGAGGCGCTCATGGGCAAGATGAATATGGTGGTGGGGGCGTTTTTCAGCGAAGCCGGCGGGCGCGTGATTTCCACGCTGGTTAAATACGCAAATGTTTCGGAGTCAATCAAGCCTTCGTTTTTACCGGGACTGAAGTGGACAAAAAAGGAATTTTCCGCGGCCATAAAGGAACTGAAAGGATATTTTTACGGCTTTGACGCCATGGAAATGAACCTTGTTGAACTAAAGGAACTGCTTGCCTCCAAAAGGGAGTTTCTGCTCAGGCTCCTGGAGAACCAGAACATACTTGAGCATGAGACCTTTACCGACCTTCTGTGGGCCCTTTTTCATATAACCGAAGAGCTTGAATCCAGAAAAAATCTCAGAAAACTTTCACAACCGGATCTGGCGCATATATCAGGCGACATACAGCGGGCATACGTTCTGATAGCGGTGGAATGGATAAAATATATGGACCATTTGAAAAACCAGTATCCTTACCTCTATTCGCTGGCCGTGCGCACCAACCCGTTTGACAGCGGGGCAAAAGCGGAAATTGAATAATTTAAGAAAAAGGAGTGTTATGGAAATTAAAGACATGATAATTTACGAAGATGATGATTTTATAGCGATAGACAAGCCCTCCGGCCTTCTTGTTATACCCGACAGGTTTGACAAATCAAAGGAAAATCTTTATGAGGCCCTTAATGGGAAATATGGCAGAGTATTTGTTGTGCACAGGCTTGACAGGGAAACCAGCGGAATAGTTGTTTTTGCCAAGAATGCCGGGGCGCACAGGGATCTTTCCATGAAATGGGAAGCCGGGGATGTTGAAAAGACATATTTCGCGCTTGTAAAGGGAACGCTGCGGGAAAAGACAGGCACAATCAACCTGGGCCTTTCACCGTTAAAAAAGAAAAAAGGATTGATGACCATTGACGTGAGAAATGGCAAGCGTTCCGTCACCAATTATAAGGTAATAGAGGAGTTCAGGGATTTTTCGCTTCTTGAAGTAAAGCCAAAAACAGGCAGGACGCACCAGATAAGGGTGCACCTTGCTGCAATAGGGCACCCGCTGGATCCGGACCCTTTATACAACAGGAAGGAAGCCGTCGGAAAGGCAAGAAGGCCCGGTTATACACCGAAAAAGGAAAAGATACTTAAAAAGGGAAAAAATTATATAGCGCCGGTGATTACGCCGCCGATGGCGCGGCTGCCGCTGCATGCCGGAAAGATAAGCTTCATTCATTTCAGAAAAAACAAGAAAATTGAGTTTGACGCAAAGATGCCGAAGGACATGAAAAACGCCATTGACATTTTAAGCCTTCAAAAGCTCTTCAGCGGCAGGGAAAAGAAACTGAACTGATGCCGGACGCGCAGGGATACTGGACAAAAAACCTGAAAAATGACAAAATACGCCCTGAGGAACGGAATGGCCGGAAAAAATATTACCGGAGGAACATTGTGAAAAAATTAATTATATTGCTTGCGCTTGTATTTACGGCGGCTTTCGTTATGGCCGGACCCCAGAACATGCCCGTACAGCAGCAGAGCCAGTCCATGCTCACATATGATTCCATTGCCATAATATGGGAATACATGGCCGATGACCAGAAAATGAAGACACTGGGCGACCTTAAGGAAAAGTGGTCCCAGATGTCCACCGAGGACAAGTCCAAATTTGTGGATTCGATAAAGGACTGGTGGGAGGGGCTGCGGCCTTCCGAAAAAGAAAAAGCAATCAAACGGACGAAACAAAAATGGGACTCGCTAACGCCTGATCAGAAAGAAGGCCTTGTAAAGAATGTAAAAGACTGGTGGCTGGGTTTAACCGACGCGGACAGGCGGACAATGGTAATGAAACTCCAGGAAAAGTGGCTGACTTTTTCCGAGAGCGACAGGGGCCAGATACTGGACGGACTTGAAATGTGGTGGAGCGCCCTTAATTATTCGCAGAAAGAAAAGGCCATAGAGCGCGCCAAATACTGGTGGCTGGGGCTTTCTTTTGATATACAGGAAAACCTGATAATGAGCGCGGACCAGAATTACAAGGCGATTCCTGATTCAAAAAAGGAACTAATAAGGCAGAGGTCAACCGAGTGGTGGAACAACCTGACGGTTGAGGAAAAAGAGCAGCTTATCGCCAAAATAAAGGCGCGCCTGGATAAAATATCAGGGCAGGCCGCGGTAAAAGGAAAATAAAAAGGATGCTTGCGGAGAAAAAATGAGCCTATTGCAGGTAATTAAAAATTCGGCGCTTGCTTTTCCTGACAAGATTTTTATTGTCTGCGAAAAGGAGAAAAGAACATTCAGCGGATTTTATAAAAGGGTAAAAAAACTGGGCAGCGGGCTTGATTCCCTGGGAATAAAAAAGGGAGACAAGGTCGCGGTTCTGCTGCATAACTGCGCCGAGTATGTTGAAATATATTTCGCGGCCATATCCCGCGGCGCTGTTATTGTGCCGGTTAACACTTTCCTGAAAACCGAGGAAGTGGCTTTTATATTAAACGACTGCGGGGTAAAGGCGATTTTTACCTCTTCTGATTTTAGCGCCATAGCCGGGTCAATCGACAGGCAGGCAGCGCCGTCGCTTGAAAGCATTGTGTCCATTGATTCAATTAAGGGGCTGGATTATGTCAAATATTCCGGGCTTTTCGGGGCTGAACTTGAGCCTGTGGACGCAGGAAGCGATGATATTGCGGCGATTTTATACACATCAGGGACCACTGGACATCCTAAAGGGGCCATGCTGTCCCATAAAAACCTCATTTCTGACGTTGAAAATTCAATAGGAATAATTGACATCACCCACAGGGATGTTTTTATGTGTTTTTTGCCCATGTTCCATTCATTCAGCTTTATGGCCAATGTAATGGTGCCTCTTTACTGCGGCTGCAGGCTGGTCATTTTAAAATCAATCCAGCCTTTTACAAAGGTTATAAAAAACATGCTGCTGCAGAGGGTCTCTGTTTTTGTGGCAATACCGCAGGTTTTTATTTTAATGGCGGAAAAGCACATACCCTTTTTTGTGCTGCTTTTTAACAGCATAAGAATATGCATATCAGGCGGGGCGTCAATACCGGTTGAATCAATAAAAAAATTCGAGGTAAAATTCAGAAAGCCGCTTGTGGAAGGCTACGGACTTTCTGAAGCATCCCCTATATGCGCGTTAAACCCGCTTAATGGCAGGCGGGTGCCGGGCTCAATCGGGCCGGCAATAAACAATGTGGCGATAGTAATCAGGGATGACGGCGGCAAGGAGATGCCCGACGGCAGTACAGGGGAGCTTACGGTAAAAGGGGACAATGTTATGAAAGGGTATTACAATAACCCGGAGGCAACAGCGGAAGCGCTCAAGGACGGCTGGCTATATACCGGCGATATCGGAAAGAAAGACAGTGACGGCTATGTTTACATACTCGACAGGAAAAAAGACATGATAATAGTGAACGGCATGAATGTTTATCCGAGGGAAGTTGAAGAGATTCTTTATAAGAACCCGGCGGTTGCCGAGGCGTGCGTTGTGGGTGAAAAAGATGAACTGCACGGCGAAATACCCGTGGCAGTGCTGGTCTTAAAGGAAGGTTTTTCCGCTGACGAGCATGCCTTCAGGAAATTTTGCAGGGAGCATATAGCCAATTACAAGGTCCCGCACAGGATTGAATTCTGGAAGGAACTGCCAAAGAATTCCACGGGCAAGGTATTGAAAAAAGATATAAGGGACATGATAGAGGAACGAAAACAACGCGCGTAAGTACTGTTTTGCCTTTCTATGTTATAATAAACCCGCCTTAAAAAAAATAAAACACGAGGTTTTATGTTTTTACCCACGACACGTCTGGAGATGGAAAAGCTAGGATGGACGCAGTGCGATGTCATCCTTGTCACAGGCGACGCATATATCGACAGCCCGTATGTAGGGGTGTCGGTGATAGGCCATGTATTAATTGACGCCGGGTATAAGGTGGGGATAATCGCGCAGCCTTCAATAATTGCGGGGCAGGATTCCGATATTGCAAGGCTCGGGGAACCGCGTTTATTCTGGGGGGTTTCGGGCGGGTGCGTGGATTCAATGGTTTCAAACTATACAGCGGTAAAAAAACCCAGGCGCAGCGATGATTTTACACCGGGCAACGAAAATACAAAAAGGCCCAACAGGGCGGTCATCGCATATTCAAACTTGATAAAACAGCAATTCAAAAATAGCGCGCCTATTGTACTGGGCGGCCTTGAAGCTTCGCTCAGGCGCATGGCACATTATGATTTCTGGCAGGACGGCATAAGAAAATCAATTCTCTTTGACGCCAAGGCGGATTACCTTGTTTATGGTATGGGCGAAAGGGCTGTTGTGGAACTGGCAAATGCAATTGAATCACCGGACGGAAAAAGACCGAAAGATATAGAGGGAGTGTGTTACATTGCCCGGGAAAAACCAGAAGGTTTTATAGAAATCCCTTCGTTTAATGACGTTATAAAGGACAAAACTGTTTTTATAGAATCCTTCAGGCTCTTATATGATAACAACGACCCGGGCACCGCAAAGGGGCTCGCACAGCTGCAGGATACGCGATGGCTTGTCCAGAATCCGCCGGCGCGGCTGTTAACGGAGAAAGAACTTGATAAAGTCTATGAGCTTCCTTACGAATATGACGCGCATCCTTATTATAAGGAAATGGGGGATATAAAGGCCCTTGAGACCATTAAGTTTTCCATTACAAGCCACAGGGGATGCTTTGGCGAGTGCAATTTTTGCGCCATCACAACTCACCAGGGCAGGGTCGTTATAAGCAGGAGCGCGGACTCAATTGTCAAAGAGGCGGAAAAACTCACAAAACTTCCGGGGTTTAAGGGTTATATATTTGATGTGGGCGGGCCCACGGCCAATATGTACAGGATGGGCTGTTCGAAGATAAAGGACGGACATTGCAGGAACAAAAGATGTATATATCCGGATGTGTGCGAAAACCTTGAGCATGGCCACGGCGCTGAACTGGAACTATTAAAAAGGATAAGGGCGATAAAGGGGATAAAAAAAGTATTTATTGCCTCGGGCATCAGGCACGATATGATAATGGATGATAAAAAAGAGGGAAAAGAATTTTTAAGGGAGCTTGTTGTCAACCACGTTTCCGGCCAGGTCAAGCTGGCGCCCGAGCATTCCGAGCCGGAAGTGTTGAGGCTTATGGGCAAGCCGGGAATGGATTCCCTTAAAAAATTCAGGGAGCAGTATTTTATAATTAACAGCGAAAACAACCTTAATCAGTTTTTGACCTACTATATTATAGCGGCGCACCCGGGGTGTACGGAAAAGGATATGGGTAAATTAAAGGAATTTGTGAGGAGCGAACTCAAGGCAAACCCGGAGCAGGTTCAGATATTCACCCCGACGCCCGGGACATGGTCCGGCGTCATGTATTACACGGAAACCGACCCTTTTTCGGGAAAACACATATTTGTGGAAAAGAACCAGGGGGGCAAGGAGCGTCAAAAGGGGGCCATTGTGGCCCAGTCATCCGGCCAGGGTAAGGGCAGGGGGAAAAAAAGCGGATGGGGAAGCAAAAGAAAAAGTTAAAAAACCTTAAAATTTATTGACATATTTTTTCTTTGTGTTAAAATTTTTTATATTAAAGCCTTTTACTATTTCAGGAGGTTTAGGGTATGCATAAAAAGCTTTCAGCATTATTAATGTTTTTGTTAATGATTTCTTTTTCATTTGCGGCTGTTTTGAACGCCGAAGTAATGATTGAACTCCGCGGCGGCATGGCAATGATATCCCCGACCATTTTAAATGCTAATTTAACAAACGCGTTTTCTTACGCGTACGGCGCGGATTCCTCGGCTGGTCTGGCTATCATGGATAATTCATCCCTGGTAAGCGGCTCGACGCTCAGCCAGATGTCTCTTATGTCGGGAAATATTCAATTCTTTTTAAATCCAAGCGCGGCTTTATATTTAAGAACTGATTTCTTATACACGGAATCCACAGATACGGTACAGGTTGACGGTGTCGACGCATTCACGTCGCACATCGGGCTTAACGTAGGATACCTTGGAGTGGGCGGAAGGTATTATATAGGGAGAAAAGGCGGGCAGGGATTTTTTCCTTACATAGGAGCCGACCTCGGAATGTTCTTCCAGTATGACAGTTTCTGGGAGATATACGGAAACACCGATGCTGGTTCGCCTGCGCTGCCTTACCTGAATGCAAGCAATTATTATTCTGATATTGATTTCAAGGATTCTTTTTTCGGCGGAAATATTGAAGCCGGAGCAGTATATATGTTTAATGACACGGTCGGAATTGGAGCGGGACTGGGCTACAGGATAGCCGGGCCGGTAGCTGTATCGCCGGGAGCCGGAACACAGGCAGGGGTTTTCGCTACCGCACCGTTCAGCAATTTCACAAAACTTGATCTTTCAGGTATTTATTTGTCCGCCGGCCTTAATTTCGCCTTCGGCGGAAAAGCAACAACAGCGGCTTCATCAGGAAGCGGAGCAGGGGCAAAATACGAGCAGTACGGAGATTATTACCAGAAGCAGAAGAATTACGCCTATGCACTTAAATACTATGCCGGAGCAGTAAAACTTGACCCTAAGAACGCAGGGCTATATAAGAAGATTGGCCTGACCTATTATTACCTGAAAGATATGGCGCATGCCAAACAGTATCTTGCTTATTACTTAAAGCTTAATCCGGACGACGCTCAGATTAAGAAATGGCTGGGAATGTAATTACCAGTTAAATAACGGCCCCGGCGGGTTTCCCGCCGGGGCTTTTTTATTTTAAAGCAAGAACTTACAGAAAGTAGATAGGAGATAGGAGAAAAAATACCCGCAACCCCAGGCAGGAGTTGCCGTTTAATATATATGGTAATGATTTTAAAACCGTCTTTAAAGGGAGTTTCCATGGAAAAGATAGCGCTTGTACTGCTTTTCATATTTGCCTGTTCGTCACTATACGCGGTTGACGACGAGGTAAAAGTCGACCAGCTTGGCTACCGCCCCATGGATAATAAAACAGCTGTAGTTGCAATGGATAAGGCATCTTATTTCAGGGTTTTACGGCAGTCAGACAATAAGGAAATGTTTACCGGGAAACTCAGCACGCCTGTAAAAGACGAAGATTCAGGCGACAATTGCTATATAGCCGACTTTTCTGATCTGAAAACAGAAGGCTCATATTACGTAGAGGTTGACCGCCAGTTCAAATCATACCCTTTTAAGATAGGAAACGATGTTTATAACGACGCTTTCGCAAAGTCGATGAAAGCGTTTTACCTTGCCCGCTGCGGCACGGCCGTAAACGGCGGGGCCTTTTCGCACGATGCCTGTCATACAAAACCGGCCCTTTACCACGTGACCGCCGGAAAGGGGCTTTCCGAGACGCGTGATGTTTCCGGGGGCTGGCACGACGCAGGGGATTACGGAAGGTATGTGGTAAACAGCGGACTTTCCACGGCTACGCTTCTTTTTATGTTTGAAAGATACAGGGCAAAACTTGAAAAATATTCAATGGCATTTCCTTATAAGAACGTAAAATACCCGGACATCCTTGAGGAGATAAAATGGAACCTTGACTGGATGCTTAAAATGCAGAGGCAGGACGGCGCGGTATATCATAAGGTAACCCCGCTTATTTTTCCCGGGTTCATCATGCCTGATAAGGATACCAGCCAGGAATATGTCTTTGAAATATCCACATGCGCCACGGCCGATTTTGCGGCTGTAATGGCCATAGCCTCAAGGGTGTTTGCGCCGTATGACGCTGAATTTTCAAAACGCACCCTTGCCCGCGCAATTGACGCTTATAATTTTCTTTCCGCCCACCCTTCAATACTCCCTCCGGGAGGTTTTAAGAACCCGGACGGCGCCAGGACCGGGCAGTATTCTGACGACAATGATTCTGATGAAAGGGCATGGGCGGCCGTGGAATTATTCAACACCACAGGTGATACTGATTACGAAAAAAATATAGAGATGCTGATGCATTTTGACCCTGAAATAGAGACAGCCGCATGGTGGAGGGAAGTAAGGCCCGCTGCCGTACTTTCTTATCTATACAGCGCTCAGGCGGGGCGCTCGCCTGAGCTTGTTGAAAAAATGAAGACCGACCTTAAAAGGCACGCGGATGTGCTTATGGGGCGCATAAAGGAAAGCGGCTACAGGCTCATGATGAAAAGCGATGATTATATATGGGGGTCGAATAATATAGTTTTAAATTACGCGGTAAACCTGCTTGCGGCTTCTGAGTTATGCCCGGACCCTTCCTATATACAGGGAGCTTCAGAAGCTCTTCATTATATTTTTGGAAGAAACCCTTTTAACATGAGTTTTGTGACAGGGCTGGGAGCCTCGTATCCGATGCACATACATCACAGGCCCTCAGCCGCATACGGCGGAGAAGAGCCGTGGCCGGGTTATCTGGCGGGCGGGCCGAACAAAGGAAAGGGTGACAATATATTAAACGGCATGCCATTTGACACACCGACGATGAAATATTATGAAGATAACAGACAGTCTTACGCAAGCAATGAAGTGGCGATAAACTGGAACGCGCCGCTTTGTTATGTGCTTGCGGCTTTTATAAAATAACAGACATTTAGCTTTAGATAAACTATAAAACTATAGTATAAAACCGGCAAGTTTCATATTATAAAACTGATTTTCTATATTGCCACAACAAAACCTTGTATAAAGTGTCTAAACGTTTAATAATACTGGTATATTTAAAATTAAATCTGAAAGCCGGTGAAACATATTAAAACTTCGGACCCGAGAGCGGCGATCATAAAAATAGCGGTGATTTTTATGGCCGTTATAATTTCATTTTCAAATCTTTTTGCTGCGCAGGATTACACCGACGCCCTTTATAAATCCATATATTATTACGGAGCTCAGCGCTGCGGCGACACAAAATCGTGGATACACGCAGCCTGCCACCTTGAGGACGGGCAGGTAAACGGGATAGACCTTACCGGCGGCTGGCATGACTGCGGCGACCATGTCAAATTCGGCCAGACAAATTCATACGCGGCCGCGTTGCTGCTGCTTGCTTATATTTATTTTCCGTCGGCATATGAGGACAGGTATTCCCAGGATTATTCCGCGCCGCCGCCGAATGGAATACCAGACGTGCTGGATGAAGTAAAGATACATACTGATTATTTATTGAAAGCATACCAGTCGGGCACGGTTTACTATCAGGTCGGATCCGGCTCGGCGGATCACACACATTTTGTCACGCCTGATTACGAGTCCACCGCCTATCCGGCAGCCGAGGGCGGGAATCCCAGGCCCGTATATTCAATAACTTCCGGAGGATCGAATGTCTGTGGCACGGCCGCGGCCGCGCTCGCGCTTATGTCGGTCGCGTACAAGCCGTATAATTCAGCCTACGCGTCACAGTGCCTGACCGCCGCGGTTAATTATTATAATGTGGGAAAAACAAATCCGGGAGCCCTTTCTGACGCGAGCGGCGGGTCGTTTTATTCCGCTTCGCACTGGGCCGGCCAGATGGCGTGGGCAGCGATAGAATTATACAGGGCGACTGGAACGGCGTCATACCTTACAGACGCCCAGACTTTTTCCACTAACGGCGATTACGCAATGCCCACATACTGGGTGCTCTGCTGGAACAACTGCGAGCCTGTGGCCGACCTTGAACTTTATAAAATGACAGGAACCACTTCATACCTGACAAAACTGCAATCAGAAGTTTCTTCATATGAAAGCAAGCTGACCACATGCGGCATCGGCAAATACGCAAGCGTGAACAGCTGGGGAAATCTGCGCTACACGGGAAATATGGCGCTGATGGGGGCCTTCCTGGATTTTGTGACCACAGGAGGCGACGCAAACGCCCTTTCAATGTGCAAGAACAGCGTTGATTTTATACTGGGGACGCACGGAGCCATAACGTCCGACGGATCAATGCCGGGGCCGGGCGCTGCACAGGGTGAGTCATTTATCATCGGATACAATGACCCTGATTATCCAACGGCAGGATGGGTGCTGCACCCCCATCACAGGGCGGCGTTTGGAAAAACTACCACCGGCGACACGGATTTTGCCACAGAGAGCGCCAATCCCGGCACGGTTCCTTACGCATATACGCTTATCGGCTCGCTGCCGGGAGGACCAGAGAATGGATGCGGCAGTTTTGACGACAATATAGGGCAGTATTCACAGACAGAAGGCGGTATTGATTATAATGCCGGCATAGTAGGCGCGCTTGCTTATATGAAATTAAAATACGGCCCGACTCCGACTCCCACGCCCACAAACCTTCAGCCGACTGCGACATTCACAGGAACGTCCACACCGACAAAGACATACACGCCGACAAACACAATGACCTTCACATTCACGGACACGGTTACAAAAACATATACCGCGACGCCCACATTTACAAATACGCCTGCAAACAGCGCGACGTTTACTCCTTCGGTTACCGCCACATCAACGCCAACTAAAACCCCGGTCTACACACAAACATTCACGGCAACGCCAACGTTTACAAATACGCAGCAAAGCAGCCCTACGTTTACCCCGACGGTAACGGCCACATCAACATCCACAAGGACGCTCACGTTTACGCCAACCGCCACGGCTACGGGCACGACGACATTTACAGGAACGGACACTCCCACAAACCAGCCCACATGGACAATAACAATGACCGCGACGAATCCGCCGCCGGGATCGACTTTTACTTACACATACACGGTGACGCCGACCGTTACGGAAACATCCACCGTGACTATGACGTACACATTCACATTTACACAGACGCCTTCATCAACGCCGACTTTTACCGTTACATCATCGGCCACACAGACTTCCACAATTACACCGACGCCGACAAACCCGCCGCCGGGTTCCACAAATACATTTACCGCAACAATAACAAGGACATATACAGCGACGCCCACATTTACATGTACCTCAACGGCGGTGCCGGCGGCAAGCGCAACTTTCACAATGCAGCCAACGTTTACTTCCACGCCTGAGGTTGTGGGCCTTTACCCCAACCCGCTTGACCCGTCAAAATACGACCTTCATGTTGTCTTTAGCGCCGCGGCGGACAGCCCGGATATTGAACTTAAACTGTATACGGTTTCTTTCAGGCTTATAAGGCAGGCTGAACTGGGGGGCGCCGCGGCAGGTGTTGTGGAAGATAAAGTAATTGCGGGAGAAAATTTCAGGGGATTATCAAGCGGGCTCTATTATTATGTACTACAATTTGATACTGCTTCAGGAAAGAGATTTTCAAGAATAAGCGAGTTATTAATCGCAAATTAAGCGGGTCGATTGAAAATATTTTCAAAACCAGCGCAGCTGCCTTATTTTTCACATTAAAACCAGATTGCGCCTTACACAACTTTTGCTTGCCAGCGTTGTCCTAATGATATATAAATAGTTAACCGCTTAACTGCGCTAAAAATAGAGATTATGGAGATGTGCCCGATGAAGAAAGCCGCGGCTTTATTGCTTTGTTTTTACATATTTTCATCATTTATTTACGGCGCAAGCACAAATGTGCGCCTGAATTCCATAGGCTTCCTTCCGAATAACGCCAAGCACGCGACTATAAGCGGAGCCTGCAGCGCTTTCACTGTGGTTAATGAAGTGAACGGTATGACGGTTTTTTCAGGCACTGCTTCCGGGCCTTATTCCGATACTGGAACCGGGGAAAGCAACCTTTACACGGCTGATTTTTCCGCGGTTACAGCGCCAGGTACATATTATTTGAATGTTACAGGAATAGGAACATCTGTAAATTTTGCGATAGGTTACGACGCATATAATGCTTCATTTATTCCGATATTTAAAGCGCTTTACCTGGCCCGCTGCGGAACGGCTGTATCCGAGACTTACAATGGAAATACTTTTACACATCCGGCCTGCCATACCAGCGACGCCAATAACAGCAAGGTTGGGGGCACCGGAACGATCGTGCCTTCGGAAAGCGGCTGGCATGACGCGGGAGATTATAACAAGTACACGGTCAACGCGGGAATAACACTCGGCATGCTTTTTATGGCGTGGGAGCAGTTCAGCGCGAAAATAAATCTTTTAACTTACGGCCTGCCAAGCACTGCCGCGGGATATCCAGAGTTTCTTGAGGAAATAAAATGGGAAACAGACTGGCTGCTCACAATGCAGCGCGCCGACGGCGCGGTCTATGACAAGGTAAGCGAGACTGGATTTGACGGCTTTGAACAGCCGCAGAATGATACGGGGACAAGATATTTCTGGGGCTATAATAATGTGGGAACGGTTGAAACCGCGACATTTTGCGCCATGATGGCCATGGCCGCAAGGAATTTTCAGCCGTACGACGCAACGTACTCAACCACATGCCTTAACGCCGCGACTTCGGCGTATAATTATCTTAAGGCAAACCCCACAAATACGACGGCAAATCTTACCGGGTGCACCACCGGGGATTACTCAAGCAGCGACCCGAACGAGGCGCGCGCATGGGCCGCTGTTGAAATGTGGGTGACAACCGGAACGGTTGCTTATCTCACCGACGCGGAAACCAGGATAAGTTCATACGCGCCGGCATACGTGGATACTGATTTTGACTGGGCAGATGACAAAAACCTTGCCATGTATTCATATGTAATGGCCACAGGGTCCGGCAGGAACGCGACCCTGCTTGCAAATGTGCAAAATGATATTGTTTCAACCGCAAACGCGATAGTAACGGCCGGGAACAACAGCCCCTATGGCAGGCCTCTTGGAACCAATTTTTACTGGGGCTGCAACGGCGGAGCGGCAAGGCAGTCCATGATGCTACAGATAGCGAACCAGATATCGCCGAATGTAAATTATTTGAACACATCTCTTGATATACTTGGATACCTGCTGGGAAGGAACACACAGGACAGGTCTTATGTGACACAAATAGGGATAAATCCTCCCATGAACCCGCACCACAGGCCTTCGCAATCAGACGGCATTACCAATCCTTATCCCGGCTACCTTGTA
>Ga0181520_10007533_pt1 | contig 15967 bp, 13 predicted proteins | sample PEATcosm2014_Bin_29_FD_132451 | JGI IMG/M metagenome (GOLD analysis project Ga0181520, IMG submission 132451) | Peatland microbial communities from MTU Mesocosm Facility, Houghton, MI, USA - PEATcosm2014_Bin02_30_metaG | ecosystem: Environmental > Terrestrial > Soil > Wetlands > Peat | place...
AAGCGAGTTGTTCGGCCACGTCAAAGGGGCCTTCACCGATGCCAAAACCGATCGCGTTGGCCGGTTCGAACTTGCCGAGGGTGGAACCCTTTTTCTCGACGAAATCGCTAACGTCTCGCTGAACCTTCAAGCAAAACTCCTACGCGTGCTGGAGGCGGGGGAATTGGAACGCGTGGGATCATCGAAAACTCGACGCGTTGATGTGCGTGTCTTATCCGCCACCAACGCTGACGTCGCGCAGGAGGTGGAGGCCGGACGATTCCGAGAGGACTTGCTGTTCCGGCTGAACACGATTGAAATCCATCTGCCGGCTTTGCGGGAGCGGCGCGAGGATTTGCCGCTTCTGGCAAACTATTTCCTCCGACAGTTTTCGCAGCGCTATCGCAAGCATCTGGCCGGCTTTGAGAGTGCCGCGATGCAAGCCCTTCTAGAGTTTTCCTGGCCCGGCAATGTCCGCGAGCTTGAGCATGCCGTGGAGCGCGCGGTCCTGATGGCGCAGAGTGACTTAGTGCGTTCCAGCGATCTGGGTTTGCGCGTGGGACGCGAGGGGGGCGGCCGCATCGATGACATGAGCCTGGAGGATGTTGAAAGTCTTCTGATTAAGAAGGCCCTGGCTCGCTACGAGGGGAACGTCAGCGCCGCATCCGATGCCCTTGGACTCAGTCGAAGCGCCCTCTATCGCCGGCTCAAGAAATACGGTTTGTGAACACCGCAGATGGCGGTCGTCATTTCGCAGGCATGTTTCAGTGAAGGCTGATGACTGAGAACTGACTGCTTGTTTATGGCTAACGATTGGCCAGGGAATAGTGCGCTCCCGACGCGGAGGCCCTCACGCCGCCGGATGCGCTTTGAAGCCCGGATGCTGTCTTATGCCTTGCTTGCGGGGTTCCCCGCCGTCCTGGTGGCGGTTCTTCTGCTTTGGTTCGGGAATTACTCCAGCGCTACGCGTTGGACCCTCGGGTCCTTGGTCGTGATGTTCTGGCTTGGCGCCGCATTCTCCCTCCGTTCCAATCTGGTCTACCCGCTACAGACCCTATCAAACCTTCTCTCCGCCTTGCGCGAGGAGGATTACTCCCTGCGTGCTCGCGACGCGCGCCCCGATGACGCGCTGGGGGAAGTGATGCTGGAAGTTAATGCTCTGGGAGAGGCCCTGCACGGACGCCGATTGGGTGCGCTCGAAGCCACCGCCCTTCTGAGCAAAGTCATGGAGGAAATTGAAGTCGCGGTTTTCACCTTTGACAGCGAGCAGCAGCTTCGATTGATGAACCGCGCGGGGGAGCGGCTCTTGGGCCAACCGGTCGAACGCATTTTGGGGCAGACTGCGGCGGAATTGGGCCTGGGGGATTGCCTGGAGGGAGAGCCCGCTCGAACCGTGACGATTTCTTTCCCCGGTGGAGCAGGGCGCTGGGCAATGCGGCGCAGCTCCTTCCGCGAAAGCGGCATGCCGCACGAACTGCTGGTCCTAACGGATTTAAGCCGGCCTCTGCGTGAGGAGGAACGTCAAGCGTGGCAGCGGTTGATCCGTGTGCTCGGCCACGAGCTTAATAATTCCCTTGCCCCCATCAAATCTATGGCCGGCACGCTGGAGATGATGCTGGAGCGCCAGCCGCGGCAGCCGGATTGGGAAGATGACATGCGCCGCGGGCTGGGAGTGATCGGATCGCGTTCGGCGGCATTGAGCCGCTTTCTGGAAGCTTACTCGCGGCTCGCACGCCTGCCCAAACCGACGCTGCAACCCGTAGAAGCTGGCGCTCTGCTGCGTCGAGTTGTGGGACTCGAGACGCGCGCGACGATTGCCATGACGCCCGGTCCCGACCTGCTCGTAAGCGCCGACCCTGACCAATTGGAACAGCTTCTCATCAATCTGCTTCGCAACGCCGTGGACGCGGCGCTCGACACCGGGGGCGGAGTTTCCGTGGGTTGGACTCGCCGTGCCGATCAATTGGAAGTTTGCATCCTGGACGAAGGTCCGGGGCTGTCGAACACTTCCAACCTCTTCGTTCCGTTCTTCACCACTAAGCCCACGGGTTCGGGAATCGGATTGGTTCTAAGCCGGCAGATCGCGGAGGCCCATGGCGGTAGCCTGACCTTGGAGAACCGGAAAGGTCACGTTGGATGCGAAGCGCGCCTGCGGCTGCCGATATACGGATTTCCCTCGGCCCTTGAAGCCAACGGACGGGAGGCGAGCGGGTCCTAAGATCTGTCATCGCCTCCCTGGCCGGCTAAGGGCGATCGATTTCGCAATAAGCTCTCGTCGAACTTGATTTGGGATGGCCCCCGGCTAAGTTGCAGCTCTTCGATTGCCCGGGGATGGATTGCAGATAGGTGCTACAATTCGAATTCGACTGATAAAGATTTCTCGCTCTAACATGCTGACTTGACGGACTCCTCGCCCGAGGATTACATGCCGACGGTAACTTTGGCTCCCCTTGGATTGGGCGAGCTGCTGGACAAAACCTTCAGCACCTTCCGCAAGCACTTCTGGTTACTTGCGGGAGTTATGGTTCTTCCGGAGGGGTTGCTGGTTGGGCTTAACATCTTGGTTCAGGTGTATGTGACCGGGACCATGCCTCCTCCAAGCCCTCATAGCTCTCCGAGTCCGCAAGTGGCAGCCCAGTCGGTTGCGTTCGCCATGCGCGCGGGACTGTTATTCTTCGGCATTTTGATTCCCTATTTCATCGTTTACGCCATGGCGCTGGGGGCGAGCACCTACGCACTTTCTGAGGTATATCTCGGGCGCGCGACGACGATTCGCGAGTCCTATCGGATTGTTGCCAATAAATTCTGGCGTCTCCTTCATGTGATCTTCTCGATTCTTTTCCGCTCCTTCGGTCTCTTCTGCTTGGGTGGTATCCTCCTCATTTTCATGATCGCGGCCGTAGCGCCATTGTTCCGAACGCTGCCTTGGGTAGCCGCCCTCGTGGGTCTCGTCGCGCTCTTCGGCGTGCTCATTAGCGGAATTTTGGTCGTCATTTTCTTGGTTCGCTACAGCGTGGCCGTTCCCGCTCTGGTGCTTGAAGGTCTCACGGCGGGCCAAGCCCTCAAGCGCAGTGTGTCGTTGACCAAAGGTTACTTGTGGCGTCTGCTTCTCGTCGCTGTTCTGATGACGTTGATTCGCACGACGCTCGTCTCGCTCTGCCAGGCGCCGTTCAGCGTTGCGGCCTACCTTCTTATGTCGAAGGGCGGGCGGCCCAGTTTGTGGCTGACGATCCCGAGCCTGCTCGTGGGAGGTGTCGCCGGCGCCGCCACTGCCCCACTGCTGATGATCAGTTTTGCCATCGCCTATTACGATCTGCGCGTTCGCAAAGAGGGCTTCGATTTGCAACTGATGATGGCGAACCTTTCCCAAAGCGCTCCTCTCGGGACCTGAGCATGAAGCGAATCTCCCTATTTGCGATGCTAATCCTGCCGCTTGTCACAGGAGCCTTCGCTGGGCAGTCCGCAAACTCGGACGCGCGGGCTCCGCTCGATTTGCAGGGCTACACATCGGAACTCGGGCGATGGTCGGCATCGGCCAGCCGTCTGCGGCTGCACCCCGGTGAAGCCGTTGAGCTTCGCCAACAATTGCCTGACCATTGGACTGTCGTCGTCGAAGAACAGCGCTTCCTGGTGTCGACGAAGTGGCTGGGCGTCCTTCTGGACCGGCTCGCCACAAACCCCGATTCGGCAACCGAGATCTCCGAGGAAATGGAAGCTCGCCTCGAATCCATGCGCCAGGACCCTCAGGATCTCGCCCAGATTTCGGAGCCGAATCCACAGGTCGCGCGCGCCAAGCTGGTGGATATTCTGAAACGACACGAATTCCGCGCCGTCCGTGCGCCGAACCAGATCGAATCCTTGTGGGACCGGCTCGTGGATTGGGTGTGGACATTCATTGGCAAACTATTGCGACGTGCCGGAAGCCATCCGGCGGTGGCGACAGCCTTCCTTTGGGGTGTGGTCATTGCGGTTAGCCTGATTTTCTTGGGCTGGCTGATTTATTCGCTCACCCATCTTTCACTCGCGAATAAACCGCTCCGCTCCGGGCCTCTGCCAGCGCAAGGGGTTACTCCACCCGGAACTTGGAGGGAGTGGGTCGAGCAGGCCCGCGCCGCAGCCGCCCGAGGCGATTACCGGGAGGCAATCCGAATCATTTACGGCGCGGCCGTTCGCCGTATCGAGGAGGCTGGAACGTGGCAAGTCGACCCTTCCCGGACCCATCGAGAATATCTGCGCCTTGTGCCTTCGGACTCACCACAACGGCCTCCCTTGGTGGCCATCACCACTTGCTTCGAGCGTGTCTGGTATGGCAACGAGCAAGCGTCCTCTGCCAACTATGAAATGATCCTGGCAGAATTGGAGTCGCTGCGATGACCCTCCCCTTGGACCCCGGGGACAGGAAGTTTCTCCTCGTTTCCGTCTGCGTGCTTGCGCTTCTCACGGTGCTTGCGCTCTTAGCCCCTCGCGGAGGTGAAAATTCGTCGCGCGGCTTTCCTTCCACCTACGCCACTACCAATGATGGTGCAAAGGCTGCATACACGCTGTTGGAGGAAATGGGTTTTCACATCGAGCGTTGGGTAAAGCCCCCCGGTGATTTGCCAGCACCTTCTCGGGATATTCTGCTGATTATCGCCGGGCCATCCATTTTGGCGACAGCCGAAGAGGAAACACAACTAAAGCGGTTTGTCGCGCAAGGCGGCCGTGTGCTCCTCAGCGGGCCCCTGGGCGCTTCGATGATCGGTGCGCGTGGTGTTGACCCGACGCCGGGAAGCCAAGATGAATGGCGTACATTTGCCGCTGAACAGCCCGCGCCGCTTACCCGTTATGCGCCAGAAATCACCATGCAAAGTTCCGTTCGTTGGGTTCATCAATCCACAGGTCAGCAGCGATACTATGGTGACAGCGATGGCGCGACGGTTACCAAGGTCCTCATCGGCAAAGGGGAAGTCATCTGGTGGGCGGGGGATTCGCCCCTGACCAATTTCGGAATCACCAAGGCGTCGAACCTGGCGCTCTTTCTGAATTCGGTAGGGCCGCCGGGGGGGACACGCGTTCTGTGGGACGAGTATTTTCATGGCGTGCGGTTGGGATTGTGGGATTACGTGGCGCGCAGCCCACTGCCCTGGGCTGCGTTGCAATTTGCCTTGCTCGCTACTTTTGTCATTGTTACTTATGCGCGGCGCAGTGGGGCGACTCGGCCGATGCGCCGGGAATCGCGCCTTTCGCCACTGGAATTCGTCGTAACTCTCGGGGCGCTCTATGAGCGAAGGCACGAGGCCGACGGGGCGCTGGAAATCGCCCTTTCACATTTTCGCTTTCTCCTCGCGCGCCGCCTCGGTGTCCTTTCCCCCGTGACAACTCCCGACTTGATCCGAAGCGTCGAGGAGAGGCCGGGATGGGGGATCACGGGTTTTCGCGAAACAATGGAGCAGATCGAGTCTGCGCTGATATTGCGTGGGGTTTCGGAGCAGAAAGCTTTGGCGTGGATTGGCGAACTCCACGATTTCGCCGCTCGCCTCGACGGCGCCTCGAAGAGGTTGTAGTGCGGACCTACAAAACAGGTCCGCGCTACGACTGCGCCTCAGAAGGAACCAAAGGAGACCTTAATGTCCGGGGACGTTCAGAAATTCGCCGCTCACGCGCGCGCTGAAATTGGCAAAGTGATTGTAGGACAGGAAGAAGTCATCAGCCAAATGCTGGCAGTCTTAATTTGTGGCGGACACGCGCTTCTGGAAGGAGTTCCGGGGATCGCCAAGACGCTCGCCGTAAAGGTTTTGGCGCAGATCTGCGGCCTGGATTTTCAACGCGTTCAGTGCACACCCGATTTGATGCCGGCCGACATCCTCGGCGCCAATGTGTTCAATATGGCCTCCAGTACGTTTACGCTGCGACGCGGCCCGGTGTTTACCGGCCTGCTGCTTGTGGACGAGGTCAACCGCGTTCCCCCTCGAACGCAGTCGGCGCTGCTTGAGTCGATGGAGGAGCGCCAGGTGACTCTCGATGGCACATGCTACCCGCTCTCGCCTTTCTTTACGGTCTTCGCCACCCAAAACCCCGTCGAGTTCGAGGGGACCTATCCGCTTCCGGAGGCCCAACTGGACCGCTTCCTTTTTAAGATCCGCGTTCCTTATCCGCCGGCAGACAAAGAAGTGGAAATTCTAGAACGCCACCAGCGCGGGTTCGATCCGCACCACATCGAATCCCTCGGGCTATTGCCGGTTGACCCCGGATCGCTGGCTGCCGCCCGGCGCGAGGTGGCGGAGTTGAAGGTCGAGCCCGGCATCTTTCGCTATATCGCTGCCGTGGTGCAGAGAACTCGCGACTGGCCGGCCTTAAGTCTGGGGGGCAGTCCCCGCGCCACGGTGGCCCTGATGCTCGCGGCGAAAACCCTGGCCGCGATGGACGGGCGCGACTATCTGATCCCCGATGACGTCAAGGCTGCGGCGCCTCCCGTCCTTCGTCACCGGCTTCTGGTGAAGCCCGAAGCCGACCTCGAGGGAATATCGAGTGATCACGTTGTGGCTGAGGTGCTGGGCGCTGTCGAGGTTCCGAAATGAATGCGCCGGGGCGCCTCATGCCTCCCACGATGACTACCCCCGCGGCGAGTGCCCGGCGGTGGCCTGGCGCTTTCCAGTCCCGTTTTTTCCTCGCCGTGATTCTCGGTCTTCTGTGGATCGGCCCCGCTTGGTGGAATAGGCGAATCCTCTACGCCATGTTGGTGTGGGATGTTGTGGTGATCCTCGCGTGGATCATCGACCTCCGGCGGCTGCCTTTACCAGCGCAGATCACGGTTTCTCGCGAATGGTGCGAACCGCCGTCGCTCGACCTTGATTCGCAAGTGGTCTTACAGGTGACAAATCACTCGACGCGTATGGTGGACATCAGCGTTGAGGATGATGTTCCCGCCACTCTCGCGGGAAAACTCCCCAAGTTCAGATTGAGCGTTCCAGCGCGCGGGAGTGGTCGCGTGGCCTATACGGTCCATCCCACGACCCGGGGGGATATCCAAGTTGGCCGCGTCTTTCTGCGTTATTGCAGCCCCGCCAAGTTCGCCGAACGTTGGGCTATTGCTGACCTCAGCTTTACGGTGCGGGTTTACCCGAACTTGCGCGAGCCGCAGCGCTACACACTTTATCTGGTGCGCAGCAGGCAAATCGAGCAGGAGAAGCGTCTGAAGCGGCTGCTGGGAAGAGGACGCGAGTTTGAAAGTTTGCGCGAATATCGCGAGTCGGACGAAATGCGCGACATCTCCTGGACGGCCACCGCCCGTCACGGCAAGTTGATTAGCCGGGTGTTTCAGGTGGAACGGAGTCAATCCGTGTTTCTCATTGTCGATGCCGGGCGCCTGATGCTGGCGAGAACCCGCCCACCGGTCGACTCCCGCGCGCCGTTTTCGCCGCCTCATGGCTCCATTACGCCGGTTCGGCAATCCGGCGCGAAGGGGGGGACCGGGCACACCGTTACACTTACATCCGGTGCTCTACCGCAGCTTGAAACTGTTTTCACACCGCTGATGAAGCTCGATTACGCTGTCAATGCCGCGTTGAGCCTCGCGCACGTCGCGATGCAGTCGGGAGACAGCACGGGTCTGGTAACCTACGGCCGGAAGCTCCAGGCGTATTTGCCGGCGGCGCGCGGCGCGGAGCATATGCGCCACATCTTGGAACAATTGGCCTTGGTCGCGGGGGAGTCGGTCGAGGCCAATCATGGGCTGGCCGCGGACAGCCTGCTCACTCGTCATCGAAGACGGAGTCTGGTGGTGTGGATCACCGATTTGGCTGAAACCGCCGCGACTCCCGAGGTCGTCGAAGCCGCTTCTCGCTTGCTGCCGCAACATCTGGTCTTGTTCGCGGTGGTGGGTGAGCCGGAACTGCGTGCGCTGGTGGTGCGCCGGCCAGACTCTCCCGCTCAGATGTACCAGTATGTGGCGGCGCAGGAAATCATTCAGCGGCGTGAAATACTGCTTCGCCGCCTGCGCGAACACGGAGCGCTGGCGATGGAATTTCTCCCCGGCCAGTTGTCCTCGGAAATTGTTAACCACTATCTTCAGATCAAATTGAAAGGCTTGTTATAAACGGCGCGTTCGCGCTATGCTCGTTTCCTCCCACACTGGGTCAGGTAGAGAAACAGCAGTCCCCCTACCGCAGCCGAGCATGCGAACTTGGCAGCTACCGGAATATAGGACGGCGAGAAGAACCCTTCGAGAATTCCCGCGACGAACAACACGGGTATGGTTCCGAGGGCCAATCGCACTCCCTGGCCACCATAAAATGTGAGGGCCTGACGGCGAGGCAGTTCCCCCGGAAAGAGCAACCCGCGCCCCAGAAGCAAGCCCGCGCCGCCGGCAATAAAAATCGCCGGCAACTCCAAAGCCCCATGGGGAGCAACGAAGGACCAAAGTTGCAAGCTCATGCCGGCCTGCCAACACGCCGCACCGATCACTCCAATCATCACCCCGTTCATCATCAGCATATAGACCGTCCCGAGGCCGCCCAATATGCCAGCCGCGAACATCGTGAAGGAGACGGTAAGGTTATTGGTCATGATGGTGCTGGATGCCAACGGCTTGATGGTGAGCACCGAATGCGTCCACATCTCGCGGCGGTCGATCGTACTGCTCATCTCCGGGCCGAGAAAAAATCGTTGAAAGGAAGGATCGGCGAGGCAGGCGAAAAGCCCCCCGAGTGCCCCCACGAGGAAGAGGATGAACGCCAGGGCCGTGTAGCTCCATGTCTCACGAAAAATCCGCGGAAAGTCCGCGCGATAAAATTCCAGGATTCCCCTCGGGCGGGCGGGACTTCCCATGTAAATCAGGTTGTGGGCGCGAGCGAGAAGCTGGTTCAGGTACGCCGCCCAAGGTTGGCTCAAGGGGTCCTCGCGCACCGACGCCAAGTCGGCCGCGATTTGACGGTATAGCAACCCGAGTTCCCGGAGTTCAGAATGATCGAGTGCGCTAACTCCTCGGTGACCGGCGTTCTTGATGATGGCCTCAATCCGGTCCCAGTACGGCTTGCGTTTTCCGAGCCAGCGTGCGCTAATCATGGGGAGCACCGGCGATCAGCGCTCCTGTGTATGCGTGATCGCACAAACCTTACAAGTATGATTCGTATTCTATCGTCAAGCGTGAGCGAAGTTCAATTTTTGGATGCCTCCCTGAACGTAGGAGGCTGAATTCCCATGGATAATCTGGTCATTGATACGCCCGAGCAGATCCCCCTGGAATTTCCCCTCGCAGGAATTGGCAGCCGGTTTCTGGCTCTAGCTCTCGATACTCTTATTCAAGCAGCCGCCGGGTCGATTCTTGCCGCCATCGCACTCGCGATGGGGGCTCGCGTTCAGAAAATGCCAACCCGCGGAGCCTGGACTTTCGCCATCTTGGTGATTGTGTGGTTCTTGGTCCAATTTGGATACTTCCTGTTCTTCGAAGCGATCTGGAACGGCCAAACTCCCGGCAAGCGCTGGACGCACTTGCGCGTGATTCAGGACTCTGGCCGGCCCATCACTGTCTATGAGGCCGCTGCGCGGAACCTCTTGAGGATTGTGGACAGCATACCGGGGCTGTACGGCGTGGCCATTATCAGTGCCTTGTTCAGCGCCAAGAGTAAACGGTTGGGTGATTACGTGGCCGGCACCGTGGTGATTCATGAAAAGCCTACGGCGCTTGAGACCGGAGTCCAATGGGACGCGGCTGCGTCCGCCCGCGCTTCCCGTTATGACGTTTCGCGACTCACTCCGGAGGAATTTCAATTGATCGAAGCCTTCTTGTTCCGGAGGAATCACCTTGCCCCGGAAGTGCGAGCGGAAACCGGGCGGAAGATTATGGCGCGCCTTTCAACGCGCTTTGAATTCACACCGGAAGATTCCCGAAATCCCGAAGGCCTACTGGAATCACTCGCTGCCGCGTATCGGACCTGCGCCCGGTACGGTCAACCCGGTCTCGCCCCACGCTGACTTGTAGTATGATAGTTGTGAACACGCAATATTGACCGGAGGGGATTCGTAGCGCGGATCAGTTCTGAAGGTCCGCGGCTTTTCTCCGACGGGTTAGAGAAAGGCTGCGGCCCTACCGAAACAGGTCCGTGCTAAGCCTCTGATGCTCTAAGGAAAACAGGAATGGCTCTTGACGAAAAGATCCGGGAGGCCCTGGCGCGAGTCGCGAAGGCCCCCATCCCCTCAGACCGCGACAGCTCGCTCTTTGACACCGGCGTCATCGATTCATTTGACCTGGTTGATTTTGTTGCCGACCTGGAAAAGGAGTTCGAGATCAAGGTGCCGGATGACGACCTTCATCCTTCCAAATTCGAATCCCTCGGGAAAATAGCTGCTTACCTGAAGGGCCAGGGTGCCGCGTAGATGTCCGCGCTGACTGGATTCGGCCACTTCCTACCCTCTGGCGTGCTATCAAATGACGCGCTGGCGGCGGAGTTCCAGGTCACCCCCGAATGGATCGTGAGCGTGTGCGGCATCGAGACGCGGCGCGTGGTGGCGCCGGAGGAAACGGTCTCGGACCTCGCCGAGCGCGCGGCGCGGGCATGTCTGGAAGACGCCGGGATCACCGCGGACAAGCTGGGAGCCATCATCGCTTGCACCGGCACGCCGCATCGGCTGTTTCCGGGCGTCTCAGCGGAAGTGCAGAAAAGGCTTAACGCTCCGGGAATCCCGGCCTTTGATTTACACCTCGCCAGTGTTTCCGGCCTGTTTGGGCTCGCGCTTGCCGACCGGATGTGCCAGGCGTGGGGTCCTACGCTCGTGGTGGCGTCGGAGACCATGACCCGTGCCCTCGCCCAGGGACCCCGCGCCAAGGAAACGGCTATTCTATTCGGGGATGGCGCCGGTGCGTGTCTGGTAACCCCCAACGATGGACCTTTGGCGATCCGCGATGTTCGAATCGCCAGCGACGGCGCTCTCTCCGAATCCCTGCGCTTGGAGTTTGGCTCCACGCTTCAAATGGAGGGTAGGACCATCATCTTGCACGCGGTCCGCAAGCTCGCGCGGGCTGTTGCGGAGTTATTGGATAAGAATCAGTTGCAAGTCGACCAGATCGGGCTCTTTCTGTTTCACCAGGCGAACCTACGGCTGCTGGATCGGCTGATGCAAGAGCTGAAGATCGACTCTCGTCAGTGTTTTATAAATCTTAACAAATACGGCAATACTTCCTCAGCATCGTGGCTGATCGCAGCGTCGGAAGCCAAGGCGGCGGGCCTGCTGCGCTCCGGTATGAAAGTGGTTATCGCAGCCTTCGGAGCAGGCCTGAGCTGGGGCGCGGCGTTGGTGGAAGTGGGTTAGCTCGAACTCCTGTAGGCCCCGCACCTTCCATGTTGCACAGGCCCACGCGCAATGGGGCTGGCACGATCAATGGAAGTTCGAATTGACCGTCCTGCCCCCTCATCCTGGATTGCTGCCCACTCCACAAACCAAATTCATCAATACTTATTGCCCCGGGGCACGATAGGGGACGGCCTTCTTTGCCGCTTCGTCAATTTCCGCGGGCGTAAGAAGAACCGTGGTCGTCGCCGTAACCGCTCCGCTGGCATTGATGGCCAGTGAGGCCGCCGCCGCGCTTACGTTGTCCGGCAAGTCGACGATGACAATGGCATCAGCCTTGCCAAAGGTATAATAGAACGCTTCCACTTTGCCGCCTGCTCCTTTGATGGCCTTCACCGCGGCTTCGCGGCGCTTCGTGCCGCCCTCAGCGAGCAGCCCTTTTGTACCTTCCGCAGTATATGACGCGTTGATCAGAAACTTCGCCATAATCGCCCCCTTGAATTGTTGGATTGATTGTGCGCCTTGGCGCGAGACGCAACAATAGCGCCAGCAGCGATGGATTGCAATCGAAAGTTCCGAAACCCTGAGGCACTCAGCAGGATTGCGCGTCGGGGCCGAAAGGCGCTGGGCGCGTCCCCGACCTCGGGCTTGCGCTTCGGATCTTAAGGTACAATTCAAGTCTAGTTTCACCATTGGCACAAGACTTGTTCCCATGGGTTCGACCGGAGGAACGATGATACCTCGCCGTTACAGAATTCTTCTCGCGCTGCCCCTGATGACGGGAGTAGCAGCGAATATTCCCGTTCAGGGCAAGATTATCGACGATGGGCCGCAAAGTCTTGCGCAGGTTTCTTCGATTGGGGAATCATTGCGCAGTGGCGGCGAGCGCCCGCTTCATATTCTCTACGTGCACGGCATTGGCGCGACCAGTGCCGGTGGTTCGCAAGTATTCCAGAAGGCCATCTGCCGTTTTCTGAAAGATTGCACGGTCCCGGACGCCCCGGCGGCAAGAGACTATGCCGACAGCGGCGAGTTTTCGAGCGGAGCGGAGCCCCCAGCGATCGAATACATGGAGCGACCGGTTTGGAGAAGCAAGGAAGAGTGGAGCGCCTCCGACCCTTTCGTCGATCACTATGTTTTGCAGCGGACCCACGGCGGCCCCATCGTGGTGGATGAAATCAACTGGTGGCCGCTGGTGTTTCCGCTCAAGTGCCGCACCATCCTGACGGGGGAAACGCATCTGGCCGGACCCAATCCAACCCTGCTTGATTTGTGCTCGCAGGCCTCGCTGCCGGACCCTTCCAGTCCGGGGCGGTTTAGAGCTTACACATGGGTCAGCCCGGAGGACGCCAAGAAACTGGAAACTGGCCAGCGCCGGGGAGCGCTCTTTAATCGCTGGCTGAAGACCAGCATTCTCGATTGGGGATTTTCCGATGCCATGATGGCCGTGGGTTCCATGCGCGACATCTTCCGGGAAGGGATGCGGCAGCTCTTCCTGAAGTCGGTGAGGTTTAGAGCGAATGGATCGGAAACCAACGATTGGGAGCAACAGTTGAAGGACCCGCACGGAATCGACCGTGAGTTCATTGTGGTTTCGCACAGCTTGGGAAGCTATCTGGTATTTTCGACCCTCAATATGGACCGGCGTGATGCTGGAGTTCCCCAGGCCCCGATTCCGCCAACGCCCGGCGCCGCAGCGGAGGACGCCGCCGCTCAATACATTCTCGAACGCACCTCGCTGGTGTACTTCTTTGCCAACCAGGTTCCACTCCTGGAGCTGGCCAACATGCGAGGGCTCGACACCCCGGGACTCGCGCCCGGGCAAACCCCGACGCCGGACACGGTTTCCAGCGCTTTCGACATGTTGATGGAGAGGTGGAAGAGCCTGCGCGAGACCTTTGCCAAGAGGCGTGGCGGTGGAGACTCTACGACGTCTAAACTTCCGCAGGTGGTCGCCTGGAGCGATCCAAGCGACTTGCTCAGTTGGCACCTTCCCGCCATGGAGGGCCTCGCGGTCACCAACCTCTACGTCCGGAACACGGGGTGGCATTGGATTATCGCGAATCCGGCGGCCGCGCATGCGAACTATGCCACCAATAAGGAAGTGCTGCGAGTGATGTTCGGTCCGAAGACGCCCGGCGCCAAGAACAAAGCCGGTGAGTAATGAACAAGGCCGCCTGGATCGCCGACCAACGGACCGCGGATCCAAGGTGAACGCGCCAACTAGTAGAGATGACTTTAGCATGCTATCGATTTAGGCTACATATTGGAAAACGCAACTCACTAATCCGACCGATGGCGCAACGATCAGACTCCCAGCCGCTGCCTACTGCGTATTGTTTTCGGCCTTCTGCTCGAACCCGGCCCCGGCGGCGGGCGTGCACGGCTGGGTTTCGGGATTCAGTTTGTACTCGGTAAATCCCTCCAATAGGGCATTGACGAGCAGCGTGCCCACCTGCTGCGCGCCGGTATAAGTGGGATGGGTAAAATCGCCGGTCACCAGGCGCGGCTGATCGTCGTACCAGCGCGCCATGGTTCCCATGCCGCCCATGGCGGTGAAAGTGTTAAAGAAGGCCACGCCTTCAGTTCGCGCCACACGCTGTTGGGTCGCGACCAGGATGGGGATGGCGGGGATGGTGACGATGTCGCCGTCATCGCTCCGGGCGGCGCGATCCATCGGCGCCATGATCAGAATCGAGGCGTGGGGAAGCGCGGCCCTGACGCGCTGGATCACCACGGAGTAGTTGTGGATATATTCCGGATAGCCCAAGTAGCCATAACTACTTTCATTCGTACCAAAGTTGAGAATAACCAGATCGGGTTTGCGGTTTGTGAGATCCTCAATCCAGGCGGCTTCGCGGAAGAGGGTCAGGTGACGAACGGTACCGCCCATCATTCCCAAGGTGTCGTAAACCACACCCGGCGTGGTGCGCTCCAGGGCCACGCCATACAGGGTAACGAGCCCATCGCCTTGGGGAGTAAGCGTGAGTGAGTGGCTGCCGTCCTCGACGGAGATCGACGCCATCGCCGACGCTTTCGTTTCTGCCTGGGTGGAGAACTTCCGCGCCGCTTCACGATCGACCGAGGCGAGAAAGGAACCTCCGTGGGGTTGAGCGCGATAGAAGATATCGAAGCGGCTGACCGCCGACCCTTCGCCGTTCGCCGTGGTGCGAACTGTGGAAGAGGCGGAAGGGGAATCGGCCGTGAAGCTCGCGCCGCCAAGACCGAAGTCCCCGCTGCCTCCCCCTGGCAGCACGGGGGAGTTCACTTTCCATTCCTTGCCCTCCATCAGCACGTTTTCGTGATAGTAGAAATCCCAAGGCTTGGAGACAAGGATAAAGCCGTGTCCGGAATCGCCGAACTTATCTTGCATCAAGGTGCGCGCCTCGCCCGAGATCAGATCGCCGCTGATGGGCGAATCACCAAAGTGGCTGATGCGCGTAATGGCGCCGGGTTGTTTCTGTTCGGTCAAAGCGAGAGCCGAGTAGAAATGGCTCATCACGCAGCCAAAATCCTGAATGGAAACGCTCTCGGGTGGCTCCGCGAGGATTTGCTGGACGTCTTCCTGTACCGGCCAGCTCCTTCCGATGTAATCTCCGGTCAGAAGCGAAGGGGGCAGTGGTGTTATCGTGACGGTGGTGGGCGCAGGCGCTGCGCCTTTCGTCGCCGTAAAGATGGGATTCGCCGGTGGGCGGGGCTTCAGAAACACGCGGTCGAGGGCGTCACGCTTCCAAGCGGCGAAGGGAGTGGAAATCCGGCGAGCGTTTAGAAAGCGGAACCGTCCCAACGACGGCATGAAGTAAGGAACCGCTGCAAGAAGGCAAAACAGCGCGAGAGTGATCCAAGTCTTCGGAAGCTTCATCCGCAACGCTCAAAACTTGAAGTAGATGAACTGGGTAACTGTCGCCCGGCTGGTCCAGGCGATGAGAAGCGCCACGCCAGATAGGGCGGCGGCCTGCGCAGGTGCGGGCCATTTGGCAAATTGGGTCTCGGCTCGCTGATACCAATCCGCCGGCCACCATTGGGCCAGTAAAGCCACGGCCAGAAGTACCGGCACTGGCCAGGGAATGTTGATCAAGTCCGTGGTGCCGCGCGCGAGACCGGAAAGAAGTTGCAAGGCTTGCTGCCACGAGTCGCAGCGGAAGAATACCCAGGTCAGGCAAACGAAATGAAACGTCAGCACCACTCCGGCGATGCGAGCTGCGAGCTGCTTTGGCCGCTGCTTTCCGCGCCGCGGCCAGAGCGCCTCCGCCGCGTGGTTCACCGCCAGCCCAATTCCATGCAGCAATCCCCAAATCAAAAAGGTCCAAGACGCGCCATGCCAAAGTCCGCCCAACGCGAAGGTGACCAGGGTATTCCAATAGAGCCGCCACTTCGCCCGGCGGCTGGAAGGGAGCGCAAAGAAGATGTAGTCGCGCAGCCACGTCGAGAAGGAGATGTGCCAGCGCCGCCAGAACTCCACCATGGATTCCGATCGGTAAGGCGAGTTGAAGTTGTCGGGGAGTTTGAATCCCAGGAGTTGGGCCACACCAATCGCGATGTCGCTGTAGCCGGAGAAGTCGCAGTAGATCTGAACGGCAAAGGCATATACCGCGATCAGGATTTCGGCCGAGGAAAACATGCGGGGCAGCTCGAAGGCGCGGTCCACGAGGTTGACTGAAAGGTAGTCGGCGAAGACGAGCTTCTTGATGAACCCGCGCGCGATCATCATCAGGGCCCGGCT
>Ga0181520_10007534_pt1 | contig 15967 bp, 5 predicted proteins | sample PEATcosm2014_Bin_29_FD_132451 | JGI IMG/M metagenome (GOLD analysis project Ga0181520, IMG submission 132451) | Peatland microbial communities from MTU Mesocosm Facility, Houghton, MI, USA - PEATcosm2014_Bin02_30_metaG | ecosystem: Environmental > Terrestrial > Soil > Wetlands > Peat | place...
CTAGTGTGCCCAACTGGTGAGCGGCGGATTATTGGCGCATGGCGTGGTGGAGATGGATTGTGAAAGGCGGTTGCCGAAGTCGTCGTAGCTCCAGCGGCCGATATTGTTGGCGTAGGGTGCAGGCGCATTGGCCGCGGCCGTGGCCGTTGTCAGCCGGTTGAGGGTGTCGTAGGTGAAGGTCCAGGATCCCATGATCGGCCCGTTGGCGCTGTTGTCAGTATAGGTGAGCAGGTTGCCGACGGGGTCGTAGCCGTTGGACTGATTCGGCAAGTTGCAGTAGTTGTTCGATAGCTCCGGGACACAGTAGCTATAGACCGGCACTTGGCCGGGGGAGTTCTGGGCTGCGCCGCCGTCGAGGTATCCGCTGGGGGGAGAGGCCTGGAAGGATGCCTCGGGGAAGAGACTGGCATATTGGGAACCGGCATTGGAGATGGTGAGGGAGTAGGAATAGTCGGTAGCGTTTGCCGTGGTAGCGGAGGTATTTGCCTGGATGTACAGGGCGTCATCGACTGCCGAGACAGAGACCGCGGCAGAGCTGGAGGCGCGGCTTGCAATCTGCTCGGCGATGGTGCTGGGGGTATCGGATTGGCCGTAGGCATAGGTGGAGATAGCGTTTCCGCCGATCGTCAGCGTGACGGTTCCGGTGTCGTATTTGGAGCCGGTGACGGTGATTGCGACGGTGGCGGAGACGGTGGCGTAGTCGGCTGTGTCGGTGGGGGTGAAGGTAGCTGTGAGTATCTGGTGGCCGGCGGGGAGGGTCGGAGTCCCAACCGTCAAAGTACCTAAAGCGCCAGCAACGGGTTGGACGGAATTTGCAATCGCAGCTCCCGAATCGAGGGTGTAGACAAAGGCGCCGGCAACCGAGGCGACTGCATCCAACTGAGTTGCGCTGAGGGGGGTGGTGTCAGTGATGCTGGCGGGCGCGGCCCAGGTGATGGTGGGATTGGCCTGCTTGGTGACGTTCAGGATCACCCAGGCTTTGGCAGTATTGCAGTTGGTGGGAGAGCAACTGGAGCTGGCGGGGGTGAAGGTCACAAAGAGCGTCTGCGGGCCGGGCGCGAGAGTGATGCCGGGCGTAACGGAAATCAGGTTTTGGATCCCTGTGCCCGATGCAGATGTGATGTCAGTTGCAAGCTGTACAGAAACTTTACTGGGTGGGACAGTCAAGGGTATATAGGAGTAGAGATAAGTGCCGAGCAGTTGGCCACCGACAGCACCTGGCAGATTGCTGTATACCGCAGCGTTCAACTGCTGCCCGCTCAGGGCCGTTCCGCCGTTGAACGGAGCAGTCTGTTCATTCCAGGTGATGACGGGTGTGGCTGCAACGACATTGAAGGCGGGAACGAGGCCGGTGCTTGGGGATGTATAGCCGGTGCGATCTGAGGGTGTGAAGGTGTAGGTCAAGTTGGTCACCGATCCGACAGTGTTGAACGACGTAAAAGGACCGGATGGGGATGAATAGGTAAATGTTCCGGCAACGCCTCCGGTATTCGCATAGAGTTGCAGCGAGCTGAGCGGTGTGCCGTAAGGGATGCCCGAGGCAGGAATCGTCCAGGTGATGGGCGGAGTGGTGGCTTTGTTGACCGTCAACGAGACGCTGCTGGAGGCCTTTGTGTAGTCCGTGGAATCGGTTGGCGTAAAGACGACTGAGAGCGTCTGCGTGCCGGTCATGAGAACCGTTCCAGCGGTGGGGATGTAAGTCAAATTACCCAGCAGATTTCCAACAACCGTTGCATTTAACTGGGTCGTGGTCAGCGGTGTGCCGTAGGTGATGGGCGCAGGAGTGGGCCAGGTAATGATCGGCGTGGCGGTTCCGACGGTCAGTGTGCCGTTGACGAAGGTGAAGGAGTAGTTGGCGGCGGTTAGGGTTCCGATAGTGGGTGAGATGGGATAGCTGCCCACGGGCGAGGTGGCAGTTGCCGTGGTTGTAATGACCGGCGCTCCGGTGAGTACGCTGGCCGTGTCGCCGTTGAGGAATCCGCTGTATGTGGGCGTAAATGTAGGGTTGGCCGCTCCATAGGCGCGGCTGGCATTGTTGGCCGTCACGGTCAGAACCGCTTTGCTGACGGTCAGTGTGCCGTTCACGGAGGTGAAGGAGTAGTTGGTAGCGGTCAGACTGCCAACTGTCACGGTAATGGTGTAGCTGCCCACTGCGGAAGTGACCGTCGCCGTGGTGGTCAGGCTTGGCGATCCGCCCAGTACGCTGGTCGTGTCGCCGTTGAGGAAACCGCTGTATGTGGGCGTAAATGTAGGGTTGGCTGCGCCATAGACGCGGCTGGCGTTGGCCGTCACGGTCAGGACCGCTTGGCCGACTGTCAGCGTGCCGTTGACGAAGGTGAAGGAGTAGTTGGTTGCAGTCAGGCTGCCAATAGTGGGGGAGATCGGATAGCTGCCTACGGGCGAGGTAATCGTTGCCGTGGTTGTCAGGCTCGGCGCTCCTGTGAGTACGCTGGTTGTGTCGCCGTTGAGGAATCCGCTGTATGTGGGCGTAAATGTAGGGTTGGCCGCTCCATAGGCGCGGCTGGCGTTGTTGGCTGTCACGGTCAGGACCGCTTGGCCGATTGTCAGTGTGCCGTTGACAAAGGTGAAGGAGTAGTTGGTTGCGGTCAGGCTGCCAATAGTGGGTGAGATGGGATAGCTGCCCACGGGCGAGGTGGCCGTTGCCGTGGTTGTAATGATCGGCGCTCCGGTGAGTACGCTGACCGTGTCGCCGTTGAGGAATCCGCTGTATGTGGAAGTAAACGCCGGGTTGGCGGCTCCATAGGCGCGGCTGGCATTGTTGGCCGTTACGGTTAGAACCGCTTTGTTCACCGTTTGGGAAACCACAGCAGAGGTAACTGGCCCATAGCTCGAATTGCCGGGCCAACTTGCGGTGATGCTGTGTGTTCCAGCGGCAAGTGTGCTTGTAGTGAAAATCGCGGTAGGTCCGCTGATCGTTCCGGTGCCGATTGCTGTCCCGTTACTATAGAACGTCACAGCGCCAGTAGGGCCGCTGGAGATAGTTGCCGTGAACGTCACTGATCCACCATATGTAGATGGTGTGCCCGAGGTCGCCACGCTTAGCGACGGCGTGGGAAGCACCGTAAACGCTACCCCGTTGCTCCACCCTCCTATTGTCGTAACCACAACATTGCCAGTAGAGGCGCCCGTCGGCACGACTGCCATGATCGACGCGTTGCTCCAACTAGTGATTGAAGTCGCCGCCGTTCCGTTGAACTTCACAGTGTTGGTGCTCTGTGTCGCGCCGAAGTTCGTGCCGGTGATCGTCACCGAAGCTCCAACCGCGCCCGAAGTCGGAGATAGGCTGGTAATTGTTGGAGGCGCAGTAACCGTTATAACAATGCTTTGTGTAGACTCGTGTACATAGTAGCCAGAATATGAGCACGACGCGTCGTAGGTCCCAGTCGAGGTTGGCGTCCAATTCCACGAACCGTACGTGTTTTCACCTACACCATTCCCGCTCTTAGAATAACCTGAACCGCCGGAGCATGTGAGCGTCCCAGATGTACCGGAAGTACCGAGACCGGACGCGGTGACCGAAAATGAGACCACTTCTCCCACACCAACCGTGATGGAACCGCCCGATGTCGTCGTAGCAGAAGCGTTGCCAGACGATGAACTAGCTGTCAGCGTGAAGTTCTGTGCATATGCCATGTGGCTTGCGCAGAGCATTGCGAGGAAAGCTGCAAGGCAAAAGATGAATTTCCGCGACATTATGCCGATCATCCTGCTGGCCCCTTTCGGAGTACGTTCCCGGTTCCATCCACTGGAATAGTGAGAGGCTGAGTCACTGCGCGACGTCTCTTGTCCTAAAGAGCTGGTCATTGGCTCTGCTCCGATCCGGTGATGGTCACCGTCGCAGATCCGCTCGTCGCGGTTCCCAGCGTGCTCCCCGTATCGGTCTCGCCAGTGATACGCAGTCTGTTGTCATACGTCCGATTCAATGAGACCGCATTGTTTCCAAAAGTGGCATTGGTAAGCCCGCCAAAGGCCGCATAAGACAGCGAGGGAGTTGCTGAAAACAGCGCCGCCGGATGCGTCGCATCGCTCCAATTACTGGTCAGCGTCTGCAACCTTCCTGCCGCATCAAAGGCACTGCTAAAATTGATTGCTTTGCCTAATGGAGTACTGGTGACCCCGTCAGAAGATGAAATAAGGTCACCGGCCAGATCGTATGAATATGTCAGCGAATAGGCTCCGCTTATAATGTTGGCCAGAGTGCTCTGCTGCTCCGTCAGGATACGGCCCAAAGAGTCGTAGGAGCCAATCGCCCGCATTGAAAGAAAACCTGTGGAAGGCGCGGATATTGGCCAAGTTGTTGGACACGATCCAGGTGAGGCGCTCTGTGTCCACGCATTAATCAGCCGTCCCATGCTATTTGGAACAGATGACGATGTTAACGGCGTTACATAGAGATACCAGGACCACGGCGTATTACTAACATCACCAGAATAACTCTTGCAGTACAGCCGGTTCATATTGTCGTATTGATAGACTGTTGTTATGCCGCGAGCATCGGTCTTGGACGTCACATTGCCGTTGGCATCGTATGTGTATTTACTCAACCCTGTCTCCGGATTCAAGGAAGTTTGTAATCGAGACAGGGAATCGTAAGTGAATGCCCTCGCCGCTCTCGGTGTCGATGTACCGCCTGATCCCCATTGTTGAACTGCGAGCAGATTGTTCAGCACATCGTAGAAGTAGTCCGTCCGCATGGGCGGCAAATTACTGCTTCCATTCGGCTCAAAGACATGAGTCATCTGTCCAAGAGCATTCTGGCTGCGCCGCCAATTGTTCATATTCTCATCGGCGTCATCTTCCCACGCAACTTGAGACCCGGAGTTATTCGGGTAGCAGTTTGACTGGCCGACGGTTTTGATACCGTTGAAGCACGCTTGCTTCTTCGTCCCATCCGGGGCCGTAACAATCGCTTTCCGGCTGAGCGCGTCGTAAGTGTATGTTGTAATCCCGTAGGTTGAATCATGGGGGATTCTGTAGGGATTTGACACGCTCGCGACCCTTCCGAGAGAATCATACGTTGTATCTGTGTACACGACTCCGTCCGGGTCAGAAGTAAGTTGCGTTTGCGTGAGGCGTCCAAGCCCGTCGGCGTATGCGACTTTTACGAGCCCTCCCTTATTGCTTGGTTGTGTGCAAGGTTGTGTTGTTGTTAAGGATGTTTGGTTGATTCCTTTCGTAAAAGTCACGAAAAGATTCCCGGGCTTATCATTATAAGAGAGCGTCTCCCAGCCCAAGTCAGGGTAGGCGACAGAAGCCAACCTTCGCATGGAATCATAAAAGTAGCACGTATTCCTGCTATTAACGTCGAGATGCGACTTCAAGAGTCCAGTACTGTCATCGTAGTTCGGATATTCAATTGATGTATCTGGATATTTAATCGAACTCAGATACAACCCAGAACTGTCATAGCACAAATATGTAGGGTTATTATTTGCATCCAACTTTTCAATGGGCATTCCAATGTGCGCTGCGGCCCCGCTGTAACATTGAGGTCCGTAAACGTTATGTATAGACAACCAGCCTCCGGTTGTATTGAGCCATCGCTTTGCTGTAGTTTGAAGTCCCCAGGAGGTTGGCCAGCTATCATATGCGGGTTCGTCATATGCATAATTGGTTTGCGCAACCTGTGAACCTCCGGCCGACACCGTATCCTGGTAGGGCAGGTCGATCAGATTCTTCGCATAGTAATTCCCATTCGACTGCCACAATTTTGTATGCAGCGTGGTGCGCAAAGCCCCTGGTGATCCAAAGTCGGATTCGGTGGAAGACAGCACTTGTCCGAAGCTAAAGGGATGAGTAATCCCCGTGTAGTCCTGATAACTGCCGAATGAATCGTATTGATATGTGTCTTGACTAGCCACGGGCTTGGGATTGGCAGAAAGAGTCGTTGTGACAGTTTGTGGAAATACGCCCACGGCGATGTAGTTGGAAAAGTTAGTCGGATTGGCATAATCTGTTCCTGTGTTGGAATAGGTCGTATCCACTTCTTTGAGCAACTGCGACGCGCCCTGATAATACTGCGTCCTTGTCTCCCATGGTCCGCAAGTAGACCCGCCTATGAGCGAGAAAGTGTGCATGGTAACATCACCTAGAGGATCTGTGACAGTGACAGTCCCCTGGTTCGCCCCGCCCGGTGAAAGAATATCAAGTGTTCCCCCTGATGGTGCGCCTATCCATCCCGACCCGATATTGTTGCTGTATTGCCAAACTTCGGTTGGCGTGGAATCCGTGGAGTTCAGGTACACATCTCGTTGAACCACCATACGGCTTGACATTATGTTCGAATACGGCCAGACCGGTGTCCCCACTACCGGGATCTGGCCCGGTGGATTGCCACAAGCCAAGCGCCAAGCGTATTGATAAGTTACCATCGCCCCGGTTGGCATGATAACTGAAGCAACCTGTCCATAAGTATCATAATTAAAAAGCCAACGCGTTCCATTCGGTAGTTCCACACTCGTCAGCACCCACCAATTCTCATTAATTGTTTCATCCTCAAGGTTGGCTCCGTTTACTTGAGGGATCGCGCCACTGACTGGTGTTTCGGCATAGCAGAAAGTAATAGGTACTAATCCATTATTTACATTAGTTTCACCGGGAAACTGATATGTTTTTGCATAATACTGCGCACTGCCTGGTATGGTGTTACCGAGTTGCACTGTCGGGCAAATGTATGGGTTATTCGGTGGATTCTGAGTGGCGGGCGGGGATGCTACATTTGCAACAGGTGTCGTTTCATGATACGAAGCATCCATATCGACCAGGCAGCTATAGTCCTCTATCGTGGGAAGATAGCTTGGGTTCGGAATGACTCTTCCAATCGTATCTGTAATTGAAGTAGCCGAAGCAGTTCCATGTGCATAGCCCTCCCATGAGGGTAGGGCAGCATTGAAGAAGTCCCCGCTACCGGGGGCCGTGGCGCATGGCCCCTTCAATGTAATCGCATTTCCGTTGGGGTCGACCAGACCGCCCGTGTTTCCTTTGCGATCCACCAGCATCGGCCCTGTGGCTGTGGTGCCCGGCTGTAGCATCAGTCCGCTGCCATCCACGCTGTACTTGATGTTGGGTACATACCCCGCCGTCGAGTTTGAAATCCCCCCGGCTAGCGAGTGCGTCGCTCCGCTGTCGTCGATGGCGACAAAGCGAACCAGGTACTCGGGGCCGATTGCCGTCTTCGCATTCGTGACAATGCGTTCTTCCTTCCAGAAAAGTCCGCCGGGGCTGATCATCACGTGGGGCTGGCCCCAAGGCGCTCCGATCACGCCAGACGCCACTTCATGCTGATTCGTATCTGCTGGCCCACTTAAGAGTGGAGGCGTGGATTGAAAGGTTGTCGAATTGCTGCGAATGGAAATCGTAACTGGCGGAACGCCGCCACGTTGTTCGTACGACAACAGCGGGATATTCAACACCAGGTTTCCGTTCGCCAGATTCACAGTATCGAAGTCTGAGCCATGGTACGACTGAAAGGCCTGATATCCCTTCTCGAAATCCGCCTGCGCGCGGGCAGCACTGGAGAATAAAACCATGGTGGCAATCAGCGCGATGGCGCGCAATGCTAGGAACGAAAGAGAAATGGTTGGGCGCTCACTTGAAGATGTTTGTTCATTCAACGTCGCTGATATCATGTTTGAGCTCATGGTTTCTCTTTTCCTCGCAGAGATTGCTGTGAAATACAGATGTCCTGGCAGATATGCACTTCCGCACCGGGATGCGCGGGCAGGTCTTGTTCGCCTGCCCGTGCTTCCCGGTGGACCAGCTCTAGTTTGTTGTCGCGGTAAAGGATGGTGACGCGAAGCCCGCTGAATCAGTCACGGTAACCGTGATCTGGTTTGCGGGGGTAGTGGTCGTCGCCTCTGCTTGAATAGCTTCCGGCGCGATTCTGGCGGCGGAGCTAACGCCTCTAGCGGTTGTGCGAGCACGACGCGCGGTTGGGATGGCGCTGTTGGAAGCTGGCGACGCATTTGACGATGTGTTTGAGACACTCGTCAGATTCACTACAGCGCCGTTTGCCGTCGCGCTCCAATACGCTCCGGCTAGCTGATTGATGGCTGCCGCCAGCGCAGTTGCAATGGATTGCGGTGTGCTTGCGCTCCCCCACGGCGCCGAAGCAGTTATGCCGTTGGTCGTCACCTGAACCGTTCCACTGTCGTAATTCGTAGTGGTGCCCCCAGTCGTTCCGCCTGTCAGAGTGCTGCCTGACGGTGTGACCTGATAGTTGCCGATCACGAAAGCAGACAAGGGCAGATTCGCGCCGCTTCCGGTCGCGAGACTGGTGAGGGATATTACTGGACCATTGGCTACGGCAGATACAGGAGAACCGGCGGCGTTCAATTGTGTTGCCAGCAAGGCCGCCGCATCATTGATGTCCGTGCCCAAGGGGACATTGACCGCTTTCGTAAATCCGCCTACGCCGGCCGAAATCGTGGATTGTGTAAAGGCCGGATTGACGGGAAGCAGCCTCACAGGAGTTCTGGATGTCGGAGCGCCCGTGGAATCACGCCTCGCCGCTTCCGCGCTTGCAGTGCGGCTGCTCGGCTGCACGGTAAGAGCTTTGAGAGTGATGGTGCCCGTGGCCGGCGCGGCGGTGGTTGTCACCTGATTGCTCTGTTCCGTGCCCGAAACTTTGATTGAATCATTTACGAGGGGAGGAGTAACTATAATAGACACACCAGCTGAAGCGCCTAATATCGTGTTAGATCCAACCTCAACATAGCCCTCATATTGCATATTGGGTTCAGCGCTGCACAATGCGCTAGTTGTTGATGAAAACGTAATATCGAGAGTACAACTCGAGCCGTTTGAAAGCTGCGACTCACAGTTATCAGCCGAGAGGGTAAGTGTTCCGATTGGCTGTCCATCTACTGAAGGATAAGGCTGAACGAGTGTGACATTATTCCCTATGGTGACGGGAAGGTTCGTAGACTCATTCGTTATGGTCACTGTCCCGGCCCCACTTGTATTGCCAGTGCATTTACATGGATCAATACTATTCTGTCCACATATAAAGTTGAGTGTAAAGCCAGTGGCTTGGAGAGACGACGTCATCTGCCCTTCAGCTCCAGCTGTTGCCAGTAGAAATGTTTCGCCGTAGTTCCAAGCAGGCATACCCTCATAAGGCGGAATATTTCCAGTTACAGATATCGAGGTGTACACAGAAGCACTTCGTGTGCTGAATTGCACTGTAAATGTGCATTGGGATGACGGCTGAATCGTTTTACCCGAACATTCATCCGTGCCCGACAGCGTAGTAAAGTCTGTATTGTCGCTGTAAGTGATCTGATTGATCTCTACAGGAGCAGTATAGTTGTTTGTGAAAGTAAACTGTTGTGTAGGAGGAGTTCCGACGCCGTTCCATGGCCCAAAATTATAGAAAACTGGAGGCGGATTCGACGGCGATACAACACTCCCGGTTGGAGTTAAGGTTGCGCCTAAAGATCCATTTGTTACGTACGCACTGACAACAGCATAGTTGGTCTCAAGAATATTCTGCTCGGCAGCAACGGCGTTTGTCGAGCTGATATTCACCGTTCCTGCTGCGATAATATCTGCATTGATTACCTGGGTAAGTACCCCATTGACATACTGGGTTGCGCCGCCATTATAGGTAAGAACGTTAGTTGATGCTGGAACTCCATTGCTCGTATTTGGTTGATCTGCGACAACGGGGGTAAAAATGATGTTTGCTGTGCAATTTCCACCGGGCTGTACTACCTTGTTGGAACAGAGGTCAGTGACGTCCGTTTCATCTAACAGAAAACCCGGATCGCTAAAAGTGATGGCTGGACCAGCCATTGTGATAGGGAATTGTGAGTTGTTTGTCAATGTGACAGGGTACAGGCCTGTACTGCTTCCATAAGCGACAGATGAATTGGGGCCAGGACCTATAACTGAGAGACAGGGATTGGCGCTGACGTCAGAGCAGTTGGTTCCAGCAATGTTAATACCGATATTTCCCAACTCGGTCGGAGTCACCGGTGGTTCAAGATCCGAATAAAAGGCATAGGTTCCATAAACATCGTCAAAATATACGTTATACGTTGCCGGGCCGATATAGTTGTCACTCAACTGCGGTCCCGTGATAGAATAATAGGCCTCCGCTGTTTTATTAATTGTACCCGTCACACTGCTTTGCAGTTGCCAAGTCGATGCATTACTGGTACCGGCGGAGGCACCACCACTGACCGAAAATCCATAAGGAAGAGGGTACGTGCCACTAACGCTGACACTAACGCTGTTAGAAACAGTGTGTGTGTCAGTCGAGACGCTTGAATAGGTATTTGTCGTAGATGCTTCTAATTTTCCCGAATAGGTTGAGGGCAGGCCATTGGGTCCAGGAACGGGATATTCGACAGTTCCATACGGACTAAACCTGTTCATGGTTGCTGTGGTAATAGTGCCGCTCGTGAGGTTCGCGGTGTTCATAGAAAGGCAAGAGGTGGGAAGATACCCAGTGCGCACCGCGGTAAGCGGAGCTGTTGCAGTACTGGCGAAATTGGGATCATACGGGTCTGCATAGTTGATTCGTGGCCCGGCCACGCCATTAAGACCTGCATTATGCAGCGCAGCCACGAGAGGAGGGGTTAGCGGGGTCGCTGAAACTGTTTCCGTCAAGTTTGGATCCAGGCTTGGCCCATAGGTCGGGTGACAAACATTCACAGCATTGCCATTCAGAGTTACAAATGGGTCGGCTTGGAGGATGTCAGCATAGTCCCGCATGGTCAGGCCTGGACCTGTCGGAAGACCCGTATTGGGATCAGGGAGCCAAGTGGATAGATCCCAGGAGCGCGATGTGTAGGGGAGCCATTGCGAGCAACTTGGAACAGGGTAATAAGGGTTCTTCAGGCACCAGACCGGAATTCCAACGATGTCCGGATAGGGGTACTGATTCGGATCGCACCCGTACAAGCCTTGAGTGATTGTCGGTGGGCCAGCTTCCGGATCGCATGAGTTTGACGCCAGGCCAGTCCAGTTGAGAGAAGAGCCGCTGACTGTTTCCGAAACGACTGGATTCAGCCAGATGTATATCACATCGTTGTCATGGTCAACGCCCAGAGAGGAACTGATCGGCCCCATTGTGGCAACGGAGTTCCCTTGCGTTGTCTGAAGAGCAACGGAATTACCATTTTCTACTGTGGAGCTCCATGTGTCGTTGTAGGTTCTGTTACGGTGGCGCTAACCCCAAACAAACCGCTGTTCCCCCATCCCCCACCTGTAGAAACAGATACATTAGTAGTATTCGAAATGCCATTGGTACGAGAGAGGGCGATTGTCGATCCAACCATTTCGCTGTTCGTGTAGGTAACGTTGCTGGCCGAACCCGGCGGGGCATAGACAACCGCCATCACTTGGTATTTGGGAGCAGAATATAAGGTTGTCTGCGCAAACAGATTCGATGAGGCGGCCAGGAGGCCGAAGCTTGTAAGGCAGAGGAGGAATAGAGACCGGTAAGCGTTTTTCAAGGACATTCTCCTTTTCTTGGTTATCAGTGGAGTGGAGTCGCTTGCCGCTCTCTGGAGAGACTGGCAAACATCGAGCGTTGCCGTGTGCGCCAGCCGCCCGTGCAATCGGAGAGCCGGAGGAGATACAGTGCGCGGAGTACTTGTGATGGATAACGGAGAGCGCGCACAGCTCCGCTACACCCTCAAGAATCAGGATGCCGCGATGCAACCTGTTACTTAGGCAGGATTGATTGTTACCCTGGGCGTATTAATTCGTAACCCTAGACGAAGGGTGTGAGCGCGTCAAGGGCGGCGGGAGAGGAAAACCCGGTACAATATGTGTAATACGCGTCAGTTTCTTCATGAGATATGGATTGAGTCGCCGGTATCATCTTCTGGTTTGCATCAATACCTCGGCGATTTGCTCGCGGAAATAGGCAAGGCGCAGTACTGATTGATCTTTTGGTGATTGACATTCGGGCTTGCGATGTTAGACCATTGCTCTGACTACATTTTGTTGCAGTTTTTACCAACCGAATACGATTTTCGGAGACGCTGCTTCAGTCGTCGCGAGAATGAAAAGGGACAAAACCTATGCGTCGGACGCGTTTCCTCACCCTGCTAACCTTGGCCTGTGCATGGCTTTACGGAGCAGTCGCGATTGGTCAGAGAGCACCCGCTGTACGGATTGTTGATTCTATCAACGAAAGTAATCTAGTAACGCTGAGGGGCAACACGCACCCGTCTGCGAATGCGAAGAATGACCGTGGCAGGGTTAGCCCCGATCTGCCCATGACCGACCTGATTCTGGTGTTGAGTCGCGCTCCCGAGCAGCAGGCGGCCTTCGACCTGATGGTGGCCAGGCAGTACAACCCGGATTCACCAGATTTTCATCGCTGGCTTACGCCGGAACAAGTGGGGACTGACTTCGGCCCTGCCGAGAGCGATATCGCCGCCATATCGAATTGGCTAACTGGGCATGGGTTCTCGATTGGCGAGGTTGCCAAGGATCGAATGTCAATTCGGTTCAGCGGCACAGCGGCGCAGGTCGAGAGCGCCTTCCACACGGAAATCCATAACCTGGAAGTGAAGGGCGTTCAACATATAGGGAATCTAAGCGATCCACAAATTCCGGCCGCATTGGCGCAAGCTGTGGTGGGCGTAAAGTCTTTGCACAACTTCTTTGCACGGCCTCTGCACACGTTAGGGCGCCAAGTTACAAGGGACTCCGCGACAGGAAAGTGGCAGCGCGTTGGTAGCGTTATTGTTTCAGGCCCCGATCCCCGACCGGAGGCAGCGCGGCCGGAGTTTGGAATTAGCGTCCCCGCCACAAAGAACACCAGTGCCTATTTAGTGGAAGACGTTACGCCATACGACTTTGCCACTATCTATAATATTCTTCCGCTGTGGAATGCGAATACTCCCATTGATGGGACCGGTCAGACCATCGCCATCGCTGGCACCAGCGCAATCAATATTGGTACGAATATCACTGGCGCCGATGGCGTCAACGATGTCGCCACATTCCGCAGCACCTTTGGCCTGCCGGCATACTCCGCCGGCCAACTTACGATGGTCTCCGGCAACAGCCAGCCTCTGACGGTTTGCACGGACCCTGGTACGGAAAGTAACCCGCCCCCCTGCACCATCAACGACCTGCTCGAGAACACATTGGATGTCGAGTGGTCTGGCGCGATAGCCAAGGGCGCCAACATCGTACTGGTGGCTTCCTATCCAGCCTCATCCTCAGACGACAATCTTTACGATTCAGAGAGCTATATCGTCACCAACAAAGTAGCGAACATTATGAGTGTGAGCTACGGCGAGTGCGAACTGTCCAACGGCACCGCAGGCAACGTCGAGTACTTCAACCTCTGGCAGACAGCCGCTTCTGAGGGAATCGCTGTTTTTGTAGCCGCGGGAGATGGCGGCTCGGCAGGTTGCGATGATGGCGGCGATGCAATCGGGAATCCTTATTCCGCTCAATATGGCCTTTCGGTGAGCGGGTTGGCTTCTACGCCTTACAACACCGCTGTAGGCGGCACCGACTTCAACTGGTGCTCGATGACTGCTTCTTCTGAGTGCGCGGCAGCACCCTACTGGAACTCGACGAACGCCGTCAACGGCTCCAGCGCCGCTGGGTACGTTCCCGAAGTTGCTTGGAATGACACCTGCGCAAGCCCTTTGGCAATAGGATACCTGGAGGCATTGGCGAAAGGCATTGGCATTACAAGCGTCAGCGACGCGGAGACGGCTTGCAACTTTGTTTATAACAATTGGTCGAATTATTATCAAGACACAGGGGGCAGCAACGGCGGCATCAACCTTTCTTACTTTGTCGATACGGTGGGTGGCGGCGGCGGCGCCAGCGGGTGCGTGGTCAATACGTCTTTCGGCAATACCATCGGTTCGTGCACTGCAGCTTCTACCAGCACAGGCGCGGCCAATGGCTCCATTACACTTTACAGCAATGGATGGCCCAAACCCAGTTGGCAGACTGGTGTTACGGGCATCCCCAGCGACGGTGTGCGCGACCTTCCCGATATTTCCTTCTTCGGCTCAGACGGCTATCTTTCGAGCAGCTCCTATCTGATCTGCGTCTCTGCCCTTGATAGCAACAATGCTGCTTGCAGCTATTCCGCGAGCAGCGAGCCGTTCGCGCAAGAGATCGGCGGAACTTCGGTTTCGACCGCGACCATGGCCGGCGTCATGGCGCTGATCAATCAGAAGGCTGGAACATCGCAGGGAAGCCCTAATGCCGAACTTTACAAGCTAGCCTACAATCAGACCTATTCGAGTTGCAGCGCAGAAGACGTCGAGGCCGGCAGCACCGCGTGCTACTTCAACGACATCGACACGGGTACCAATGCCATGCCATGCGACTACGGTGCAACCGAAGGCGATCCTGCGCAAACAGGTATCCAATCGCCCGACTGCACGGTAGCAAACCCCGGTGATCTGATCGGCATTCTGCCTAGCTTTGCCGCAGGAATAGGATATGACCAGGCAACCGGTCTCGGCTCGCTGAATGTGGCAAATGTGGTGAACGCATGGCCATCGTCTCTAGGAACCGAGACTGCCAATGTGACTGTCGCGCCTGCTCAGTCTACTCTGAGCGCCAGTAGCGCCCTGAGTGTGCCGGTGACAGTGGCTTCGGCAGTCAGTGGAGGGCCAACGCCTACCGGAACTATAACGCTCTCGGGTGGAGGCTATAGCTCGACAACCGTGAAGCTGGTATCCGGAGCTTACACCTTCAATATTCCGGCCAACAGCCTCAGCACTGGAAGCGACACTCTCACTGCCCATTATAGCGGCGACACCAACTACGCATTGACGACTGGCACAGCCGGCATTACCGTAACTGCGGGCACCACTTCCGCTACATTTACTCTGTCGGCCACTACCCCAGCGGCCGTCGCGCCGGGAACCTCAGCCACTTCGACCCTTACCGTGACTGCAACAAATAGTTACTCGGGAACCGCGACGCTGGCGTGCGCGCTCACTTCTTCGCCTTCCGGCGCTGTCGATAATCCCACCTGCTCCTTCGCAAGCAATACGGTGACTTTGACTTCCACCACCACCAGCGGGTCGGCCACGATTACCGTCGCCACAACCGCTCCTACTACCAGCCAACTGACTCCCCTGCGCCGGCGCGGCGGTAAAGGCTGTGAATGGCTGAGCGCAAGTGTGGGCTCTCTGCTGGCGCTTGTGATCTTCTTGGGGATTCCGGCACGACGGCGCAGTTGGACGGAAATTCTGAGTATGATAGTGGTGATGGCGGCGCTGGGCGGACTCGCTGGCTGCGGCGACTTCTGGCAAGCGCCCAATAATTCATCCGCCGCGGGAACAACCGCCGGCAACTACACTTTCACTGTGACCGGGACCGGGAATCCAGCGGTTTCGCCTGCACCCACAACTACATTCATCGTTTCAGTGAATTAAAAATCGGGGACCAGTTCTCTGGGCGCTGACGATGGACATAGGTTCGTGCTTTCGCCGGAGAAACGTCTACCAGATCGCGGTCAGCGTTATTCGCATTTGCTTCGTAATCGTCAAACGCACTCTAATGTCATAAGTCTAAAATGATTGTCATAAGTAAGACTACCTTCAGCATTGAGTACAGTAGAGGGAGCCGGTGCGTGCAGGTCGTCCAGTAGCGATTGTCACGGTCACTTCCGAACATCGGTTGGAACATGAGACTTGGGGCCGGCGGCCCAAGACTACGCGGGCTCTGGCCATGAGATCGCGGATTATTTTTCTCGCTGCCCAGGGCGAGAGCAAAGCGCCGGTACCGCAAATTCGGACAGGGGTATAAGTGGAAGTTCTGTTCGCTTGCAGCCTTAAGATGGCTGTGAAGAGGGGAACGGATGAGCAGACGTTCGCGCAGGAACCACACAGCGGCATTCAAGGCGAAGGTGGCCTTGGCAGCGATCAAGGGTGAGAAGACACTGGCCGAGTTGGCCGAGCAGTTCGACATTCATCCCGACCAGATTACGCAGTGGAAG
>Ga0181520_10007536_pt1 | contig 15964 bp, 13 predicted proteins | sample PEATcosm2014_Bin_29_FD_132451 | JGI IMG/M metagenome (GOLD analysis project Ga0181520, IMG submission 132451) | Peatland microbial communities from MTU Mesocosm Facility, Houghton, MI, USA - PEATcosm2014_Bin02_30_metaG | ecosystem: Environmental > Terrestrial > Soil > Wetlands > Peat | place...
CTCCAGCGCATTCATCAGCGCGAATTGCACCTGCTTGGCCACCATTTTGTTGGTGTCGTAGGACTGCTTCACGGCCGCATTCATCAGTTGGGAGACATAGACCAGCGAAAGCAGGCCGGCAATTAAAAAGACCAGCAGGGTGATGGCCAGAACGAGTTTGGTCTTCAAGCGCATGGCTCAGGCCTCATGCTCTTCCTGCGCATGGCTGTACTCTTTGAGCTTGTTGTGCATGGTCTTGGGGCTGATGCCGAGGATCTCGGCGGCGCGCGTTTTGTTTTGCCCGGTGGCTTCCAATGTATGCTCAATCAGCAGGCGCTCGGCCTGCTCCATGGTTGTGCCCACGCGCAGTTGCACGGTGCCTGCGCCGGTTGCCGACGCGCTCTGACTCGGCTCCCTGCAGAGGCTCGCGGGCAGGTGGCCGACATCGAGCGGCGCTCCATCTGTGCCCAGAATCACCGCCCGCTCGATGGCGTTGCGCAGCTCGCGGGCGTTGCCCTGCCAATCGCAGGCCGTCAGCCGGTCCAGCGCCGAGGCAGCTATGCCGCTGACGCGGCGGCCATGCTTCTGGTTCATCTCCTCCAGCATCACCTGAGCCATCGCGGGCAGATCTTCCAGGTGATCGCGCAATGGCGGCATATGAATGTTGAAGACATTCAGCCGGTAAAAAAGATCGGCGCGCAGATGCCCCTGTGCGACGGCCTTGTTGGGATCGCGATTGGTGGCTGAGAGAACCCGCACATCCACATCCTGCTCCGTACGCGCGCCCAGGCGGCGCAGCTTCCGCTCTTCCAGCACGCGGAGCAGCTTGGCCTGCGTGGCCAGCGGCATCTCGCCAATCTCATCCAGCAGCAGCGTACCGCCGTTGGCCAGCTCAAAGCAGCCGATGCGCCGCTCCACCGCGCCGGTGAACGCGCCCTTTTCATGGCCAAAGATTTCGCTCTCAATCAGCGTCTCAGGAATCGCCGCGCAGTTGACGGCAACAAATGGCTGCGATTTGCGCGGGCTCAGATCATGCAACGTGCGCGCCACCAGTTCCTTGCCGGTTCCGCTTTCTCCGGTAATGAGCACCGAGACGTTCGAGGGGGCAATCTGCTCGATCAGGCCGAAGATCTCGCGCATCGGCTTGGAGCTGCCCACCAGCGCGCCCAGCACGCCGGTCTCGCGCAGCCGCCGCCGCACCACTTCCAATTCCATGGTGGTCTCGCGCTGGCGCGTGGCGTTGGCCAGAATCGTGCGCAGCCGCGTGGCATCCACAGGCTTCTGCAGAAAGTCGTAGGCGCCCAGCTTCATCGCCTCGACGGCCAGTTGAATCGAGCCCATCGCGGTGAGCACCACCACGGCCAGATTGGCGTTGAGCGTGGAGCCTTCCTCGGTGAGCTTGGTCAGCAGGCCAATGCCGTCCATGCGCGGCATCTTCAGGTCAGTGACCACAATGGCCGGATCAAAGGCCAGCGCCTTCTCCCAGCCTTCCACGCCATCGCGCGCGGTTTCGGTCCGGTATCCCCAGCCGGAGATCAGCTCGGCCAGCCCCATCAGCGCATGGGGTTCATCTTCGACAATCAGAACTTTAATGGAGTTTTGCATGAGGCCTTCAATGCAGCTAACCCTCAATGTACATTTTTATCATGCGATGCGCTACTCGATCGTGAGCCGGTACTCCACACAGCTGCGATCTGCGCCGTGATGGATAGATGGATAAGATCCAAAGCCGCATAAGGGCGCGTACACACTCACGGTGAGGTCATTGCAGTTACGGTTGAGCGATGCGAAGCGCCGTCCTGCGACGATTACAGTGCTCTACAAAAGCGTTCGCTGCTCGAACTGCCGGGCGCAATGCCTGACGCGCTTGCGAAGAATCACTTTCAGAGTAGTGAAGCTCACTATTGTATTGCTCGCTCTCTTTCACTTTGCGCTCATCTTCAAGGCATTGAGAATCGTGCCAACACGCTCTGGCAGGGAGCAGGCTCAATAAGGACGCAGCGCGATCAATCCCAGCGCAAAGGCAGCCGCGCTGGCGGTGGAAAGGAAGTTGACCGCGTCGTTGTTCAGCCAGCCGCGCCGTTCGAGAGTTGCGCCGAGCAGGCTGTCAAAGAATAGGCCAAAGACGCCGCCGCCCAGGCTGATCCAAAAGACCTTCAGGCCGCCGAGCGCCCAGGCGCCGAACCCCGCGACGATGGCAGCGGCTGCCACGCCGGCCAGCGTGCCAAGGATGGTGACGCCGCCATCGGTTCCCGGCTCGACCCGGCGCAGTGTGGTGAGCAAGCGCGGTCGCCCGCCCAGCACCTGGCCAACCTCCGAGGAAACGGTATCCGCCGTGGCCTCAACCAGCGCCGCCAGGAGCGGCGCAAAGACCGGCGGGGGCGCGATTCCGCGCGTGAACCAGGGTGAATCCGTCAGCCAGATCCGTACGGGCATGGTGGAGGCAATCATCGCCACGCCAAGATTGGCCGCCACCTGGGCCGCGGTGCGCCCTTGGCGTCGCTCCGCGGTTCCCAGGTACTCTTTGCGCTTGCGCCCCAGGCGGGTGGAGAGAACGGTGAGGAGGACAAGCGCCAGCAGAGGGCCCAAGGCTGTGTGCCACGGGGAATACGGGAAGGCGTCATTGGGGGTGATACCGGCCGTGGAAAAAAGTAGGCAAGCGGTAATGGCCGCCCCGCCAAAGGCCGCCTCGGGCGTTGCGGCGCGCAACTGAAGCACCACCAGCGCAAAGATCAGGCTCAGGCCCAGCGTCCAAAGAGCGACCGGCCAAAAGAATTCCACCCACCCGTGCACTTCGATGAGCAGATCCGCGCCCGCAACGGGCAACACCATCAGCAGCACCAGCTTGGATTGCCAATTGAGTTTGGTTTGCGCCACGCCTCCATCGTAAATCATGGGGGCGACAGGGATTCTTGCGGGCGGAAGGGACCGCTTCGATACCCTTTGCCATTTGCCGCGTCCAACCAATGGTCTGCTGATTTACAATCGCAAGGTAAGCAGGTAAAGAACTGAATGAGGTTTTTTCGCATGAATTTTTGCCAGGCGCGTTGGCGGTTGGTTCAAGCAGGTGTGGCGTTAGGGGCTGCGGCTTTGGTTGCCGGGTGCGGCAACAACTATCGTCCAACCATCACGCCGGTGAGCAACCCTGGCCCCCCAGCGCAGGTCTCGTCCTACGCGGCGGTGGTTTCGTCCACCTCAAGCACCGCGTCGGGAACGGCCACGATTCTCGATTACTCCGGCGATTCGATTATGGCTTCGGCGCCGATCGGTCCCGGACCAACCTCGTTTACCATCAGTTCAGGCGGAACGGACGGGTTTTCCTACAACAGTGACGGCACTATCAGCCAGTTTCCCATCTCAAGCACTTTGCAGCAGAAGCAGGTATTGTTCTCAACAGTACCGAGCACGGCGCAACTGGTGAATATGTTTTCGCCGATTGCTGGATTGTGGGCGGCAGATTTGTGCGGCACGGATCCCAGCACGGCACCCTGCCCGTGGGACACCAATCCGCTGACCTTGAATTACAGCGCGATGGATGTGATGATCGGCAATCCTCCGACGCTGGTCTACAACGTACCACTGGCGCCTACGCCGGTGATGCTGGTGGGAACCGGTAGCTCCGGCGGCCGCTATTTTGTCCTCAGCCAGGGCGCTGTGGCCAGCGGCGTGGCTTGCAATGCGCGGCCCTCCGCCTCGAACATCATCCCGAACGGCGTGGTGACCGGCGTTGAATCTTCCAACTATTCCACTGACTTGCCGATTACGGTGGGCCAATGCCCGGTATACGGTTTGGAAAATTCAGATAGTTCAAGGCTCTTTGTGCTCAACCGCGACAGCGATAGCATCACGGTGATCAACACTCTGGAAGACGCGCTGGATGAGAACTGCCCGGCCACCAACCAGAACGGGCAAAAGATCAACTGCCCACCGAACGGCACACTGCAACTGCCGGCTGGTTCCGGCCCGGTTTATGCTGAATTCAATGCGGCCACCAATCAGTTGGTAGTGGCCAATTACGACGGCGGAACGATCAGCGTGATCGATACCAGCCTGGACGAGTACGGCAACGACAGCCCCACCTTTGGAACCACATTTACCATTCCGGTGGGCAAAAATCCCGCCAGCGTGACGGTCCTGTATGATGGCAGCCGCGCCTACACGGCCAACCAGACGGATCAGACGGTGAGCATTGTCAATCTGAGTTCTCACACGCTGGAGAAAACTCTTTCCGTCACCGGCCATCCGCGCACGGTGGTATCCACACAAAACTCCACCCAGGGCAAAGTCTACGTTGCCTCGCCGGATAGTGACATATTAACCATCCTTCGCACGGATCTGGACATTGTGGACACGATTATTCCGATTGTGGGCAATATCGTGGATGTGCGCGTCAGCAGCCTGAATGGAACCGCTGGAGCCGTCAATACCTCAAGCCGGATTCCTGGATTTGGACAGCCTTGCAATCTACCGGGCGTTGCGGCCACGGCCTCACTGGTGGCCTGCCAAACGCAGCCATAGAACTATCGTTGAACAGATCGAATGAGGACAGCCAAAGAGATTTTCTTGACGATCTGGACCCCAGGAAATACGGGGCAGGATCAGGATAAGAAATGCATCTTTGGCTGTTTTTACGCTTGAATTCTCGGCAGACTTGATCCGGTTGAATAGTGTAAGCGAGGGCAGAAATCTCTAGCGGAGCCAAAGTGCGTTTGGACCTGCTGCTGGTGGAGCGGGGACTGGCGGCCAGCCGGGAGCGGGCGCGCGCCATGATTCTGGCCGGACGGGTTCTGGTGCGTGAGCAGAAGGTGGACAAGGCAGGCACAGCCGTTCCCGCTGACGCGCCCATACGCCTGCTCGGCGAGGATCAGCCTTACGTGAGCCGCGGCGGGCTCAAGCTGGCCGCGGCGCTTGAGCATTGGCCGATTGCCGTTGAAGGCCGAGCCTGCCTGGACGTGGGCGCTTCCACCGGCGGATTTACGGATTGCTTGTTGCAGCACGGCGCCGCCCGGGTTATGGCCGTCGATACCGGCTTTGGCCAGATTGCGATGAAGCTGCGCAACGATCCACGCGTCCGGCTGATGGAGCGGACCAACGCCCGTCTGCTGAAGCCGGGTGCCTTAAGGGCTGGCTCGGAAAATGCGGAGCTCACATTGCTGGTGATGGATGTTTCTTTTATCTCCGTGACGCTGCTGCTGGAGCCTGTCTTGGCGGCGGCGCCGCTGCTCACCGAGGCGGTAATCCTGGTCAAGCCGCAGTTCGAGGCCGGGCGCGAACACGTCGGCAAAGGAGGGATCGTGCGCGATCCCGAGGCGCATCAACTGGCCATCGACAAAGTGGCCGACGGCGTGCGCGCCCTGGGCTGGCAGGCCGTCGGAACGATTCCCTCGCCCATCACCGGTATGGAAGGCAACCACGAGTTTCTACTTTACGCTCGGAGCCGCTAAAAAACCGGGCCGCAAATCACGATGAGGCCGTTGCTCGTGATCGCGGATCAGCCATTCCGCGCAGCGGTGATCCCGGCCAGCGTCGCTTCAAGACTGGCGGCGTCTTCCACATTGAAGGCCGGCTTCTGCCCCGCGTCGATCTGTTTGAGCAGGCCGCAGAGCACTTTGCCGGGGGCCATCTCGATGAAGGTATCGGCACCGGCTTCGATCAGTGACTTCATGCAATCCACCCAGCGCACCGTGCCGGTGACCTGCCAGGTGAGCGCCTCCAGAACCTCGGCGGCGGTGGTCACCAGCTTGCCGCTGACATTGGAGGCGACGGGGAACTTGGGATCGACGAGCGTGAAGCCGCTCAGCACCCGCGCCACCTCTTCCTGCGCCGGTTGCATCAGCGCGCAATGGAAGGGAGCGCTGACCGGAAGCATGACGGCGCGGCGCGCGCCCTTGGCCTTGGCGATCTCAGAGGCCTTTTCGACGGCTGCCAGCGCGCCGGAGATCACCGTCTGCGTGGGCGAGTTGAAGTTGGCGGCGGAGACCACCAGGCCGGTTTCGGCAGCGGCCTCGGCGCAGGCCTCGGCCACCTGCTCCGGCGAGAGCGATAGAATCGCCGCCATGCCGCCCTGGCCGGGAGGAATGGCCTGCTGCATCGCCCGTCCGCGCGCCTGCACAAAGCGCACCGCGTCGGCAAAGCTGTAGGTTCCGGCGGCGACGTGAGCAGACCACTCTCCCAGCGAATGGCCACCGGCCAGTTCCGGCTCAATGCCGTGCAAGGCCAGAACGCGCAGCGTGGCGATGCTCGCCGTCAGAATGGCCGGCTGAGTGTTTTCGGTCAGCTTGAGATCTTCTGCAGGACCCTCGAAGCAGAGCTTGGAGAGCGCAAAACCGGCGGCCTCGTCGGCCTCGGCAAAGGTCTCGCGAACAATAGGAAAGCGATCGGCAAGCTCGCGACCCATACCCACAGTCTGCGAACCCTGCCCCGGAAAGAGAAAGGCGATTTTCATAGTCATTGCAGTGTAATTTTACCGGATACGGGCGGGAAATCACAATCGGCGGTATTCTTATTATAAAGAGTGACTTGCAAAACTCGATGGAGGATGCAAAAAGCGTCTGGGCACGGCTTCACAGGCTGCAGAAAACTTAATGACAATTCCTGAAGCGCCAGGGCACGACTTCAGTCGTGCCGATAGGGCCCATGAAAACAAGTGGGCTTTAGCCCCTGCGTATCTTTATTTTCATTCATTTGCAATTCCGCAGCGGCTAAAGCCGGAGTCCGTGTGGGCCATTTTGCGGCACGACTGAAGTCGTGCCCTGACGCTTACCAAGCAACTGAAGACAATTTTGCAAGAGGCTCAAACAGATCAGAAAAGGAAGCCTGCCCCGCCCTCAGTTCCAGCGGCTGCGGTCGTTCACGTCGTCATCATCGATCTGCCGACCCTGGCCGTCGAAGCGGACATTACGGCCATGGGCGCGCATATAGACCTCGAATTTGCGGGCGGCGCGGCGGCGCTTCCAGCGGTAGTAGCGATTGCGCAGGCCATACCACAGCTCACTGAGGCGGGGAGCAATTCCACGGCGCGGCGCCAGACGAATGTAAAGCAGGCCGGCCAGCGCTCCTCCCAATTGAGAAAAGGCATACACCTTTTGGTCGCCAAAAAGCATGGCGAGGACGACCAGCAAGTAAACAACCACCAGATAGCGCGCCTTGATGCCGATGGGCAGCGGAAAGAGCATGAACTGCACGTCGCCGTAGAGCGCGCCGATGGCCACCAGCAGGCCGAAGATGCCGCCGAAGCAGCCGATCAGTTGGCTGCCCGACAGCGCGTATCCCAGCGCGTGAGCGCACAGATAGATGGCCACGGCAGCGGCGGCGGTGCCCAAGACCGAGGCAAAGTAAAGCCCGGTGACCCATTCCGGCCGGTGATAATTTTCCAGAAAGCCGGCCACAAAGAAGAGCGAGAGTAGCTCAAGGAGGGTATTGCCAATTCCCAAATGGATAAAGCTGTACGTAAAGGGCTGCCAGAAGTCGCCTTGAAGGAAGGCGGAGGGAGAAAAGCCAAGAGAACTCAGCGCCTGAAAGGCCCAAAGCGGAAGCGAGAGATGCGTAAGCAGCAGCAGGGCAAAGTACGCGCCAAGATTCCATAGCACCAGCCGGCGCGTGGCTCCGCTGAAGTCGGGAAAGGCAAACGGGGTTGAGCCGATTCTAGGCATGGTCAGTCTAAGGGTAACGCGGAAGGCGGGCCGGCGTCTTGGAGAAATCGGGCGGAGCGGCTGGGCGGGGCGGCTTTTGATCTCCCGATTTTAATGCTGCTCCCGGAACGGAACCGGGCGCGAATCTCCAGGCGAGTCAGGCTGCGCCGATCTCATAGCGTATTCTTCGCTTTGGGCGATCAATTTCAAATGAGGAAGAAGCCACTTGACCTGAAGCCGGTTATTGGCCAAAAATAGCGGGAGTTGCACTGAACAAGTGCCGTCATCTTGCAATACGATTTGTATCGAAAGAGAGGAGGCTTTTATGCCGAGCTGCCCTGAGTGCGAAAATAGTCTTGACGTTGAATTGGACGAAGTGGAAGAAGGCGACATCGTCACCTGTGACGAGTGCGGAACCGAGTTCGAGGTGGTGGGGGTTGAGCCGCTGGAGCTGGTGCAGTTGGGCACAGATCTGGACGAGGAAGACGATGTATTGCTTGGCGAAGATGAGGAGGAAGAGTGACGTTGAATCGCACGAAGTGGGTGGCCGGTGTAGCCTTTGGCATTCTGGCTGCCGTATTGATTCCGTTGGGATGGCGCGATGGAAGCATCGCGCCCTTTGCCGCGGATGCGCAGAATATGGGCTATCGCGTGGTCTCGGGCTTTGTTTCGGACGGCGATGCGCATCCGGTGGATGGGGCCACGGTCTTTCTTAAAGACTTGAAATCAAAGAACATCCGCAGTTATACATCTGTCAACCATGGCCGCTTCCGCTTTGCTTCAGTGAACATCGCCGAAGAGCACGAACTTTGGGCGGAAAAGGACGGCAAAAAGAGCGCCGTCAAAAGCATCACGCCTTGGGATACCAGCAAGGAAATTGATGCAGAGTTGAAGCTGAAATAGATTTGTCCGGTTAGTTCCCTGGTAGATGCGGGCCTAACCTTCGCCGCCGCTGATCTCCGCGGCGGCTTTCAGCGCGGCGGCGGCTACCTGGTCCATGTTGTAGTAGCGATACTGCGCCAGACGGCCTAGAAAAACCACATTGGGCTCGCTGGCGGCTAGATCGCGGTAGCGCTGGTAGAGCTCCTGGTTAGCCGGCCGCGGAACCGGATAGTAGGGGTCGCCCTCGTCGGTGGGAAACTCTTTCACAATCGAAGTTCCAGAGTGCGTTTGGCCGGTGAGCTGCTTGAACTCGGTGATGCGCGTGTACTCGTGTTCGTTGGGATAGTTGACGGTGGCGGCGGTTTGGAATTGCGCAACGCCGGGCAGATGCTCGTGCTTAAAGCGGATGGAGCGGTAGGGCAGCTTGCCCAGGCGGAAGCCGAAGTACTCGTCGATGCAGCCGGTGAAGATGGTGAGCCGGGGGCGCAGGCGCTCGCGCACGCTGGCGTACTCCACGCCGGTTTCAATGCGGATGCGGGGATGAGTGAGTAGGCGCTCGAAGAGCGGGGTGTAGCCCTCGGCTGGCATGGCTTGGTGCTTGTCCGTAAAGTAGCGGCAATCGCGGTTGGTGCGCGTGGGGATGCGCGCCAAAACGCTGGAGCTGAGCTCGCTCAAGTCCAGGCCCCACTGCTTGCGCGTGTAGCCGCGGAAGAACTTGTCGCACAGCTCGCGGCCGACGGCGTTCAGGACGACGTCTTCGCTGGTGAGCACCGGGCTGCGCTGCTCGCGGACGCCGGCCAGGAAGCGCTCGACGCCGGCCTCATCGAGGTTCAGGCCGTAGAGCTGATTGATGGTCAGTTGGTTGATGGGCAGCGGATAAAGCTGGCCGTCAACCGAGGCCAGGACATGATGCTCGTAGGGGCGCCAGGCGGTGAAGCGCGAGAGGTACTCGAAGACGGCGTCGGAGTTGGTGTGAAAGAGATGCGGGCCGTAGCGATGGACGAGGACGCCATGCGGGTCGGCGTGGTCGAAGGCGTTGCCGGCCAGGTGGTCGCGGCGGTCGATGACCAGCACCTCGCGGCCAGAGCTGGCCAGCCGTTCGGCGACAACCGCGCCGGCGAAGCCGGCTCCTACGATGAGGGTATCGATGGGCATGGTGGCTCCAGTTTTCAGTTCTCAGTTCACAGTTCTTAGCTGTCAGTTGTCAGTAGAAAAACTCGGGCTTTCAGGCAAGTTTGAAGAAAACACCCGCAGGGGCTAAAGCCCACATTTATTTTGAGCCTCTCACGGCACGACTAAAGTCGTGCCCTGTTACAAAGCAGGTCGATTATCGAAACGACTAGTTGAGTTTCGTGGTTCCCCCCCATCCGCAAAGAACGCGGATGGATGGGGCACCTGCTTTTGTGGTAAGGCAAAATACCGAAATACATAGGGTATGCCATCCGCCTGTTCCCTGTTCCCTATTCCCTGCCTACTTCAACGGCCTATCGGTCCACAGCATCTTGTCCGCGATGTCTTGCACGAAATATAGGCGGCCGGCGAGAAGCTGTTGGGCTTTGAGGCGGTTCACGTCTTCGGCAAAAAGCCACTTGCGGTTGCCGGTGCCCCACTCCTTCGAGAGCTGATCTTCGCTGAGGAAGATGTCAGGCGAGTCGGGGTAGCAGGAGCCCCAGAGCAGCGTGGAACCCTCGCCGTTCTGCCCGCAACGCTTGAGGACCAGCAAGGCCGGCTTTCCTTGCAGGAATTTGTGCGTGTAGAAGACCACCGAGGAGCCTACATTCAGGTCGCCGTAGATGATGAATGTGTCCGAGGGCGAGCCTTTGGCCATGATCGTGTCCGCAGCGCGCTTGCTGCCGAGCATCGGATCAAAGCGGGCAAAGGCGATGTGCGCGGCGATAAGGAAGACGGCTCCGGTGAGGGCCACACTGATGGTGGCGGCGATCTGTTTGCGCTTGAGCCGCAGGATCAACCCGGCAAGAGGGCCGACGAGCAGAGCCACGGCGGCCAGGGAGGCGGGCAGGCGCAACGCGGCAAAGGCAGCCGTGGTGAGGTCGAAGAGATGGGACATGGAAAGCGTGTAATCGCCCACGCCGCGATGGGCCAGCAGCGTGCCGATGTCGTCCACGAAGGGCAGATGGCGCGATTCCCACAGCCCCCAGCCGAGGACTGCGGCGGAGAGCACGCCCACAACAGTGAAGACGGCCTGCGCGCCGGTGAGCCACGCGGTTGAGAGCAGCGAGCTTCTGTTCTCAGGATTGGAGAGGAAGGTCCAATCCGCTCCACGATTCTCCTCGATGCCCGCGACCACGCCGGCGATGAGGATGAAGAACGGCGTCCACACCGGGAATGTGTAGTACTCCTGATTGGTGGAGATGGAAAAGAACAGGAGCGTCCAGCCGGAGAAGAGGCTCAAAAGCCAGACCGTGCGGGCGCGGAATTTGAGTTGGACAATGTCACCGGCAACATCCGCGCGGGCCGATTCGCCGATGAAAAAATCCACCGCCTGACCGGCGTCGTGGCGCAGGTATTGCCGCCAGTGGCGACGGGTCTTCCAGGCCACAACAAAAACCGCGGGCAAAAAGAGGCTCCAGGGAAAGAGCCAGACCAGGTGCAGCAGCCAATAAAGAACCCCGGGCAGCTTGTTGTAGTCGTGCGGATAGCGCAGGTTGAAGAAGCGCAGGTAGTGCTCGTTGACAAAGTAGAAGTAAAAGAAGCCGTGGACGTTGCCGAAGCTGGGGTGATTGCCGACGGCGTGGCCCTGGTCGGGATTGGCGAGGCCGCAGAGAATATGCCACGGCGCGGCGATGGCCAGAAAGAGCAGCGTGCCGGTGACAGGTTTCACTTCCTTCCAGCGACGCCAGAGGCCGGAGAGGATCAGGTAAGGAACGGCTGCGCCGATAAAGAAGGTGGGCGCAATCAGGCCTTTGGTCATCAGGGCAAGGCCCAGGGATGCCCACATCAGATAAAAGCGCGCTGCCCTTCCCGGCTCGAAGCCAGTGAGCAGGCAGTAGAGGGCGATGAGCAGAAAGAGGCTGAGCTGCGCTTCAGGAATGATGAAGCGAGTAAAGAGGAAGGGGCCAATGGAGGTGAGCACACCCAGGCCGGCGTAGAGGCCGGCACGGTCGCCCCAGGCGCGGCGCGCCCACAGCCAAGCCAGCCAGGCCAGGCCGAGCATGGCCAGCGCGTTGGGCAGGTGCGAGGCAAAGACATTCTGCCCGAAGACTTTGTAGAGCGCGCCGGAGATCCAGTAAGGCAGCGGCGGCTTTTCAATGTAGCGGATGCCGTTGATCTTGGCCGATACCCAATCGGTGCTCTCGGAGAAGTGCTGCGCGGCCAGGCTGTGGGAGGCGTCCACATCGTCCATCAGCGGCGGCGTAAAAAGGGAGCCAAACTGAACGGCGGCAAAGATGGCCGCAAAAAGCAGCCACACGGCGCGGGTAGAAAGCGCGGCCTGCGGGCGAAGGTGCGTGGTGGTGTTGTCTGTCATGGTTAGATTACCGCTTTCAACAGGATAACAGTTGCGTGGGTTGGGATAGTTTCAAACGCGGTGGATTCACTCTGGACTGCAAGACAGACCAGTAGTACGATGAATAGTATGACTATGCAGGCGACAGCTCGTAAGATAAAGAGGAGCTTCACTCTCGCTCCAGAGTGTGTGGCGTTTGTTGCGGATACGCGGCAGCGTCGGCAGGCGGGTTCCGACTCCGAGGCGCTGGACCTGCTGCTGCGCGAGGCCATGCTGGAAGTCAAGCGGCAGGAGCTTGAGGCCGGCATCACGGCCTACTATGACTCGATCACGGATGAGGAGATGGCGGAAGAGCGAGAATGGGCGGAGATGGCCGGTTCCAGCCTTTTGCTCAGCGCAGAACCGGCTGGAGTTGAACTATGACTCCGCCGGGGGCGCGTTACCCGCTTCGCGGAGAGATATGGTGGACGCATTTTCCTACCGATCCGCCTGACAAGGGCCGTCGGCCAGTCATCGTTGTCTCTACGGATGGGCGTAACTGCCATCCTCGGTCGCTCACTGTTCTTGTGATTCCACTTTCCACCTCCATCCACAAATCCGGTCCGGCTCAACTGTTTTTGAGCGCGGGGGAGACAGGGCTGCGGGCGGATTGCGTAGCCAAAGCTGACAGCATTTGCACGGTGAATCGCTCCGACATGGGCGAGCCTGTTGCAGGGCATCGGCCGCTGACGAATGCGCAGATTTGCCGACTGGCGGGACTGGTGCGATTAGCGATGGGATGTGTGGAATAGAGGCGCGGCAAGCGCGGAGCCCGAGGACTTCGAGCGGCGTGTGGCTGGCTGGTTTGCAAGCCACAATTGAGCACGACAGTTTGATTTGGATATTTCCTGATTGGCTATCAATCAGCGGATGATCATCGGCGTGCGATGTTTGCATCCGCAGGAACGGCGCAGCACAATTTCCACGGGCAGGACAATCCGATTGCCGGTATGAGAGGTTTCATTGCGCTCTATGCGGTCAAAGAGCAGATTGGTCGCCACCCGGCCCATCTCCAGCGCGGGCTGCCGAACCACCGTCAGCGGCGGCGAGGTGAATTCCGCACCCTCAAAGTCATCGAAACCGGCAAAGGCAAGATCGTTGGGAACCCTCAACCCCAGGCGCATGATGGAACTCAAGACGAAGCGCGTGACCAGGGTGTTCGACGTAAAGATCGCCGTGGGGGCATTCGCCCCTTTCAGCTTTTCACTCAAGGCCTGGGTGGTGTCTTCCTCATTCCCGCAGCCGAAGAATGCATCCTCTTTGAGGCCGGCACTCTGCATGGCGCGGTGATAGCCCAGGAAGCGCGCGTTGATGGTAAACAGACTCCGGCTGAGCCCCATAAAGAGAATGCGCTGATGCCCATGCTCGATCAAATGCTCCACGATGCGACGGGCGCCGGAGGTGTTCTGCACCAGAACCACATCAATTGCCGGATCGGGAAGTGGGCGATCAAAGGCCACCACCGGGGTTTTACCAAAGAGGTTCAGCGTCAGGCGCGTCTCGCGGAATTTGGTGGGAATGACGATCAGGCCGTCAACGTGGCGCTCCAGCATCTGCTCCGCTCCGGCGAACTCCGAGTCAGGATCCTCATCGGAAGTGGTAATCATCACCGAGTAGCCGTGCTGTTTGGCGACCACCGTAACCGCATGCGCGCAATTGGCAAAGAATGGATCAAAGAGGTAAGGAAGTATGAGGCCGATGGAATGGCTGCGTTGACCGCGAAAGGCGCGCGCCAGCGCATTGGGGCGGTAATTCAGCTCCTTGATCGCGGTTTGCACGCGCTTGGCGGTGTCAGCCGAAACGCTCACCGTTCCGCTCAACACGCGGGAGACAGTCATGGTGCCCACGCCCGCCAACTGGGCAACATCGCTCATGGTGGGCTTTCGGGACGCAGCCGAAGCTGCATCCCTTTGTTTCGCTTCATGCGCGGGTTGACTTCCAGGCTTTTTGGACAATTTAAGCCACTCCGCTTTCAGTTTACTTCACCTACATAGCCTCTAATGAATCAGAGCGCCGCTGTTTACGCCAACCTCTGGCCGGGGGCCGGCTTTGCCAGCAGGACTCCGAGGGCGCAACTTGCCATGCGAGCCAGCTCTCCGTCCGCGCGACTGGTAAGAACGATCGGAACCTTGGCGCCTACCACGACTCCCGCCGCCAAAGCTCCGGCCAGGTATTGAAGCTCCTTGAAGAGGATGTTGCCGGCCTCCAGATTGGGAACCATCAGAAGATCAGGATCTCCGGCGACCGGCGAATCAATCTTCTTGATCCGCGCGGCATCGCTTGAAATGGCATTGTCGAAGGCCAGCGGCCCATCGACGATGGCCCCGGTAATCTGCCCGCGATCAACCATCTTGCAAAGAGCGGCGGCATCCAGCGTGGAAGGGATCGCCTGGTTCACGGACTCAACCGCCGACAGGATTGCCACCTTGGGGTTATCCACCTCAAGCGTCAGCATCATGTCGATGGCATTCTGCAGAATATCAATCTTGGTCACCAGGTCCGGCTGAATGTTGATGGCTGCATCGGTCACATAAAGGGTCTTGTGATAGGAAGGCACGTCCAATGCGAAAACATGGCTGATCCGCCGGCCAGTGCGCATTCCACCTTCGCGCGAGACCACGGCGCTCATCAGTTCGTCGGTGTGCAGCGAACCCTTCATCAGCATCTGGACTTCATTTTTGCGAGCCAACTCCACGGCGCGCACGGCGGCCACGCGGCTTTCCGCAACGTCCACAATTTGGATTGTCCCAAGATCGAGTTGCAGAACCTCGGCAAGACCGCGAATCTTTGCCTCCGAACCCACCAGAACCGGGACGATCAGTTTGTCTTTGAATGCCTGGACGGCGCCTCCCAGAGAAACCTCGTCGCACGGCCACGCAATCGCAGTCCTGACGGCCGGTTTGGAGGTGGCGCGCGCAATCAATCCCTGGTAGCGGCGATAGGGCTCATTCACAATGAGCTTGGGAACGGGCAGCGTGGACCAGCGCAACTTGACCGGAGGCGCCAGAACCTGTGCGGTTCCTGAAAAGATAGGAGTTCCGACACCGTTGACGGCCTCGCACTTGAAGGCCACGCTCTTGGTGGAATCATCCTTGGCCGTAACCTGCACCTTGACCAGGATGCGGTCTCCGACACGGATGCGATTCTGGAACGAGAGCGATATATTGGTCAGCGTGCATCCAGGGCCGGGAATATTCATGCTGAAAAGGCCGGAGATCAGCGAGGCGCACCACATATTGGGGCCCGTCGGAGGAATACCGCCCGCGCGATCCAACTGCTCATCCGAGTTCAGAACGGAGTGGAATCCTGAAATGGAGGCAAAAGCCATCGCATCATCGGTGGTCAAAACGTGCTCTGTCGAGGCTGCGTCACCAACCGAAATCTCGTCGTAGGTCTTGCTCTCAATAAACCCCAAATTCATACTGACTCCCTTTCGTTCAAGCGCCGGCAGTGGTTCTGCCAGGGTTCCATGATATTCTCACGGCGCAAATCCCAGCGTGATTCCAGTCACCGAACCGGCCAAATGAGGATGAAGATGTTCAGATTGGAACGAGAGGCGGGAAACCAATCCCAGCGAGAAATCCAACCCACATGGATGATCCCCCGGCTATATACATTCAGAGACCAGCGTGGAGATGTGAGCGGTCAGCAACCCTTTTTGCAGCGGGCCATGATGGCGGCGTGGAGGCGCTCCTGGATTCCGGTAGGAAGCTCGTAAATCTCGTGCGAGCGATAGATCTGGATCGTCTTGCGGGTGGTGTTGAAGACCACCTCGCAGTGCGGGCAGCGGCCCAAGTGAGCTTCGAGTTCGGCGCGCGTTTCGGCCGGCACCGTGCCGTCGATTAAATCATCGAGTAGGGCGAGAAACTCTTTGCAGGTCACTTGGCTATCCCCGTTTCCCTTGGACTTTTCCTGCGGCGGAAGTAGCGGCTCAGGCGCTCTCGTAGTTGCAGGCGCGCGCGCAACA
>Ga0181520_10007537_pt1 | contig 15963 bp, 12 predicted proteins | sample PEATcosm2014_Bin_29_FD_132451 | JGI IMG/M metagenome (GOLD analysis project Ga0181520, IMG submission 132451) | Peatland microbial communities from MTU Mesocosm Facility, Houghton, MI, USA - PEATcosm2014_Bin02_30_metaG | ecosystem: Environmental > Terrestrial > Soil > Wetlands > Peat | place...
ACCATAAGCCTCTTCCCCGGGACCGTTACACGGCCGATTCAGTCCGGATCAATCCGGCAGATGCCCGGATTGTTGAAAAGAACACGTGCACTGGCCTCCCTGGCCATGAGCGTCTCACCGGTAAAGGAATCCTGGTTCTTATTCCCTGCATCGGACAAGGACACCTGGATACCGTTCCTGAATTTGTTACTGCCCGAAACCTGCCGCATGGTTCCCTCCTTTCTGTCACGGGGGGGTTGTGCCTTTTTTTTGCCTGCAATCCCCCCGTAATTTTTTAGTCAAACCGGGGATGGATCCAGTAATGCCGGATGAAATCCGAATATATGCACCTTTCAGACATACAGCGGTTACAGCCGGTTCCCGTGCAGGAGAAAACCCCGGAAGAGCTGCAGGAGTATGCATATTTGAGGGCATCAGCTTTTGTTTTGCAAAGACTGCCCGGAATTTTGCAGACAGGCTCGCCTGCAACCCACGACTCTCCGGCAGGCTTTGGTACGGGAATCGGTCTCACCCGGTGAGGAATTAATCAGGGAGGACTAATAGGCCCTTTTGTAAAAAGCAGTTTTTGAAACAAAATCTGAGACACCTTGTGTCCGGGGAAAGGTGGGTTTTGTCCGTTTTCCCATGTACCTGCGATTCCGGGGAGGCGGGTATACCTGATCCTTTACAGACTCACCGCAGAAAATGTGTCATCCACATCATTTGGGGTATATCCAAGCCGGGTTAAATCCTGCCTGATGGCAGAAACAAACAAGGGATCCAGGGGTTTTTTTGCATAATCTGCGAGGAGCCCGGCAAGGATCCGGGGAAATTCTGCACTCCTGCCCCGGAGGATATGCTGCAGCAGCAGGAAAAAGGCATTGCGTGTCGTGTCGATCCCGTATAAATCCGGCCGGTCGCCGGCATTTGTAAGAAGGCCGCTCCATATTTCATAGATATCGTAGTTTTTGCAGAAGCGGGAAAATTGTTCAGATAAGAGATAATCGCCAAAACCGCCCTCGCGCACCATCCGGTCAGATAAGAGCCTCAGTACTTCCCTGTGAGGATCCGCAGGCATAGGTATCATGTCCTGATTGCCTGATCCTGTATTTACATCCTTCGCCCACCGGGCCTGCCGATTTGACACCGGCATCCTCTTGTTAAGATCATTATTCCCGCCATAGTACAAGGAAGGATCTTCGGGATATTCTGCAGCCGGGACATTTTTTTGACAAATAGTATGATTCAGGTTATTTCACGGGGATCTTCCTTTCTTTTGATGCCGGAAAAACACGACCGCTTCCTCAATCATAAGTGTTAAGAATCGACAAGACTCCTTTGAGGATATGGCCCAACTGCATTTCTCTGCTTTATCGGACAGGGGTATCCGGTCAATCAATAATGATGCATTCTGTGCTGAAAAGATCGGGAACTATTATGTTTTCGGGGTAGCTGAGGGAGATTCCGATCCACTCCACGAGGGCGCCGCAAGTAGTACTGCCATCTCCTGTCTCAAAGAGTCAGCAAAAAGCCCGGCACATTCGCCGGCTGCGACCCTTGTACGGGCCGTGCAAAAGAGCGACGCCCGGATCAGTGCACATGCAGCAGGCTCCCCGGGCAGGACACCGGATGCAACACACCTGAGTGCCTGCCTCATCGACGATAACCTGGAATGCACGATTCTTGATACCGGTGAAGGCAATGCCTACATTGTCAGCCATGACGGCATCCACGTTCCCGGGGAACATGCATTGTCCCTTCACGCGCAGGAGCCCGGGTTTCCCGGACAGGGCAATGACGAAGAGAAGAAGCGGGAGGGCATGATCTCCCATACCCTTGGCGAGCCCCGCATCCTTGCAAAAACCGATCTTGTAACGGTAAACCTTGTGGATCGGTTCCTGCTTTTTTGTTCCGGCGGGCTGTACGAGTATGTCAAAAAAGACCGGATTGCAGAAATTGTCCGGCGGAACGGGGAGAATGTCGAGGCATCCGCTGAATTCCTGGTGGAGGAAGCGCTCTCTGCCGGAAGCGACCGGACGATTACTCTTGTCCTTGTCCACGGTCACCGTCACTGAGTCTTTTTCTCAGCGATCTTTTTTTTTGGGAATTTTTGGAATTTGTGCGATCCCTCCCGGGAACCACCGTGCAGGACGATCGGGAAGAATATGACCGGCTGTTTCACGGTTTGTCTCAAAAAATGACAACCGGCACAAATGCTATGAAGCAGCGTGATGAGGGCTCAAACAGCGGGAGAGGATGAGCGTATCCCTGACCCGAAAATGCAATTCCGGATCCCCCGGGACCGGATCTTGCCGGAGGTGACAAAAAAACATGATCATGGTAAAGAAAAGGGACGGCCGAAAAGAACCCTTTGTGACCGAAAAGATCGTGGTAAGCGCGATAAAATCCGGTGCACCGGTGGAGGTGGCACGGGCCGTGGCTTTGGATATCGAAAAGAATGCCACAGACGGCATCGCCACAAAGGAACTCAAAAAAAAAGTACTTGGGGTACTCAAGGCGAAAAATCCCGAATGGGAACGGAACTGGATAGTGTTTGACACGGCTGTAAAAAAGCGGCCGGAGTAAAGGGGAGAGAGGTGAAGACGGGTATGCCGTACCGATGGAAAACAAAGACTGACGTGGACGAAGCCATTGTCGTGATAATGAATGTCCTTGACAAGAACCCTGACCTGCCCAACTGGCTTATTTCAACGCTCAATGGATCGATAGCGGACTCAGACCTAAAAGTTGTCGGGTATTTCTTCGAAGAGGTAAAAAAGCACGTTCCCCGGGCCATGAAGTATTTTGAATCCCGCGAATAGGCAAATGGCCCGGGGGTCATCTCTTTTCTGCCGTTAAATGATGGCAGGCAGACGAGGGACCGGAGGCACAGGAAACAGCCGGCTGGTCAGGATAGGGTATCGGGTCATGCAGGATACCGTTAAAACGGGAATTATCGGGCTTGGCAGCAGGGGTCTCCTCTGGAAGACAATAGTTGAAAAGAACCCGGGACTTACTCTTGTTGCGGTCAGCGATGCCCACCGGCCTGATATCCCCCGGCAGGAAACGTACCGCTATTATGAGGATTACCGCAGGCTTCTTGAGTCCGGTGTGGATGCGGTATTTGTCGCCCCGCAGAACAAGTACCGGCCAAAGGTGGTAATCGATGCCCTCGGCCGGGGCATTCATGTCTTTTGCGAGATCCCGCCGGGCAGGAGTGTCGGCGATATGGAGGATATTATTGCCGCGGAAAAAAAGGCAGGCGGGGTTGTACTCGGTTTTGGGTTTACCCACCGGTTCCATGGTGCGGTGTGCAAAGCAAAGGAGATCGCGGATTCAGGGAAGTATGGGAAAATCCTGTGGATAAAGGGTGTCCACGGGAAGTCAGGGGGAGCCGATTTTGAGAGCATATGGCGAAGCAACCGGGAGTGGGCGGGCGGGGGAATCCTTCTCGATCAGGGGATCCGGTTAATTGACCTGTTCCTGTTTTTTGCGGGAGAATTTAACGAGGTAAAAAGTGTTGTCACCACGTCATTGTGGAATATCCCGGTGGACGACAATGCCTTTGCCCTGATGCGCAATGCCAAAGGCCAGGTAGCAATGCTCCATGCATCCTCGGCCCACTGGAAAAATACGTACGCCCTCGAGATCGGTCTTGAGAGCGGGCACATGACGATCAGGGGAGATCTTACCCCGACCGGGGAGTACGGTCCACGGGAAACCCTGACCCTCCTGCCCCGGCCGACCCGGGAGGAGGACCGGGCATCCGGGCTCTTTGAAGAAGCGATCACCTGTTTTGACACAGCCGCTGCAGCGGAACGGGAGGTGGACGTGTTTGCGGACTGCATCAGGAGCGGCACAACGGTTTTGCAGGGATCTTCCGGTGATGCCATGCGGTCCATGAAACTTATTGACCGGATATACCGCGGGGACCGGGCCTGGTGGCGCCGGTGGAGTTTATCCGGGGGATAACGTAACCCCGGGCCATGCCACGTCTTTTGGGTGGTTCTTCAGGCCTTTCCCGGGGAAACTCTAAAGTTACTCCGGAATTTACCGGGCCTGATTCCTGCAGCGGTCCTGCTTTATTCATATCATCAGTCATCCCGGCCGCTGAAATGCCGGTGAGGATAAAAAAGGGAACGCCGGTTACCGGCTGTATGTTGCAATGGCCTGGCCGCCGTACTGGAGCGTATGCCCCTTCATCGCGTTCTCAAGGGCATCCCGCTTTGAACCTGCGGGAATTCCCAGTAACGCGTCAAGCCCGTACACGTTGAAGTAATAGGTATGTACCTCCCCGGGAGGCGGACAGGGACCCCGGTACCCGGTTGAGCCGAAATCGTTTGTCCCCTGGACCGCAGTAAAGGGCAGGGTAATCAATGCACTCCGGGGAATGTTTTCCGGTATGACCTGCCGTGCCTCGAAATCCCACATCAGCCAGTGGGTGAAGCGTTCGGAGGGCCCGATCCAGTCATCCATAATGACCGCAAGGTACGGGGAATGGATGCGATCGATATGGATCAACGGTGAGATATCCTCGCCATCACAGGTATGCTTCTTTGGGAAATTCCCTTTGTCAAAATCGATACTGATAAAAAGATTCTCGTTTTCCATAACCAGTGAACTCCTTTCCCCTTCCTTTTTCCTGCCGGGGGACGATTGGGATGACCCGGTTATCCCTCCGTCATTCTATAATCCTATGCCGTATTTACAAAATCTGTGACATTAATTGAAAATACCGGTATAAGCCGGTGAACCGGGAATGAAAAAAACGCGAATGCCGGAAATGACATTTACGGGAAAATCGCGGTTCTGTTCCGGATAAAAGTGAGGATTTTTTGCTTCGCAGGTTCCTTACGGCCCCGGCATTTTCAAAGACGGTTACACTTTTTTTTATCCGGGCATCCCGTGGAGAGACAGGGTCCTGATTTTTTTTAAAATTGCCGTACATCCTCAGGAGAGAACATCTTTTCCGGGAATGCCAAAATGCAGTTTTCATTTTCCGGGATCTTCCGATATGTTGATGTATTCTCTCTGCGGTTAATCATCCACAGAGGGAGTAAAAAATGGCAAAAGTGGATGTGTCTATAGCAAACCTCGATGTCTGCGGGAGGTTTTGCGGATCGTTCCCGACATTTGCGGCAAACTGCCTGAAAACCGGTAAGCCACCCCTTCTCTTCTGCGGCCAGGGGGGATCCTCCGTAACTTCGGAGATAAAAAAGGAAGGTTGCAACTGCCCGAAGTGCGGGGTACACACCCGGTACAAACTTACCGGCGATTACTACTGCATGAAGGAACGTGGCAGTGCATGACAGGGCCGGTATTCCCCTAAAAAAATGCCATATGTGTGGGTAATGGCAACAGCAGCAGCAAACAGCAATCTTTATCGCGTCAGGGTACTGAAAAACTTTTAAAAATAGTTCGCCTGTATCCTCGTGGATACAGACACCCCAGGAACTGACGCCCCGCGATGACCCCTGATACCCGGAAAATACTGTCGCTGCTGCTTATCCCGGTCTATCTCATTCTTATTGCGGTTTTCCTGGCCGCAAACATCAAAGCCGCATTCAATCCTCCCATCCTGCTCCTGTTGTTTAACGCGCTCTTCCTTGGCCTGATCCCCCTTTATGTTGCGTATGTTGCGTACATATCCTTCCGGAGCAGCGGATCAACCGGCGTACTGCTGAAAGGGACCGGCATGCTGGTGCTCGGCCTTGGGGCAATCGCTGCCGGCATCATCAACTACCTGCCGGATTCCATGAATGCCAACATCACCGTCCAGAACACCAGTTTTTGTGCCGGTGCCCTTCTCCAGCTTATCGGGATTCTCATCGCGCTCTCCGGGACGGTACCACAACAGAGATCTGACGACGGGCTCAAATGTACCCTCCTCTATGGCGGATCCGGTATTATCGTCTTTTTCTTTTCCCTTGCTGCCGTAACCGGGGCAATCCCCCCGTTTTTTATTCCGGGCGTGGGCTTTACGCCGTTACGGGAGGTTCTCATCGCCAGTGCAGTTGAATTTTTCGCACTGGCAGCCGGGATTCTTCTCTGGCTGTATTACCGGGAGCGGGAGGATTTTTTCTTCTGGTACTCGATCGGCCTTGCCCTGATCGGGATTGGTCTTGTCGCGGTTCATTTTCCGTCAGTGCTCGGCAGTCCGCTGGGCTGGGTCGGCAGGTCAGCCCAGTATCTCGGGGGAGTCTACATCCTCATCGCGTTTATTGCCCTTGGGCGGAGCGCCCGTCGGACAGGCATCCCGGCAGGAGATATGCTCTCCCGGTTTTTTGGTGAAGCCGAAACGAGTTACCGGGCCCTCATCGAGACCGCAACCGACGCCATTGTGGTTTTTGATTCGGCCGACCAGGTGATCGTATGGAACCGGGCGGCAGAGAGGATGTTTGGGTATACGCCCGCTGAAGCAACCGGATCGTCTTTTTTCCGGATGGTAATACCGGACGAATTTACCACCATCATAAAAAACAATTTCCGGGGCCCGGTCCCTCCCCTCACAGATCCGGCCCTGCAAAAACCCGTAGAAATCACCGCCCGGCGCAAAGACGGGAGCACGTTTCCCGTGGAACTGGCGTTGTCCCGGCACATGGTGGGAGATACCCGGGTAAGCACCTGCATCATCCGTGACCTTACCGAACGCAGGAAGGCAGACGATGCGTTGCAGAATAACATCCGTCTTCTCGAAGATGTGATGGAAGGCAGTACTTCTCCCATCTTCCTTAAAGATCTCGGGGGCAGGTTCATTTCAATCAATTCGGCTTTGGAGAGAATACTGGGAAAATCACGGCAGGAGCTCAAAGGCAAAACCGATTATGACATTGCGCCAAAGGAGGTTGCTGATTCCTGGCGGTCTCACGACAAAAAAGTGATCGATACCGGCAAGGCAATCCAGATTGAAGAGGTGGCGGATCTCCCGGACCGTCAGTATACCTTCCTTGCAAACAAGTTTCCTCTCGTGGACGCCCATGGCCGGATATATGGTGTAGGTTCCATCTCCCACGATATCACCGAACGCAAGAAGGCAGAAGAAGCCTTACGGGAGAGCGAAGAGCGCTTCCGCTCTGTCATGGATAATTCCCCTGTTGTTATTTTTCGATTGAACCTCCAGACGAAAAGATATGAATACTTCAGTCCTGCGTGCGGTTCGATCTATGGGTATTCACCGCAGGAGATGATCAAAATGAGTGCCAACGACACAAGGAGTCGTGTGCACCCGGATGACCTGTCGCGGTTCGATGCAGCGAACACCCGCATAGAGGAAGAAGGAAATGGCGGGTACGAAGTCCGCTGGCTGAAAAGTTCAGGAGAGTACCGCTGGCTCTCGCTGAAGATTAATGTCATGAATGACGCAACCGGCCTTCCCCTGTACCGTAACGGTTTTGTGAGTGATGTCACCGAACGAAGGAACGCAGAAGAGGCACTCTTAAAAAAGAATGCGGATCTCGAAATTCTCAACGAAGAACTCAATACTGCACAGGAAGAACTGCAGCAGCACATAGGCGAACTCACCCGTGCCGAAGCAAAACTCAGGGAAAGCGAGGCGCGGTACCGCACCCTGTTCGAGACCATGGCCGAAGGATTCTCTATCAACGAGATCATCCTTGATGACAAGGGTATGCCCGTTGATCTCAGGTACCTGAGCGTCAACCCGGCGTTCGAAATCCAGACCGGCCTTAAGGCAGGGGATATCATTGGCAGGACCACCCTCGAGCTTTTCCCCGGTGCCGAGCCGGTCTGGTTTGAGCGGTACGGGGACGTTGTTCTTACCGGAAAACCTGCGCACTTTGAGGAAAAGTTCGGCCCGCTTGGAAGGTGGTTCGACTGCGTTGCATATAAGATGGGTAAGATGCAGTTTGCCGTCATCTTTATCGATATCACGGAACGCAGGCAGATGGAGGAAAAACTCCAGATCACGCTGCAGCGCTTTTACCGGATTCTTTCAAATATGCAGTATGGCATCCTGCTGGTCACAGACGAGAACCGGACAGAATTTGCCAACCAGGCCTTCTGCGATATGTTTGGCCTGGAAGATACTCCCGCGGCCCTGTCCCATCTGTCAGCGGAGGAAATGCTTGAAAAAATCCGGCCCGCGTATAAAGATCCCGACGCGGCAATAACCCGCATCAATGAAATAGTCGACCTTGGGCAACCGGTAACGGATGAGGATGTGAATATGCGTGGCGGACGGACATTCCTGCGGGCATTTACACCGATTATCGTTAAGGGAATGCCTTATGGACGGCTCTGGATCCATGTGGATATAACCCGGCGCAAGGATGCAGAGAGGGAGATCGTGCAGAAAAACGAGGATCTCAATGCTGCCTGCGAAGAGATTGCCTCAAAGGAAGAAGAACTCCGGCAGAACCTTGAAGAACTCAGCCTCCGCGAGCACGAGCTGATCAAAAGCGCGGCCAATCTCGAAGGAGCCCTTGCAGAAAAGGAGGCGCTCTTATCGGAGATCCATCATCGCGTCAAGAACAACCTGACCTCGTTTATTTCCCTTTTGAGTCTCGATGGCTCGTATGAGGAGACTGATGCGGGGAGGGCCTTAAGAAAAGACCTCCAGAACCGGGCCCGGAGCATGGCCCTGATCCACGAGACCCTGTACCGGACCGGGAAATTCTCGACCGTGGATATGAAGGTGTACCTCAGTAATCTTATCAGCCAGGTTGCCGCCAGCTACAAGGAGAGTGCAAAGATCCGGATCGTTACGGAGATAAACGAAGTGTCCCTTGATCTTGCCCGGGCAACCACTGCCGGCCTTATCATCAACGAGCTGGTAACAAACTCGTTCAAGTATGCCTTCCCTCCGGGGTTCGACTGCATGGCGGTAAGAAAAGAACCCTGTACGATCCGGGTTGCGCTTTACCGCGAGGATGGGACAGATGTACTTATCGTGGCCGATAATGGTTGCGGGCTGCCGGCGGGACTCGATCCCATGGCAACAAAATCGCTTGGCCTCAAACTGGTAAACTTCCTTGCCTGCCACCAGCTCCGGGCCAACATCGAAGTCCGGGCTGACAGGGGCACGGAGTTTATTTTCAGACTTAAAGATACAGAGGAGCACGCATGAGCGGGGAATCTATTCTGGTGGTCGAAGACGAAGGCCTGATCGCCCTCCATATGACTGAGGTACTGGAAAGGGCGGGATACCGGATATCCGGCACGGTGTACTCGGGAGAGAGGGCACTCCGGACACTCGATACATCCCCGCAGCCTGATCTTGTCCTCATGGATATCGGACTTGCCGGATCGATTGACGGGATCGAGACTGCAAAAAAGATCCGGCAACGCTTTTTCTTTCCGATTATTTTCCTTACGGCATATTCGGATGAGGCCCGGATAGAGAAGGCAAAAGAGGTGTCATCCACCGGTTTTCTGGTAAAACCGGTAACTGAAGAGGACCTCATTACCGCAATCCGGAGAGCACTGGACCAGCCGGCAGGATCGTAAAGCTGCGTGCAGCCTTTGGGACCGCACACGAAAAAAGCCGGGACAGGAAAAAACCCACACTTTTCGCGGAAAGGCCCCGGTGCCGGAATTTCCGGCGGGACACCGTATGATTCCTCTCTTTTAGGAAAAGGAGAACGGGCGTGAGGGATTCCACGCCCGCGAAGGCTCTGGTGCGATTTTGAAGTTTGCTTCACCGCTTTTTTTGTGCGGCCGGATCTGATATCAGGCTGCCGGATTAAAAAGCCGCATGTTACTTTCTATTTCCTGAAAAAAAACGCCCGGTGCATCGATGCTTACTGCCAGTGTCACGCATGAATGCCGTGTCATTTCCTCCCGGTTTTATCGGAACGGGGGAGAGCGGTGCACAGGTTTGTGCTGATGGATGCACTGCCCGGATTTCCCCGGGGTTATTATAGTGACCTCCGTCCTGCCGGTTTTTCCAAAAATGCGCCAGCTTCGTTTGTTCCGTAGTACTTTTCTCAAAAGATAAATACCGGTACAGGATATTATCCATGTATCCGCCTATGTCGCCACTGACCGGGATCTGCATGACAAAAACCGCGGGCACATCTCCGGCACCATGCCGGATATACGGACTGAAGAGATGGCTCTTTTCCCGTCTTCTCATAGTGCCTGCTCTTGCGGCCATATGCTGTCCGGCCCTCGCTCTTCCCCTGACTGCACCACACGGGGCCGGGTACTTCGACCAGGGAATTGGTGTCTACTGGCCCTATCATGCCACCCTCATGATAACCGGTTTTATTCTCCTTTTTGCCGGGTTTATGGTTGCACGGTACCACAAGACAAAGGACTGGTACAAAACACACACGATTCTCCAGGTCTGCGGCGGTGCCTGTATCCTTGCAGGTATTGCAGTTGGCGTGTACATGGTTACGCTCTCCGGCCTTCCATCATTCCGGAATATCCACGAGATTTTTGGCATAGTAACCGGAATCCTGGTCATCATCGCTCTCCTGCTCGGGTACAGCGTCAGGAGAGTTCACACCGCAAAAACGGTTGTCCGCACGAGCCATCGCTGGCTGGGGCGGATCACGATCGCACTCATGGCGGTCACAATTGTTCTTGGGATCTTTTTTTTGTCGCTTATTCTACGGAGGTAGATCGGGGATTTTTGTCCGGGAAATTTACTGAGCTTTTTTTGAAAGAACAGTTAATTCTGTATTATTCCGGAAACTCTTCAAGAGGGTGGCTGAGATTTTCTAAAAATGTACACTTCCGCTGACAAAAAATTTTGAGAAACTTCCGGTCTGCAAAACAGCAATTCCCGAGAATCATTCCCCTGCCGAAGAACGGGGTATACCCCCCACCGCCCCAAATCATCCCCCATCACTTACCCCCATCCGGCCCCAAATTGAGCCCGGATGACCCTTTTCCGGAGATCAAAAAGCCCAATTTGGGCTCCGTTTAAATCCGAGCCCAAATAAGCCGTATTTTTGAAAACGGACGATTTTAATGAGGCTCATAAAGGCCCTTTCCTGCCCTGATCTCAGCTCAAACAGGCATTTGACCCTTTCCGGAAAAAGGTGCCAAAAAAAGGCTTCTATGGGCCGATTATGGGCATTATAGGGGGTTCAATTTGGGCTTATTTTTGCAAATTGGGCGATAGGGGGGCACGAATTTTTGAGAGAGTCGATCGGACGGTTTTACGGGCTTATTTTCCCCCCGTTCCAGGAGTAAATGCGTAGGTGATCTCCCCATAAGCCTTCTCGATCAGCACCCGGTAGTACACGAGATCGAACGATGTTGCATTCCACGCGGGCTCAACTTGGTATCGTTGTGCGTCGATGACGACATACCGGATCTTCATCCCGGGCGCGATCGGGATCTTATGATCGTGCTAGGCCTGCACTGCAACTGACTCATGAAAAAATTAAGAGTGATCGATAACGGGCGTCCAGGTAAGGTAATAGTTGATCCCTGATTTTTCACGTCAACAGAAAGGTCAAATCAGTCGTCAATTTATCAAAATCCCCTGCAAAGATCATTGCCGGTAATTTCACTTGTGGCAATCCATGACATGAATGAGAACGGTATTTCACCGGATTGGTTAGAGAAGGCGCATAATTAACGAGATAATGTAAGAAGAGTTCCACCCCAATTTTAGCATATCCATTCGCGAGGTCTCCCCGGTTACGTATTTTTCAAAGATATTTGCCACTTGTTCAAACTGTGCATAATCGATAGATCTTTTTTTACCGCTTTTAATATTGCACGATGGCGCTTTCAATGGGGTCCCACTAACTATTATACTGTCCCCGGATACAATGGCATGAAAATAACATCCATTGCCGCGACTCCGGGACCATGTCTGAATAACAACGCCTTTGCTTTTCAGGGATTCAGAAAGGGTATCCCATGCCTTTCTTTTATCCGCCAAATCTTTTAGAGGGGGCATAATTCCTTCTTTGGTATTCAGGGAAATATAGGCGCTCCTGAAAGCACGAATAAAAAAAACGGATCGGTCTGGTTATCTGGTAGTTGCACTGAGCCTTTGTCGAGGAAACTATATCGCCACCCACAGACGTTACAGAGCCTTCAAAAATGCTCATACAGCTGCGAACAAAAAACGGTGATATGTACAAAAGGGCAAAATATGCTTTGACCATGCAGACAGTATCTCCATCAAATGGTTAACCCCGGATGCGGAAGGATCCCTGAGGTACGATAATCTCAAACCGTGCTCCTTTTCCCGGCTCCCCGGTTTCCTGGATTGTAATACCGGTAATTGAAAGAATTTCCCGGGAAAGGAAAAGCCCGAGTCCGGTGTTCTTCCCAAACCCGCGATCGAAGATCTTCTCTTTTTCATCTGCCGGGACGCCCTTCCCGTCATCCTCGCACAGGATAACAAGACCGTCGTCGGATTTCTTTAAAGAGAACCGTATTGTCGTAATTGTCTTTCCATACCGGACTGCATTATCCATCAGGTTGTAAAAGACCCTGACAATCAGTGGATCGGCGAATACCTTAGTTCCGGCAGGAATATCGTTTTCCAGCCTGATGTTTGCAAGGGGAACCTGTGTTGCCGCAGTCTCGACAAGTGTGCGACAGTTTTCCCAGCCGGGGTTTTTCATGCCGATCACCTCGTATTCTTTGGTGAACTGGATCATTGCAGATATGCGCTCTGCAGCAATTCTGGTTTTCCGGAAATACTCATCAAATGCAGGATCGGGCCGTTTCATTTCCATCAGGGCAAGGTAACTCTGCAACGCGAGGATCTGGTTGTTGATATCATGGCGGGTGATGCTTGTCAGGAGCTTGAGCTTCTTAGTTGCCAGGAGCTGTGCCTCATGAGCCTGTTTTCGTTCGGTGATGTCAATATTTACTCCGATGATCCCGGTTATGACATCACCTGACCGGATGGGGGCAATGATCTCATCATATATCCGCACCCCGTTTTTGGAAGATACGGACAACTCATCTCTTACGACGATTCCTTCAAACGCTTTCCTGTTATTTTCCTGCCATTTTTCGAGCAGATCGTTACGAAGATGGATCTGGCCGGGGGTTTTGCCGATACTATCTCCCCAGTTTTTGATCGAAACCAGGTTCTGCAGGATATATTGGCCCGAACGATCCATGGCCCACGTATCGAACGGGAGGTTATCGATGAGTGCACGCATCAGGGAATTTCGTTCCCGCAGTTCCTCTTCTGCGTGCTTGCGTTCAGTGATGTCATGCACGGACCCGATAAGGTATGTGCAATTACCTGCCGGATCAAAGATAGGCGCGATACTGACCTCTCCGGTAAGTTGCCCGCTCGGGTAATGGGACGTTTCCTCCCAACGGACAATGGCCTTTTTTTCGACCGCCTGCCGGTATTTTTCCAGAACCAATAAGAGTGAAGGTTCGGGGATGATCTCGTTTACGTTCTTACCGATCACCTGCCCGGGAGGCAATCCTGTGGTCCTGCAAAAGGCCGAATTGACTGAGGTAAAGCGATACTGCCCATGAGATTCGACAGCCAGCTGAAAGATGGAATCCCCGACCGTATTATGGATCGAAGTCAGGCGTTGTTCATTTTCATGCAGCGCCTGCTCCTCCAGTTTCCGTTCGGTAATGTCCCGGCCTACCGACTGGTATTCAGTAACCTTCCCGGAAGAATTGAAAATTGCACGATCCGTCCACTGTTGCCATCGCAAGGTTCCATCAGGCATAATGACCCGGTGTTCAATGACATCAACCGGGTGGTCCGGTGTTAATGATGCAAAAAACTGTTTCACACGCTCCTTGTCTTCAACCGGGATATCAGGCCGGAACCGATGACCTACAATATCGTCACGTTTCCTACCGTAATAGCGGCTGTAGGCCTCATTGGCAAAAACATGGATGCCATCCGGTTGACACCGGGAGATAAATTCGGTCTGGTCCTCAACTACATTCCGGTACCGTTCCTCGCTCTCTTTTAGTGCCTGTTCCCGCTGGATCAATTCATCGAAATTAAAACGAAGTTCTTCTTCTGTTGCGGTAAGCTGCTCATAGGAGGCAGCCAGCGCCTCGTTTTTCCTGAGGAGTTCTTCTTCGATACGCTTCCGTTCGGTTATATCGATGGCAACCCCGAGTACAGCCTTCTGGTTGTTTCCAAGTGTGGTGAAGGGGACTTTGGTAGTCTGGAGATAATGCTTTTTTCCGAACGCGTCGGTGAAGGTTTCCTCCGGAATAAATCTGGACGTTCCTGAAGTGATGACTTCACGGTTGTCATCGAGCATACGCCGGAGTTCCGCTGCGTCCCTCTGGAAGTCTGCCTGGGGTTTTCCTACAATTTCGGAAACACTTTTGTTATAACTCCGGGCAACAGCCTGATTTACCAGCAGAAAATTCCCGGCCGGGTCAGTCGCAAAGATCATATGGGGAACAAGGTTGATGATTTGGTCGAGCTGGGCGGCCTCACGTTTCAGTGCTTCCTCATAGGATTTGCGCAGGGTAATATCCCGGAAAATCCCCTCGACACCTGCAATTGCACCGGTTCCATCCCGGTAATAATGGCTGTTTGTTGAGGTCCATACTATACTGCCATCCCTGCGTTTCAACGGGACCTCGTAATCCTCAACGGATCCTTTTTCGTCAAGGTGCAAAAGCAATTCCTTACGTTTTTCCGGGAAATAGTAGAACGTCTCTGATATGGGTTTGTTTAATATCTCGTCAAAGGAGTCATAGCCAAGCGTCTTAAGGCAGCTCGGGCTTGCCATGATCAGGTTCCCCAAGCGGTCACTCCGGTAAAACATGTCCTGGATGTTGTTGAGGACACTCCGGTATTTTTCTTCAGATGTTGTCAGGGCTTTCTGGTGTTCTGCAAGTGCATCATACTGCGCCCGGATTTCCTCTTCCAATGCAGTGAGGTGCTCGTTTGCCGTCCGCAGTTCATTCTCGGCTTTTTTCTGCTCCGTTATATCCGAGTGCGTCCCGGTCATCCGCAGTACCCTGCCCTGATCGTTACGGACGGAGGCCTTTCCCCGGGTTAGGATCCATTTCGGCTCCCCGGTTTTGGTTATCAGGCGCTGTTCGATCGAGAAAATGTCCGTGCGCCCTTCAAGATAGGCATCCAGTTCTGCCCGGGTCCGGGGAAGATCGTCAGGGTACACCAGATCGTTCCACACTCTGGCGATCTCGGGCAGTTCCTCCGGTGTGTACCCGAGGATCTCGCATCCCCGGGGGCTCAGGTACACCTCCCCGGTCTCCATCCATACGTCCCACAGGCCGTCATTGGCGCCTTCAAGTGCAAACTTCAGGCGCTCTTCGCTCCGGGCGAGGGCTTCGACCGCTGCAAAACGTTCTTTTTCCCGTTCCAGGTTATCGAGTGCAAACGAGATCTCCTCTGCAACTTCTTCGAGGAGTGCCACTTCCTCGGGAGAGAAGAATTCAGGTTCTGAAGCATACAGAGAAAATGCACCGATCACCTCACCCCTGCAACAGATCGGGAAGGCGCCCGATGAGCGATAACCAAACTTTTCTGCGGTCTCATGCCACAGGATCATTGCCGGATCCTGTCGGATATCGTTTGTAACTACCGGCCTGCCCTCCCTTACGGCTCGTCCCGTAGGCCCTCGTCCTTCGGGAATATCATCTGCCAAAAGGGCCACGTGGGAAAGATATTCCCTGGTGCCCATACCTGCTGATGCAACGGGATTGATCCTCCGGGACTTCCTGTCGATTGTCCCGATCCAGGCCATCCGGAATTTCCCGTACTCTATTGCAACGGCACAGATCGCTTTGAAAAGTTCATTGCGGGTCGGGATATGGACAATGTTCTTGTTGACCTGGCTGAGCAGGGAATTGATCCGGCTGAGATACACCACCCTCTCTTCTGCCTGCCTGCGGTATATTGATTGTAAAATTTTGGACTGAAGTTCGGCAAACTGTGCCTGCGGTGCTCCCCCTTTCTGGAGATAAAAATCTGCCCCCTCGTTCAACGCCTTGATAACGATCTCTTCCCGGCCCTTACCGGTGAAAAGAATGAACGGGACGATGTTGCCGGAACCCCTCACCCGTTTGAGGAGTTCA